>Ga0074046_10003251_pt1 | contig 13696 bp, 9 predicted proteins | sample BogForMeECP23OM3_FD_94441 | JGI IMG/M metagenome (GOLD analysis project Ga0074046, IMG submission 94441) | Bog forest soil microbial communities from Calvert Island, British Columbia, Canada - Bog Forest MetaG ECP23OM3 | ecosystem: Environmental > Terrestrial > Soil > Wetlands ...
CCCGGCTGCTGCGGATAAACGACCGGCCGTCGCTCACCACGATGTGGACCTGCGGCAGGTTATACAGGCCAAACGTATAGCCGGCGTAGCGGTCGCGCATCACCGTATCGGCGATGATGGAGTTTATCTCGATGCCGGTGACGTTCGGGCTTCCGTTGGCGACCGCCCGCACCACGTCCACGCCGCCGCCCGGTCCGATGATGGCGTAGTCGCCGCGCGGTCGAAGAATGTTGGCGACGGAGGGCGGCGCCGACATTAAGCCGCGCTTCCACTCGCCCTGCCAGGCGATCGGGTCGACGTTAACCAGGGCCGTGTTGGCGTCGGCATCGATCACCACCCACTTGGATTGGTCCGCTTTGCGGTCCACTTCGATACGCGAAATCGCGTTCCAGCGCACGAATTCCACTTTAGCGACGCTGTCCAAGCGGACGCCCTTGGCGTACACCACGTCCACCAGGTCCCAGATGCGGTTGGCGGCCACCAGCAGAATGAGACTGCCGGCCACCGCCCAAGCCACCTTGCGGCCTTTCGGCGAGACCGCCCAGATGGCGCTTGCCAAGGCCATGGCCACGCCGGCGAAGAGCACGGCATTGGGGCCACCCAAAAGGTCCAGCAGGGGCACGATGGCCAGGCAGGCGAGTGCGCCGCCCGCGAGATCGGCGCCGTAGAGCAGCGGGATGTGTCGTGCCTCGCGGGCAAAGACCGTGGACAAGAGCAGGCCGGTGAAGAAGAAGGGGACCGCGGACGCGAGATAGATCAACGTGAGCTTGAGAAAATTGGCGCCGCTCAGGTCCAGCGACACCGGAATGTGGAGCACCGTCTCCAGCACCGCCAGAGTGGCCATGGCGTTCGCCAGGCAGCACCCTGCGCCCAGGGTCCGGGTACTGTACCGTCCCAGGCGGGCGCGCCCGAGATGGGCGAAAACGCCTCCGGCGCCAAGTCCCAGCAGCGCCAGGGAGATGGCGAGAAAGGCGAAGTGATAAAAGAGGATCACGGAAAAAAGACGGGTTAGTGCCAGCTCCAGCAGCAGCGCCGCGAAGCTCGCGAGCGCGACGCCCGCCAGAGGCCGGAGGGAGATGCGCGTGCGGCCGGCGGCCGAGACCTTCTCGAACTGGTTTACGATCACGGTCATCACATTGGGGAGGCGAGCGTCCGGGCACTGACTGAGAAGGTCCGAGAGATCAAACACGGAGGCTCAGAGACGCAGAAATGAGGATGAGGATACAATGAAGATGTCGCTTGTCCGTCGACGTTTCCCATTTTTCTCTGTGTCTCTGCGTCTCTGTGCTGAAGGCTCACTTCGGCTCCGGAATCTCCACGCTCCCATTGAGCGCTGCGATGTTGCCGCTACTCCCGTCCTGCACCACCTCCCGGATCGCATAGGTTCCGGGCTTCACTTTGAAATGCGAGCGCGCCCCAAAGCCCGCTGCCAGCAATTTCTTGAGAGTTGGGTCCGCAAGGTGCAGCTCGACCGCCCTCTCCTGTCCCCGCACGAAGTTGCCGTCCTGATCGAATAAGACGGTGATGAAGCGAAGGGCGCCGACGTTGCGCTGCTGCTCCTTGCGTAACTGGACTCCGTGCAGGTCTACCCGCGCCAGCACCGAGAGGTCGGCCTCGGTCGGGGTCGACATAAAGAACTGCGTGCGGATCTCCAACCCCAGGTCGTTCCGCTCGTCCCGCGCAAAGACCGCGTTATCGATGTCGTTCTCGGCCTGGCCTTCGGAGTCCGGTGCCTGCTGGGGAGCAAAATAGCCTTTGCGAGCCTGCAACGAGAGCGCCCGCCCATTGGCCAGTTCCACCTTGAGGCTATGATACTTGCCGTCGAAATTGAGGCCGGGCGGCGAGAAGCTCAACAGATAAGCGACTTCCGGCAGCGCTCCCGCCTTGCGGAGTCCCCCATCGAGGTCGTTAGTATCATGAACGAACACGCCGCCCGTGCCCGACGCAGCGGCGGCCATCACATCACCCTGGACCCCTTGCGCTGTTTGCGCAAACTGGACCTCCAACATGCCCAAGCCGCCGGCGAGCGAGCTCTTCTGGGAGGCGTCACCCCCCGGAATGAATGTCCAGAGTCCCCTTGAGTCGAGCGCATTGATCACCACCCGGGCACGCAACGCACTATCGACGACGGACGACACCTCGTAGCTTTGGTCCATCGCCAGGAAGCCGGGCGATATCCAAACGATGCTGCGCTGGCCTGGCATCCCGCCGAGCCGGCGCACCAACTCCTCGAGTCCGCGCAGGGTTTGCACCTCGGCGAGTTGGGCCCTGGTCCAGATCTGCTGCGCCATGGACCTGGCCCTCCCCTGCGGGTCAAAAGCGCAGGGGTTGATGGTGACCCCGCCCGGAGCTTGGGGTTGTTGTGGATTGCCGCCGCACATACAAAGGATCACCTTGGAGGCACCCAGATCCAATGCCTGCGGGTCTTCTCGGACGAAGATCAAGTACGCCTCGTACTGCGTAATATTCGGGCAATCGGACGTCTGGTTGGAGCCGGTGGGATGAGGCCGAAGCTTGTCCAGCGCGTCCTCCAGCCGGGCGCGGTCGCTGGTGAATTCCACGTTGCCCAGTCCCGAGGAAGTGTAGAGCCCCACCCGATCGGTGAGCGTCACCGAAGACTCGAGATAGTGCCGGGCCGCATCACGGGTCCTCGCGACGTCCTCGAACGACATGAAAGTGTCGTCGAAGTAGAGGGCGGCAAAGCGCTCCGGCACCGTGGCGGCGCGGGCTTCCTCCGGCGGCTTTTCCCCGACCGGGAGGCTACTCTTCTGGTCAGCACGGGCCGCCGGGTTGGGGTGAGCAAGCTGCACCGAAAACTCCCGGATCACCTGCGGCTTCCCGTTGTCGAACAGCCGGAAGTCCTCCTTGGTCAAGCCGCCGACTTCCTTGCCTCGGGCGTCACGCACCACCACCAACACCGGCACCTCGTTGGTGCGGGCCCGGATGGTGAATTCCGTTTCTTTCTCCTTGGTGGAGATCTCGGGCTCGGGCTGTTGTGTGGCAAGAGAAGGGCGCGGGCCTGTTGCCGCAAGCAGGATTGCGAGCAGACCTGCGGCCTGGCCGATACGGCACGTCTTTTCGAAGACCCTCCAGCAATACCGCATCGGCTTCACCTGACTTGTGGCCCGGCCGCCGCTTCCGCGGTTGCAGTGGAAGCGGCTCAGTCCGTGTAACCCCAAGCGCACATCATAGCTGACCCGCTCCCGTATCTTACAACTATTCCCAGTTTATCGGAGTAGCGCGGACTGCGCGCTTCTCGGTTGCGGCCGCCGACTGTGCCGCGCTATACTCTTTGCTTCGTTGTCGTGTGCCAAAAGGCCGGCGGCAACTTGCAAAGCGAGAGCTTCGATCCGGTTTCGAGGACGCAGGCTCCTTGGCACCGTTTTCGTTACGGACGCCGAGAAAAACAGGAGGTTCTGAATGTACCCCGAAGAAATGGTCCGTCCCATGCGGCAGGAGTTGACGCGCATCGGCTTCCGCGAATTGCGAACGCCCCAGGAAGTGGATCACGTGCTGGGCGAGTCGAAAGGCACCGCCCTGGTGGTAGTGAATTCGATTTGCGGGTGTGCCGCCGCCAATGCCCGGCCCGCCGTGGTTCGTGCCCTGGCCGAGGCCGCTCCGTCGATGCGGCCGGAAACCTTGGCTACCGTCTTCGCCGGGCAGGACCGCGAGGCCACGGACCGCGCCCGCTCCTATTTCACCGGCTACCCGCCTTCCTCGCCTTCCATCGCCCTGCTGTGCGACGGCAAACTGGTGTTCATGCTGGAGCGTTGCGACATCGAGGGACGACAGGCTGAGGCCATCGCCCAGGATCTCGCCGGTGCCTTCGACCGCTTCTGCACCGCGAGTTCGGCCTCCGCCAGCTAATTTAGATCGGGCATCCCGTTCTCTTTGCTCAGGATAGGCCCACGCGCCCTCTTCCTTATCCGGCCCATCGCTTGGCTCCTTCGGCGATGGGCACCTCGGCGCTTCCCCGGGACAGTCCCTGGCCCTGGCCGTTCACCGCTTTCCGGAGTGCGGCAGGGACCCCGAATCGCTCCCTGAATCCAATTTAAGATTTTGGATTTTGTGCCGATAGGGAAAGTAGGAGGGCCTTAAAGATGATCAACGCTGTATCGAACGCAACGCAAACTCAAGCTGTGGCTGTGCCGACGACAGTAACCCCAAAGACGCCCGCACCGAAACCGCAGGCGATCGCGGCGGATACCGTTACCTTAACCAATGCTGCCCAAACCGCTGCGCAGGAAGCAGCAGAGACTCCGGCTCAAACCCGCATAGAAGCCGGTAAAGGCGACGCGCAGGCTCAGAGGTTACTCTCGAAAGAGGCTCTTGCCAAGGCGGCGTACGAGAAGCATCAGTGACCGATAGGTTCGAAGCGCAATTGGCCACTTGCCCTTCGGGTCACACAGCATCCCTACGCTTTACGCTCTGGAGCCAGACAGGGGTAGAACAGGCTCGAAGCTGGGGTCTGCGCTACCCGGTCAGAGAAATGAGGCCTTCCTGCCCTCATGCCGTATACCGTCTACCGTCTGGATTTTGCTGATAGCTGACTGCTGTGGGCTGATAGCTCGTCTTTTGTTTATCATTCATCATTCATAGTTCATCATTCAGAGTGGCTCTCTTCTTCCATCACCCAGCGTCGCAGTTTCAGGATGTCGGCGGCGCGCGCTACGCCGATGGGCTTGGCGCTCGTGGCGCGGTCCATGAGGATCACGCTTTCCACGTTGCGCGCGATCATGTCGCGTGTCACCCGGTCGACCGTGTCCCCGGGGTAGGCGATCACATAGTCCTGGCGGGCGATGTCGCGTACCTTGAGCGGGCGGTGAGCTTCCTTCAGCAGATCGTGTGCCTCCACCACACCCGCCAGGCGGCCGTCGTTCTCAATCACGGGAAACACGTCGCCACTCTCGGTCGCCACGTCGCGCACCACTGCCTGCAAGTCCTCATCGGCGCCGATGGTAGTGAACCTCCTGCTCATCACTTGCTCGATGCGCGACCGCACCAGCACCGGTACCGAATAGTCCTGCGAGACAATCAGGCCGCGCTTCACGAGCTTACCGGTCATGATGGATTCGGCGCTGAAGAGGCGCACGAAGGCGTCCGAAATCATGCAGCAGACCACCAGCGGCAGCAGCGCGTTGGGATTGCGGCTGAGCTCGAAGAGGAACACGATGCTGGTGAAGGGTGCGCGGGCGATGCCGGCGAACACGGCCGCCATGGCCACCAGCGCGTAAAGCGCCGGGTCGGTGACGAAGCTGGGGAAGAAATGGTGCCAAGCGACCGCGTAGGCCGCCCCCACCCCGCCGCCCACGATGAGCGAGGGAGCGAAGACGCCGCCCGTGGTCCCCGAGCCTAGCGAGATCACCAGCGCCGCGAACTTGGCTACAGAGACTCCCAACAGTTTGCTCACCGAAAGCTGATCGTTAAGCATGGCGCGGATGGTGTCGTAGCCGGTGCCGAACACCTGGGGGTAGAAATAGCCGATGACGCCGAGAACCAGCGCGCCGGCGGCGGGCGCCCACACCACCGAGGGCTTCAGCGGGAAGTGGTCGAACCATTCCTCGAGCCAAAACAGAACGCGGATCATGAGGATGGCGATCGCGCCCATGAGGACGCCCATCAGCGCAAACAGCCACAGCTCCTGCATGCTCTTGAGGGCGAAGGCGGGGGTGGGGAAGAGCGAATTCCAGCCGCGGAAGTGGACCGCCACGGCCGTGGCCACGGCGGAAGAGATCGCCACCGGCACAAAGGAGCGGGAGCGAAACTCAAAGAGCAGAAGTTCGATGGCCACCAGCACGCCGGCCAGCGGGGCAATAAAAGTGGCCGCCATGCCGGCGGCCGCGCCCGCCGCCAACAGCACGCGTCGTTGGTAAGGGGTGAGCTTGACGAACTGTCCGAAGATCGAGCCGAACGCGGCGCCCGTCTGGATGATGGGTCCCTCGGCGCCGAACGGCCCTCCCGTGCCGATGGCGAAGGCGGTGGCGATCGGCTTCAAGATCGCGACCCGCATCCGCACCCGGCTCTTGCCCACCAGCACGGCTTCCATGGCTTCCGGGATGCCGTGGCCCTTCAGGGTGGGTTCCCAAGTGTGGATCATGATCCCCACCAGCAACCCGCCGATGGGCGGGATCAGGATCACCCACGCTCCCAGATGATGGTTGACCGGGTAAGTGATCTGCCACGACCACCGGCCAAAAAAGAAGAGATTGGTAAAAAGGTAGATCAGTTCGAGCAAGCCCTGTGCGACGAGGCCGGCAATGAATCCGACGCTGGCCGCGTAGGCCGAGATTTTGACAATACTGGGATCGAGGGCGACGCCGAATTCGCGAAACCACTTGCGCCCCCCGGCGGAGGGCTCAGCGGACGCCCCGTTGGAAGAATGAAGGTCAACGGCTTGGTTGTTACGCATCTAGACTCCTGCAGTATCTGTTCTTCAAAACGGTCAGCGGTTCCGAATTGCCGATTCCCGATTGAAACGCAAACCCTTGCTTAGGCGGGAGCCCAACCGGGAGCGGTCTTGCAATCGACAATCGGCAATCGACAATCGGCAATTCTTAGGCTCCTGGAGTTTTGGGAATCGCTTTCGGCCTGGCTTTGGCGAACGTCAGGAGCCGCGCCCGTACGCGCGCCAGTTCCTGGCGATGGAGGCTGGCCAGCTTTTCGAGGATCGCCAGCCCTTTCTCGGTGGGGACGGCCCGTACAAACAACAGGTCGCCAGCTCCCGGCTCTTTGCGCAGCAGGCCCCGACCGGCGCTGCGCTCCACCAGCCCGGCGACGGCGTTGTGACGCGCCTGGAGAAATTCACTGAGCTCGGAGATGGTGGCCCAGCCGCGCCCCGTGTAGCCCGCCACGCCCAGCAACAACTGGTGCTGCTGGGGCGTCAGGCCCGAGGCGCGCGCCGCCTGCTCGCTGAAGCGCAGAAAGCGCCGGAGTTGGTAGCGAAACCATGCCTGGCGCCGGATCAGCGGGTCGACGGCAGGCTTGCCGGCGGTGGACCGAGGGCGTGGACTCATGAAAGCAAATTATATCACAATGCGATCTATTTTGGCGGCATGCCGGCCTGGCCCTTAGACGACCAAATATTCTATTCGACAAGATGGTCATCTTAACCTTATCATACACAGTGGGTGGTTGCTGCGCCTCGGAGACGGGCGTTGTCGACGTTCCAGTTGCCGGAGCCGCGCCGGGCACCAACCGGCGTTCATCAAAGCGCCCCGACAGCCATTGGGCGGAAGGTTGAAAATGGGACTGAGTTGTAGAATAGGAGATCGCAATTCCAAAACGCGTGGGCTTCCCGATGACCTGAATCGTCAGCCAGCCTGCGTTAAGCTCTGTCGTGAGCTTGACTTTGGTCGGGAAGGAATCAGCTTATTTGTGGATTTTACTTATGTGATAAGCTTCTGGAAGGATGTCAGTCCAAAGGTCGCCGCATAACTCAATATGAAGGAACATCCCACGATGTCGATGAAAACAAAGGAGCGCGAAAACGGTTGTTCGAACATCCCACGATGTTGATGAAAAGAAAGCTACTTATCTTGGTCATCCCACGATGTTGATGAAAATAAATGGGTTGTTACACAGGAGTCCGAGTCGTTCAAGAGACCGTCGACCCGTTAAGTGATTGAAAAATATAGAGAGGTGGAAGAATACGGCGTGTGGGTCTTGGAGTAAAAACATCGGTAACTTAATGATTACGTCGTGTCCAGCCCTAGAGAGCCTTTGGCACCTGCCCGCCGCCCATCGTTTTGATTGTCGCCGGCCATTGGCCAAGAATCAGGGACGCTGGCGGATCATTTGGCTAGTTAAATAGTTTACGACATATCATAGTAATAAATCCACTGCGCCCTTTCTTGGGCCCGGGTGCCCAGGCCTCGGTTCTAACCGCCACTTTCGATCTTGCAATCCGCCTCCATCAATCTGACAATGGCCAGTGAGATTCCTGCAATTTCAGTTCCGGTCAACCGTAATAGCAAATGAGGACCGGCTTGGGCGGCAGCATGGATGAGGGCAAACTGAGCGCGGTTCTCGGGAGGGCAGGCTCCGGCGACGCGGATGCCTATGCGGAACTCTTCCGCGAGTTCCAACCGCGCGTGCTCGCCCTCTGCCGGTACCTGTTGGGCTCCTTCGAGGACGCTGAGGACGCGGCCAGCGAGGTGTTCGCGCGGCTGCAACGATCGATGAAGACTTACGACGCGGCGCTGCCGTTTCCGAAGTGGCTGATGAGCGTGGCCAGCCACCACTGCGTGGACCAACTGCGGCGGCGCAGAGTGCAGCAACGGATCTTCGATCCGCCCGACGAGCGCACGCCGGAAGCGGTAGCGCCCCAGACCTCGCCCTTGGAGGAGTTGGTATCGGTGGAGGAGCAGGACGCGGTGCGCGCCGCCATCGCCGCGCTGCCGGAACGATCGCGGCTGCCGCTGGTGCTGCGCTACTACAACGAGCTGAGTTACGACGAGATCGCGGCGACCCTCAGCCTCAGCCGCGCTAACGTGGCCACGTTGATCTTCCGCGCCAAGCAGGAGCTGCGGGAGGCGCTGGCCCGCAACGAAAAGGTCGGCAAGAACCCGAAGCTGGCGAAAGCTCACAAGGGGACGTATTGATGGACTGCTTCTCGGAGTTGAAATACTCGATCTACGTGGACGGCGAGTTGCCCGCCGAAGAGCGATGGCAGGTGGATGAGCATCTGCTGGAGTGTCCGCGCTGCCGGCCGCTGGTGGCGGCCCTCCGCAGAGAAGCGTCGCTGCTGTCGGACGTCTTGCAGTCGACACCGGCGGAGGCCTTGGAGACCGCCACCGGCCTCGGTTCCGCGCTCGGAATCCTGGGCGCATTTTCAGGGATGGTGGCGGTGGCGGTGGGCGTGGTGATGACGCTCACCTGGGCCGGCCGCGAGTTTCTGGGATCGGCTCCGCTGTTTAACCCCCTCAATCGCGCTGCGATCATCACAGTGTTCGTCGACGCGGCCCTCTACCTGGCCAACCAAGGAGCTTCCATGTTGTACTCGATTGTAACCACCCTGAGTGCGCTGATGCTGGGTTTTCTGGTGCTGGTGGCAGTCCGCTTGGCGCTGCGGCGGAACTCGTTATCGATGGGCCTGCTGGCGGGCCTGGGCCTGGCCTTCCTGCTAGGATCGCCCGCTCCGGCGACGGCGATGGAACGACGGGGAGGCACGGTGGTAACCGTTCCGGCCAGCCAAACCATCGACGACTCGCTGTTCGTCGCCGGCCAGTCGGTCAGCATCAACGGCACCGTCAACGGCAACGTGTACGTCTGGTGCCAGCGCGTCGTTATTCGGGGCGACATCAAGGGCGATTTGTTCACCGGTAACCAAAGCCTGGAGATTAATGGGACCGTCGAAGGCAATGTTTATACCTACAGCCAGAACGTGGTGGTGAGGGGCCACGTGACGCGTGGGCTGCACGCGTTTTCCGCCAACCTCGAGGTCGACAAAGACGGGCAAGTAGGCACCGATACGGAAGCGTTTTCCGGCGACGCCCGCGTCGATGGCGCGGTGGGGCGCGATCTGAATCTGAGGGTCGGGACGCTGGAGATGACCGGGCACGTCGGGAGAAATGTGCACGTTCAAGCCGGGGATACCATCACCGTTTTTGCTCCGGCACGAATCGACGGCAACCTGGAGGCCAACGTCAACAGCAGCGATCACGTGCACATCGAGCCCGGTGCCGCCGTCGCCGGCAAGACGGACGTCCACTTGACGGAGAAGGCACCGAGCCGGTACTCACAGCCTCGTTTCTACGTCTGGCAGGCCGTCCGGCTGGGGGCGGCCCTGCTGACCGGGTTCATCCTCTTTCTGCTCTTCCCGACTTTGTTCGCTGGACGCATTGAGAGCGCACTCGGCACGCTGTCCGCTGTCGGGATCGGATTTGTCCTCCTGATCGTGCCACCCATCGCGGCGGTCGCCGCCGGGATTACGCTGGTGGGTTTGCCGATGGGGTTGCTGGGCCTGATGGCATGGATCGCAGGGCTCTACTTAGCGAAGGTCTTCGTGGCGGCGGCCATCGGCCGGATGCTGGTACCGCCGGGCGCCGACCCCAAGCGCCAGAACGTGGCCTTTGCCCTGTCGCTGCTGCTGGGACTCGTGATCGTCTTTGTGGCGATCAACCTGCCTTATATCGCTTGGTTGACCAAGTTCCTGGTTCTGCTGCTAGGACTGGACCTGCTGGGGAGGCAGGTATTGGTGACTTGGCGGCGCACTCGCTCAAGGATGGCCTGAAAATAGTCGCCAGTTCTCAGAAGGTGTGAAGTAATTGCGAAAGAGCTTCAAACGCAGAGACGCAGAGGCACAGAGAAAAATGGGAAGAGTTCCGAAAACAAACGACATCTTCATATCGTTCTCATTCTCTCCTCTGCATCGTCTCTATGCCTCTGCGTTCAATTTCTTCACACCTTCTCGGTTCTCAGTTTTTCAGTGCGGTCAGCCGTCAGGCGTGAGCAAAGACTGGGAGCGAGGCTGGTGTTGGGTGGTCCTTGAGTGCTGATGGCTGACAGCTACTCAAAACTGAGAACTGGAATCGATAGAAAAGGAAAGACCCGCTCGGGGGTCAGCGCCTGTTGGGCCAAAAGGGAAGGATAGAATGGCACTGTCCCCGAGCGGGTCGGTGGGCTTATGATTGCTGCGGCCGGTTAAGGGCCGCTTGATCCTCCCGGCGAGATCGCCCTCGCCACTTATGACTACCTCGAAAGTTCGATCGGCTTCCAGGTGGCTTCATTACGGCGTCCCTTCTGCCTTTCGCTCTCTCCAGCTAACACTCTAATCGAGTTTACAGGGGTGTCAAGCGTTTTGGGCGTGTTGGCTGCATTTTTTGACAGATATGTTAAGATGGAAGCGAAAAGGGCATTGGGGAAGGAGCCGCCGTGAGCATTGGGTCTCGCATTATCCAGATTCGGAACCAGAAGGACATCAGCCAGAGGATGCTGGGCGAGCGCTCCGGCCTCGCCAGTTCCTATCTCTCGCGCGTCGAAAACCGGCGAGTGGAGCCGGGGCCTAAGACACTGCGCAAGATCGCCGACGCACTGGGAGTGCCGGTGAGCGAACTCTTCGAGGAACACCCGATCAGCGATGGCCAACACTGCGCGGTCAGCGTATCGGGCAAGTGCGTCATGGATATGCTTGCCAACCGGAAGGGCAAACCGCCGGCACATGGGATGGAGACTTACTCGCCGCGGCAGTTGCAGCTCCTTCGCATGGCCAGCTACCTGATTCAGACCGGCAATGCTCGCCTGCTCGATGCGCTGGAGTTGTTGCTGCAGGCCCTGCTGGCGGGGTCGGGCGGCCGGCATAAGGGGTTCATTCCTGTGGCCGACCTGGTAAAGAGCCCTCAGGGTTCGGCGATCAGCAATCAGCGGGAGAGAACTCCACCCCTGCCTACCCGCTGAGACCTGAGGGCTACCGCGGAGGAGGGATGGTTTCCTGGCCTGGCGACCCAGGCTACGGTCTTGTGAATCTCGACTCGAGAAAGGCGAGCGGCACGTCGTAGAGCAGGGCTTTGGGCGAGTGGCGCAGGCTGTCGTGGATGAAGCAGACGTGGGTGCACCAGCACTGGTCGCGGACGATGGCGTCCACTTCCTCGCGGCGCGTCTGAGTGTCCCAGAGTCGTTGGAAGTCGCAATCGAACTCGCGGAGATTGGCCAGCCGGCCGCGCAGCTCACAGGCGCGAACGTCGCCGTTGTAGTCGATCACAACGGATGTCTCGCCGGCGGTGCAGGGCATCGGCCAAGGGTGCGGCGACTCGATATTCTCGAGCTGGATCTTGTTGTGTAGGGCCAGCGTCCCCGTATAGTAGGCCTCTCCGAGGCGGCGTGCCACGCCGCTCGCGCCCTTCACGTAGCCGGGAGCGTAGTGCTGATAGACCCTTTGCAGTTCGTGGTAGAGCGCCGGCAGGCGCTCGGTGGGGATACGCTTCAGCGCCACGTCTTTGACACTGCCGCGGATGATGTTGAAGTAGTGGCCGTCGACCCGGCAGTTGGTTTTCACGAATTCCACGATTTCGAGAATGTGATCAAAGTTCTCGGCGCAGATCACGGTATTGATGTTCACGCGCAGGTTGGCGTAGCGGCCTCGGCACTCCTGGAGCGCGTCGAGGGTTTCGAGTGTCTTGGCAAAATTTCCGGGAACGGCACGAATGGAATCCTGCATCTCGTAAAGACCGTCCATGGCTACATTGAGGTCGAGTTGCAGTTCGGGGTTCTCCAACAAGATCCGCCCCACCCATTCGGAAGTGCGCGCCGGCAAGAGGCCGTTGGTGGGTAGGTTCATCCAGCGAATGCCGTTGTTGACGTAAAAGAGATGGGCGATTTCCGTGAGCTCGCGGCGCAGCATGGGCTCGCCGCCGGAAAGCCAGAGGTCGGTGAAGCGCGGCATGCTGCGGGACAGCTTCTGGATCTCGTCCCAAGTGAGATCGCCGCGCTGGTTGAGCTCTTCCCAGTAGAAACACGTTCGACACTTGGCGTTGCAGATCGACGTCACGAAGAAGATCATCAGCTTAAGGCGCTTTGCTTCGGTGAGCGAGCCGTAGACGCTGCCGAGGCGGGTTGTGGAGACGATGCTCATCGAGTGTGGCCGCTGAGCCCATGGCCTACGCTATTGTAACAGGAACTGAAACCGCCGCCTGAACGAGGGTCGAGAAGCCGTCCTGTTCTTTCGCTAGCGCCGGAGCACCCGCCCGCATGCTCTAAGCAAGTACCGACATGGTGCAATGGAATAAGGAAGCCATCACGATTTAGTCGTGGTGTTTCCAACGTCCGGCCATGACTCTGCATCCTACAGTTTCGACCCCGATGTCGTTTGGTGACGCGCGGTCGATTCGTGAAGGAGCTGGATGCCACAAGCAGAGACGACGACTCTCGACGGCCTGTACTCCAGCCACGTGAACCCGCAATGGGTGAAGCTCCTAGATTTATTGCAGATGAACGTCGAGTACACGCGGTGTGTTGGGGCGGAGCTCCACAGCGGTGACGGACGATGCTTTCTGGATTTTCTTTCCGGCTATTGTGTCCACAACACGGGCCACAACCACCCAAGAATCATCAGCGCGGTCAAGGACGAACTCGACCGTTGCGGCCCGGCGATCCTTCAGAGTCACGTACCCGAACTGGCCGGCGAACTGGCAGCACGACTGTGTGCTCGCGCCGGTGGCCGCTTGAGCAAGGTCTTCTTTTCGAGCTCCGGGAGTGAAGCGGTCGAAGCCGCCATCAAGTTTGCTCGTGCTCGCACCGGCCGTTCCGGAATGCTTTCCGCGGAAGGAGCATTCCACGGACTCACCTGTGGCGCGCTCTCATTGATGGGGAATCCGTTTTGGAGCAAAGGGTTCGGCCCTCTGCTGCCAGGAGCCGAGCGGGTCGCTTTCGGCGACATCGACGAGCTCGGCGGGAAGCTCTCCACGAAACAATATGCAGCTTTCATCGTCGAACCCGTTCAGGGAGAAGGTGGGGTAAGAGTTCCCGACCCGGAGTATCTCCGGGCGGCGCAAACTCTGTGCCGCCGTTTCGGGACGCTATTCGTCCTCGACGAAGTTCAGACGGGCCTCGATCGAACGGGGCGGTTTCTTGCCGCCCATCACTTCGGTCTCGATCCGGACATGGTGGTACTGGCCAAGGCTTTGAGCGGTGGGCTTATCCCGAGCGGCGCCTTGCTGATGTCGGATGCGGTCTACGACTCCGTTTATGACTCGCTGAAACG
>Ga0074046_10003252_pt1 | contig 13694 bp, 6 predicted proteins | sample BogForMeECP23OM3_FD_94441 | JGI IMG/M metagenome (GOLD analysis project Ga0074046, IMG submission 94441) | Bog forest soil microbial communities from Calvert Island, British Columbia, Canada - Bog Forest MetaG ECP23OM3 | ecosystem: Environmental > Terrestrial > Soil > Wetlands ...
ATGGTTCTGACTCCGACCTACTATGTTTTTAAAATGCATGGAACGTTTTAGGACTCTAGCCTTGTGCCGGTCGCGTTCGACCCGGGCAACTATGCTCAGGGTGACATCTAGTTGCCACGCGTTGATGCCATAGCAGCGAAGGACACGGCAGGTAAACTGTGGTTAGCCATAACGAATCTCGATCCCAATTCATGGCGTGGACGTGGAGGCCACTCTCGCTGGCATCACGGCGAAATCGGCGGCGGAGAAACGCTGATCGCGCCGAAGGTGGACAGCATCCACACGTTCGACGCATCCAGCACCGTCGTGCCGAAACCCGTCGCAGCAAGAGTTCAGGGTGGTAAGCTGGCTCTGAAACTGGAGCCTAGGTCGGTGACCGTAATCTCATTGGAACAATAAAAGAGCTGAAAACTGCAGGGCGGCAAGTCTGACATCCAACAGCAAGCCCATGTGGCCAAACGCATTTAGAAGCTAGAGAGGCCCTTGAACTTATGATTCTCCGACGCGCTCTGAAGGCTATCGTTGCAACTATCTTTCTGCTTTCGCTGTCTACCTGTGCATTGGCCCAGAAAGACGTTAGAGCGGCGATCCAGCCGCTCCCCTTCGTCAGCCCGATCTTCGGCGACAACATGGTGCTGCAACGAGGCAAGACAAATACCATTTGGGGCTGGTCGGATCCTGGAGACAAAGTGCAGGTGGAAATTGCTGGTCAGCACGCATCCAGCGTGGCAGGAGCCGACGGGCAATGGCAGCTGGAAATTCAACCGCCACCCTCGGGAGGTCCTTACACCCTGACGATCAAAGGTCACCAGACAGTTGAATTTCAGAATGTGCTGGTCGGCGATGTTTGGCTGTGTGGAGGCCAATCCAACATGCAGGTAAGCCTTCGCTCTGCCCGCAATGGGGAGGAGGAAATTAATCGCGCAAACTACCCGGAGATTCGTTTCTTCACAGTTGCGGCCCATCCGGCTTACCACCACACGTATGTTCCACAAGGTAGCTGGAAAGTGGTTACCCCCGAGACATCTGACCGAGTTTCAGCGGTCGCGTACTACTTTGCACGCAAGGTGCAGCAGGAGATCCACATTCCGATCGGCTTGGTCGTGGATGCCCTCGGCGGGACTCCCGCGGAGGCCTGGACGAGTGCCGCGGCGCTCCGATCGCTCAAGGACTTTGATGTTCCCTTAGCAGAACTGGAAAAACGGGCTGCCGCGGGCGCGCCCGAATATGGCAATTATGTTATGCACTGGTATGACCAGTATGATATCGGGCTGAAAGCAAAATGGGCTGATCCAGATCTAGACGATTCCACCTGGACGTCTGTCGAGATCCCGGGAGGGTTTTCTGAGTTGGGCGTGCCCGACACGCCCGCAGTCGTCTGGTTCCGCAAAGAGATCGTGTTACCGGACCCACTCCCGGTTGGCAAGGTATCGTTGTTTCTGGGGTCGGTTGAGCGCATGGATACCGCGTACATCAACGGTACCGAGGTCGGCGCCAGCGCATGGGTCGCGAACCCGCGCGTTTATCTCATTCGCGATGGAGTCCTGAAACCTGGAAAAAATATCCTGACGGTTCGAGTCTTCAAGACAAAACCGCAAGGTGGATTTCTCGGCATGTCCGACGAGTTGCACCTCACTCTCGGCGACAAGATGAGCATTCCACTTGCGGGGAAGTGGAAGGGACGCCTAAGTGTTGATGCGCGTCCGCCGCAATCCATGCCCATTGCTTTCGAGAATTGGCCCGTGATGCCGTCCGTTCTTTACGAAGGAATGCTGGCGCCTGTTGCCCCGCTCTCCATTACCGGTGCCCTTTGGTACCAAGGTGAGCAAAATTCAGATCGCGGATTCCAGTACCGCCGGTTGCTTCCTGTCATGATTGCCGATTGGCGAAAGCTGTTCGGGCAAGGCGATTTCCCCTTTTATATCGTAAGCCTGCCGGCATTCCAGCATCGCAGCCAGACGCCTACTGACGACGCCTGGGCAGAAACACGCGAGTCACAGGCGCTTGCAGCTGCAAGCGTTCCAAATTCGTGCCTTGCAGTCACAATCGATATAGGTGATCCTGACAATATTCATCCCAAGGATAAACGCCCTGTGGGAGAACGCCTCGCTCTCTGCGCTTTGGCAAAACACTACGGCAAGAACGTGGCTTATTCGGGGCCAGCTCTCGCTTCAGTCGAGCGCCTTCCGGGCTCAATCCGACTGCGATTCGCCAATACAGACGGTGGCCTGGTCATGCAAGGAGCAAAGTTGGAAGAGTTCGAAATCGCAGGAGAGGACAGGAAATGGTGTTGGGCTGACGCGCAAATCGAGGGCAATACAGTCGTTGTCTCATCCCCTGCAGTGCCGAACCCGAAAGAGGTTCGCTACGCCTGGCAGTCAAATCCGGCGGCAACCCTCTTCAATGGTGCCGGATTACCAGCCGTTCCGTTCCGCACAGATACTTGGCCGGAGGTTACGGAAGGACATCGACCTTATTAAGTCGGCGAAGCAGGGAGTCAGAATTTGCTGGCCGCGGAGCTAAAGTGTGAATCAGATGCTTACGCTAGAAACACGAGCGTTGGGCCGAGTTCGAAACAGGCGGTAACCTACCATGCATATAAGCGCTAAGAATTTGGTTGTGACGACCCGAGCCTTACTTATGTCCGCGTTGCTCTTCTCAATTCCCGCTTCCGCGCAAGCTCAATCTGTTGCTGCGACTATCGACACGTCGAAGACCGAGGCCCCTATCTCGAAATACGTTTACGGACAGTTTCTCGAGCATATCGGAGGAATCGTCAATAACGGCGTATGGGCGGAGATGCTGGACGATCGAAAGTTCTATTATCCAATCACTTCGCATCCGACTGCCGAACCTGCCTTGCCGACTGGGTTCAGGCGCGTCCCGCTGCGCCACTGGACGCCAGTCGGCCCCGACGAATTCGTGAGCATGGATACCGATCGTCCTTACGTCGGTGAGCACTCTCCTCTGCTGAAACTGAACTCGACCGAGGCGCACGGAATCCAGCAAGCCGGATTAGCAGTGCGCAGAGGGAAATCCTACACGGGCCGCCTGGTCCTGGCCGGCACACCTGACGCGACTGTGAGGGTGACTCTGATCTGGGGAGACGCTGCGAGCGACCGCCAAAGCGTTGCCATCAGCAAACTCGGCCACGAGTATGTGAAGTTCCCTCTGCATTTTCAGGCGCAAAGAGACAGCGATAATGCTCGTCTCGAGATTGTCGGTACCGGCAATGGTTCCTTCCACGTTGGAACAGTTTCTTTGATGCCAGCTGACAACGTGCAAGGTTTTCGCGCGGAAGTTATCGCAGCGCTGAAGCAGCTGCATTCCGGCGTCTATCGCTGGCCCGGCGGGAACTTCGTTTCCGGGCACGAGTGGCGCGACGCGATCGGCGATCCTGACAAGCGACCGCCAATCATGGATCCAGTCTGGCACGCCGTTCAGCCGAATGATGTGGGCACCGATGAGTTCATGACGCTTTGCCGGTTGCTGGACGTCGAAGCCTACATAACGGTGAATGCCGGATTCGGCGATGCCTGGTCTGCCGCGCAGTTGGTGGAATATGTGAATGGTGCAGTAACCACGCCTATGGGTCGCTTGCGTGGCGCCAATGGGCATGCCGAGCCGTACCACGTCACGTATTGGGGGATTGGCAACGAGCCCTGGGGCGAATGGCAATTGGGTTTCATGCCGGTTGCGCAATTTGAACTGAAATACAATTTGTTCGCTGAGGCCATGCGCAAAGTGGACCCCACCATCAAGCTGATCGCTCCGGGGGCCATGCCGGACGCCATGACCGGCTCCAAGCAGGCAAAGCGTCTGAATGGTCAGATCGTGCCTGATTATTTGTCGCCCGGAGATTGGAGCGGCAATTTGCTCGCCCACTGCCTGGACAACATCGATCTGCTGAGCGAGCACTTCTACTCGAGCAGTGGCCAGCGAACCGATCTTCAGAAAGGCGAGAAGGTAAGCGCGGGGCCGCAAACGCTGATCGAATGGGAGCGCGCACCGGCAACTCAGGTGCGTGCGAAATACGAGCACTATCAGGAATATTTGAAGCGCATTCCTGGGCTCAAAGAAAAGCCAGTCCCGATCAGTCTGGACGAGTGGGCCTACATCGGTGTCCCGCCAAACTCCTACAAACTGGTTCCCGCATACGCTTGGGCGTTTCATGAAATGTTTCGCCATTCGGACCTGTACCAGCTGGGAGGATTCACCTTCGCTACGGCTATGATCAGCGCAGACCGTACCGAAGCGGTGTTGAGTCCGACGGGTCTGTTGTTCAAGATGTATCGTGAGCATTTCGGTTCGATTCCCGTGCAGGTATCGGGAGATTCGCCGCAGCCCAAGCCGCTATATCCCCCCGGAGGGGATCAACCGGCAGTCAACCCGGGCAGCGACACCTATCCTTTGGATGTGAGCGCGGCATTGAGTGATAATCGGAAAACGCTGACGTTCGCGGTCCTGAATCCTTCGGATTCCGAGCAACAGCTGAAGCTATCGATTGGTGGAGCGACGCTCTCGAGCCATGGAAACCTGTGGCGCATGGCTCCGTCGAGCGTGGATGCAACTATCGCAGTGGGACAGGAACCCGGCGTTGTTGTCCAGGAAATGGGACTGGCATCAATGCCGGATACGATTTCCGTCCCGCCCTTTAGCGTCAGTGTCTATTCATTTGCCGTGCAGTAGCAAGTGTGGCTTCGATACGAACTGTCGATTGGAGCGCTGTCGGCGCCGCGAGCGCCGGTTTTGTCCCGTGAACAGGTTCGCGGAAATCGCCTGTTGAGATATTTTCGGAGGGAGGAACTGTGAAAGATTCCCTAAACGCTGCACTGTTTGGCATCCTCCTTCCCGTCTTTTTCACATCCACTTAGAGGAAGGGTCACGATGAACCCGAAGAAGTTGTGTTGTCTAATAATCTTGGCGATCACCTTGACTTTGTATCCTTCTCTTTCCGCGCAAGTACAGACTGATGTGCCTCAAGTCGTTCCCGGAGCAAAACCACTATCAGCGGAGCTGATCAAGGTGCACGGGGCATCTTTGGAAGGGAATCTAGAGGGAAACGCCGTGGATCGCGACGTGTTTGTATTCTTGCCGGCCAGCTATGCCAAGCAGAAATCCCGCCGCTATCCAGCGGTGTACGCGCTACATGGTTACTCCATCGGCGCCGAGCAGTGGACTCACGAAATTCATGTGCCGCAGACCATTGAAGGTGCGTTCGCTCAAGGCGCACGGGAGATGATCATCGTGCTTCCAGATTCGAAGACGGTGCACAATGGATCCATGTATTCGAGTTCCGTAACCACCGGGGATTTCGAGAAGTTCATCGCGCACGATTTGGTTGCGTACATCGATGCGCACTACCGGACGATTCCTAAACGGCTCAGCCGCGGTCTGGTCGGCCACTCTATGGGAGGCTACGGCGCAGCCCGCATTGGCATGAAGTATCCCGATGTGTTTGGAAGTCTCTACATCATGAGCCCGTGTTGTTTGTCTCCCCGCCCAGCAGGTTCGCTAAAACCAGAAGACGAAAAAGCACTGGAGGCCGTCAAAACGGCAGAGGATTCGGCAAAACTCGGATTCTTCCAACGCGCTCAGCTTGCGACGGCAGCGGCTTGGTCACCTGATCCCAAGAACCCGCCGTTGTACCTAGACCTTCCTGCAAAAGACGGTGTGGTCCAGCCGGACGTTCTCGCGAAATGGACAGCGAATGCCGTGCTCGCTTTCGTGGATCAGTACATCGGAAATCTGCGCGGGTATCGCGCCATTTCGATCGATGTGGGTGACCAGGATGGTTTGCGAGTCGATGCCGGCAAGCTGCACGATGTTCTGGACACGTATAGCATCGTCAACAGCTTTGAGGTGTATCAAGGGACCCATACAAGCAAGGTGGCTGACCGTTTCCAAAATCATGTGCTTCCTTTTTTCAGTAAGAACCTCTGTTTTGAGAATGACTGCAAGTAACTGCTGCAGGGATTTACTTTGGGGCTCGTTAGAGGTAGGAACGTGGTTCCAGGAAAGCAAATTCCTTAGTGATCCTCGAGGAGTTCTATTTGAAAAAGATAGGTCGTCGTGAGTTTGTTGCAACTACCGCAGCCGCTGGAGCAACTGTCTTCGCCCCTAGGCATGCAAGCGTATTGGCGGGGCAAGCATTTAAGCAAACGGCGGTGCCTCCTAACAAGAATAGGAACCTTTCGGCTGGGGCAGTTCCGTTTCCGATGAAGATCGTCAGGCTTGGGTTCGGCGCATTTGGTGCGGCGGCTGAGGCGAACCGCCGGTATCTCAAGACTCTGCCGCCCGACCGCCTCCTTCACACATTCCGCCTGACCGCCGGGTTGCCTTCCTCCGCTGAACCCTTGGGTGGTTGGGAAAAACCAGATTGCGAACTGTGTGGACGTTTCGCGGGTGAGCATTACGTATCCGCTTGTGCGCTCGCGTTCACCAGTTCGAACGACGAACAACTCAAGCGCAGCGGCGATCTGATGGTTACGGAACTGGCGAAATGCAGGCGCAACCACGAGCAAGACGTTCATACGATGTACCTGCTGACACGGGAACACAATCCGCGACTTCCAAGTGACGTTACGAGGACGCCCGACATGCAAAAGTCCTGCCGGCTCAAGTCATTGCAACGATTCCAGAGAACGGCGAATGTGGTTATATCCACCCTAGTGGCGATGTGCCTGACGGTTGGCGTGGCCCGCCTAGCCTGTGGTGAGACGCCGGATCAAGCCAACCGATTCGTAATCGAGCGCGACAATCGGACCATTAGTATCGAGCCCTTCGGCGCCAATATTGTCCGAGTAACCCTGAGCCCGGAGAAAGGTGCGGCGCTGGCGGCGCCCGGCTATGGAATCGTGGGCACGCGTTCAATGGCCGGCTGGACACACGAGCAGGACTCCGCCGGGTACGACGTCATTCGCTCAGTGCGGCTGCTGATCCGAATCGCCCCGAAGAGTCTGCCACCACCGCAAGCAATGCCGCTCGACGAGTTGAATCAATCCCTGAGGAACCGCTACTTCTACGGAGACTGGAGCCGTGGAAGGTACAACGACTCAATCTTCATATCGAACACCGCGGGCGAACCGCTTTTGACGATGTGGCGATGGTCCATGCTTCCGAATGAATCGGAGGCAGCGGCCGGCAGCGCCGCGACCCAAGGAAAGCCGGACGCCGGGTACCGCGTTTCCGCCACCTTTGATTCACCCACCGGCGAACATTACTATGGGCTTGGCCAACAGCAACAAGGCTTGCTCGACCTGCGCGACCACCAAATCAAATGTTGGCATGATTACTCGGCAATCGGCGGAGAGAACGTCTGCGTTCCGTTCCTGGTCTCGAGCCGCGGCTACGGTCTGATCTGGGATAACCCCTCGAAGACTACCGTCGATCTCGGCTTTAACCAGCAAAACGTGTGGTCATCCGAAATCGCTGACCGCGTCTCTTTCTTTGTTATCGCAGGCGATAAAACAGACGAGATCTACCAGGGCTACCGCGAGCTTACCGGCGTCACGCATATGTTGCCGAAGGCCACCTATGGCTACATCCAGAGCAAGGCGATCTATCCCACGCAGGAACAGCTGCTGCAAGTCGCGAGCGAGTATCGTGACCACCGCCTGCCTCTAGACGTTCTGGTGGTGGACTTTCTGAACATGACCAAGCAGGGCGAGCTGGACCTGGACACCACGCGATGGCCGGATGCGGCCGCGATGAACCGGCAACTCCATACCATGGGCATTACCACCCTGTTGAGCGTGTGGCCGCACTTTTCCGCTGGCACGCAGTTTTACGACATGTTGCGCCAGAAGGGATGGCTCATCCACACTGCGGATGGCAAGCCCGACCTGGGCTGGGCTTCTAAGGAGATCGGACCGAACCTGGATACCACTAATCCGGATGCAGCCAAGTGGTGGTGGGAATCCATCCGAGATCGCTACGTGAAGCCCTATGGTTTCGATTACCTCTGGCTCGACGAGACGGAACCCGATGTGGATCCGGCGAAAGACTTTTTCTCCATCGGCTCAGGCTCTCGCTACTACAACGTCTACCCGTTGTTCCACACGGCGTCGGTTTACGAAGGTTTCCGGCGTGACTTCGGAGACAGCCGGCGGGTGATGATCCTGGCGCGGGCGGCATATCTGGGAGCGCAACGCAATGGCACGGTGTTTTGGTCGAGCGATATCGTCTCGACATGGGACATGCTGAAGCGTTCGATTCCCGCCGGCCTGAACTTTACCGCCAGCGGCATGCCTTACTGGGATACTGATATTGGCGGATTTTTCTCGCCAATCCTCTCACCCGACTATCACCCTGCGCACAAACCGCTCGTCGATCCCACCGAAGCGCGCTCCACGGTGGACAGATATGAAGACTATCCGGAGCTCTTCGTCCGCTGGTTCGAGTGGGGTACCTTCCAGCCGGTGATGCGGGCGCACGGAGAGAGAATCCACAACGAGGTCTGGTCCTACGGCCGCCAGGCTGAACCCATTCTTGCGAAGTATCTGCGCTTGCGCTATCAACTCCTTCCCTACACCTACTCACTTGCTTATGGCAGCTACCAAACCGGCGCTCCTTTCATGCGCGCGCTCTTTATGGATTTTCCGAACGACCCGAACGTGGCGGATATTCCGGACCAATACATGTTCGGACCAGCGTTGCTGGTCGCGCCGGTCACAGAGCAAGGAGCAACCAGCCGCAAGGTCTATCTACCTGCTGGTTCGGATTGGTATAACTACTGGACCAGCGAACGAATCAAAGGTGGTCAGACGATCACTGCCGCCGCGCCCATCGACACCATTCCGCTTTTTGTTCGGGCCGGTTCCATTTTGCCGATCGGCACCGAGGTGCTTAGCGCGCAGCAGCCGCAGTCGATTGCCTCTCTGCGCGTCTATCCTGGAGTGGATGCGGATTTCGCGCTCTTTTCAGATGACGGAACTACCTATTCGTATGAGCACAACGGCGGCTCCATCACTCGGCTTCATTGGGACGAGGCGACGCACCGGCTGACGCACGACGGCGCCGCCTGGAGCGGATCGGACGTAATCGTCGTAGAGTCCGTTCATCCGTGAGACTGGAAACCCGATTTCGTCGGCAACGCGCTGGCCAAGCCACTGTTTCTAACTATGAGATTCCATGTAAGCCATATATCTCGGTCACACGTTGACCAGCACTGCGGATTGTTGGCGGGTAGGTCGCGTTCCTGAAAAGGCCGCTCAAGTAGAGTAAAATAATCGTGATTGCCGCAGGACCTCCCCCTCGCAATCAGTGCACCACAGCTCGTTGGGTCGCTGGCCGGGCGAAAGCGCCGTGCCTTGCGCGCGACGACGCCGACGGCCGTTACGCTCGTCCGGTCGCTCTCGCTCACCGGTACACGCCGACGCGCTTTGCAGGTGTGCGGTCTAAATCCTTTAAGATTCTTCGCCGCGTGTGTTGGCCTCTCAGCCCTCAGTCGCGCTCCCACCTGGATTCGGAGGGGGTCTTGACGGGTGCGGAGTCGCCGGAGTTACCGGCGTCCCAATCCTTGCGTGTGAGGGGCTCGATAGTTTGAAGTTTCTTTTTTGTTAGAGCTTTGTTGAGGTCAGGGAGTTCCTTGCCGAGGAGGGCGTCAAATTCTGCTTCGACGTCGCCAAGTTCCTCGCGCAGCGAATCGATTCGAGCGACCTGATAGCCGGCTGGGCGGCCGTCATAGGAGGTCAGGTCGCCATAGAGTTGTGTGGTTTTCTCGCGGATGCGCTCTTCGCCGGTGATGGCGCCGCCCTCCGTGGTGGCAACAATTTTTTTACGAATGTCGTCGATTTTGGCGGAGAAGTCCTGAAATTGTTTGGCCAGAGCGGGATCTCTCGCAAGCTGGGTGGCCCGATCCTGCATGGCGAGACGCACGCCATTGATGCGGTCTACATCGTAGCTCATATCACCGAGCAAATCGTAGACACGCATGGCAGCGGCAAAGTTTGCCTTGCGATCCTCGAGGTTGTACTTAGCACGTGCGTCGATGCTCACGTCGATTTTTTCGGTGTAGATGTCGTTGCCGCGAGTAAGTTTTACCGTGTATGTGCCGGGAACGACACGCGGGCCTTCGGACGCTTCGAAAGCGGCAGTGGCAGCGGGAGGCACGTGGGGCGCTTTGAGGGTCATGCGCCAAACGACACGGCTGATGCCGCGGCGGTTGTTGGCGGGCAGGGTGTCGATGAGTTTGCCGTCCGCATCGAAGACTTCCAGCTTCATGCGGCCGAAGATGTGGCGCTTGGCCTGATAGTAGGTAACCCAAACGCCGGACGGCAGGTTCGGCCCGGTGAAGGCAGCACTACCTTCGCCCCATCCGCCGAAGGTGTCGATTCGCTGTTGGGCGGGGCGGCCGGGGAGGAAGGCTGCGTCTTTGGCCATGACATCGGGAGTGAGATGGCGCAGCGGAGTAATGTCGTCGATAATCCAGATGCCCCGGCCGTGTGTAGCGAGGACGAGATCGGAATCGCGGGGCTGGACGACGAGATCGCGAACGGCGACGTCAGGAAAATTGTGTCCTTTATATTGGGCCCAATGCTTGCCGCCATCGAGAGAAACCCACAAGCCGAATTCGGTACCGAGGAAGAGAAGATTGGGGGAGACAGTGTCCTCCTTGATGACGTGCGCGTAGCCGCGAACGCCACTATCGGCGGCGATGATGGGCGTCCAGGTCTTGCCATAATCGCTGGTTTTGAAGGCGTAGGGATTCATGTCGCCAAAGGTGTGGCGATCGAAAACGGCGTAGGCAGTAGCGGGATCGTAGCGGCTGGCTTCGACCCAGGAAACCCAGGAAGCTTTGGGAAGATTGGGGACGTTGCCGGCGACATTGGTCCAGTTTTTACCGCTGTCGCGGGTGAGCTGGACGTTGCCGTCGTCGGTGCCGACCCAGATAGTATTGCCACCCTGTGGGGATTCGCTGATGGAATAGATGGTGGTGTGCATTTCGGCGTAGGAATTGTCGACCGTGACGCCGCCAGATTCTTCCTGCTTCTGCTTTTCGGGATCATTGGTGGTGAGGTCCGGGGAGATACGATCCCAACTCTGGCCATGGTCGCGCGAGCGGAAGAGGAACTGCGCGCCGATGTAGAACGTGTCCTTGTCGTTGGGGCTGATTTGAATGGGTGTGTTCCAGTTGAAGCGAAGTTTGCCTTCGCCATAGTTCGGTTGCGGCTTGATGGGGCGCTTTTCGAGGGTGGTGCGATTGACGCGCGCGATGTAACCGCCCTGGGCTTCGACGTAGGCGAAGTTGTGGTCGGAAGGATCGGAAAAGGCCCAGAAGCCGTCTCCACCGAAAAGATTCTCCCAGCGGCTGTTTGTGATGCCGCCGGGATATTGCGAATCGCCAACCCAGGTGCTGTTGTCCTGCAAGCCGCCGTAGACTTGATAGGGATCGGCCATGTCTGAGCTGACGTGATAGAACTGCGAAATGGGAAGATTGTCGGCTTTCCACCAGGTGTTCGCGCCGTCGTAGGAATACCAGAGACCACCGTCATCGCCCTTGATGAGGTGATCGGTGTTGTCTGGATCGATCCAAATATCGTGAGAATCTGCGTGGGTGCCGTTGGAGACGCCGCTGAAGCTTTTTCCGCCGTCGTCGCTCATGATGAGGCTGAGGTCAGGCTTAAAGATTCTGTTTTCGTTCTTAGGATCGACGATGAGGTTGGCGAAGTAGAACGGACGCCAGACCATCATGTTGCTGCGGTCACGCTCCTGCCAAGTTTTGCCGCCATCGTCCGAGCGGAAGAGGGCACTGCGCGTGGACTCGATGAAGACATAAACGGTGTTGGAGTTGGAGGGAGCGATAGCGACGGCGAGGCGTCCCCAGGGCTTCGGTGGAAGGCCCTGTGCGGTCTTGTCGTCGAGCTCGCTCCAGTTATCGCCGCCGTCCGTGGTGCGGAAGAAGGCACTGCCGCTAGGAGCGGTGGGCTTTTCACCGCCGGAGCGGAAGGTCCAACCTTTGCGACGGAAATCCCACATGCCGGTAAAAAGAATTTTCGGATTGTTGGGATCCATAGAGAGCGTGGAGCAGCCGGTGGAGAGATTCGTGCCTTTCAGAATGAGGTTCCAGGTTTTTCCGCCGTTGATGGTTTTGTAAAGGCCGCGGTCTTCGCCGTCGCTCCAGAGTTTGCCGGGGACGCAGGCGTAGACGACGTTGCTGTCCTTCGGATCGACGATGATTTTGGAGATGCGCTCAGAATTTTTCAGGCCGAGGTTGGTCCAGTTTTCGCCACCGTCGGTAGACCGATAGATGCCGTCGCCGATGGAGACGCTGTTGCGCGTCCAGGCTTCGCCGGTGCCGACCCAAATGGTTTTGGGATTTTGCGGATCGATGGCGATGGCGCCGATGGATTGCGAGGTCTGCTTATCGAACATCGGTTTGTACGTGGTGCCGCCATTAACGGATTTCCAGATGCCGCCGCTGGCAGCACCGATGTAGACGGTGAGGCGGCCATTTTCCTTGGCGGCAGTGACGGCGGATATCCGGCCGCTCATGGTGGCGGAACCTATGTTGCGCGCTCCGAGGCCGGAGATGGCGTCGGAGTCGAATTTGATGGCTTGTGATTGAGGGCACGCAGACGGCGCCAGCAGAAACAGAGCGGCGAGCAGGTCGATAATGGTGCGAGCGAATCGAGTGAGGGGCATATCTTGTTCCTCAGTGTTGTGCTTGAAAAATTCTCTTGTGTAAGGCGGGAAAGATAAGTTCATCGGGGGCGGCTCACTTGGGCGCGGTGGTGGGCTTAGCGTCGGATTTTGTGATTGGGAGGGAGAAAAGAGAGTCGTCTAGCGGAACGTTGGGTTCGATTTTCTCGACCGTGAAACGCGACCAGTTTTCCGTGCCGGTTTCTGCGGATTCAATGGAAAAGGGGAAATAGACGCCGTCGACCCTTTCGTAGTCGCCGAGTAGCGTATCGGTGTATTGAAAAGCGCCGCGGACTTTCGATTGGTTCTCAAATTTGATTTCGAGGAAGGAGTCCGTGTCGAGGTAGTAATAGCGAATGTCGCCGTTCTTCAGAGTGAGTTTGATTTTGTAGCACTCGGTGCCTTCGACGGAATCGTGGCCCATGAGCTCGGCGGTGTGGCCTTTTTGTTTGTAGTCGACGAGAGGGCCCTCGAGATCGGCGTCAATGATCAGGGATTTGGTGTCATCTTGCGACATCAGCTCGGGATCCTTGCGACCGCCAAAGGGGTTGATCTGCCACGCCGAATGGCCATCGTAAGCCTGAACCTGCGCCATAGCTTGAATGATGAGATTTTCGCGTACCTTATCTTCGCGCTTGTTTTCCTGGACGTATTCGGCGCGGAAGCCGCCCGAAGAGAATCTGGCAGTCATTTTGAGGGTTTTTATGGCCCGCAGTTTATCGAACCCGCCACGCGCTTCGACATTTTTCGCGATGATCTCGTCGACGGTCTGCGCCGGCAGAGCAAGTGGCAGCAGAGCGAATAATGCGAGGGAAATCCACAGAAATCGTTTCATGGGGCAAGGCTCCTTCCCGACATTTGCCGGAGGACAACCCAATCGGTCCAGGCCGCAGATACTTTAAACCAGAATCCAGGGGAATGACTATAACTTCAGAACTCCTGACATGGTTAGTCGGAAAGGTGTCCGCTTTTTGCTTCTGGATGAGAGGGCGTTACCGAATAACGCATGCGAAGCTGAGTACCCGGGAACAGCGTGTTTGTCTTGTTGAGCA
>Ga0074046_10003253_pt1 | contig 13689 bp, 7 predicted proteins | sample BogForMeECP23OM3_FD_94441 | JGI IMG/M metagenome (GOLD analysis project Ga0074046, IMG submission 94441) | Bog forest soil microbial communities from Calvert Island, British Columbia, Canada - Bog Forest MetaG ECP23OM3 | ecosystem: Environmental > Terrestrial > Soil > Wetlands ...
AGTACTTCAGCGCCGAGTAGTCGCGCTTCTCGACCCCAGGGATGTCGAGCAGGCGGTAGATCACGGTCGGCGGCAGGAAGAGCTCGGTCACCCGGTGTCGTTCGATCGCCTCGAACATCTTCACCGGATCGGGCGTAGCCAGCACGACGACGGTGCCGCCGCGCGCGGTGCATTGGGCGGCGTCGACGCCGAGAAGCCTCGCACCCTCGTCGATCAGGGCGATGCGCCCGGCCGCGCCCGCGCGACTGAACAACGCGAAGGTCATCCAGATCGACCAGCTTCCGCCGGTCACCATCAGCCCCCACTTCGGATTGCTGTCGACTGCGTCGAGCCGGACGTTGGCCCAGTCGACCTCGAGCTCATCCGCCGCGATACGGGCGAGTGCCGTGCCCACGTGCTGGCCCATCTCGGCACGGATGATGTTGACGGCAACAATCCCGTCGCGGTCGATGCGATACCAGATGGTGGGCTCGAATGCGGCCGCCGCGGTTTCGGGCGCCTCGCTTGCTGCAAGTCCCGGCCCCGCAAAACCGAAGGCGAAGCCCCCGGCGGATGCGCCGATCAGGAAAGCGCGGCGCGAGAGCGGCATGACGTCGCACGCTGATCGGTGGAGGAGCCTACCCATGGTTTCCTCCGTTCCTCAACTCGGCGGCAGCCGCCTTGATGGCGTTGCGGATGCGGATATAGGTCATGCAGCGGCAGAGATTGCCGGCCATGACGGCGTCGATGTCTTGGTCGGTCGGCGTCGGGAAATCCTTCAGCAGACAAGCCGCCTGCATGATCTGGCCCGACTGGCAGTAGCCGCATTGCGGCACCTGCAGCGCCACCCAGGCCTTCTGCAAGGGGTGCTGCCCGGCCGGATCGAGCCCCTCGATGGTGGTGACCTCGGCATTGGCGACGTGGCCGACAGACGTGATGCACGATCGTGTCGGCCTCCCGCCGACATGCACGGTGCAGGCGCCGCAGAGGCCGATTCCGCAGCCGAACTTGGTGCCGGTCAGGCCGACCGCGTCGCGGACCACCCACAGCAGCGGCGTGTCGTCCTCGACATCCACCGTCACCGATCGGCCGTTGATGCTGAACGTGGTCATCGATGAACTGCTCCTTCAGCGCGCGGCGTCGATCTGTCGGCGCACAGAGGCGATCGTCTGATCAAGGTCGGTCCAGGGCGGCAGGCTCGTGCGCGTGCGCCGCAGGTAGGCGGCGATGCGGGCGACGTCGGAGTCGGTGAAGCCCGGCGCGAAACCCGGCATGACGACGCCGGATATTCCCTCATGGGAACCGATGCCGCGGAGCACGACCTGGATCAGGTTGGTCGGCTCCGGCAGGCTGAGTGCGGTGTTGAGCGCAAGGTCGGGCCGCGCTGCCAGCGGCAGCTTGCCGGCGTTGTAATGGCATGACGCGCAGGCGGACGTGTAGAGCCGCGCGTCGGCGTCGACTGTGTTCCCTGTGCCGAGCGACGCATATGACATCGCGCGTGCCACCGCGGCGTCAGCGCCGGCTTGCCGTTCGGCCGCACGGTCGATGGTGGCGAAATACGCCGCGATCGCCTGAACATCTTCATCCGGCACCGTTGAAAGGCCATGTACAACCGGTGTCATCGGACCCGCCGCCGTTCCGTGCAGGACGCTCACACCAGTGCGGAGAAAGGCGTGAAGCTCGCCCTGCGTCCACGGCGTCGGCGCGGGATTGGCAGCCGTCAGCGGCGGCGCGATCCATTCATCGACCGGCGCGCCCGCGTATCTGTCATCGTCCTTCTCGGCGCCGAGGAAGTTGCGCGGGGTGTGACAGGCGCCGCAATGGCTCAGCCCCTGCGCCAGATAGGCGCCGCGGTTCCACGCTGCGTCTCGGGCAGGGTCGGGCTGGAATCTGCCGGGGTGGAAGAACAACAGCCTCCACCCGGCTTGAAGTACTCGCATATTGAGCGGAAAGGGCAATCCGTTGGTCTGCGGCGGGGCCTGCACCGGCGCGCGCGTCATGAGGTACGCGTACAGCGCCTGAACGTCATCGTCGGACAGCTTCGTGAAGTGCGTGTAGGGGAATGCGGGGAACAGATACGACCCGTCGCGCGCGACGCCGTCACGCATGGCCCGAGCGAAGGCCGCTTCCGACCACGTGCCGATGTCGGTCTGCGGATCGGGCGTGATGTTGGTCGAGTAGATCACGCCGAACGGCGTCTGCATGGCGTAACCGCCGGCGAACGCTCCCCAGCCCTTGGCGGTATGGCAGTTCGTGCAATACCCGCCGCCGGCGAGCGCCTCGCCGCGCGCGACGAGGTCGGCCGGAAAGCTCGCAGCCGGCGGCGGCGTGATCGGGGCGATCGCCGGCTCATAGGCCAGCACGAAGAAGGCTAGCAGGCCGAGAACCACGAGCCCGGCGAAACCGATTAACAGGCGTTTGAGCGACATCATCGGACCACCGTCCTGCTCGTTTGATGGACGCGCGGAGCGGACGGCAGGGTCGCACCGAGGACGAGCCGAGCGACTTTGCTACGCACGTGACCTTTCTTCAACACCGAACTTCGACGCCGCGACTGTCGCCGACGTCTATCGAGACAGCATCAAAGCCGAGTGGGTGCAGAGGACACCAACCCGACCGGGTCATGGCTTGCTGTGCCTTGCTGCGATTGTTGCACTCCGCGCGGCGCGCGGATGCCCGCTGGCGGCCACGATCTGTCGGCGCTCCCGTCGTGGCGACGGTTCGACGGCGGGTCGCACGGCGCGGACCCGCCCGGTGCGATCGTGCGGATCGCCGTCACGTAGCTTCGTCCGGTGCGAAGCCGCGGTTGACGCGTCACGGCACTGTACATCCGACGGAGTCCGCTTGAGGGCTCCACCTGCCGTCGACGCCTTTCGAAACCGAACGTCTGCAGGTCTGCGTTCGACACTCCACAGCGGCCGTTCCGGGTTCGTCCATCTCGCGAGGTGATTGCGCCCATCCGGGGCATTCCCGCCTCTCGTGCTTCTCCCCGACAGCAGCCGTCCACGATCGACCCATTTCCCCGGCGCACCCGTGAGGCCAAGGGCTCGCGACCGGCATCTACAGTTCATTGCCGAGCGCGGCCGAATGGCCTGGCAGAAAGCGTCTGGCTACAACTGGCATGCGCCAGCTGACGCCGATATCAATCGATACAAATGGGTGATCGGGGACACACTGCGGTCGCGCACGGATGCGCGCCGAGCGAGTGAAGTTGGCATCGCAGTTCTTGCGCTGAATCGCATGCTGGAGCTTGGACGCCCGGAATCTGTCCGTATCGCATAAGCGACGAAGGCTTGCGGGATCGGCCGCATGCGCCGTGACTAGCCGTTCGCGGCCAACGGGCAGTCGCGGGGCTAATTCCACCAAAGGCGCAGCAAGCCGAGCCCAGCCGATTTTGGTGTCCTCTGCACAATTCGGTTCTGATCTCGACGTAACAGACGTCGGCGACAGTCGCAGCTTAAATCAGAAAGGAGGTAAAGTGGCCGGACGGGAAGGGCGTTCCGCCGAGCGGGTGGTCTTGTTCGGCCCCTTCCGTTTATTCCCGGCTCAGCGGCTTCTGCTGGAGGGCGACCGGGTCCTTCGTCTCGGCGGCCGCGCGCTCGACGTTCTGATCGCCGTCACCGAGCGCCCCGGCGACGTGGTCGGCAAGGACGAACTCATCGCCCGGGTCTGGCCGAACACCGTCGTTGTTGAACACAATCTCAAGGTCCAGGTCGCGGCGCTACGCCGCGCCCTGGGGGACGGCAGCGGCGGCAAGCGATATCTGATCACGGTGCCAGGGCGGGGCTATAGCTTCGTTGCTCCCGTGAATCACGAAACTGTCGAGGCAATGCCGCGGCCGGTCGGCCCGACGAAACAGGTGCACAATTTGCCGGCCATGCTGACCCGCCTGATTGGCCGCACCGAGATCGTCAGCAAGCTTTCCACGCAGTTGCTGGCCCAGCGTCTTCTCACCATCGTGGGACCAGGCGGGATCGGCAAGACCTCGGTCGCGCTCGCCGTCGCGGAGGCGCTGCTCGCTGACTACGAGGACGGCGTCTGGCTAGCCGATCTTGCACCGATCGGCGATGCTCGCTTTGTGCCGAGCGCCCTTGCGACGGTCCTCGGCCTCGAGATCCACTCGGACGCCACGCTCCCGGTCCTGATCACCGCGCTGCGGGACAGGCGCGCGCTCATCGTGCTGGATAATTGCGAGCACGTCATCGACGGCGCCGCACTGCTGGCGGCCGCCGTGCTGCGCGGCGCCCCCGGCGTTCACATTCTCGCGACCAGTCGTGAGCCGTTGCGTCTTCAGGGCGAGCATCGGTGTCGCCTGTCGTCGCTGGAAAGCCCGCCCGCATCGCTCTCACCGACGGCGGCCGAAGCCATGGCTTTTCCGGCCGTTCAACTGTTCTTGGAACGCGCGATGGAAGGCAACGACGAGGTCGGACTCGATGATGCGGACAGTTCGGTCGTCGCGGACATCTGTCGAAAGCTGGACGGCATTCCGCTGGCGATCGAGCTCGCAGCAGCCCGTGCTGGCGTGCTCGGCGTGCGGGGGCTCGCCTCGCTTCTCGAGGATCGTTTCCGCTTTCTCACCCACGGTCGCCGCTGCGATCTTGCCCGCCACCAGACCATGCGCGCGACACTGGACTGGAGCTACGGGCTGCTCAGCGCAACGCAACAACGGCTATTGCGCCGGCTCGCCGTCTTCGCCGGCAGCTTCACGCTGCCGGCGGCCTCTGCCGTCGGTGGCGATGCGTGCATCATCGGCGGCGAGATTGTCTATCACGTGGAGGTGCTGATCGAGAAATCGCTGATTGCCGCTGATGTGCGTGGCGCTGAGCCGCGCTATCGGCTGCTCGAGACGACGCGGGCCTATGCCTTTGAGAAGCTCGTCGAGAGCGGCGAGCTTGAAGGCACCGCACAACGTCACGCGGAATTCATCCGGGACCTGTTTGACCGGGCCGAGCCCGAACAAGGGGCGCATCCCCTGGCTGAATGGCTAGCCGCCCATAGGAGCTGGATCGACGACGTGCGTGCGGCGCTTGCCTGGGCTTTCGCACCCGGACGAAGTGGCGCGACCGCGGTCGCGCTCGCGGCTGCAAGCGCGCCTCTCTGGATCGAAATGTCGTTGTGGAGCGAGTGCCGCGGCTGGATGGATGCAGCTATTGCCAGGCTCGATGACGCTGAGGCCGGCGCAACGCGCCAGGAGATGATTCTGCAGACCGCGCTTGGGCTCTCGCTCACGTACACTCACGGCAGGAGCAGCACGGCGCGCGCGGCGCTGACCAGGGCCAGCGAGCTTGCCGACAGCTTTCAGGATACTGACTATAGGCGGCGGGCCCTCCTTGGCGGGGCGCTTCTTTGCGTTCGCCTGGCAGACTTCGAGGGCGCGCTGGACCTCACCCGCAGAGCCGAGGCGATTGCTGAAGGTGTCGCCGATGCGGCCGCGATTTCAAAAGTGCACTGCCTTATCGGCCTCTCACGTTATTTCCTTGGCGAGTACGCCGAGGCGTTGCCCCACGTAAGGAGGGCCTACCACGCCATCACACCCATCGGACGACGGACGCAGATCGCGCGTTCCGGGATGGACTACTCGATCTTGGCCCGCTGCGTCGAAGCGCAAATCCTCTGGCACCATGGTCTGCTCGACCAAGCGGCTCAAACCGCTTGCGAGGTTCTCGCCGATGCACGGGAAGGTGGCCATCCAGCTTCGTTATGCTACGCGCCGTGGAGTGAATGCCAGATCTCGCTTTGGCGTGGCGATATGGAAACCGCCGAACGCTCGGTTACTCTGCTGAAAGACGATACCGAGAGATACGGTTTCAGCACACAGTATGCGATGGCGCTTGGATATGAAGGCCAGTTGTCTGCGAAACGTGGCGATACCGTCGTCGGAGAGCGCCTGGTCCGCGCCTGCCTCGATAGATTACGCGCATCTCAAAACGAAAACCTTTACATGATATTCCTTAACGTCCTGGCCTCGCTTCTGCTCATGGCGGGTGATTTCGATGCTAGCCTGGCTGCAGTCGACGAAGTCCTGCGGCGCACCGAGAGCAGCCGCGGGTCTTGGTTGCTGCCCGAGGCGCTGCGAACCAAGGGCGAGATCCTGCTATTGCCGGACAAGACGGACACAAAAGCGGTGGAGGAGTGTTTCCTCAGGTCCCTAGACGTGGCGGCCCGGCAAGGCGCGCTGTTCTGGGAGCTACGGACCGCCACGAGCCTCGCCCGGCTGTGGCGAGACCAGGGGCGCGGTAGCGAGGCACGCGAACTCCTCGCTTCGGTCTATGAGCGCTTCTCCGAGGGATTTGAGACCGCGGATCTGAGAGCGGCAAGGCTGCTTCTCGATGAACTAAGGGCTTGTAAGGAAGCCGCTGCTCTGTCTGCATCATAACAAGGTCGACTCTTATAGTTCCATTCGCTAAGGAAACCGTCGCGTATCATGTTGATGGGCGGCCATCTCGGGATCCGTGACCGTGGTACCCTTGGGGTAAGCAGTGGTGTCGAGTTCGCGGCGAATTCTGCTCCGGCAGGAAGAGGTCCTCGCGGGGACGACGGGTGAGGTGAGTTCGTAACGTCTGCAGACTCTGCCGCACATGTTGGCAAGGGCGCCCATAAGATTGAACGACCCCAACTATCTAATCCCATCATGAGGAGGCCACGTGCAGACCTCGAGGAGAAACAGGAGCCCAGTGGGTCGGCATTTGACAACACCTGGCAACGTGAAAAAAAGATTGAAACGAGGGGTCTGGCTTGATGAATGTCGCAATAGCGAATCATATCAGACGTTCGTTCATGGGGATTCACATCAACGCAATCGTCCCATGGCCGAGATTCCCGAGGACTTCGTGGACTGTGTGCTCGCCCGCATCGCAGCTAGCGAGATGGAGACACGAACGTTCCACGTCGACGGAGCCGCTCGTGCTACGACTCAGACGTAGCACTTGTTTCCTTACCAGCCTTTAATTGATCGAGAAGCTGCCTTGCCGCTCTCAGATCCGCGGTTCCGAATCCTTCCGAAAAGCGGCCGTAGACCAAGGCGAGGAGTTCGTGTGCCTCGCTGCCGCGCCCTTGATCTCGCCACGCCCGTGCGAGGCTTGTGGCAGTTCGCAGCTCCCCGGACAGCGACCCCTGCAGGCGCGCCGCCTCCAACGACCGGTGGAAGCATTCCTCCGACGCTCTTGTGTCGACCTTTGCCTGCAACCGCAAGATTTCGCCCTTGATCCGCAGCGTCTCAGGCAGCAACCAGTCTCCGCGGCTGCTCTCGATGCGCCGTAGCGCCTCGTCGACCGAGGCCAGACTCGCATCGAAATCGCGCGCCATGAGCAGAACCGCGGCCAGGACGCCAAGGAATTCCGTGTAAATGACCTGGAAGCCAGCGTCCCGCAATCCGTCCAGGCAGGCGCGAAGCAGGCGCTTCGCGGCCGCGATGTCGCCACGTTCGGCGGACAGCTGGCCCTCCTGTCCGAGCGCCATTGCTTGGTAGCTGCCAAAGCCGTGCCGTCTGGTGTGGTCCTTGAGGAGAGAGACCAAATGTTCGGCCATCTCCAGATCGCCGACCAGGAGCGAGACCCGGCATCCGATCAACGGCGAATGGAATAATGAGGCGGGATCGCTGCCTCCACGCGCGTGGGCAATAACGTCACGCACAGCTTGAGCCGATTGGTCGAGCAGACCGTGGTGCCAAAGGATGTGTGCCTCAAGGGAGCGCGCCAAGATCGAATAGTCTGTTCCATATCTCCCGATCCGAGCCCGTTGCTCGACCGATGTAACGCCGCGGTAGGCAAGCTTGATGTAGGGCAACGCCTCGGCGTATTCGCCAAGGGCAAAGTGGGTGAGACCGATGACGCAGCGCACGTCGGAAATCTCGGCCGCATCGGTAATACCTTCGGCGGTCGCCTCGGCTCTGCGCGCGAGGCGCAACGCGCCATCGAAGTCTTCCAGGCGGAAGCACAGAAACGCCAGACCAACCAGGGCTCGCTTTTCATAGCCGACGTCCTGAAGGCTCTCGGCGAGTTCGCGAACCCGGGTCAGCGTCGCATACGCCATGCTGGCGCTGCCGTCGGTGTACATTATCGAGAGGCCGAGCACGGTCTGTACGATCATCTCCTGGCGGGTCGCCGCCGCACCCGCATCGTCGAGCCGAGCGATCGCCGCTTCCATGAAGCGTCGGCACTCGGTCAGCACCGACATCTGGATCCAGAGGGTGGCGGACGCGGACGCGAGCGCAACCGCGACCGCGGCATCGCCGCCGTGTCCGAAGGCCCAGGCCAGCGCGGCGCGAAGGTTGTCGATTTCCGGCGCGCAGATCGCACGCCAGTCGTCCTCGGCCGTCTCGCCGCGGACAAGGCCGGCAGCCTCCAAGAAGTCCCGGTAATACTCCGCATGGAGCGGCGCGACTGTCTCGTACTCGCCGGCTTCCTTAAGCTTCTCGAGCGCGTAGGCGCGCACGATTTCGAGCAGACGATATCGCGGGTCGACGCCGTGCAGATCCTCCACGACCAACGATTTCGTGACCAGCGCCAGGACCTGAGTGGCGGTCTCGCCCTCGGCTGTCCCCGCATCGCCAATCACGGCACCAGCCGCTCGCAGCGTGAAGCCTCCGGCGAATACACCGAGGCGGCGCAATACTTTCCGCTCAGGGGGGCTGAGCAGGCCATAGCTCCAGTCCAGTGTCGCGCGCATGGTCTGGTGACGCGCTACATCGGCGCGGCGGCCGTAGGTGAGCAATCCCAAGCGATCACCGAGCAGCGACGCCAGCCCACGCACACCTAGCGCGCTGGCACGGGCCGCCGCGAGCTCGATCGCCAGTGGAATTCCATCCAGCCCGCGACAGATGTCGGCGACGATGGCAATGTCGCTATCGGCGAGTGCGAAGTTGTCGTCGCTTTCCTTCGCGCGTTCCACGAAGAGCTGAACGGCGGGAAACGCCTGTGCCGCGGCGGCGGTCAACGCGCCCGATGCCGGTGGAGTCGGCAGCGGAAACAGGCTATGCTGGCGTTCGCGGCGAACTCGCAACGGCTCTCGGCTGGTCGCGAGAAGGTGGACGCCCGGAGCGGAACGCAACACGGCGGCGGCAAGCTGCGCGACGCTGTCGATGACGTGCTCGCAATTGTCGAGCACGATGAGCATGCGCTGGTCTTGCAAAGCGTCGGTCAAGGCGGCCAGCGTGTCATCGGAGCGGATCTCGACTCCGAGCACCGTCGCGACATTGGACGCCACGAGACCGGCGTCGCCGATCGGCGCCAGATCGACCAGCCACACGCCGTTCTCGTATTCGGCGATCAGTGCCTCCGCGACCGCGAGCGCGACCGAGGTCTTGCCGATCCCGCCCGGTCCCACGATGCTGAGAAGTCGCTCGTGCCTCAACCGTGCTGAAAGTTTGCCGACGGTCTCGGTACGACCGATCAGGCGCGTCAGCATGGCCGGCAGATTGTGCATCCGTTGCTTCGCGGCGGCCGCCCGCGAAGCCGGCTCGGCGACTTCGTAAGTCGTGGGGGCAACGAAACTATAGCCCCGTCCCGGTACCGCGATCAGATATCGCCCGCCTTCGCCGCCGTCGCCGAGGGCGCGGCGCAGCGTCGCGACTTGGACCTTGAGATTGTGTTCGACAACGACGGTGTTTGGCCAAACCCTAGCGATAAGCTCCCGTGAGCCAACCACCTCGCCGGGGCGCTCGACGAGAGCGGTCAGAAGTTCAAACGCGCGGCTGCCCAGGCGGACGATCCGGTCGCCCTCCAGCAGCAGTCGCCGAGCTGGGAATAGACGGAAGCGGCCGAACAAGACCGCCCGCTCGGCCGAAGGGGCTTCCCGTCCGGCCACCAGTCCTCCTATACGATGTTAACCGCGGATTTGCCGGCGCCTGTGATGTCAATACCAGAACCGAATTGTGCAGAGGACACCCTGACCAGGCTGGCCACGGCTTGCTTCGGCTTCGGTGCAATTAGCGCCAGTCTCATGTCCCGGCCTCGCGCCCCGCAACTGCCCATTGGCCGCAAGTAGTTGGTCGGCTCGTAGCGCCCAGCGGTCGACTTGCCACGTCCGCCCTCCACCGATCTTCGCCATTTTTGCGATCGCGACCACCGGCACACGCGAGCGGTGGCGGTCGAACAGGCCACTGACGAGATGCTGGTTAGCGGGTTCGCAGCTTCCGCCGCAGACGGCAAGCTCGCCGGTGAGATGCGCCTCTGCTCGGGCCGCGAGCGCAGCCGCCTCCTCGTGCCGGCGATGCTGACATGTTACCTACGGGTGTTCGGAAAGCAATCGTCTGAAATGGCAAGTAGTTGCTGTTGATTGATTTCCAGGTGGTGAGCGGCCGGATCTGAGCTCGTACACGCAGTTGACCGCCAGCATTCACGCTACTCTTGCGCAAGCACATTTCTGCGCTCCGTGGTGACGTTCGACGCACACGGATAAACCGGCCCTGACGATCGCAATCAACGGGAGCCTTCAGCATCGGGAGAAAGGGGTGTCTGATTACCCGAGTTATACACTCGTCCTCGCTGATCTGCTCGCCGAGCGCGAAGCTCTACGGAATTTGGAGCGACAGGTAGCAAAGGAGCTGCAACAGCGGGAAGACGAGGAGGACACGAAGCGCAGAGAGCGCTTGGACGAGTTCCGAATGACGGATGACGTGCGCAAGTTGCTCGCCGCCAAACTGAAGCATGCGATTTCGTGCGGAGAGACCGAGCTCATGCTGCTGTCGTTCGCGAGTGAATTCTGTTCGGACGGTGGCCGGGCCGTCGCGAGTGCATCACCATCCAACCCTGGGCACGGAGCGCAGCACTTGAACGGCGAGCCTTCGTGGCTCGCAACGCTCCCCAAAGGCATGTACTCGCTGTACTGCTTCTGGAGGGACTGCCTCGAACAGGGCGGCTTCGGTTTCGAGGCGCGGATCGTCTGCTATCCGGAGGGTAGGACCGGCGACGTGGGGTTATTCGTCACCTGGCCTCCGAGCGCAAGCCGCCACGTGAATTGAGCGGCGCATCGCCGAAGGTTTCCGCCGACGGCCGCGTGGCTGACTAGGCGATTGTCCCCCACCGGATCGGTCGAACACCCTCCGCTGCAGACTCGCGACCAGTGCCGGTTCGCCGCCAGCGCATCATCGCGCTGCGGAAATCGGAGCGCTGCGTCGCGACACGGCAGATCAGATCATCGACCAGGACAGCGACGATGTGCCATGGCACCGCCGTCGGTAACAAGACATAACTGAGCTTCGTGTGACCGATCGTGATGTCGACAATCTTATCGTCGTCGGGCGCGGCACGGTCCCGGAAGATCCGGACCTCACCCTTGGGTAGGTCGAAGCTGGCGGCGCAAAAAGGAATACAGCGACCAGACCGGCTTGATCGGCCTGGCTCATCGGCTCCGGGTGGAGCCACCGACGTGCCAAGGATCTTTTGCAGATCGAAGGTTTGACTCACCGTCGGCGCGAACGTCGCCAAGCGCTCCACGACCGGGCCGCTGCAGTTTCGACTTAGCTCGTTTGATTCGACCCCAGCTGTTGCACCGCCTCCGTAATGGCGTCGGCCACACGGACCGTACTTCCGAGACCGGCCCACGCGGCAAGAGCTTCGGCACCGCAAGGCGTTGGACGCTGGGACAATCACTGAGGGCTGACCGACGAGTAGAGGAGGCCGTGTCTCGCATTACTTCTGGAGGCCCCGCCGCACGACCCCGTCTCAGGCGCCGACCGGCTCGGGCATCGCCGGATCCCTGACGTCACCGATGCGCGCATGAGGCATGGCGTGGCTCGCCCGGTACGCCTGCACGTAACCATGTGCAACCGATCTAAGAGCGTGACCGATGTCGTCGTAGACCTCGCCGTTGAGGTTCGCGAAGGACACCCGGCAGCTCCAGTCCGGCCCCTTGAAGCCGCTGCCGTTCAGGACGACGATCCCGTAGTCCTCTGCCAGACGGAACACGATGTCCAGCGGATGGATGTGGCGTTTCATCCAGTCCACCATGTCATCTCCGAGATACTTCTTCAGCCAAAACTCGAAGTCGATCTCGCCGTAATAGCTGGCGAAATAGGCATCTCGAGGTGCATCGATGTCCAGACCCTTGACGCAGGCATCGACGCGCCGGGCGAGCAGGTCCATGCAGCGCGCCTGATAGTCCTTCGCGGTGTCCGTCAGTTCGCAGATCGACATCAGGATCATCATTGCCTGCTGCGGCAGGCTCAGCCCGGCGGTATGGTTCAAGGCGACATCGCGACTGTCCGCCACGAGCCGGTCGATCATTCTCAACTTTCGTGGTTCGAGAGTGAGGCTGCCGTAGCGCTTGTCGAGCGCCCGCTTGTCATCTTCCGGCAGCCTCGCGACCATTTCGTCCAGCACGTTGTTCTCGTGCAGGGCAATGACGCCGAGTCGCCAGCCCGTGCAACCGAAGTACTTGGAGTAGGAGTAGACGCCGATCGTGTTGTGCGGCAGTTCCGCCATCAGCGAACGGAAGCCTTTGACGAAGGTGCCGTAGACGTCGTCCGTCAGCACGATCAGATTCGGCCGTTTCTCGTGCACGAGCCGCACGAGCTTCGCGTTAGTCTCCGGTGACAGCGCGACCGACGTCGGATTGCCCGGGTTGACGAGGAAGAAGGCCTTGACCTTGGGGTCCTCAAGCTTCCGGATCTCGCTGTCGGTGAACTGGAAGCCGTTCTCTTGCGCGGCGTCCAGGTAAACGCAATCGAGCGCGTAGTCCTCCAGCGCGGCGATCTCGAGATACGGTGTGAAGATCGGCGTGGCGATCGCGATCGTGTCGCCTCGCTTGAGGATGCGATTCGCCGTCAGCGACTTGAAGACGTAGCAGATCGCCGCCGTGCCGCCCTCCACCGCGAACAAGTCGAATGCACCCGCCGGCGGACGGGCTCCGCACATCGCCCAGTCGAGGTATCGGCGGACCACCCGCTCGGCGTGGAACAGCATCCGATCGGGAACGGGATAGTTGTCGCCGATAATGGCGTCGATCAGTTCGTGCACGAACGCGTCTGCCTCGAAGCCGAACGCCTCTTCGACATACGGAAGCATACGCCGGACGAATGCCGTGCCGGGCAGATCGCTGTGCGCATCCAGCCAGCCCAGGAGGCGTTCGGCAATGCCTTGTTGCGCCGGCATGCCGCCGATTCCCAGTTTCCGCAGGATGCGCTCCGATTCGGCAATGCCGAAATGCCCAAGCAGGAAGAACGCATTGCGTGGCTCGGTGGCGATCCAGTTCGGGTTGCCGCGGCCGGCATTCAGGAAGGCATGCGCCGCTTTCTTGGCGTTGCATCGGGCCAGCCTGATCAGTTCGTCCTTGACCTCGAACGGACTCAGCTCTTCGTATGTCTTAAGGTTGAGCGCTTGCATGTGCGTCGGGTCCCTATGTCAGCAGCATGACGATGACCATGCCCCAGATTGTCAGCAGCGTGTTTCCCACCGCGTACGTCACGGTGTAGCCGAGCCCTGGGACTTGGCTCTTGGCGGTTTCGCAGATCATGCCGAGTGCCGCGGTGGTGGTTCGCGCCCCGGCGCAGCAGCCCAGCACGATCGCCGGATCGAAGCGGAAGAGGTACCTGCCGACATAGACACCGAGGATCAGCGGCAGCGAGGTGGCAAGAACACCCCACAGGAACACTAGGGTATGCTCACATCTCGTGTCGAGTACGGATTGGTATCAGAAAACGTTTGCGAGCATACGACGCGGTACGATTCGGTTCTCTTCGGCAACCGGAGGACACCAACCGCAATGGACTGG
>Ga0074046_10003254_pt1 | contig 13688 bp, 15 predicted proteins | sample BogForMeECP23OM3_FD_94441 | JGI IMG/M metagenome (GOLD analysis project Ga0074046, IMG submission 94441) | Bog forest soil microbial communities from Calvert Island, British Columbia, Canada - Bog Forest MetaG ECP23OM3 | ecosystem: Environmental > Terrestrial > Soil > Wetlands ...
CGTCGCGAAGGTCGAGAGGCATTCTTACGACGGGGTCAACGCCGAGCTTCTCGTCCACAGGAAGGGGGCCACCCGAAGCTTCGGGCCTGGTCATCACGACATACCGGCTCCTTACAGGGCGATCGGACAGCCGGTCATCATTGGGGGCTCGATGGAGACAGGTTCCTACCTGCTCGTCGGGACGTCGAAGGCGATGGAGGACACCTTCGGCTCCACGGCCCACGGATCGGGGCGAACGATGTCGAGGACGGCTGCCAAGCGCATGGTGAGGGGGGCAGAGCTCCAGAGGAAGATGCTCGAAAGGGGGATTTACGTGAAGTCGGCCACGATGGACGGCCTCGCAGAAGAGGCTGGCATGGCATACAAGGACATCTCAGAAGTGGTGGAGACAATGGACCGGGCTGGAATCTCCAAGAAGGTGGTGGCTCTGAGGCCCGTCGGCAACATCAAAGGCTAGCCGATGTATTCAGGCCTGGCCTCGCGCCTGGACCGGGGCGTCGTCTCCTGTGACTGCTCTGACATCGCCTGGAGCTGGCTGATCACCTTCTGGGTCTCCTCTGCCTTCTCCTTCAACTTCGAGGTGTCTATCGGGAACCCGACCACAGTGGACAGGACCTCAAGCACAGACTTCGAGGCTCCGGCGTCGACGACAAATCCCGAGGTCTCGCCCAGGAGGCACGCACCCTCAAGCCCGCGGAGAGCCGCCATCCCGATCAGCAGGCCGTTCATGCCGCTGATTCCGCCGTCCTTCATTAGAGTGACGCCGATTTCGGAAATTGAATCCAGCATCGCCTTGGACGTGGCCGCGCCGTAGACCTTCGGGGATGCCGAGAAGGATCCGGTGATGTAGGCAGCGAGGGCATAGACCCTCTTCACTCCGCATTTCTTGGCCATCTTCACCACCGCGTCGGAGAGTTCGTACTCGCCGTCCGAGGTCGCAGGTTGGGCGTCGGCAGTGAAGACGAAGAGGTCCTTGCCCTTCGCCGCCTGGCCAAAGTAGAGCTCCCCCTTCGTCTCCTCGGCGGTGCCGTCAGCCCTGACGTTGACCTGGGGAGGGAAGCTTTCGCTCGTGTACTCGGCGACTCTCTTCAGCTTGAAGGTGCTGACCAGATGGTCAGCGGCCAGCTTCCCGACGTACCCGCTCCCGGGGAGCCCGCAGACCAGGACAGGGTCGGTCGTCTTCGGCACGCGAAGGATCTTCTCCACGACCTCCTCCTTCTCGGTCCTGGGTGCCACTACTCCCCCTCCTTCCTGCTCAGCTTCTCGCTGAGGTCCACGAGCTTCCCTCTGTCCTGGACCTTGATCGAGGTCTTGAGCCTGAAACGCAGACCGAGCTGCCTGAATATCGAATAGAGTTCGCCCCCAGAGACACGCTCCGCCAGGCGGCCCTGCCTTATCATGCCGGCCAGCTCCTTTACCATCGCTTCGGTCTGCCTCGGGTAGAACCCGTAAGCGGCCTCGAGGACTTCATCTCCCCTGTCGTAGAGCATCTCCTCGACCAGCTCCCTGTCTGTCTTGTCCTTCTTCGTGGGGGCAGCGGTGGCCTTCAGGCGCCTCCTCAGCGCCTCGAGTTTCCTCTGCTCGAGCAGCTTGATCTCCAAGTCATCTTCCAAGGTCTTCGCCTCCACCGAAGCCGGCGCACATAAAACGATTGCTCAGCGGTGTCGCGACATCCCAAGCGCGACGGCGACAAGGAGGAGCGCCCCTCCTGCCACGGTTGCAGGCCCGAGGCTTTCTCCCAGCACCAGGACTCCTCCGGCAGCGCTGACCATGGGGACGAGGTAGAGCTGCACGCCCAGCTTCGAAACGGCATGCCGGTCGACCAGGGTGAAGAAGATCAGGTTCGCCACTACCGTGCTCAGGATCGCAAGGTAGAGGACCGACGCCCACCCGACCTCGGAGAGGCTCTGTGCCTGCTCGATCAGGCTCGGGGAGACCAGGGGGAGAAGGATCGCTGTCCCGAGGAAGGCGGCCCAGGCGGCGACGGGGAAGGGACCGTATTTACCGACCAACGGCTTCGAGGCGACCGTGTAGGTCCCGCTGGCGAGCGCGGCCACGACGACGAGCAGAGGACCAGCGCCTGCGGTCAGGGAGAATTCCTGGCTGGAGATCAGCACTGCCCCTGCGATCGCCAGGACGAGGGCCAGCCCGAGCCTCCTGTGGATTTTCTCGTGAAGGACCATCCCGGAGAGGACGACCGTAGTCAGCGGAGACAGTGAGATCAGCAGCCCAGCGAGGGACGCGTTTACGGTCTTCTCGGCCGCGTTGAGCGAAAGGTGGTAGATGTCAACGCTGGTGAGCGCGACGACGAGCAGCCTCGGGAAATCCTTCATCTCGAATTTTGCCTTGGGCTTGACCAGCACAGGATACAGAACTAGGAAACCCGCAGCGACTATGAACCACCTGAGCAGCGTGAGGTTGCTCGAGCTCAACTCGGCGTCCGCCCTCTTGATCGCGACGAAGGCCATGCCCCAGATGACGCTCAGTACGACGATCAGGGTGTAGCCCCTGAGGTTGACCAATCGAGGCCTCCCCGAAGGACTCGTGCTTTAAGGAAGGTGGAGGGTGATGGGAAAGTTCCCGTCTTTCATGGCTACACTTTGCCAGAGTCCAGCGTAGACGGCTGACCTATGGCTGAGTGATCTTGATCGATTGAGTCGGGCAGGACGTCTCACAAGCCATGCAGAAGATACAGTCATTCTCCCTGATCGGCTCGCACTTGTCCGTCCTGTACTCGGTCCATTCCGGCGTCCCCTTCTCGAGCACCTTGTCCTTCCCCGTCCCAGCCTGCCCCGGCGTCAAGTTCCACTCGAAGACGAAGACCGGGCAGACGTCCATGCAGACGCCGTCGGCCACGCACGATTCCCAGTCGACCGCGACCTGTGACCCGTGTATCCCGTGCTTGGTCGGGTACGGCTTGCCCTCGCTATCCATCCTCGAGGTGCCTGCGGCCCGAACCTTGTGCCCGTTGTGCTCTCCGGTGATTGGGAACTGGTCGGGCTTCGATAGAAAGTTCGGGTCTATCGGGGCTGATTTGTAACCTGGATCTCTCGTCATTTTGGACAGGGGCCGTTTCTGAGAGGGGATTATAAGTCTACTCGCGCTGTTCGAGGACTTCGAAGGCTCCGTCGCCCTTCAGCTTGTAGACCGTTATTGGCTTGAAGGTGAAGACGCCCACCTCGACGACGCCAGGGACCGCCTTGAGCCTGACCTCGAAGGCCCTCGGGTCCTCGACAGGCTCGAACATGGTGTCAAGGATCAGGTTCCCGTTCTCGGTGAAGTACGGATATCCCTTTGGCAGGAGCCTCTCTTCAGGGACGCCCCCAAGCATCGAGAGCTTCACCTTCGCGCTCTCTCTGGCCATGGGGACCACCTCGACCGGCACCCTGACTCCCTTCTCGCAGAGGCGCCTCGAGAACTTCTCCTCCCCCGCGACTATGGCGACCTCCTTCGCGCTGCTCATTACGACCTTCTCCCTGAGGAGGGCCCCGCCGCCCCCCTTCACGAGGTTCAGGCCCACGTCGACCTGGTCTGCCCCGTCAATCACGAGGTCCACGGACCCCGTGAAAGGCACTAGGCTGATCCCGTTCCTTGAAGCGACCATCTCGATCTGGGTGGACGTAGGGACCCCGCTGATGCGCTTCGCCTTCGCCATGATCAGAGGCGACAGCTCCTCAATCAGCGCGGCGACAGTCGAGCCGCTTCCTAGGCCGAGCATCGTCCCTGCCCCGACCTTCTTCGAAAGATTGCGGGCTACTCCTTCAAGAGCCTGTCTGTATTTGTCCATCAGTCTTCCTGCTGCTTCTTCTCGATGTCGATCTGCTCTAGCCTCGTCAAGGCCTCCATCACTTCGTCCCTGATCTCCTTGACCCGCTTTTCGGACTCGGACATCTCGGGCTTGGCCCTCTTCTCGACTGCCCTCTCTAGGTCCGTGCTGCGGTCGACCTTTGGCGCCGATTCCTTCTTGACGGCCTCGGGCGCGACGACACCCAGCCTTTGCTTCGCGACATCGAGCCTTCCCTCGATGTTCTGGATCTTCTGTTCGAAAAGCGTGACCAGTTCGTTCCTTAGGCTCTCTAGCTCCCCGACCTCGACCACCAGTTCGACGTCCTTCAGCTTCGCTTGGAGGTCCTTGATCTGCTCGCTATACCGCTTCGAGATCATCTCCCTCTCCTCCTTCGTGATCCTGCCCTCGTTTTCCGCTTCGTAGAGCTTCATCAGGGCCGACGAAAGTAGGTCTCTCTCGACCATGATCGTCCTCATCTCCCTCCTAGAGCGGTCGAGGTCAGAGGAAGAAACCGTCGAAGTCGTCATCCTGCCGCTCGCGTCTCGGGAAACCGCGACCACCTTCTCGGGCTTCGGTCGCGAGTAGAAGACGAAGTACGTGACCACGGCACCGAGGCCGAGCCCCACTGCGCCGGCGACCACGGCAGTGATCAAGTCGACCATGGAGACGATTCCTTGTCCGTCCTGTCGGCGCTTCGGTATTAAAGGTAGATTCTGACTGACCTTCACCAGTGCTAGAAACCAACACCATTTCTCAAATGTTCGAGCGGGCGCAGAAGAGTCTGCGACTGGGCTGACGTTCCCGGCTACTGGAGAAAGAATGCTGTGGGTTCTCAGCTGGGCGGCGGAGAGATCATTATGATGTTGTCTCCCCTGACGATCAGCGTCCCCAAGGAACTCGACGCGCCGTCCTCCGCGACCTCTTCGGCCCTCTCGAGAGCGAGGTTCATGTGCTGGTCGAAGCCCTGTAGTGAGCCTCTGATTACCTTTCCTCCTTTCAGCTTGATGAGGACGACCTTACCGACGCTCTCATCCAGCACCTTCACTGCCATGTCTGCTGACATATGCGTGTCCTGGTTCCCGCCTTCGAATGGATTTATTTAAGCAGTCAGATTTGCGGCGTTGAATGAAAAAGTGGGTGTTGTCAAGGCGGGATTCCGCTGAGATGGTCCAGAAGATCGAGTCCTCGCTCGGCAAGGCCCTGAACCTGCCGAAGTCGGCGCAAGCCGAGTGCGCGGAGCCTGAAGAGGGCGTCGTCTTCGTGAACCTCGACAGCCTCACCTTCGTGAAAGCAGAAGAGAGGTTCGTCCCCTTCCTTGGGTCGCCGAAGGTCTTGGAGATGTTCCCTTCGGCCACGGTCGACGAAGGCGCGATCAGGTTCCTCTTGAACGGGGCGGATGTCATGAGGCCCGGGATCCGGAAGTTCGACGACTGGGGCGCCCCGGGAGCCGTCGTCGTGGTGAAGGAGGAGAAGAAGGGGCGGGCGATCGCGATTGGTCTCTCGACAGTCTCTGGTTCTGAGGCGTCTGTGATGACCAAAGGCAGCTGCCTGAAGAACCTCCATCACGTCGGCGACAGGTACTGGACCCTTCACAAGACCGTTTGAGCCCGAAAGGACTCGCTGCCACGCCGGGCGCCGCCACCTACCCTGAGTAGTTTCGGTGCACCCTCCCCTTATATGCTGAGCACGAATTCTGCACTTTCTGAAGAATACTGTACAAGTTGGTCTAACAAATTCGCGGCGCTGATAGAATTGCGAGACCGGTTCACGCTTAATAATAGGTTTCGGGCAAAAGGAGAAGCAAGCTATCAATGTCAGGCGTTGTAGAGGAAAGAAGATTGGAAAGCAAGAGCAAGGAGATACTGTTGAAGGCGCTTGCCCTGAGGAGCATCGAGGACATCCCTAAGATCAAGGAGGACGTGACGAACAAGACGATAGTGATTCTGAAGGTCACCCCGCTCGCCCAGAAGAGCTTGGAAGAGCTGAAGTCCTCGGTCGAGCAGCTCTATGAGTTCGCCACTTCTGTCGGCGGCGACATCGCGAGGCTCGGAGACGAGAGGGTCGTGATTACGCCACCGGGCGTCCGGATCTGGCGCGGTCTGCAGTAGCGGAAAGCGAAAGCCGACCCATTATGCGAGCTCAGTGCGCATCTCCCAGCCTTGCTCCCATCCCAGCTTCTTGCGGACCTTCCTCCCCTTCTTCGAGGCGTGGAGGTTCATCGAGGGATAGCTGCTGGCCTGCGCCCACCTCTCGGAAACGAAACGGGCGGCCGGTCGCCATTTAGCTCGTTCTGGGTTGCTCTTCATCGGTCCAGTAGACCCTTAGCGTTGACGTTTTTGACTCTAGTAAATACCCTGACCCGCCAATTGTGCCCCAGGGGGAATTGGGGTATGGGAAACGATGCTCAAGTGCCACTAGCGCGTGCTAGACTCCAAACCGTCTGCGTCCAGGATTTCTCCACTTCTGCAATTCTTGAAGGAAGCGCGCGCGCGCGGCCCCCGAGTGTATCCGGAGTTCGAATACGGCCCGATGTGGTAGCAAGACGTAATTAAGACTCCTGAGCATTTTTGCGCGGGGTTGCCCAAGCCGAGACGCTTTGTGGAAGACCGTGGAATCAGCTACGAGAGATCAGCCTACTTCGGTTTGTACCTCCACAGCAATTCGGTAGCACTTGTCAGACACGCCGGCGGTCGTTCGACGCCTCTGCCAACTTGGTGTGATGTCTGCGAGAAGGTCATAAGCGATTACCCTTTCATTGCCAAGAACAATGTTCGCGAGAAATACCATCTCGAGCGCCGTAGGAGATATCATCTCGCTTGCGCCTTGAACATAGGCTTAGTGTCGCTCATTCCCGTGAAAGCCTGAATATCACGCGCGCGCCAACACCTCTCTAAGGGAAGGCTGGTTATATCAATGACAATGCTGCAACTAATAGACCCTGATTGCTTCCTGGACCTCGGGGTGAAGGGCCGGCACCCTGTAGATTCTCTGGATGGCGTACGCCAGATTCTCCGTCTTCCTCTTTTCGCCATGGTTTACGAGGACCACTTGTAGCTTGGGCCTGAGCTTTCCGACGAACCTGATTATCTGGTTGTAGTCGCTGTGGCCGCTGAACCCTTCCACCTTCTGCACGGTCGCCCTGATGTCCACTATCTTGATCTTGCCGCTCTGGTCCATCAGGCTAGCTTGGCTGCTGCCGTCCAGCACCCTTCGCCCCAGAGTCCCTTGGACCTGGTATGAAACGAAGAGGATCTTGTTCTTCTCTGACGGGGCGATGTTCTCGAAGTAGTCGAGGATCGGGCCCCCTTCGAGCATCCCTGATGTGGCCATTATTATCGCGGGTCCCTCGCGGTACGCTTCCTCCCTGTTCGAGGCGTGCTCGATTTCTGTGAAGTATTCCGACTTGAACGGGTTGACGCCCTCCTCCAAGATTTTGGTCCTGAGCTCTCTCGACAGGTAGTCTGCATATGAGACGTGGATGGCGGTCGCCTCCGAGATCATTCCCTCGGTGAAGACCGGCGCCTCGACCAGAACCTTGTTTCTCATGTACTGGTCGATCACCAGGAGAATCTCCTGTGCCCTGCCGACCGCAGGGACCGGGATCAACACCTTCCCTCCTCCCTTGAGCACGCTGTTGATCGAGTTGACGAAGTTCTCTTCCACCTCTTCCCTGATGGGCATGATGTCTTCCTTCGCCCCGTAGGTGCTCTCCGTGATTAGCGTCTCCACCCGGGGGTAGTTCCAGGTGGCCGAGTCGAAGAGCTGGGTCCTTCCGTACTTGTAATCGCCGGTGTAGACGATGTTGTGGGCCCCTTCTCCAATGTGCAGGTGGACCGTCGCGGACCCGAGTATGTGCCCCGCGTTGTTGAAGACCAGCTTGATGTCAGGCGAGATGTCTGTGACCATTCCGTACGGCAGGGTGATCGTGTGCTGGATTACGTCCCTGATGTCCTTCTGGTCGTAGATCAGCCTCCCTCCCTCGATCTGTGCTATCTTCACGAAGTCGTTCTGCAGCAGGGTCATAAGCGGCAGGGTCGGCTCAGTGCAGTAGACCGGTCCATCGTATCCGTACTTGTACATCGCCGGAAGGAAACCCATGTGGTCGAGGTGGGAATGGCTGATTACTATGGCGTCGATGTCCCTAGGTGATACGTCGGCCCAGTCGAGCCTGGGATAAGCGTCCCACGAGTTTCTCGAGCCCGGGCTGATGCCGCAGTCGAGAAGCACCTTGCTCTCGGCCGTCTCGACGAGCAGGCACGACCTCCCGACCTCCTGGAATCCTCCGAGCGTTTTGATCGTAACGTGCTCAACCGACGTGAGCCTGGGCCTGAAGATGGCCTCCCCGAGCTCCTTGTAGAACTTCTCCCTTGTTTCGCTCCCGACCTTCAGGGCGTAGTATACGTTCTGGATCGCCGTGGACTTGATGTGAGGTGCCTTCCTCACCTTCACCTTCCACCCGGTCAGCTCCATTGATACTCCAAGGTCAAAACCCGCCTCCTGCGACAGGAGTTTCGGGTTCCCAGCCTCCACCGTAATCTCCCCCAGCGCGTCGTCGAAGAAGAAGTTGCTCGCTTCAGCCTCTGCGGGGAGCGTCTTCTCTAGCATCTGCCTGGCTTCGCTCTCCGGTTTCCTTATCGACTTCTCCGTCCTGGTGACCACTCTCTTCTTCAGGGAGTTCACTATCTCTGAGATCACGTAGTTGTTCTTGTGAAGGAAGGCCGGGTTCCTGGTGTAGAGGGCTATCCTCGGCCCCTCGTATTCGATCCTTGTTATCTGAGCCTCCGCTGGGATGTTGTTCAGTATCGCGCTCATCAGACTTGCGCCGTTCGCTTTCTGTTCCAAACCTAATCGTCAGTCGTGAACTGGGCGAGGAGCTTTTCCTTCTCCTGCTCAGGTATCTCCCTGAATCCGGCCTTGTCTAGCACCGCGATGTCGAAGTTGTCGCCGGTGAACACGTTCCTCCTCGTCGCGGCGATTATCGCCTTTGCGGCTATCGGGTAGCACTTTACCGCCGCCATCTCCTCCTTGTACTCCGATTCGAGTATCCCGTACGCCACGGGAGAACCGCTCCCCGTCGCGACGACCTTCTCCCGGTTCATGGAACCGAAGAAGTCTACACTGAAGATTGAACCGCCCTTTGTGTCGACTCCTCCGACGAGGACATCTGCGATGAACGGGTAGAGCCTCGACGAGAAGAGCACGTTTGAGACGACCTGCGCGGCAGCCTTGACCGGCATCTGCCTGCCCCTCTCAATTCTGTAGAGGTTTGTGTAGTACTTCAGAATGTCAACGACGTTCATGGCGTCCGCGACCCCTCCGGAGATTGTCATCGCGATGTTGTCATCGATTCTGAGGAGCTTCTTTCCCCTCTTGTGGGCGATGAATCCCCCGGCCGTCACCCTGGTGTCTGTGGCCAGTACCACACCGTCAGAGCAGACCAGACCCACCGTGGTGGTGCCGTGATAGACTGCAGACCCCAGCGTCTTCCCGCCGATTGGCTTTGAATCTCTTGAAATCGTGCTCACAAACACCTTCAGAACGGACGAGACCGCCGTGAGGCCGTTCCTTATTTAATGTTTCCCGGTGAATGATGAAAAAAGGAGGCCCTGCCCCGCCTTGACGGATCCTTCACGATGGTGGTGCGGACCGAACCAGCATCTGCGATGAGAGAGCGACCGAGAGGGGCCCCTATCCCAACGAGGGCCCGTGGGGAAGAGCCTGAGCCTCTCGACTTGCGCACGCAGTGAGCTTAAATCGACTCTTTCATGCTCATCGAATGTGGCCTCATCCCGTCACCTGATGGAACTTCCAACCAAGGTGCTCATTGGCGAGGGTGTTCTATCAGAGCTCGGTGGGTTCGTCCAGGACTCGGCTGGCAGGAGGAAGGTCGTGGTGGCATCGGGGTCCAACGTACAATCAAAGGTTCGGAGCGTCGTCGATTCAGTGCTGGGCTCGCGGGCGGCATGGGTGGAGGTCGTCGCCGCGGACACGGAGAACGTCGAGCGTGTGATGCGCGAGAGTGCGGGGTCTGGATGCATAATCGGAGTAGGCGGCGGGAAGAGCGTCGACGTTGGCAAGCTGGCTGCCTTCCGAAGGCACCTTCCCTTTTACTCGGTGCCTACGAGCGCGTCGCATGACGGGATATCGAGCCCGTTCGCCTCCCTCAAGGGACTCGACCGGCCCTATTCGGTCATGGCGAAGCCCCCGGTAGGAATCCTTGCCGACATAGAGGTGATAGCATCCGCGCCGAGGCGCCTCCTGTCTTCGGGCTGCGGCGACCTAGTCTCGAAGCTGACAGCGGTGAAGGACTGGCAGCTCGCAACCCGAGTGACGGGCGAGTACTACGGCGGCTATGCGGCCAGCCTCGCTCTGATGAGCGCGAATGTCGTAATCGATGGCTCCAGGAAGATTGGAAGGTTCGGAAGGGACAGTGTCAGAGATCTGGTGGAGGCTCTGATCAGCACGGGTGTCGCAGCGGGGATAGCCGGCAGCTCGAGGCCGTGCAGCGGCTCTGAGCATCTGTTTAGTCACTACTTGGACCTGCTAGCCCCGGATTCGGGACTGCATGGCGAGAAGTGCGGAATCGGGACGATCATGATGGCGAAGCTTCACGGGCTCGACTGGCAGGGTGTCCGCTCCGCTCTGATCAACGTCCACGCGCCAGTGGCCGCCTCCGAAATCGGAGTCAGCGATGGGAAGGTCATCGAGTCCCTGATTAGGGCCAGCTCTATCCGCCCTGACAGGTACACAATCCTTTCGCGAAGGAGGATGACCAGGAGAAGCGCTGCCGAACTGGCGAAGTCGACCGGTGTGTTCTAGGCCTTCTGGACGGGAGCCGTGGCCTTCCTCCGCCTTGGCTTTGGCGGGGGCCCAGCAGGCGACTTGGGTTCCTCTTTCGGGGCCTTACGTTTCTTCTCGACCGGCTTCTCGACCGGCTTCTCGACCGGCTTCTCGTTTACGAATCTTTCCACGAAGGTGAGTTCAGCGACCGTCGGAACGAACTTGAAGATGTCATTTGATATTCCCCTCTTGATGATCTGCAGCCCCTCGAGCAGGAACAGCTCCTCTGGGACCGACAGCTCTAAGCCCTTTTCGCTCAGTTTGAAACCGACCTTGCTTCCCTCCGCTCCGAACCTTCTGTCGATCAGTGCCCTTACCTTCTCATTGTCAGTCTCGACCTTCTTGACGACTTCGAAATCGTAGACTATCGACTTCCCGGCAAGCCTGTGGTTGAAGTCCACCTGGGCCCTTCCCGAGCCGATGAACCTGACGATGCCCATCCTGTTGTCGATGTCGACCGAGTCGCCGACCTCGAGTTCGTTCGCTTTTTCGCCGAACTTTCTGAGGGGGAACATCCTCATCTGGGTCGGGTCCCTCAGCCCGAAAGCCTTCTCCGGCGACAGTTCCACCTCCTTCCTCTGTCCCACCTCCATCTTCTTGACCTCCTCGTCCAGACCTGAGATGAGCCAGCCTTCCCCTACCGCTTCAAGCCTGGGTTCGTACTTCTTCGTGGCGTCGTAGATCTTGAACTTCTTCGCCTCCTCCTCGAGGGTCGTCTCTATTCCTTCGCCGGTGTCTTTCACCTTCGCCGTATAGTTGGCGAAGATGAGGGTCCCCTTCTCAAGTGTCATGGGCTTCGACCAACCATTCAGTTGTGTTTATAGGCTGGTACGCGTTTTTGACAGACGCCAGCGTCTCGCCAACAGCCTTCAGCGTCCTGCTCACGTATGCTTCGTTGATCTGGCCCATGCACCCTACCCTGAACACCTTGCCGGCGAACGGACCGAATCCCCCTGCGACGACGATTCCCTTCTCCTGGGCGAGTGTCTTTCTGAACTTCGCGTCCTCAACCCCCTGGGGGTAGTACGAGGCCACGACCGTCTTTGACCTGACGCTCTTCTCGGCGACCGGCTTGAGCCCCAGCCCAGCCAGCCCGTCGTAGAGAGAAGCGGACATCCGGTCGTGCCTCTGGACCCTCTTGGCAAGGCCTTCCTCCAGGAGTTCTTTCAGGGCCTCGTCGAGGGCGTAAAACAATGGCAGGGCGGGTGTGAAGGGCGTCTCTCCTCTGGCTCCGTATTCGAGGTATCTTGGGATCTCGAAGTAGCGCGTCTTAGGTGGCGACACCTTCAGGAAGTCCACTACCCTCTTGCTGACCGAGAGAAGGGCGAGCCCCGGCGGGGCGGCCACGCACTTCTGGCTGCCGGTGATGCAGACGTCCACGCCCCAATCGTCTACAGGAATGGCGTAGCCGCCGAGACTAGAAATCGCGTCGATGACTGCGAACGCGCCGTGGTCGCGCGCCATCCTTGAGGCTTCCTGGAGGTAGGGGACCGCCACCCCCGTACTTGTCTCGTTATGAACGAGGAACAGCGCCCTGAAGTTCCCCTGCTTCTCCATAGCCTCCCTGAGCTGCTCGAGAAAGGGGGCCTTTCCGAACTCTGCGCGGACCTGGACGGCCCTCCCGCCAGCCATTTCGACGGTCTCAGCGAGCCGGTTGCTGAACTCGCCGAAGACGGCGACCACAGCCGCGTCTCCAGGCCTGATAAGGTTCAGAACCGCAGCCTCGACCCCGCCCGTTCCGGACGAGGAGAAGACGATCACGTTGCCTTCGGTCTGGAACAGCTGCTGTGTCTTGGCAAGAATGCCCTTGTACAGCTCGCGGAAAGAATCTCCCCTGTGGTTGATTATCGGCTTCAGCATCGCCTTCATGACCCGTTCCGATACGTTGGTCGGGCCCGGTAGCATGATCAACTTCTGTTCGCTACTCATGACCTCATCCCCCCAGATCCTTACGCATAAGAGCTCTTACCCTTTCCACACCCCCGAACTGCTTGACAAGCGTGGCTACCTGGGGAGGAACGAGGCTCTCCCAGTCCTTCCTCTCTAGGATCCTGTCCCTGACGTTCGTCGCCGAGTAGCTCTTCCGATCAAGGTACGGGACAGCCGCGACACCAACCTTCTCTTCCTTGAAGAGAGAGAAGGTGAGAGCGTCGTTCGTAAAGACCGTGTCGAACTTCGGGACCATCGACTTCACCGTGGAGACCCAGAGGGAGTGGGAGTCGGCGTCCACTATCGGAATCGCCATCCATTTCGAAGGGTCTATCCCGTTCCCGTCAAGCGCACTCTTGATCATGGTGATCCTCTCCCCGGCAGTAAACGGATTGTCTCTTTCATGGTTCCTCTGGGCGCTTCCGACGACGACATAGAGGTACTGGACCCTCTTCAGCGCGTACCTCACTGCAGCGAGGTGGCCCAAGTGAAACGGCTGGAAGCGGCCGACAAGCAGACCGACTCGCATTCCTCTTCGTTTTCGGCGGCTTTCTGAGCTCTATTTAAGAAGATACTCAGCATCGCTTTATCTCAGCGGTTTTCAGAGCACAGGGTGGAGTTCCTCGACGTAGACGGTTCCTACGGGGAAGGAGGCGGCCAGATTCTCAGGACCGCGCTCACGTTTTCAATCATCACAGGCAGGCCGGTCCGCGTATCCAAGATTAGGGCCGGTCGGGAAGTTCCTGGTCTGAGGAGGCAGCATGTGTCATCACTGAGGGTCCTCGGCGCTGTTTTCGACTCCAAGCTGGACGGAGTCGCAGAAGGGTCCTCCGAGGTCTCGTTCGTGCCTGGTCCTCTCCGCGCCGACTCCATCTCTCTCGACATGAAAACGGCCGCAAGCATAACTCTGGTGCTTCAGGCAGTGGTCCCGGCCGTCGCCCTCACGCGCTCGCGGCTCACCTTGGAGCTGGCAGGCGGGACCGACGTTCCGTGGAGCCCGACTTTCGATTACTTCGATGCCATCGTGAGGAGAGCGTACGGAGCGATCGGGATCGAGTTCTCAGCAAAAGCCGTCCGGCGAGGCTACTATCCGAGGGGAGGTGGCCGGGCCGTTGTGAAGGTGGAGCCCTGC
>Ga0074046_10003255_pt1 | contig 13677 bp, 8 predicted proteins | sample BogForMeECP23OM3_FD_94441 | JGI IMG/M metagenome (GOLD analysis project Ga0074046, IMG submission 94441) | Bog forest soil microbial communities from Calvert Island, British Columbia, Canada - Bog Forest MetaG ECP23OM3 | ecosystem: Environmental > Terrestrial > Soil > Wetlands ...
ACCGGGGCCCACTCTTTGGTTTTCTTATTAATCATCAAAGCGGTTCCCACGCCGCAGTTGGGGTGACAACCGCAGCTCACCTGTCCCCACTGAGCTTCCGGGCCGTGAACCAGATCGGCAAAGTCGGCGAAGGCGCCCATCAAAGAGATGGGGAACCAGTCGCGGGTGGGTTCGGTGATGCCGGTCTGCTTTTTCACGTCCAACGCCAGGTGCGAAAGCGTGTAGCGTTGGCGCAGGCGGCGTTGGGGAGTAATGTCCTCGTCGCGGCCCGTGAAGCTCACCGGCTGGAAGGCCACGAAGGCGATTTTCTTGGGGTTCTCGCGGGCGAAGTTTACGATGGGCCCCACCTGGTCGTTGTTCAAGTTGTTTACGAGCGTAGTAACCAGAATGATCTCGATGCCGGCCTCGTGCATGTTCTCGATAGCCTGCAGCTTCACATCGAACAGGTTGCCCACCTGACGGTGGCTGTTGGCGTCATTGCCGATGCCGTCGAACTGCAAATAGGCATACCGGAGGCCGGCATCGAAAGCGCGCTTGCAGAATTCCTTGCTCTTGGCAAACTCGATTCCATTGGTGGCCGCCTGCACGCTGTTGTAACCCAATTGGCGGGCATAGCGGATAGCGTCGATGAAATAAGGCGACATGGTCGGCTCGCCACCCGAAAACTGCACCGACATCTGCCGGCGCGGCTTGATTTTGATGGCATTGTCGAGGATTTCCTGGATGTCTTCCCAGGAGAGCTCGTGCACAAAGCCCACTTGGTTGGCGTCCATGAAGCAGGGGTCGCACATCATGTTGCAGCGATTGGTCAAGTCCACGGTGAGCACGGAACCGCGCCCGTGCTTGATGGAACTCGAACCATGGTTGTGAAGACCTTCGTCGTTGTGGGCGCGAATGTCGCGACCGGGAAAGTTCTTTTCAATCCAGCGCAGGAAATTCGCGTTAACGGCCATCATGTCTTCAAAGTGGCCGTGAATGGGGCAATCCTTGACCATCCAAACCTGGCCATCCCGTTCAAGAATCGTGGCCTTGATTTCTCCCACTTTCGCAGTTAAGAGCGTTTGCCAGTTCTGCTCGCCGCTCAAGATCTTTTCCCGCGCTTGCTTCACGCATTCGGGACAAAGTGAGTCAGTCTGGCGAGGCCATCCCAGTTCGGGCTTGGTCTTCTGCCAAGACTTCAGAAGAGGCTTGTCCGACCAACGAGGTATAAAAGTGGGACCGGGTTTGTACTTGTTGAAGAACTGGATAGTATTGAAAAGCAATCCAGCCGTTGAGGAAATAGCTTGATCGGCATACTTCATCAACCGCTGACCTCGGATTCTTGGCATGGTTATTCTTCCTCTCTACGTGGTTTCCCGAAACCTTCGGAAAATGATAATGACCTGCTCGTCTCCAGCCCTGCGATTCAGGCTAATAATGTTAAGGAGAGATTGACCAATGGCAAAGTATATTCTGTCGAATGGCAGTGTTTTGGGGCTATATGGTGTGAAGACTCAATTGAATTGCTTTGCGGGCTTTGGAGTGCGGCCCGCCGAGTCAAAACCTCAACACGGAGACCACGGAGGACCTTAGTGACCTCTGTGTTTGGTTTTTCCTGGTCACGGAGGACGCGGAGGCATTATTGGTTGGGGAAGAAATCTTCGCGCGCCGACAAGAAGTTTGGGAATAGTGGTACAGGGGCCAAAACACGGCCAGCACGCTGGCCTGCTTGAAAGCAGCAGCAAGCTGCCGCTTTGTCTTCCTGCGAGCTTGCTCGCAGGCGAACGTGGTTTAGACAGGGGCCGAAACACGGCCAGCAAGCTGCCGCACTTCAAAGCGCTTCGCGTCACCAACATGTTCCAAGCGAAGCTCTGTAGCGCCGACCTTCAGGTCGGCATTTTCTTGCCCCCGCGTCGTGCTGACCTAAAGGTCAGCGCTACGACGTCGGCTGGCTGGAATCTCCTGCCACATGGCGTTATCATTCAAACCAATGTTATCGAGTCTTACCGTAAAGCAGCGTGCGCTCGAGCTCGGTTTTGATCTGGCCGGGATCGCACCCATCGAGGTGTGGAAAGACCTCGAGTTTTCGCGCCAGTGGGTGGAGAAGGGCTTCAACGGGGAGATGCGATACCTTGAGAACCCCAAGCGCTTCGATCCGCGACTTGTCCTGCCGTCGGCCAAGTCAGTTATTTGCGTTGGACTGATCTATAACACTCCACTCCCTTACTCAACTGAGGTGGGCGGCGCAAGCCTGAAGAGTCAGGAGTCAGAAGTCAGAAGTCAGGAGACAGAAGAGAAGGTATCAGGTGTCAGGTGTCGGGTGCCAGAGGGGGAATGCGCCACGGAAAAGGAGGCGAAGAAGAACTCCAGGAATCTGCGGCTCAAAACTGCCCCAGCCCCCAGTCCCGAGACCCCAGCCCCGTTCTTTTTCAACGGACAACGGACCACTGACAACGGACGATTGGGAACTTCGAGTAACCAGTTTCCCTTTCCCAATTTCCAGTTTCCACTTTCTGCCGACACGGTGCCTCGCGCCTGGATTTCGCGCTACGCTTGGGGACAGGACTACCACGCGATAATGAGGGCAAAACTCGAACAGCTTCGCGCGGCCTTGGAAGAGCTGGCGCCGGGCGTCGAGACCCGGGTTTTTGTTGACACCGGCCCCCTTGTGGAACGAGCCTTCGCCCGCTTTTCGGGAATCGGCTGGATGGGCAAGAACACCTGCATCATCAATCAGGAGAAGGGCTCCTGGTTTTTCCTCGGCGTCATCCTGACCAGCCTTGAGCTTGCGCCGGACTTGCCCGCTCCCGACCGCTGCGGGTCATGCAGCGCGTGCCTCGATGCGTGCCCCACAGCCGCGTTGATTGAGCCTTACGTGATGGATGCGTCGCGGTGTGTTTCTTACTTCACTATCGAAATCAAGGGAGCAATCCCGGAGCGGTTCCGGCCAAAGATCGGCGCCAACGTCTTCGGGTGCGACATTTGTCAGGATGTGTGTCCATGGAACAGCAGCCGTCAGCCGTCAGCTTTCAGCTATCAGCAAGCCCCTTCCCAGCAACGACTGTCATTAGATAGTCGTTATGCCACGCATCCCGCTACTACGAAAGTAGCGCAATTCCAACCGATGACTGTGGCGCCGATCCGCCCCGCGCTCGAGGAGGGAAGTGCTCGTAAGCGACTGACCACGGACAACGGACCACTGACCACGGACACTCCCAGCTTTTCTCTGTTCAACCCGCCGCTGGACGCCCTGGCCTCGATTAGTGAAGCGGACTTCCGCCGAATCTTCGCCCATTCGCCCATCAAGCGTGCGAAGTACCGCGGCTGGCTGCGCAATCTGTGCGTGGCCATGGGCAATTCCGGTGATGAGAGGTTTGTGCCCTGGCTCGAGGAGGCTGCCCGGCATTCTGACCCCATCGTCCGTGAACACGCCGCCTGGGCGCTCGACAGGCTACGGAACAAGTAACACAACCCGGCCCGGTGGCCGCAACGGCAGTATTCCGCGAGGGGAGCGTTTAAGCGCAAGATAATGGCTTCGTGACGAAGGTTTACGGGTGTCATTTGGACGATTTCCCCATCGATCCATTCACACTTCTGTCCCTCGATGCCTGCGGCGAGGAATTGTTCCCAGCTGATGGTGGTCTTCGTATCACTCATAGCGCAGGGCCACAATGGGGTCGAGACGGGAGGCTTTGACGGCGGGCCACAGGCCGAAGAAGAGGCCAATACTGACGGAGACAATAAAGCCCGCGATCACCGACCAGAGGGGAACGGTGGAAGGCAGGGCGGGAACGAAGCTTCGGACAAGGAAACTCAGCGTATAGCCAAACAGGATTCCCATCAATCCACCTGTTCCTGTAAGGCTCATGGCCTCGAGCAGGAATTGCCAGGTGATATCGCTGCGGCGAGCGCCGATGGCTTTGCGCACGCCGATTTCCCGCGTCCGTTCCGTCACGGAAACCAGCATAATATTCATCACGCCGATGCCGCCCACCATCAAGCCGATGGAGGAAACGACGATGGTGACCAGGACGACGGTGCCCATCATGTCCCGAAACTGCTTGACGAACGTATCCGCGGTGGCGATGCCGAAGCTGTCAGGGTCGGTGGGCTTGTCGTTCCTCAACCGCCTCAGCAAGCCTGTGATTTCGTCAATCGCCTGATTCACCTCCCCCTGATAGGCCAAGGCGGCGATGACGTGCTCCTTGGCGTTTGGGTAAGACTTCTTATAGGTAAAATACGGGACGAAGACGAGTTTGTCGTCTCCGTTGTCGCCCAAAAACGCCTTGCGCTTTTCGAGAGTGCCGATGACTTGGTAGGTATGACCGTCCACATTGATCTCTTTTCCAATGGGGTCCTGGTTGAGGAAGAGCCTTTCGACGACATCGGCGCCGACCACGGCCACATCCCGACGGTGTATATCGTCAATATCCGTGAACAGGCGACCATCCTTCAAAACCGAGTTAGTAATTTGGAAGTCTTCAGCCGTATTACCCTGTAACTGGGCGTCCACCATTTCCACGCCCTTGTACTTTGCCGTCACGGCGGGTCCCCACTGAATGATCTCCACCGCCACGGATTCTACCGCGGGGCAATGTTCCTTGATGGCCATCCCCTGGTCGTAGGTGAGCGGCTTGCGCATCCGTTCTTCGCGGGTAAGGTTGAAATGTATCCCAAACTGAAACTTGTAAATATACAGGGTGCGCGTGCCGTAGCCCTGCGCCATTTCCACGAGTTGCTGGTCGAGTCCCTTGAAGATAGACGCCACGCCGATCACCGTGGCCGTTCCGATCAGCACGCCCAAGATGGTCAGGAAAGCGCGGAACTTGTGGCTGCGGAGAGTATCCAGCGCCAGAAGAAGGTTTTCGCGAACAGGTTGTCTCCGCTGGGTCATGCCTAGGCCTCCGTCCGCAGGGCTTCAATAGGTTCGAGGTTGGCGGCCTTTCTGGCAGGATAGATTCCAAAGAACAGTCCCACTGCCGTGGAGAGGAACAGGCCGACCAAAACTGCGCTCAAGGGCACCGAGGAGGTGAAAAACACATCCACAATCTTACTGACCATGAGGGACAACAAGACGCCGATGGCCCCCCCCGTCAGCGCCATAACGCTGGCCTCAATGACGAACTGCATCAGAATATCGCGGCGTCGCGCTCCCAGGGACTTGCGGATGCCGATCTCGTGCGTGCGCTCCGTCACACTAGCCAGCATGATGTTCATAATCACGATGCCACCCACAACCATAAACACTGCAACGATTCCGACGGTCACCCCGAAGACTGCCGCGGTCAACTGATGCCATGAATCCATTATTGTTTCTGAGGCATTAATGCCAAAGGTGTCGTCCTCGGCGAAGGGCGTATGCCGCCGGGCGCGCATCAGTGCCCTGACTTCATCCTCGAGCACGGCCATCTGAAGGGAATTGGAGGCCTGGACGCTCACCGCCAGCGACGGTCGATTTCGGAATACCTTTTGGTAGGCGGTAAGCGGCACGTGAACGAAGTTATCCTGGCTCTGTCCAAAGATCGAGCCGAGTTTCTCGGCGGTTCCGATAATCCGGAAAGGAATGCCGTTAATCTGAATTTCTTTGTCAATAGGATCGACATTGGGGAAGAACGCACTCACCAAATCCTGGCCCACGAAGCACACCATCGACTCGTGATCGTAGTCGGTGTCATTGATGTATCGCCCTGAATCAACCTTGGTCTGCCCAATATCGATCATGTTGGGGGTCTCGCCGGAGATTGCGACCTCGTAAACGGTGTGTCCTTTGTAACGCGCCTGATTATCGGAGCTGTTCATCCAGGCTTCGGCGCCGATGTTCTTGTAACCCTTCAGGTTGTCGCGCAGGAATTCGAAATCTTCAATGCGAATGGGCTGGTTCCGGCGCCGTGCCTTCAGCCACGCTTCGTATCCCTGGGCCCACTTGAACTGGTGAACGATGAAGACGTTGGCCCCCAGGTTGGCGATGTGATCGGCGATGTAAAGGTTCATGCCATTGATAACGGACATGACGACGATCAGCGTGGTGGTGGCAATCACCACGCCCAGCAGGGTGAGGAAGGAACGCAGCTTGTGCGTGCGCAGCGCCTCGAACGCAATCCAGAAGGCCTCGCGGGTTGTGACCCAGACGCCGGTCCGCCGACCCACTCGGGGTTCCTGCTTGCCAAGCAGCGCTTGCGATTGGCTGAGTACAGCCACGAGACGTCCTCCTATCGCTGACTAATTACCTGCACGCACCCCACCCTCCCGCGTCCTTAACCGCGGAGGAAGCGGGCAAATTGTCGTAGCGGGCCGAAAATATTCTTTGCAATCCCAATCGTCCTCACTTTTCAAATACGAAATTCAGCGGGCCCTGGTTCAGTTGAGGAACTCACTTTTCATTCGTACCGCAACGCCACGATGGGGTCAAGGCGGGAGGCTTTAATGGCGGGCCAGAGGCCGAAGAATAGGCCGATACTGACCGAGACAATAAAGCCCACGATCGCCGACCAAGGGGGAACGCTGGAAGGCAGAGCCGGAACGAGGGTTCGGATAAGGAAACTCAGGGTATAGCCAGCCAGGATTCCCATCACTCCACCTGCTCCGGTAAGGCTCATGGCCTCCAGCAGGAATTGCCAGGTGATATCGCTGCGGCGAGCGCCGATGGCTTTACGCACGCCGATCTCTCGCGTCCGTTCCGTGACAGAAACCAGCATGATGTTCATCACCCCGATGCCGCCTACCATCAAGCCGATAGAGGAGATCAGGATGGTCACGAGGACCACGGTTCCCATAATTTCGCGGAACTGCTGGATGATGGAATCCGAAGTGGTGACGCCGAAATTATTAGGGTCAGACCACTTCACGTTTCGCCGGCGGCGCAGCAACCCCGTCACCTCATCCTTGGCCTGTTCGAGCCTGCCGGGATAAGCCATCGCCGTGATGTAGTTTTCCTTGGCGTCCGGATAGTATTTCTTGAATGTGAAATAGGGGACGAATATCATACGATCGTTGCCATTCTCACCCAGGACTTGCTTGCGTTTGTCTAGCGTGCCGATAACCTCGAAATTGTGGCCATCGACGTTGATGCTCTTGCCGATGGGGTCTTCGTTGGCGAACAAACGCTTGACGACGTCGGCGCCCAGCACGGCGACATCCCGACGGTGGAAATCGTCAATGTCCGTGTAGAGGCGGCCGTCCTTCAGGTCGGCGTTGATAGTCTGGAATTGTTCGGGCGTTGGGCCGAGGAAATTAGCGTCCAGCATCTCCTGGCCCTTATACTTGGCAGTGGCTGAGGCAAAAAGGCGAAAAACTTCCACCGCAACGGTTTCCACCGAAGGGCACAGCTCACGGATGGCCATGGCGTCTTCGTAAGTCAGCGGCTTGCGCATGGCCTGTTCGTGAGTCATGACGGTGATCCCGGGATCGAACTTGTAGATGAACAGGGTGCGGGTCCCGAAACCTTCCATCATCTCCACCACCTGCTGGTCGAGGCCTTTGAAAATAGAAGCCACCCCGATGACCGTAGCCGTTCCGATCAGCACACCCAGTATGGTCAGGAAAGCCCGGAACTTGTGAGTCCGAAGCGTGTCCAGCGCCAGGAGGAGGTTTTCGCGAACGGGTTGGCGTCGCTGGGTCATGCCTATGCCTCCGTACGCAAGGCTTCAATGGGTTCGAGGTTCGCAGCCTTGCTGGCCGGATAGATCCCAAAGAAAAGCCCCACCGCCGTGGAGAGGAACAGCCCCACCAGCACCGCGCTCAAGGGGACACTGGAGGTAAAAAAGATACTCACGATCTTGCTGATCATGAGGGACAGCAAGACGCCGATGGCGCCCCCCGTCAGCGCCATAACGCTGGCCTCAATGACGAATTGCATCAGGATATCGCGCCGCCGGGCGCCCAGGGATTTCCGGATGCCGATCTCGTGCGTGCGCTCCGTCACACTGGCGAGCATGATGTTCATGATGACGATCCCGCCCACCACCATAAAAACGGCCACGATCCCCACGGTGACCGCGAAGATGGAGCCCGTCAATTGATGCCATATGGCCATGATGGTGTCCGAGGCGTTAATCCCGAAGTTGTCGACCTCTTTGTACGGAATGTGGCGCCGGGCCCGCATCAACGCCCGGACCGCATCCTCGAGGACGATCATCTGCTGGGCATCCCAGGCCTGCACATACACGAGCAGTTCCGGGCGCGCCATGAAGACCTTCTGAAAGGTGGTGAGAGGAATTTGGGCGAACTTGTCCTCGCTCTGGCCAAGCGTCGTTCCGATGCGAGCCGCCACCCCGATCACCCGGAAAGGCATGCCCCGTAGGTTGATTTCCTTATCGATCGGGTCGAGGCTGGGGAAAAACTCGTCCACAAGATCCTGGCCGATGAAACACACCATGGACTCGTGCGCGTAATCTGTGTCATTGATATAGCGGCCGGATTCCACCTTCGCTTGGCCGATATCAATCATGTTCGGGGTTTCACCGGCGAGATTGACCTCGTGCATGAGGTGGCTTTTGTACTTTACGTCGGCGCCCCCATCAACGCCAGCCGACGCGCCGATATTCTTATAGCTTTTAACATTGTCGCGAAGGAAATCGAAGTCTTCGATGCGGATGGCCTTGTTGCGATGCTGCGCTTTCAGCCAGGCTTCGCCAGTCATCGCCCAATCCCACTGGTGGACGATGAAGACATTGGTGCCCAGGTTGGCAAAGTGGTCGGCGATATAGAGGTTCATGCCATTGATGACGGACATCACGACGATCAGCGTGGTGGTGGCAATCACCACGCCCAGGAGGGTGAGGAAGGAACGGAGCTTGTGCGTGCGCAGCGCCTCCAGCGCAATCCAAAAGGCCTCGCGGGATGTGACCCAAACGCCGGTGCTCCGACCCACTCGGGGGCTCAGCTTGTGCAAAAGCGCTTGCGGTTGGCTGAGTACGGCCACCAGGCCTCCTCCTGCCTGCTACCTTTGAGGCGCGATTTACTTGACCGTTTCGTCGCGTTCGATCTTTCCGTCGCGGACATGAATGATGCGATGAGCGTGAGCGGCGATATCGTGTTCGTGGGTCACCAGGACGATGGTGTTTCCGCCCTCGTAGAGCCGCTCGAACAGGCTCATGATTTCCTCGCCAGTGGCCGAGTCCAAATTCCCGGTGGGTTCGTCGGCCAGGATGATGGAAGGGTTGTTCACCAGGGCGCGGGCAATCGCCACGCGCTGGCGCTGTCCGCCGGAAAGCTCGTTGGGCTTGTGGTTCATGCGTTCCACCAAGTCAACCTTACGCAGAGCCTCCTGGGCTTTCTCCAGACGTTCCTTGGCGGGGACTCCGCTGTAAACCAGAGGCAGTTCCACGTTGTGCAAGGCGCTGGCCCGGGAAAGAAGGTTGAAGGTCTGAAAGACGAACCCGATTTCCTTGTTGCGGATGTAAGCCAGCTCGTCGTCGGAGAGTTCGCTGACCAGCCGGCCGTTCAACCAATACTTCCCGCTGGTGGGGGTATCCAGGCAGCCGATCAAGTTCATCAAAGTGGATTTGCCGGAGCCCGAGGGGCCCATGATCGCCACATACTCGCCGCGTTCGAGTTCAAACGTCACTCCGCTGAGCGCGTGCACCGCGATGGCTTCGCCCATGTCATAAGTTTTCCAGAGATCTTGCGTCCGGATCATTACCCCCACGGGCGGGGTCATGCTTTCCTGAGTTGAAGACAACGCCACTTGTGTTCCCATTGCTATGCGTGTTTCCTTTCCACTTGCCTCCGGCCCGTCCAGCATGTCATTCCGAACCGCCGTCGCAGGAGACGGGTTTCTCAGTTCCTTTGTTCCAGAGCGGGATTCCTCTCCCGCGACTGCGGGATCGGAATGCCAGCGGATCCTGCTAGGAAGTAGATCCAGCCGGCTTGAGGACGCTATTATCCACCTTCACCTTGGTGTGATTCTTCAGCGTGCGTAGCACACTGAAGGGGCCCGAAACGATCTCGTCATTGGGTTGAACGCCTTTGACCACTTCCATATCTGATTGGCCCATGATGCCGGACTCGACGGGGACAAAGAGCGCCCGACCGTCCTTAAGCTGGAAGACTCCCTGCACTTCTTCCTTTCCTTTATCTTTATCTTTGGCCGAAGTGGAGGGCTGCGAGGTGGCGGCCTGCACTTTGCTTTTGGCTCCCTTGCTGCTCTGCTCTTCTTCTTCCAATTGACGCCGCGTGCGGATAGTAAGTGCCTGGATGGGGATGGTCACAGCATTCGGGCGCATCGCGGTGGTGATCTTAGCGGTCGTAGAAAGCCCCGGGCGCATACCCGGCGGAGGGTCATCCAACGTCACAACAACCTTGAAGTCCTTGGCTTCTTCTGTCGTCGTGGTGCTCGTTCCGGAGGTGGTCCCGGAGGTGCGGCCAACGGCGCTCTGGCCGATCTCCGTGACTTTGCCCTTGAAGGTCTTGTTCGGGATGGCGTCAATCGTAACCTCCGCCGGTTGCCCGAGTTTCACATTGACGATGTCCGTCTCATCCACCTTGACTTCGGCCGTAATCACCGCCAAATCGGAAATCTGATAGAGCAAGCTTCCGACCGTGTTTTGAATTCCCGGCACCACATTCTCGCCCACGTGCACTGGTAAGGAGGTCACGATGCCATCGAGGGGCGAGGTATAAATGGTCTTGTCGCGGACGTCCACGGCGCTTACCAGGTTGGCTGCGGCCTGGGCCACACGCGCGCGCTGGCTGTCAAGATTGTGCGTGGCCTGCTGGAGTTGGGCTTTCATCTGGACCACCCGCGCCTGATCGCCATCCAAAGTGGCCTGTGCCACCTTGACGTTGTTCAGCCGCGTGTCAAATTCGTTTTGGGCAATCAGTTTATCGCGGAGCAAGTCCTGCCCCCGCTTGAACTCCTCTTGCGCGTGGGCAAGATTGGCCTGGGCCTGTTGAACGTCGGCCTTTGCGTTGTTCAAAGCTGCTTCCGCGGACTGCACTGCTGCCACGTCCCCCTCCACATCCGACTTGGCGGTAGCGAGAGCTGCCTTATCCATATCAACGCCGGCGTTCGCTTGGACCGCCTCAGTCTTCAGGAGGAGTTGGCCTTTCTTAACCGTGTCACCTTCTTTGACGTCAATCTCGGTGATCTTACCGACGGAGCTCGCATTCACGTTAGCGAGGTCTGCTGTGGGCGGTTTAATCTCTCCTGAGGCCGTCACGATGGCCGGCAAGTCCTGCCGCGTGACCTTGATGGTCTGAACGGTGACGACGCCGCCCTTGCTCCAGATGATCCCGCCTGCCACAAGCCCAACAATAAGGACCGCTCCCAGAATCACCAGGATCATCTTCTTTTTTGACTTCTTGCCCTTGCCATTGCGCGGCCCGGAAGGAGCCCCGCCGGCTTCGTTCGCACCTTGAGGATTAGTGGTTCGTCCGAGTTCCAGTTCAGTTACTTGGGCCACGGCTGTTTCATCCTTTTCTTCGATTGTACGTGCAGACATCAAACTCCCCCTCGTCATGCTGGGCTAGCAGGTGCCAACGAAGCCCCTGTCGCTTCGGATCGACACCCATCCCGTCGCCACGATAGCAGCTTCTAACCACCCTACGCTTTTCAAACCCAAAAAGTTTCCCGAAAAGATTGCCCGCGCCTACCGGTCAAAGTCGAGGTCCAGCCGCAAGGCGAGCGGGCCGCGCTCTCGTGTGTCCCACCAAGCGATAACAAGGGAGATTGAGTGACATCAACTTTCGCGCTCATTGCCTTGGGCGATTCTCCAGGGCATTCCTACCCATTCTACCTCTGCCCAGCGGCTAAGCAAAGCCGAATTTGGCATCACAAGTAAATCCCCAGTCTGCTCTTCCAGGGCACTGGAAAGGACCCCCGGCTGTGTCCGTTCGCGGTCGAAAGGGAGTCCGGCCGAGCCCCCCTCTCCTATAAGACGTTTCGGCGGCGGGGATGTCAGCTCCTTTTCGCTTGGCTGACCTTTCTTCTCTTCCTGGTTAAGCCACCCTTCATGCCTGTGCGGCATCAATATTCGTGTCAGTCAATAAGGGTGTGCGGTTTCGTCAAGGGAGTATGCTCTTGACTTTTCGAATCTCAAAAAATACAATCGGCACTGACCGAGATTGGCAGGGGAGGACCGTCTGTGTATAAACGGGTTGAATTTATCAGCCGGCGCGGGTGGCGTGTTTGTCTCTGGGTGCTGCTTTCGGGATTCACGGCGCTGGGGTTGGCTCTTCCCCTCTTAAATGCTGTACCTCAAGAGAAAGAACCGCTAAGCAAGGCGGAAAAACGCCGCCAGAAGGCAATCCAGAAAGAAATGGAGAGCCCTTATAAGAAATGGCTCGATGAAGAAGTTCCTTACATTATTACCAGGGAGGAAAGAGGGGCTTTCAAACAGCTCAGTACAGACGATGAAAGGGAACAATTCATCGAGAATTTTTGGGAGCGGCGCAATCCGAATCCTGGAAGTCTCGAGAACGAGTTCAAAGAGGAATACTACCGGCGCATTGCCTACGCCAACGAGCATTTTGCCTCGGGCATCCCGGGTTGGAGAACCGACCGGGGGCGAATCTACATCATGTACGGCCCGCCCGACGAGAATGATTCTCATCCCAGCGGCGGCACCTACGTTCGACCGCAGGAAGAGGGTGGGGGAGAGACTGCCACTTATCCTTTCGAGCAATGGCGGTATCGTTATATTGACGGCATCGGGACCAACATAGTTTTGGAATTCGTCGATCCGACGATGAGTGGAGAATATCACCTCACCATGGATCCGGGCGAAAAGGATGCGCTTCTGCACGTCCCGAACGCCGGATTAACCGACATGGAAGCCATGGGCATGGCCAGCAAGGCGGACCGCTTTACGCGTACCGACGGTATGACGATTGGCCAAGCCATGGGTGGAACACCCGAGAGCATGGAAGAATTCACCCGCCTTGATCTGTACGCCAAAATCTGGAGCCCGCCTGCGGTCAAGTTTAATGATTTGAAAGCTGTCGTCACGTCTAAGATTTCCGCGCAGCTTTTGCCTTTCGACGTTCGTTATGACTTTATCCGCGTGACCGATGAGACCGTGCTCACTCCGATTACCGTTCAAGTAGCTTACCGTGACCTGCAATTCCAGAACAAGGACGGGGTGATGCATGGCGACATGGATATCTATGGGCAGGTGACCAGCCTGGGTGGCAGGAATGTCAATACGTTTGAAAAGAGCCTGGCCTTGGATGTTCCAGAGCATGAATTTCAGCATTTCTTGGAACGCAAGGCGGTGTATCAAGAAGCCATCCCATTGCGCCCGGGTCGCTACAAGCTGAGCTTGGTGATGAAAGACGACCTCAACGGTCACATGGGATCGATGGAAATCGGCCTGGTGGTCCCGCGGTTTGACGACACTAAACTATCGAACAGTTCATTGATTCTGGCGGATCTCATCCAGCCTTTACCTACCAATCAAGTTGGCACGGGCCCCTTCGTAATCGGGGGGACGAAGGTTCGCCCCAGCGTCAACCAAACCTTTACGCGCGACCAGAAACTTGGCATCTACATGCAGGTTTACAACCTTGGTCTGGACGCGAAGACGCACAAGCCATCATTGGATGTAGAATACCAACTGCTGAAGGACGGGAAATCCCTTCTAGCGCAACCAGAGGACGCAGCCAAACTGAAGGACGCCTCCCAGCAGTTTACTTTGGAAAAGCAAATGCCATTGAGTGTGCTTCAACCTGGCAAATACACGATGCAGATAAAGGTCACGG
>Ga0074046_10003256_pt1 | contig 13676 bp, 11 predicted proteins | sample BogForMeECP23OM3_FD_94441 | JGI IMG/M metagenome (GOLD analysis project Ga0074046, IMG submission 94441) | Bog forest soil microbial communities from Calvert Island, British Columbia, Canada - Bog Forest MetaG ECP23OM3 | ecosystem: Environmental > Terrestrial > Soil > Wetlands ...
CAAAGCGCGCGGCCGAGAGAATGGCGTTTTGCTCGGCGTGAACGCAGATGCAAAGATCGTAGGCGGTGCCCGATTTGTAGGTCTTGTCGCGGTTGGCACAGCGCAGGCAGCCACCGTCGGAGCAGTTCTTCATTTTTGTGGGAGTTCCGTTGTATCCCGTCGAGACGATGCGGTCGTCGACCACGATGATGGCTCCGACCTTCTGACCCCTGCAATCCGCCCGTTCGCGGACAGCTTGCGCAATGCCCATGAAATAGATGGGACGTCCTGGGCGTTCTGGAAGTGATGGATCCATGAATCGAGCCTCCTGCGGAGAAAATGGGGCCATAGGTTCTCTATGGCCGCTCGGTTAGGGAATGTGAACTTCGGCATAGCTGCCGGGCTTGGCCGTGTTTAGCGCTGCTGCAACTTTCGCGATGTGCAGTCGAAGCAGCGGCCATTGCGGAGTGCTCAGCACCAGAACAGCTATTTTTCGGCCAGCAAGATTTTGCTGGTATTGGATGTTCTTGTCAGCGGTAAGAAAAACGTCGAACCCAGCCCGTTCGGCTTCGGCTAGCAGGTCGCCGTTGGAAAGCGTGTCCCAACCTCGGGTCCTTGCCTCGGTGACGGTGTGGCCGATCAGGGTAGAAGCCAACGGGGCCGGGACGCTGTGATCAAAAAGAATGAGCATCGGGGGCGGACGCGGGTACTTTCTCAATCGGAACTGGGGCAGTGAGGCTGCGAGCGGCAAACTCCAGAACCTCGATTACCTGCTCCTTGGAAATGTGAAACCACTCCGTAATTTCATCGATGGTGGCTCCCGCTTCGAGGTTTTCGAACACGGCGGATACGGGCATACGGGTATCGCGAAATACCCAGGCGCCGCTTAGTCTTCCCGGCACGCTTTCAACCGCGGGGCATTGCGACCAATCGAGAGTTGCCATGTTCCAACCTCGTTTCATCTTAACCTTTTACCACTACCGTCCTCAAGCGCCCAGCCGCGCCCACGCTCCCGCAGGCCCACCGTCCTCGCGTGCTAGAATCGTTGTTGTGATGCTTGTGGCCGATGCTTCCTGATATCGAAAAATTGCTGGAACTGCAGGTGGCGGATCAGGAGATCCGCAAACTGCGGGATGAAGTGGCGGCGCTGCCGAAACGGGTAGCGGCGATTGAGCAAAAGCTGGCTGGAACCAAGGCGCACCTGGAAAAAGTCCGGGCTACCGCCAAGAATGATGACGCCAACCGCAAGAAGTTCGAAGCCAATATCAAAGACCTGCAAGGCAAAATTTCCAAGTATCGCGACCAGTCTCTCGACGTAAAAACCAACGACCAGTACAAAGCTTTGCTGCACGAAATCCAGTTTGCGGAGCAGGAAATCCGGATGAACGAAGACCGCATCCTGGAGGTGATGGTCAACGTTGACGCGCGCGAGACCGAAGTCAAGGCGGCGGAGGCCGAGCTTAGGGCGGAGACGGCCGAGATCGAAAAAGAAAAAGAAGACGCGCGGAAGGTTACGGCTGAAGATCAGAAACAGCTTTCCGAGTGGAACGCCAAGCGGGACGCGCTGCGGCAGGGAGTTTCCGAGGATGTGCTGCGTCACTATGAGCGCGTGGTGAAGCATCGCGGCACGGGGCTCGCCGAAGTCCGCGACCATAAATGCATGGGATGCCAGGTGATGCTGCGTCCGCAGATTTACAACGAAGCGCGCAAGGGCGAGACGGTGATGTTCTGCGAATCTTGCCAGAGAATCTATTACTACATTCCCGCCAACGAAGTGAAGCCGGAAGTGGAAGTGGTGACGGTGACCGGGCGAAAGCGGGCGCGCCCCAAGGCGGATGCGCCGCAGGCCTGGTTCTACCGTCCGGATTATCCTGAAGAAGGCGAAGTGCTGCTGGTGTTCATCAATGACGGCAGCAACGCCACGCGGCGCATCTACGAAATGCACACCGGACGCCAGTTCGGCGAGGTGCTGATGCGCGAAGGCAATTACCGGCAGGCGTTTCCCGAGGACCTGACCGAGGCCGCGCTCCGGCTGAACGGGCATTGGGAAGAAAAAGAGATGGAGGAGTGGGGTTCAGAAATACCCTCCAATGTGCTCGACCTTTTGCATAAAGATCTGCTGGCCATCCGGCGCGAGCACCGGGCTAGCCACAAACCTGTTGCCCCTCCGGCGGAACAGCCGGCCGCGCACTAGCAGCGGGCTTGCGAACTCTTCTGCGACGAATCGACTGAAACGGGATCGACATCGATAAGTCCCGCCGCAATTTGTCACGGAATTTGGGGTAAGATGACCCGCACGAGGTTAAACGATGGCTCCCAGCGACAACCATTTCAGACTTCCTTCCGCATCCCGCCGTTCGTTTCTTGGCCTGTCGGCCGCAGCTTCGGCGGCGTTCGCATTGCGCATTGTCACCGAACCCATGCTGGCTCACGCTCGCGTCCACAACGCGCCGAAAGATGCGATCCGGATTGACGCCAACGAGAACCCGCTGGGGCCGTGTGCTTCGGCGCGCGAGGCAGCTGCCGCGATCGTTCCGCAGGGCGGACGTTATTCCGACTGGCTGACCGACGATCTGGTGAAAACGCTGGCGGACATGGAAGGGTTGAAGACGGAACAGGTGCGCGTGTATGCCGGATCGAGCGAGCCTCTGCATCACACCGTGGCCGCGTTCACCTCCGCCCAGCGCAGCTATGTGACTGCCGATCCGGGATACGAAGCCGGTATATTCACCGCCAAGGCTATCGGCGCGAAGGTGGTGAAAGTTCCGGTGACGAAAACCTATGCGCACGATGTGAAAGCGATGTTGGCCGCGGCTCCGGATGCGGGCGTGTTCTATGTCTGTAACCCGAACAATCCTACGGGCACGTTGACCAGTCATTCCGATATCGAATACCTGGTCGAGAACAAGCCCAAGGGTTCGGTGGTGTTGGTGGATGAAGCTTACATTCATTTTTCGGACGCGGTTTCGGTGATGAACCTGGTGAGAGCGGGGAAGGACGTCGTCCTGCTGCGCACGTTCTCGAAGATTTACGGCATGGCGGGGCTGCGCTGCGGCGCCGTGTTCGCCCGGCCCGACTTGATCGAGAAGATCGAAAACTACGGCGGCTGGAATTTCATGCCGATTACTGCTTTGGTGGCCGCCTCCGCCAGCCTGAAAGACGCGCAATTGGTGCCCGAGCGCAAGCGCATCAACGCCACCGTCCGCAGCCAGGTCTTTGACTGGCTCGACCGCAACGGATACTCCTACGTGCCGTCGGAATCGAACTGCTTCATGCTGGACACGAAACGGCCAGCGAAGGCGGCGATTGATGCCATGGCCAAGCAAAAGGTAATCATCGGACGCGTCTGGCCGGTGTGGCCAACCTACACGCGCATCACGGTTGGAACCGCGTCCGAGATGGAGCAGTTCCAGGCGGCTTGGCAGAAGGTGATGACGGGCGCGGTGACGGCCAGCGTCGGGGCGCTGCCGAGCTGGGGCGAACTGCCTCGCAAACGGAATCGGAACGGCGGCGGGATTCGAGCTTAAGGTCGTGTAGGGACGGGGCTTCGCCCCGTCCAAGCGGGGCAGAGCCCCGCCTTCACACATTCGCGATAACATCAGTCCATGCCGAAGAAACCTGCCGCCTCCGCCAAGCATGCGGAGCATTCTGTAAAACTCTCGCTGCGCGGAGCCACGCGCCTGCTCGGGCGTCACCCTTGGGTTTATCGCTCGGATGTTGTTGGAGCGGACGATATACCGCCGGGCGCGCTGGTCCGCGTCCAGGATTCGCGGGGGAAATTTCTTGGAACCGCGCTCTACAGTTCATCGTCGCAGATCGCGATCCGGATGGTCTCTCACGGATCGGTGGTCGATCTGCCTGGTCTGGTCGCGGAGCGGATTCGCGCGGCCATCGTTTACCGCAAGGAACTCGTCTCAAATACCGACGCCTACCGCATCGTCTTCAGCGAAGCCGATTTTCTGCCTGGGCTGATTGTGGATCGCTATAACGACGTAATTTCGCTCCAAATCTTGACCCAGGCCATGGACGCCGCTCCCGTCCGCGAAGCCGTTCTGCAAACGTTATGTGACGAACTGCGGCCGGCGGGAATCGTGGAGCGCGTCGAGGCTCGCATACGAGAACTGGAGCAGTTGCCGCCGCGGCAGTCTGGGCTGCTTTGGGGAGAGAAGAGTTCAACCGAATACAGAATGAATGGCGTCGGGTTTTACTACGACGGGCTCGAAGGGCAGAAGACCGGCGCGTTTCTCGATCAGCGGGAAAACTACGCTGCGGCCGTGCAATACGCGCACGGTGAGGCGCTCGACGCTTTCTGTTACCAGGGCGGATTCGCGCTGCATCTTGCGGCGAAATGTTCGAGCGTGACTGGGGTGGATAGCTCGCGTCCGGCGCTCGAAATGGCGGAAAAGAACGCGACCCTGAACGGGCGCGACCTGGAGTGGATCGAGGGCAACGCCTTCGACCTGCTGAGGGAATACGCCGCTGCCAGCCGACGCTACGACACCATCGTTCTCGATCCGCCGGCCTTTGCCAAGACCAAGCGCGACCTCGAAAAAGCCCTGCGCGGCTATAAAGAGCTCAACCTGCGGGCCATGAAGATGCTGCGGACGGGAGGGATTCTGGTCACGTGTTCCTGCTCCTTCCACGTCAGCGCGGCCGACTTCCTCAAAATGGTAGCTGACGCGGCCCAAGACGCCCACAAGTCTTTGCGCGTAGTAGAGAACCGAGGAGCGGCTAAGGATCATCCAATCCTACTGAATGTGCCGGAAACCAGCTACCTTCAGTGCCTGATATTGAATGTAAGCGACTGATGCGTAATAAGATAAAGTGCTTGACAGTAATAGACTAAGATTTTATGATTCGTTGACACTAATTAACAACCTGGGAGCTTCCGAAAGTTCCCCGAATGAACTTCAAGTAGGAGGATTTGAGTCATGACCATGATTACGCGTTGGGACCCTTTACGCGAGTTCGCCACCCTGCAGGACCGCATGAACCGTTTGTTCCCCCGTGGGCCGGAAGGGCAGGATGAATCCCTGACCACAACTGCATTTGCTCCGCCCGTGGACGTCTACGAGGACGAGCACAACGTCACCCTGAAGATCGAAGTGCCGGGAATCGACGAAAAGGACATCGACGTCCGCATCGAAAACAACACCTTGACCGTGCACGGCGAGCGTAAGTTCGAGAAGGATGAAAAAGAAGAGAACTACCGCCGAGTAGAGCGTCAGTATGGCAGCTTTACCCGCACCTTCACCCTACCCAACACAGTCAACCAAGACAGCGTCCATGCTGATTATGACAAGGGCGTGCTGAAGATCACGATGGCCAAGAAGGCGGAAGCCAAGCCGAAGCAGATCAAGGTAAACGTCGGCAGCCAGAAGACGCTGGAAGGCAAAGAGCCGAAGAGCGCCGGCAAAGCCGCGTAAGCTCTTGCCGGGCTTTTGCCCGGCGGGCGGACGAATGCGTCCGCCGCTACGCGAGCATTGTGTAAACTCAGCGGGAGGCGAGATCGCAAGCGCCTCCCCTTTTATTTGTGATTGGCAATTTGTAACTGGTAATTTGAAAATCGTAAGCGCAGGGCTAAATTACAAATTTGTGAGCTTGGAAACAGGAGCAGACGCTCATGGCAATTCGTTGGGATAAATTCACCGTTAAAGCGCAGGAAGCCGTCCAGCGGGCGAATGAGCTCGCCTCCGAGCACGGCAATCCGGAGCTCGCGCCGGCGCATCTACTGGCGGCGCTGGTTGAGGACCGCGAAGGCATCGTTACGCCGGTGCTGGAAAAGATCGGCATCGGACCGCAGGCCGTGCTCAGCGATATCTATAAAGAAATTGAAAAGCTGCCGAAAGTTTCAGGTAGCGGCGGGGCGCAGCAGCCGGCCATGTCGTCGCAGGTCACCCAGTTGCTGGAGAAGTCCTTTAAGGAAGCCGACTCTTTCAAAGACGAATACGTCTCGACCGAGCACATGCTGCTGGCGCTGACCAGCCTGAAGCGCGATCCGGCGCAAGAACTGATGGCGCGTCACGGCGCGACCCACGACGCCATCCTGAAGGCGCTCACCGCGGTTCGCGGATCGCAACGCATCACCGACCAGAATCCGGAAGCGAAGTACCAGGCGCTGGAGCGCTATGCTCGCGACCTGAACGAGCAGGCGCGGCGCGGCAAACTCGATCCCGTGATTGGCCGCGATGAAGAAATTCGGCGGGTGGTGCAAGTGCTTTCGCGGCGGACGAAAAACAATCCGGTGCTGATTGGCGAGCCGGGCGTGGGCAAGACTGCCATCGTCGAAGGGCTGGCGCAGCGCATCGTCTCCGGCGACGTGCCTGAAGCGCTGAAGAATAAGCGCGTCATATCGCTCGATCTGGGAGCGATGCTGGCCGGCGCGAAATATCGCGGCGAATTCGAAGACCGGCTGAAGGCCGTCCTGAAAGAAATCGAAGACTCGCAGGGCCAGATCATTCTTTTCATCGACGAGTTGCATACGCTGGTCGGCGCGGGCGCGGCCGAAGGCGCGATCGACGCCTCGAACATGCTGAAGCCGGCGCTGGCCCGCGGAGATCTGCGCGCCATCGGAGCGACCACGCTCAACGAATATCGCAAGTACATCGAGAAAGACGCCGCGCTCGAACGGCGCTTCCAGATCGTGTTCGTGGGCGAGCCGAATGTCGAGGATACGATTGCGATCCTGCGCGGCCTGAAAGAAAAGTACGAGGTACATCACGGCGTGCGCATCAAGGACTCGGCCATTGTTGCGGCTGCGACTTTGTCGCATCGCTACATTTCCGACCGTTTCCTGCCCGACAAGGCCATCGACCTGATCGACGAGGCCGCGTCCTCGCTGCGCATCCAGATCGACTCGATGCCAACGGAAATCGACCAACTGGAACGACGGGCCACGCAACTGGAAATCGAGAAGCAGGCGTTGAAGAAAGAAGACGATCCGAATTCGAAAGAGCGGCTGGCGGCGGTCGAGAAAGAACTGGCCGGCATTCGGGAAAAATCCAATGCCCTTAAGGCGAGGTGGAAGCAGGAAAAAGACGTCATCGCGAAAGCTCGCGCCCTGAAAGAAAAACTGGAGCAGCTCAAGATCGAAGAAGCCGCGGAGGAGCGCAAAGGAAATCTGGAGCGCGTGGCGCAGATCCGCTATGGGCTCATTCGCCAGACACAGCAAGAATTGCAGAAGGTCACCTCGGAGATGGACGGCGGCACGGGCGAGTCGCCCGTGCCCACACGTGCGCGGATGTTAAAGGAAGAAGTGGACGAAGAAGACGTTGCCCGCATCGTTTCCAAGTGGACTGGAATTCCGGTTTCGAAAATGCTCGAGGGCGAGGTCAAGAAGCTCATCAACATGGAAGACCGGCTGCGGCTGCGCGTCATCGGACAGGATGCCGCGCTGGAACGCGTAGCGAACGCAATCCGCCGTTCGCGCGCCGGGCTGAGCGATCCCAAGCGGCCGATCGGGTCTTTTATCTTTTTGGGGCCGACCGGTGTCGGCAAAACCGAACTGGCGCGGGCGCTCGCCGAATTTCTTTTTGACGATGAGCGCGCCATGGTGCGCATTGACATGTCCGAATATATGGAGAAGCATGCCGTGTCGCGGCTGATCGGCGCGCCTCCGGGATACGTTGGCTACGAAGAAGGTGGACAGCTCACCGAACAGGTGCGGCGGCATCCTTATGCGGTTGTGCTGTTCGACGAAATCGAAAAGGCACACCCCGACGTGTTCAACATTCTGTTACAGATCATGGACGACGGCCGCCTAACCGACGGCAAGGGTCGCCATGTGGACTTCAAGAACACGGTCATCATCATGACCTCGAATCTGGGCTCGGCGTATCTACAGTCGGAAAACATCCGCTCCGCCGATGGTTTTGAGCGTGCCTCGAAGCAGGTGATGGAGGCGCTGCACGGGCATTTCAAGCCCGAATTCCTGAATCGGGTGGACGACATTATCATCTTCCATCCGCTGGGCAAGGAACAGTTGGTGAAGATTGTCGATCTGCGGCTGGAAGACTTGCGGCGACTGCTGGCCGACCGCAAGATTTCCCTGGAGCTGACCGACGCCGCCAAAGAACTGCTCTTCACCGAAGGCTACGATCCCAACTTTGGAGCGCGTCCGCTGAAGCGCGCTATTCAGAAGCTGGTGCAGGATCCGCTGGCGCTGAAAATTCTGGACGGCGAGGTGCTGCACGGCGACCATGTGATCGTGGACGCGGATAAGAAAGCCGGGAAGATGACGTTCACGGTCAGCGAGCGGGTGGGGGAGAAGGTGACGGTGCGGGCGAAAAAGTAAAGTTTGTGCGCTCGGCTGAACGGGCGAGTCGCCCGTTCCCACACGATCGTTCCCACACGCCCGTCACGACCTCGCGCGACCTTTCGCTGCCTTCTTGGTTCCCGATCTTGCGGGCCGGCGCGCGCCTGGCACCTTCCCAATTCTAGGATCGCCGGCGATAACGAGTTCGCAGGCGTGCAGAGCGGTTTCCTCGAAATCCGGCGCACCGGCCGGAAGCACCTGCCATCCTGTCACCTTCTTTCCCAACACCTTTATGGACCGCATGTTGGGGAACTCTTGCCGAAGACTCTGGTGGTGCTCCTTGGTGGTGGCGAGCCACACTCCGTTATCGGCCGTCTGGTTAGGTTTGTCGCGGAGGATGAGGACGATCTTCTCCTTAACATAGATCGCGAGGCAGCCGAACATGGGGTGTGTGGTGGGCGAGAGTGGAGCGATCGCATCGAGCACGAATGCATGGGGGGCAGGCTTGCGCTGCTTGACGGCAAAGAGGGTGTCGTCGAGTGGGAGTGACGCCGTACTGCGACGAGGCTTCAGCATACGAGCGGGAAATCGTGTCCCGTTCAGCGCTGCTTTCCATTGACTTTATATCACTGGCCGGTCAGGTGGCGAATTCGAAAAGCTTGCCGCTTTCCTTTCCGAAGTTGTAAGGTACTCGGCCAGAGACTCAATTCTCTTTCCGCTGGTGGACAGTCACAACTCTGGAACGAGTCAAGTTTGTGATGAAGGGCGGCGAGGTGGTTAAGAACCTGTATTCGAAGTAGCAGGTGTGGTCGATTGCAGAAGGCAGAAGTCAGATTGCAGAAGTGAGATTGCAGAAGTGAGGAACCCATTGCAAGTAGTTACTTCTGCAATCTGACTTCTGCCTTCTCCAATTTCCTTTAGAATTCCCCACAGTGTCCATCCAATTTCAGATTGAGGCCACCCGCGGTTCTGCCCGTACCGGCAAGCTCATCACTCCTCATGGAGAAGTTGAGACGCCGGTGTTCATGCCGGTGGGGACGCTTGGTTCGGTCAAGGGCGTCTCGCAGGATGTGCTGGAAGAACTTGGGGTTGAGATTCTGCTTGCGAATACCTACCATCTTTTTCTGCGGCCTGGGGTCGAGACCGTTCGGCGGATGGGCGGCCTGCACCGGTTCATGGCTTGGGATCGGGCAATTCTCACGGACTCTGGCGGGTTTCAGGTTTTCAGTTTGAACGATCTGCGCAAGGTCAGCGAAGAGGGCGTGGCCTTCCGCTCGCATCTGGACGGGTCGCCGCATTTTCTTAGTCCCGAAAAAGCGATGGAGATTCAGATTGGGCTGGGCGCCGACATCATCATGGCGTTCGACGAATGCACGGAGTATCCGGCGGAGCCTCAGCGCGTGCGCGACTCGATGGAGCTGACACTGCGCTGGGCTGGGCGCTGCAAGAGCTATTTTGAAGCGCATAAGCACGAGGTCCCTTGGTCGTGTGGTGGCGGGGCTTTGCCCCGCCGGGACGGGGCGGAGCCCCGTCACCACACAACAGAAGCGACGCAGGCTTTGTTTGGCATTGTGCAGGGGGGGATGGACCCTGAACTTCGCCGCGAATCGGCTGAGCAGACCATCGACTTTGGGTTTCCTGGATATGCTATCGGGGGGCTTAGCGTGGGCGAACCTCGCGAGCTTACCCGCGACATTGTCTTATCCACGCTGCAGCATCTTCCCTCCAACCAGCCGCGTTATTTGATGGGAGTTGGAACTCCGAAAGAGATTGCCCAGTATGCCCAGGCGGGGGTTGACATGATGGATTGCGTGCTGCCTACGCGCGCTGCCCGGCATGGATTGCTGTTTACTTCCGAAGGCAAGGTGTCGATCAAGCAGGCGCGGTATGCGCAGGACGACAGCGCGCTCGATCCGGCCTGCGAATGCCGCGTGTGCCTGCGTTATTCTCGGGCCTACCTGCGGCATCTTTACGCCTCGAACGAACTGCTGGCGCAGGTTTTGAATACGGTGCACAACCTGCACTTTTACCTGGCTACGATGCGGACGGTCCGCGCCTGGATCCGGGCAGGGCATTCGCGGTTGTAAATTCGGCGGGGTGTCCTTGACACTTTAGGCAGCCGTCCGGCATTCTAGTTAACTTGGGAACAAGGTGCGTTTCCTTCTGTGCCGTTCCGAAGCGAAACCGGAGCGTGGCATCGCCGGTTCTAGCCTGCAAGGTGGTCCTTCGGCCTTAGGAGAAAAGAAATCCCGCAATTCAGCAGAGAAGGTTGATTAGCGAGAATCGTCTTGGCGGTGGAAATGATTTTGTCTGGCATATCGTGCGGTATCACGGGCGGATTGGCGTTTTGGCTGCAGATGCCTGGTGGGACAAACCTGCTCACGCTGGTGCCGCTGGTGTTCATTTTTGCAATTTTTTACTTTTTGCTGATTCTGCCGCAGCAGCGCAAGCAGAAGAAGTGGCAGCACATGTTGAGCGAGTTGAAAAACGGGGACAAGGTTGTAACCAGCGGCGGGCTGCGCGGGACGATCATGAGTATTAAGGACGATGCGCTGGTTTTACGCGTGCCGCCGGACAATCTGAAACTCGAAATCAGCCGTGCATCGGTGGTATCGGTGACGACGGCGGAAGAAGGAACAAAGTCTTAGCTGCCGAGCTTCGCTCGGGGGCTGGACGGCCGAGGGCGGCCGTCCCTACGTGTTCAAGTCATGAATAAGAACCTCAGTTGGAAGTTGACAGTAATCATCGGAATCCTGCTGGTCTTCCTGGGCGGCATCTTCGGTATTCCGAAGGACTGGTCGGGCAAAGGGATGCTGGCGTCGATTACCGACCGCATTCATTTGGGACTGGACCTGCGGGGCGGGACGCATTTGATCCTGCAGGTGCAGGTCAATGACGCGGTCAACGTCGATTCCGACAACGCCATGGCGCGCCTGAAGGAAGACTTCCGCACCCACAAGATCAATTACGCCGACATCGCCAAGCCCGATCCGGTGAACCATCCGGAAATGATCGTGGTCAAGGGCGTTCCGCCGGATCAGACGAGCGATTTCAAGAACCTTATTTCCGACCGGCTGCCCGAGTACAACGCCAGTTCGGGCGCGGAAAACTCCTGGACCATCTCGATGAAGAGCCAGAACCTGGCTGACTTGAAGAACCGTGCAGTCACCCAGGCCATCGAGACCATCCGCAACCGTATTGACCAACTGGGCGTGAGCGAACCGGTCATCCAGGAGCATGGCCTCGGCCAGTATCAGATTCTCGTGCAACTTCCGGGTGTGGACGATCCAGCGCGCGTGAAGGAGATCATGCAGTCCACGGCCATGCTGGAAATCAGGCAATCACTGGGCGGGCCGTATGGAAGCCAGGAGCAGGCGCTGCAGGACAAGGGTGGCGTGCTGCCTCCGGATGCCGTGCTGATGGAAGGGAAGAGCATCGGTTCGCGCAACAGCGAAGGTGGCGAACAGTGGTACTTCATTTCCCGCGCCTCGGCCGTGACCGGCCGTGATCTTCGGACGGCGGAACCTTCCACCGACGAGAATGGCCAGCCGGCGGTCCGCTTCATCCTTACCTCCGAGGGCGGGCGCAAGTTCTATTCCTTTACTTCCGCGCACGTCGGCGACTATTTGGCCGTGGTTCTCGACAACCGGGTGCAGGAAGTGGCGGTGATTAAAGAAGCCATTCACGATACCGGCATCATCAACGGCCGGTTCACCCAGCAGGAGACGCAAGACCTTTCGATGACGCTGCGCTCCGGGGCTCTGCCGGCCAGCATCAAGTATCTGGAAGAACGGACGGTCGGGCCGTCGCTGGGCGCGGATTCGATACGTTCCGGCGTTCATGCGGCCATCTACGGCATGCTCGCCGTCCTTATCTTCATGCTGATTTACTACCGCTGGGCGGGCGTGAATGCCGATGTCGCTCTCATCCTGAACCTGGTCATCCTGCTCGGGTTCATGGGCTACTTCGGAGCGGTGCTGACGCTGCCGGGCATTGCCGGCGTCATCCTGACGGTTGGTATGGGTGTGGATTCGAATGTGCTGATTTTTGAGCGCATCCGGGAAGAACTGAGGAATGGCAAGACGCCACCCTCGGCGGTGGAGCAAGGGTTCAGCCACGCCTGGATCACCATTGTGGATACGCACGTTACGACGATTGTCTCAGCCGCGATTCTGTTTATTTTCGGGACCGGGCCGGTAAAAGGTTTTGCCACGACGCTGGTGTTCGGTTTGCTCGCAAACCTGTTTACGGCAGTGTTTGTATCGCGCACGATTTTTGATTGGGTGCTGAGCAGGAAAGAGCGGGGCGAGGCATTAAGCATCTAAGAACGGCTTCTGGCTTCTGGCCTCTAGCTTCTAGCAAACCAATTCAGTTTGCTAGTAGCCAGCAGCTAGTAGCTAGCAGCTCTGGAGCTTGAACTTGGAATTTTTTCGCGACACCAACATCGATTTCCTCGGGAAGAAGTGGTACTTTCTGACCTTCTCGCTGATCTTCAGCGTGGCCGGAGTGCTTTCCATGGCGTTCTGGCATGGCATCCCGCTGGGCGTCGACTTCCGCGGCGGCACGCTGGTCTATGCGAAGTACGCGCACACTCCTGATGTCGCCGCCATTAACGCCCAACTTGATCGTGTCGGATTGAAGAACCATCGCGTACAAAGATACGGGCAAGCCGCCAATAACGAAGTGCTGATCGCCCTCGATATTCAGGAGACCAGCGAACAGGCTCTCGACAAGGGCAAGACCCAGATCATTCAGGCGCTCGAAAGCCAGGCCGTCCCGGGTAAGCAGGATCTCAACAACTCCAGTTCCCTGACCATTGCGAATTATCTCTTGGAGAAGGACCCGCTCCATCTTGGAGCCGGCGCCGACGCCAACCCGCGCTACACCGCCATGGCTCAGGCGATGGTTGACTATCGCGACAAGGTGAAAAGCGGGGTGCTGGGTTCGATTGATGAATTGAAGAGTGCGGCCGATCCCGCAGCCGTCGCTTCGTTGCAAGAAAATTTCTTCGTCTCCGACTTTGGCATCCGCAACGTCGAAATTGTCGGCCCGCAAGTGGGACAGCAGCTGCGCAAGCAAGCGATCCTGGCTACGCTCTATTCGCTGGCGGGGATGCTGATTTACCTGGGACTGCGCTTCGAATGGATCTACGGTGTGGCCGCGGTGTTGACGGTCTTCCACGACACTCTGATTACGGTGGGCGCTTTCTCGCTGCTGAACTGGGAAATCTCGCTGACCGTGATTGCGGCGATCCTGACGCTGATCGGCTACTCCAATAACGACACTATTGTCGTGTTTGACCGCATCCGGGAGAACGTCAAGTTGCTGCGGCGGGACCGGTTGGCGGACATTGTCAACAAAAGTATTAATCAGACCTTAAGCCGAACTATCTTGACAGCGGGCCTGACTTTCCTTACCGTTCTTGCGTTGTTCCTTTTCGGGG
>Ga0074046_10003257_pt1 | contig 13676 bp, 10 predicted proteins | sample BogForMeECP23OM3_FD_94441 | JGI IMG/M metagenome (GOLD analysis project Ga0074046, IMG submission 94441) | Bog forest soil microbial communities from Calvert Island, British Columbia, Canada - Bog Forest MetaG ECP23OM3 | ecosystem: Environmental > Terrestrial > Soil > Wetlands ...
ACGTCGTCCACGCCGCGGCGGCGAATCTCCGACACTATCGCCGCGGGCACCGCCAGCGGATCGATTCCCGCCGACACGATCGCGCGCACCCCGGCCATATATTTTACGTCGAAGTACTGGCGCTGAAGGTCGAACCTCGCGAACACGTAACATGGAAACAGCGGAGCTATCGACACTGCCATCCGTCCCCATCGCGGCGCCTTCGCCTTGAGCATCGGCAGAAACACCTCCGGCACCGCGTTGCCCAGTTGATCGCGGACCCAGCGCTCCTTGCCGGTCTTGGTGCGAACCAGGTACCAGTCGGTCTGTGGATTGTCGTCCATCGCGGCGTGCGCGCGGAAGAAAAAAAGAAAGCGGCTGTAGCATATGCTACAGCCGCCCGATCAGTCCAATCGACTTCTAGATTTCGTACGTGAAGGTGAACTCGAGCTCGTTGAAACGCTGCTGGCGGCTGAGCAGGAACGGATCCGTGAAGCGCCCGCTGCGTCCCATGAACCACTCCGCATTCAGCCCGAGCAGAATGTTTCGTGAATACCGGTAAACGTTGGTGGTCGTGAAAGCGCCGACGTTGTCGTCGATGTCCCACTGGAGCACGTTGCCGGCCGTCAACTGCCCGTTCATCAGCCAATTCGTTGCCGACAGGAAAAACCAGCTGCTGAGCTCACGGTCCTTGCCGTTGCCGCTTACGATGGTCGTCGCATTGGCGGGACGATCCGGCTGCCACGTCTCCACGAACTGAGCCGTCAGAAACGTGTGCTGCTTCGATAGCCAGGGGATGTACGTCGGACGGTCAGCCGCGATAATCCAGCGGGTAAACTGGGTCCATTCTGAGGCGTCCCCATTCGAATATACCAGCGTCTTCTTGTTCTGAGTAGTCGGAACGCCGACCGCGTAATCCGGCTGGTACAGCACGTCGTAGCGGTACACGATGTCGGTCAGGTCTTTGTCGTAATAGGTTCCCGTCATGCCGAAGAAATTGTTGCGCCGAAAGTCGTCCTCAGCAATGACCTCAAACGACCCGCCCACGGGCACACCCGAATGAGGCTTGACCGTAAAGAAACCGGGGATGACGAACTTGCCGGGGCCAACATTAACCGCGCCCGGTTCGCCCACCGCGCTCGCGGTGCAGTTCGTGCAATTCGAAGGGCGATCGTTGCGGTATTCGTACAAGTAGATGAAGCTGGTCTGGAGTCCGTTGCCAACCGGCAGCAGGCTCGACAGACGCACTCCGAATTCGCTGTTTTCCAGCGAGTTCGATGGCCTTCTGCCGAGCTTTTTCAGGATGACGTCGTAATACGAATACGTTTGCTTCCCGCCAATTATGGGGCCGAAGGGCAGGGCGATCATCGCCTGCTTGAAGTTCCATCCGGAGCCGTTGGGCAGTTCACTGACGTTGAGCGTCTGCCCGTTTTGGTTGATGTTAAACGGAAAGGGCGTATCTATGGCGCTAAAGCCACAGGTCGAGACCGGGCAGCCACCGAACAGTGCGGACGGAGCAACCCACGGATTGCGCGGGTCTGTTTGGGGTATAAGATTAGAGGCCTCGAAGTCGCCGGGGATGATGAAGGCTTCAATCTCGTTGTTGGCGGTCCTGAAGTAGTCCGGCAGGATGTAGTTCAGCTTGATCATCCGCAAGTTTGTGCGCACGTCTTCGGGCGACTCTGCGCCATAAACTCCGTGCCATGTCGCATTGACCGGGTTGGTGACTTCGGTTCCGGACAGCGCGTCGGCTTCCGACCAGATGATCTGCTGCTTGCCGATGCGTGCGGAGAAGTTGTCGGTAAAGTTCAACTGCGCATAATACTCGCGCAGATCATCCTTGAAGTATTGCTCCTGGAGCGCCGACATTCCTTGCGAGGAGTACGACCTCACATCCGTGTTCGGCCTCTGCCGGCCATTGTTCTTAATCGAACCGTACGAGTCGTACCAAGGCCGGTAAAACGCGAAGAAGTCCGCATCCTTGATCAGGATCGTGTCGAAGCGGCCCAGCAACTTGTAGTTCTTGATCATGTGGTAATCGGGCCGGATGTCCGCAAGGTTGCGCTGCTCGACCAGATCCCAATGATTGAAATCGAAACTGCCGCCCGCCATCCCGAACGACTGCCCCGGAACCGCGTAAATCTGGGTGCCGGAATGAAGGATCTGCGTCGGCGTTGCGTTGGTGGTTGAGCTGCCTTCGCCCCAGCGACCCGCCTCGCGAGTTTCGAAAAATCCAAAAACTGAAAAGTCGCCCTGCGTGATCGTCGCCATTGCGACCGATGCCCACAGTGTCCCGACCGTTGCCACGGCGGCCACCAATAGACTCCGCCACCGCGTTCCGCCGAATCCCTGATTCCCGTTCTGCATAGTCACCCCCAAGCTGGAGCCCTCGTGGTTACGACTCCTCGCCCGATTGTCCACCAGGCAAGCGTCAGACACTCATTCCCCGTTCGCACGGAAGAATCTACGAACGCGGTCTAGCTATCATTCCCCCGCCCACCTTGTCAAGAAGGGTGCACGCTCCGGTAATCCGTTTGCAACAGTTCGTTAAGCGCCGCGTGATATTGGCGATTTCCGATTCGCTCGTTTCGATTTGATCCGGGCGGCGCACCGCCAAAGCGCTGCCCAACGATCGAGCTGAATCGCACCGCCGGCCATCCGCGCTGGTTAGCCCCTGGCCGCCCTCGGCAGGCCCGCTGCAAGCCGCCCTTATCCCGGCCGGCACTTGCGATCCTCCCGGGCAAATGAATAAAGTTCCGTTTTGATTGGATGCAATTCGCATGGTCGATTCTGGTTTGGCCGTCAACTGCGATCATGAACAAAGAGTTACGCCGCACTTGAATTTGTCATCCGATCGGTGTAGGTACGACCACCGAATGCGCGTCCGGGGCGATTTCCGGACCTTGGCAGGGCTTCCGTTGGCTTTGCGGGGAGCGGAACGAACCGACGGCCGCGTGGGTTTTCTAGGCTGATTGGGTCAGCAGACGGGACACCGATTCGACTCGGCGGGGGTTAGAAACAATGACGCACGGAAGGATGCAGGCGATGACTCAGGGCAGGGATGGGATCTCGTTGGCGCACGCACGCGCGCTGAAGCTTATCGGGGGCGCGCGTCGGCTTTCGCTCGCGGCCGCGGTGTTAGTGATCGCTGCGCTCGTCGCGGGCACCGCGGGCACCAGCTACGCGAAATCGAAGAAGAAGATCGTTAACACCCCCCCGGCCAACCGTCTGGAAGACACGGTCGTGGTCTCGAATTATGGCGCTGTTTTCGACGGCAGCCTCGAGACGTTCGTCGCCGGTGCGGGGCACAATGCCGGGCCTGCACTTCGGGTCACCGGCCCGAAAACGAATTTGGGTTCCAGCACCGGGGCGGCTGGCGACTCGGTGAGCTCGCTCGACGCTCACATCGCGGTGACGGTACCGATCGACTTTTTCGATCTTACCGGATGCGGACCTTTTGGCGAACCCGCGAACGCTCCCCACTATGGCACCGGCTTCTTCGAGATCTTCTCGGACAGCGCGAATGGCAACTCGCCGCCGGAAAACATAATTTGCTCGCCGAATTTCGCCTTCGGGGCTCCCAATACTACCGGCGTCTTCTACCCCCAGGGCGTCGCATTTGAAAGCCCCTACGACGGGGTCAATCCCGGGCACGATATCGTGGCGGTTGCGAATCAGTTTCCCCTGGTAGATGGTCCGGACGGGGGAGTGGCCGCCTGCGCGACCCCGCCGCCGGAATGCCCCCAGACCTGCGGGCCGAACTCGCCCGGCGCGGCGCCTTGCACGAGCTTGGGCACGATTACCGAGTATGACCGATCGACCTTGGCTCCCGGCCTCGACAACGATCCACCCTTCAACAACAATCCGGTGAGCGCGCTCAACCCGTTCAGCAATGCTCCCTACACGCAGAACGCCACCATCGGCGGATGCCTCAGTCTGCTGGCGGGTCCGGCCGGCGTCGCGTTTGACCAAACCGGCTTCCTGTTCGTCGTGAACAACGCCGGCTTCGACGCCGCGGCGCTCGGGGCGGCCCCTCGGTACGTAACCGTGTATGCCCCTGGCAGGTACGGCGACGTATTTCCGACCACCCTCATGGGTAATTGCGGCTGCAGCTGCGCCGCCAGTCCGACCGTGGGTTCATTTGCCAAGCCAGACGGCTCATCGACTCAACCGATAGCTGCTGCGGTCCTCTCAGGTCCTATAAACCTGGACACTGGTTTCCCGGAAGATATTGTCTACGTGGCGAACATGGCCGATAACAGCATCAGAACCTTCGATCCTTTCACGAATTTCGATGGCAGCAACTTCTTTTTCGATGGCGCACAGCTGGGCACGATTGCGGGCCCACACACTAAACTCAGAGGTCCGGAGGGCATTGCGATCGACGCCGCAGGCGACGCTCTGTACGTCGTAAGCAGCGATAACAATTCGCTCGAGATGTTTACCGACTTTCCTTCGACCGGCGGCGACATTCCCCCCACTCTGATCGTTTCAGGACCGCACGCTAAAATGAACTTGCCGGTCGGCGCTGCCCTGGCGGCCTTCACGCCCACGCCGGTACCCACCTGCACGGTTGCGTCGAGCCGTATAAGCGGTGACTCAAGCTGTGACTAACAACCGCTAGCTGCACGAACTAAACAGCGAACACCGAATCCGGATTACCGGATTCGGTGTTCGTCTTTGTGCACCATGCCATCCCCGCCCCCGGCAGGGTGTTGTGTCATCCTGAGCGCAGCCGCTCCCTTCTTGATGTCATCCCGAGCGAAGTCTGCGAAGTCGAGGGACCCCGGATTGCCTGCATCCTGCTAGCGCAGATCTTCCGCCAGCGACGCGGCCAGCAGTCCGCCGATCGCGCCGCGCGCCGCCAGGCTCGGGTGATCCGCCTCGACCGTTACCTCGCCCTTGCCGGCGAGCTCGAGAAACTGGGCCGCGTCCACGCCCTCCAGTCTGAACTTGACAAATTGGACCGCGCTCATTCTTTCCTCTGACATCTGGCGATCGTCGAATCTGGCCGCGATCCTTTGCGCGCCCGCCTTCAGCCACAGATGGCGTTCCAGTCCGACCAGCCGGATCAACGCGGCGTCGCGTTCCTGCGCCTCGGCGTACTCGATCAACAGCGTCGCGGCAATTTCGCCCGCGCCCGGAAGCAGCTCGTTGTAGGTGTCGATTTCGTGCTGAATCGCTTCGCGCTCCGTCATTTTCTCGGCCCTGATCATCTCCTCGATCTGGTACCACGCAGTCTGCGCGTTCTCGAACAGCAGCGTCAGATGAGACCCGACATGGAGCCGGCGCCGTTCCTTCTCATGAATAAACAAGGGGCGCAGCCGCTGGCGGACGCGTCCATAATCGCCCAGCGAAAGTATTTCGTCGAAAGTGATTGTCTTCAATCGTCATTCTCCTTGCGCCGAGATCTGTGCGTAACCTGTTCGGCCCGCCTCTTCATTTCCTCTCCCTGTTAGGGGAGCTTTGCGTAACCTCTTCGATCCTTCCAATTTCCTCTCCCTGTAAGGGAGAGGATGAAGGTGAGGGTCATTATACAGCGCGCTATTCTGCGCGCGATTCAGGATTCTGCCTCTGTCCTTAACGCGTGCGCCGAAGTTATGCAAAGCTCCCTCGCGCCGCATCCGCCCGCACCCCTGCCGGAAACCCGTCGCGATGGTACGCGCGCGCGATCACTTCCAGCGGATGTATCGGGCGCGCGCCCGTCGCCTGCTCGATTTGCACCGCCGCCAGCGGACAGTCGGTCGCCATCACCCGGGCGCCGGCTTCGCGCATCCCGGCGAAAGCCTTCTCGCCCCACTTCATCGAGAGCGCGAAAAACTCTTTCTTCATCGCCCAGGTTCCGTCATGCGCCGTGCATGCATCGACCGTCGTCACTTCCACGCCCGGAATCTGGCGCATCAGGTCGCGCGAGCGCAACCCGATGCCCTGGGCCTTGAGATGGCACGGCACGTGATACGCGATAGTGCCGGGCGTGGACAAAAATTCTTTGTTGAACTTGCCGGCGCGGTGAAGTTCGTAGAGCAGCTCGTGCGAATCGACCACCGCCGCCGCGAACTCCTTGACCTCGTCGCCGCCCAACAGGTTCGGATACTCCGCGCGCATCATCAGCGAGCAGGTCGGATTGATCGCGGCGATTTTGTAGCCCTCGCGCACCAGCGGCAGCATCGAATCGATATTCGCCCGCGCTTCCTTGCGCGCGAACTCGACGTCGCCGCCGTCGAGCGCGGGCATCCCGCAGCAGTTCTGCTTCGGGCATTTCACCGCGCATCCGTTTTTCGCAAACACCTCGACCGCGGCCTTGCCCGGCCCGGGGTTGTAGTAATTGACAAAACAGGTCGCAAAAATCGCGACCTTCGCGGTCGGCTCAGCCGGCGTTGCAGGGATAGGGTTGCCCTTGAGCCACTTGTCGAAAGTCTCGGCGGCGAAGTCGGGGAGCAGCTTGCCGCTATGGATCCCGAGGATCTTCTCCATCATCATGCGCTGGAACTTCCGATGGCATCCCCAGTTTGCCAGCGCCGGCGCCGTCGCGCCCGCCTTGCCAAGCTGATCGGGATGCGCCAGCACCCGCTCGCGCAGCTTGACTCCATCTTCCTTTGCGCTCACCGCCTTGGCTCGCAGGATCAGGCGCGGGAAATCGAGCTGGAACTCATGACCGTCGCGCGGCGTGTAGGGACATTTGATCTCGCACAGCTTGCATCCGTAGCAGAGCTCGATGACGCGCGCTTTCTCGGCCGCCGTCAGCCCTCTCACGTCGCCGTCGTTGCGATCGGTCGCGTCGAACAGCGCCGGGAACGACGGGCAAAGATTGAAGCACAGACGGCAGGTGTGACAGATGTCGAACACGCGCTCGACTTCCTGGTCGAGTCCGGCGCGGTCCCAGTACTTCGCTTCAGTGGAATTGTAGGAAAGGCCGTCGCTCGGCCTGGCCTCGATTCGGTTGCCCATCGGGAATAATCCTGGCTGCGAACTTAGTCTATGCGGGCGCGCGCGCCTGCGCGCGTCCGGCGTGATGCCGCCGTTGAAACAGCAGGCGGGCCTCGGAGGCCCGCCCCCCCGGACGCGGTGTTCGCGCGATGCCCTGTTAGAGCGTGGTCTGCGCCTTGGCGAAGCGTCCCGCGTGAGACTTTTCGGCCTTGGCGAGAGTTTCGAACCAATCGGCAATTTCCGCGAAGCCCTCTTCGCGCGCCGTCTTCGCCATCCCCGGGTACATGTCGGTGTACTCGTGAGTCTCGCCGTGAACTGCGGACTTGAGGTTCGTCATCGAATCGCCGATCGGCATGTCGGTCGCCGGATCGCCAACCGATTTCAGATAATCGAGATGACCGTGGGCGTGTCCGGTCTCGCCTTCGGCCGTATCGCGAAACAGGCCCGCGATTTCCGGCTGGCCTTCGACGTCGGCGATCTTGGCGAAATAGAGATAGCGGCGATTGGCCTGGCTCTCGCCTGCGAACGCATCCTTGAGATTCTTATGGGTTTTGGTTCCTTTGAGATTTGCCATTTTTTGTTTCTCCTGATTCTGACTTCAATTGGTTTGATTGAGCTGGCTTGAAAAATCAACGGCGCGGCTTCCTGGCAAGCTTCGCCCTGGCGCGTTTGGCCCCGCAATCCTCGCACAGCGCGTGAATCTCCAGCGACGAACCGAGCACCGTGAACTCGCCCAGTTCCGACTGCCCCGCGAGCAGCCGGTCAAGGCGGGGAATCTCGATATCGCGGATGCGCCGGCATTGCACGCATACCACATGATGGTGCGGGGTGATATTCCCGTCGTAGCGCGCGCTGTCGTGCAGCATCGTAACCTTGCGCGCCTCGCCGATCTCGCACAGCGTTTCCAGCGTGCGATGCACGGTGGCGAGCGAAATATGGGGATGCTGCCTTCGGACCGCGGCAAAGATCGCGTCGGCGCGCGGATGCTCGCCCGAGCCGAGCAGCGCCTTGATGATCGCCAGGCGCTGGGGCGTGACCGCCAGGCCGCCGCGGCGGCATCGCGCGGCGAACTCGGACAGGCGCTTGGCGGCGTAGGGACCGCGGCGTCGTTCGTTTACCAGCTGTAGTTCCATCACCTAGGTGATAGTAATTATCATCTGGTTATTGCTGTTGTCAAGCGGGCGATGGCCGCGCGCGACAACGGAGCGCGGCGTTAACCCTGGGTGCATGGGTCACCCCTGGCCGTTGGCACGGCTGGCCAGTATTAAAATGCCGCGCGGCGGCAATCGGGCTTGGTCAGGATCATCTGCACGTCGCCGATGTAGCGCTCGCGGAAACCGCCCTCGCAGTAGCAGAGGTAGAACTCCCACATCCGGATGAATTCTTCCGGATAACCGAGCGCGCGCACGCGTTCGATATTGTTGAACATCCGGACTCGCCAGTTCTTCAAGGTCTCGGCGTAATTGGGCGTGAGATCTTCGAGATGGACCAGCCTGAGATCGCTCGAGCGCGTGATCGAATCGCACAGCGCCGTGACCGACGGAATGAAGCTGCCCGGGAAGATGTACTTCCTGATGAAATCGACGCGCTTGAGCGCGCCCGCATACTCGCGGTCGGTGATCGTAATCGCCTGCAACAGCATCATGCCGTCGGGCTTCAACAGCTCGCCGCATTTGCGGAAATATGAATCGACGAACTGATGCCCGACTGCTTCGATCATCTCGATCGAGACGGCCTTGTCGAACTGGCCGCTGAGGTCGCGGTAATCCTTGAGCAGCACGGTGATGCGATCCGCCAGGCCCTCGGCGGCGATTTTTTTGACCGCGTAGTCGTGCTGCGCGCGCGAAATCGTGGTGGTCGTGACGCGGCATCCGTAGTTTTTGGCCGCGTGAATCGCAAACCCGCCCCATCCTGTGCCGATCTCGACCAGCTGATCGTGGGCGCGAAGATCGAGCTTGCGGCAGATGCGATCGACCTTGGCCGTCGCCGCTTCGTCGAGCGTGGCGCCAGCGTGCTCGAAGATCGCGCACGAGTACATCAGCGTGCGATCCAGAATCAGCTCGAAAAAATCGTTGCCGAGGTCGTAATGCGCCGCGATGTTGCGCTGGCTGCCGGTTTTGGTGTTGCGATTGAGGTAGTGGATGAAGCGGCGGACGGGATTGGCCAGCCGCGCCAGGCCGCCATCCATGCCCTCCATCACTTCGCGGTTGCGAAGCATGATTTGCGCGAGCGCGGTCAGATCGTCCGTCGTCCACGAGCCGGCCATGTACGCTTCGCCGGCGCCGATGCTGCCCGCGAGCGCGATGTCGGAATAGAAGCGGCGGTCCTTGACGCGGATGGTGGCGCGCAATTCGGCTTCCTCGATGTCCTGGCCGAATGGGAGGCGCTCGTCGCCGTCTTCGATCACGATGCGGCCGGTTTTGATTCCCGCCAGACGGCTTAGAACCGCGCCGCGCGCGAAACGATCGATGATCGCGGGACGCCGCGCCCGCGCCGCATCGACGCCCAATGTGACAATGGAATCAGCTTTGGCCATCGGCTTCGATTACACCGCCGCCGCATCGCGGCGCAAGCGCAGGGGCGAGCCTCCGATACCGTTGCGTGCTCCTCGAAGAGTTCCAAACTGCTGGATTATTTTTCGTGATGCGCTCATTCTGAGGAACTCGCGCGACGCACCAAACTCGCCCGACGCATCGGGTAAATCAACCGCGAGCGGAATTCACACAGATGCCCTCCTCCAATCCGCTGAAATACGTGCTCGCCATCGACATGGGCTCCGGCAGTACCAAGGCCGCCGTCGTTTCGAGCGCAGGCGAAGTCGTCGCGTCGGCCTTGCGCCACACGACCACCATGATGATGGCGGGAGGCGCGGTCGAGCAGGATCCCGAGCAATGGTGGCGCTCGGTGTGCGACGCGGCGAAGGAGGCGATCGCGGCCTCGCGGGTGCCCGCCGCGCAAATCATCGCCGTCGCATGCACCACGCTGTGGGCCGTCACGGTGGCCGTTGACGAGGGCGGCGCCGCAATCGGGAATGCGATCTCATGGATGGACACCCGCGGCGCGAAATACAATCGCGCGGTCGCCGGCGGATGGCCGCGAGTGCAGGGCTACGGCTTGTTCAAGCTGCTCAAATGGCTGCGCTTCACGGGCGGCGCGCCGGTTCAATCGGGCGTCGATGGCCTGGGGCATATCCTGTTCATCAAGAATGAGCGCCCCGAGGTATATGCGCGGACCTTCAAGTTTCTCGAGCCGATGGATTACCTCAATCTGCGGCTCACCGGGCAAGTCGCGGCTTCGTACGCGACGATGTTCACCTACTGGCTGACCGATATTCGCAACCCCAACAAGATTGACTACGTGCCCGAGTTGCTTGCGATGGCCGGCGTCGATCGCGCCAAGTTGCCGGACTTGCGGCCGGTTAACGCCGTGCTCGGCACCGTCAAGCCCGAAGTCGCAGCGGATCTGGGCCTGGCGCCATCCACTCGCGTCGTGATGGGCTCGTGCGACGGCCATGCGGCGACTGTGGGCGCGGGCGCAGTGCGCGATTACGAGGGCTACTTTTATATCGGCACCACGGCATGGATGAGCTGCCACGTGCCGGCGAAGAAGACCGACCCGATCCACATGCTGAGCGCGATGCCGGCCGCGCTGCCGGGCCGCTACATGGTCAGTGGGGAACAGGGCGCGGCGGGACGCAGTCTCGAGTTCCTGAAAGACATCCTGTATCCGGCAGGCAGCGCGAATTCTCCCATCGACGTTTACGCCGACATGAACCGGCTCGCCGCGGAGGTTGCGCCGGGGAGCGACGGATTGATCTTCACCCCATGGATCAACGGCGTGCTCGCGCCGCACGAGGACGCATCGACGCGCAGCGCCTTCTTCAATCAGAACGCGCGCACCAGCCGCGGTCATTACGTGCGAGCAGTGATGGAAGGGGTCGCGTACAACCTGCGATGGCTCAAGGGTCACGTCGAGAAGTTCATCGGGCGGCCGTTCGCGCAGCTCAATTTCATCGGCGGTGGCGCGAGCTCCGATCTGTGGTGTCAGATCCAGTCCGACGTGCTCGGATGCACGGTGCGGCAGGTGGCCAATCCGCGCAATGCCAACGCGGTGGGCGCCGCGATGGCGGCGTTTGCCGCGCTGGGCGAGATCGCAGTCGAGGAAATCTCCGCTCGGGTGAAGATCGCCGCCGAGTATCGGCCGATCGAGCTCAACCAGCGCCTGTACGATCGCCAGTTCCGCGAGTTCCTCGAGCTCTACAAGCGCAACCGCGCGATCTACCGGCGCCTCAACCCGGTTGCCCGCGCGTCGGATTGAACCTGGCGATGGACTAGTATTCAAATCGATTGCGATAATAAGAGCGGCGACCGCCGGACCGTTTCGCTTTTCACTGATTACCATCGGAGATCTCCAAGGAGTTCGTACCATGCCCAAGGCAGCGAAGAAGCAGCCAGCGCCCTCCGGACCTTTCGGCGATATGTTCCCCTATCGCGAAACCTTCGAGACCTACCACGAGCTGCCCAAGAAAAGCCGCCCGCCCGAGGACGTCATGCGCGAGTTGCGCACCATCGCGCGCCAGGAGGACGCGCACTGGCAGACCGGCCAGATCTCGGGCACCTACTACCACGGCGGGATGGAGCACTACGCTTACTTGAACCGCGTGTTCGCGCTCTTCTCGCACGTCAACCTGCTGCAGCGCGACATGTGCCCGAGCGGCACCAAATTCGAGGGCGAGGTAATCGCGATGACCGCGCGAATGCTGGGCGCGGAGCTGGCGCGCGAGAACGATCCGCAGGTCGACGTATGCGGAGCGATCACTTCGGGCGGCACCGAGAGCATCATCCTGCCGATGCTGGCGTATCGGGAGAAAGGGCGCGCCGAGCGCGCAATCACAGCGCCCGAGATGGTGGTGCCGGAGACGATTCATCCGGCATTTTCCAAGGGCGCGCACTTTTTCGGCATCAAGCTGATTCGCGTGCCGGTCGGAGCCGATTACCTGGCCGACGTGAACGCGATGCGGCTCGCGATCGGCCCCAACACCGTCGCGATCGCGGGCTCGGCGGCAAATTATCCGCACGGGCTGATCGATCCGATCGAGAAGTTGTCCGGCCTCGCGCTTGAAGCCGGGGTCGGTCTGCATGTCGATAGCTGCTTCGGCGGGTTCATCCTGCCGTGGATCGCAAAGCTCGGCTATGACGTTCCGGCGTTCGACTTCCGCCTTCCTGGCGTCACCTCGATGTCCTGCGATACGCACAAATGGGGCTATGGGCTGAAGGGTGCGTCGGTCGTGCTCTATCGCAACCGCGCGTTGCGCCGGCGCATGTACTTCGCGATGACCGACTGGCAGGGCGGGTTGTACGCGTCGCCCACGGTGGCGGGCAGCCGCTCGGAGGGAATCAGCGCATCGACCTGGGCGGCGATGGTCACGCTGGGCGAGGAGGGCTACCTGAAGGCGACCCGACGCATCATGAAGGCGGCGGAAACGATCAAGTCGGGGATCGCAAAAATCCCCGAGCTCAAGATTATCGGCAAGCCGACCTACTGCATCGCGATTACGTCCGACCAGGTGGACATCTTCCACGTCAACGATTTTCTCGTGGAACGTGGATGGCGGCTTAACGGGCTGCAGCGGCCCGCGGGCTTTCATCTGTGCGTCACCTTGCCGCAGACGCTCCCGGGCGTGGCGACGCGTTTCGTCAGAGACATCGCGGCCGGCGTCGATTACGCGAAGAATCCACCCGCGACGCCTGCGCGCAGCGGCGCGGTGTACGGTGGCGGCGCGGCCTCGCTCGATCCGTCGATGGTGAATGAACTGATGTTCGCGTGGCTCGACGCGAGCACCGAGGTCCCGTAACCGGGTCGGCTCCCGAGCAGACCAGCCTATGCCGACGATGGATGATCGCGCGATCGAAGAGTACGCCGCCTTTGCCTGCCATCTGGCGGACCTCGCGGGACGCACGATCCTGCCGTATTTTCGCGTGCGCCTGGCGGTCGAGAATAAGGCAAGCGGCAGCGGCTATGATCCGGTGACGCTCGCCGATCGCGCAGCGGAGCGCGCGATCCGCGACGAGATTCACCGTGTTCATCCCGGCCACGGAATCCTCGGCGAGGAGCACGGCTACGCGGCCGGCGCCGACCCGCTGACCTGGATCATCGATCCGATCGACGGCACACGCGCCTTCATTATCGGACAACTGCATTGGGGCGTTTTGATCGCACTCAACGACGGCGCGCGACCGGTGATCGGCGTGATGCATCAGCCGTACACGGGCGAGACGTTCGTCGGTTCACGGCTGGGCGCCGAACTGAGGCGCCACGGCCCAGGCAGCCCGCTTCGGGTGCGTGAATGCCGGCGGCTCGAAGACGCGATCGTATCCGCAACCGATCCGGCGATGTTCTCCGGTCCGGGCGAACGCGACGCATTTCGCCAGCTTGCGTCCAAAGCGCGGATGAGGCGCTACGGCGGCGATTGCTATTCGTACTGCCTGCTCGCCGCGGGCTTCATCGATCTGGTGATCGAATCGAGCCTCCAGCCTTACGATATCCAACCGCTCATCCCGATCATCGAGGCCGCAGGTGGAATCGTGACGAGTTGGTCGGGGGGGCTGCCGTATGACGGCGGGCAGATCATCGCCGCCGGCGATCGCGAGCTGCACAAAATCGCGCTCGCGATGCTCGCGCCCGCCGCGCGATAACCGATCCGTCTGCGTCGCTTTTCTGGAGCCACCCACCGGATTCGAACCGGCGACCTGCTGATTACGAATGAGTCC
>Ga0074046_10003258_pt1 | contig 13673 bp, 12 predicted proteins | sample BogForMeECP23OM3_FD_94441 | JGI IMG/M metagenome (GOLD analysis project Ga0074046, IMG submission 94441) | Bog forest soil microbial communities from Calvert Island, British Columbia, Canada - Bog Forest MetaG ECP23OM3 | ecosystem: Environmental > Terrestrial > Soil > Wetlands ...
AATACTCATCGTCGTCAAAGACTCCGGAACCGGGTTTGACCCGAGTAAGGTTCCCGATCCAACCACGGGGGAAAACATTTACCGCGAAGGTGGCCGCGGAGTGTAACTGATCCAACAGCTCATGGACGAGGTGCAGTACAAGTTTGGGGACGGCACGGCTATCATCATGCGCCGTCACCCACCGAATCGCCAGCCGTAACAGACTCCATCACCCTGCCGCACGCCTGCCCGACTGTCATTCCGAGCGCGGACCCCATAAACCTACCGGCTCTTCACTTGGGGATGAAAATGCCCACCCCACGGTGCCTCGATGTAGCGCGGGCGTCTCGCCCGCTGTCGCGGGGGCGTCCCGCCCCCGCAAGTAGTCGCGGGCAGGATGCCAGCGCCACAGCGGGCGAGACGCCCGCGCTACCATCTTCACAGCAGCGAGGAATCTCCTTCTGATTCTTTCTTCCAACCCTTAGTGCGCCTTGAGCTCCGATCAACCTCCCTCCAGAGCGCGATTCCTCTCCCGCGCCTGCGGGACCGGGATGACATACCCGCCAAGATCGAGCCTGAGAGAAGGCTCGGTTTATCCTCATCAGAGTGCTTGCCTGTGCCGATAGGTTAGGTGTGAGGGCAGTAGGTGGGAGAATTCAGTGCCTTACATAGTCGTGATCCTGCTTGTCATCTTTCTCGTTCAATTTCTGGTGGTCCTGGCTGCGCTGATGTTTGCGATCTTCCTGGCGCGCCCTGAAGTTCCTTTCTCAGAAGACAGATCGCTGAAATCAACTACAACTGAAGTTCAGGGGGTAGGTAGGGGGATCCAAAATCCCGATCTGAATTCCACAATTGTCCCGCTCCCTCGCCACCGCTTTTCGATGATTCGATGACTCAATGAATCGATCACTCAATGCTCAGGCGCCCCCCTTTCAATGAATCGATCACTCAATGCTCAGGCGCCCAGATTCTCGTACCACTTCACGTTTGCCGTGGAAGCGCCGATGGCCACAACGCCCGCGTGGCCGTCGCCCTTGAGGTCGGCGACGACCACTCCTGACGCCGCCATCTGCGTATCCAGGGTCTGTCGCTCCCACTTCAGGCCGGAGGCGTCTGGCGCGTAGTACACATAGAGGCTCGTCCCTGGACCGCGAAACCCCGCCACGATTTCATCATTACCGTCGCCATTGAGGTCGGCGCACACCAGGGCGTGGCCGTCGCGAAAACTGTCGTCAATCGGATGGCGACTCCACAAATCACCCGGTTTGCCTTGCGTATAAACAACCACGTGTTCGCCATGCCAGGGCTCGATGGTGGCGAGGAAACGCCGCCCCTCCAGCCTGCCGACGCCGATTTCGCTCGACCCGCGATGGGGGCGTGAAACCTGGTCGCCCGCAGCGAGGCGGGTCTTCGTCCAAAGGAGGTCGCGGCCCGTCCCGGTGGAGCGGAAGAGGTGGACGCCTTCAAAGCTGGCAGTCAGGATTTCATCTCGGCCGTCGTTGTCCCAGTCCATGATGTGGACGCCATGGACGACCGTCAGAGAGTCGTCAATCAGGTGGGAAAGCCACTCACCCTTGCCGGCGTCAGTGGCAGATACGTGCCCGCGCAGGAGGGGCTCCGGAGGTTCGAACCAGGTAAGCGGCGCAGCGACTTTGTAGTCCGGCTCCTTCGCGCCATAACCCAACAAGGGAACATCCACCAACCCCAGGCGGCCGGTCCCATCCAGGTCCGCCCAGCGCAATCGGTGTGAGCTGGGCATCCGGCCGAGCATGCGCAGCGGCCATTCGGAGTCTAACGAATTCCCCGGCTCCGCCCACCAAAGACTTCCGCCATACGTGCTGTCACTAAGCGCAAAGTCGCTGGCGAGCGCCAAGCCGCGCTGCGGATAGCCATTGCGAAACAGCGGCGCCAGGCTGATGTTCTGATGGGTTGCCGTGGCGATGGGCCGAGCCTTCCAGGAAGGATTCTCATACCATTCCACAATGCTCTCCACTGAGCTCAACGCCAGGATGTCAGGCTTGCCATCGCCGTTGACATCGGCAACCGCCACCTGGTAGCCGTTCGGAATCTTTGCAATGGTGTGTGCTTGCCAGCGGACCATGTTTCTTTTCCTCTCCGGAGCCTTCGCCCCGCTTTCTGCATTAAAGGTTGCCAAGCCCGCATAAGCGGTGCAAACGCCTGTGGCTTTTTCCAGGAAATCCCTTCGACCGAAAGTACGACTGCAAGCAGCGGCCCATTGTTTGGTCAGATGGAAAAGGGGATATCTCATTCGCAACCGCCCTCAAAGTCTTTTTTCTTCAGGAGTCATAATGATGTAAACCGCCCCGCGCTCTTGCCTTGAAGCCTTTTTTCGGCAACATACGCAGCGCTTCATCAAACGGCTCGATTCTAACTCAAAGCGCGTCAAAATGGGCTGGTTGAAACTGCACCCGGGCTGCCCTGTCGTAGCTGGCGCAGCGGAGGGCCCGCCAATCCGATATTGCACCAAAAAACCAAACTGCGACACTACCTGAATCGCGCTGATCTGTCGCTCATCTGTCATTCCCGCGAAAGCGGGAATCCAGTCTCTAGACAGCCTGTTTCCGAAGACTTGCGGAGTGGATTCGCGCTTTCGCGGGAATGACTATGACTTGCAATGCGCGTGTCCCACAGACGCAATACCCTGACGCAATACCCTGATTTGATAGAAGCCGCAGCTTCGCGTATAATCTGTCGTTCGGGGCGTTTGCACTACAGCCCGGCGCTAAAAATTATGCCTCCACGCACAATGTACGAAAAGATCTGGGAAAGCCACTTGGTGGCTGAAGAGCCCGGGCAACCTCCGCTCATTTACATCGACCGCCACCTCGTCCACGAAGGAACGTCCCCGCAAGCTTTTGCCGGCCTGAAAGCGGCGGGACGCAAAGTGCATCGCCCGGACCTTACGTTTGCGGTCATGGACCACTCCGTGCCTACCAAGGACCGGCACCTCCCTTTGCTGGATACGGTGGCTGCCGCGCAGTTTGAGGCCCTGGAGCACAACTGCCGCGAAACGGGCGTCATGCTTTTCAACATGCAGAATCCCAATCAGGGGATCGTGCATGTGATAGGGCCCGAACTCGGCATCACTCAGCCGGGCCAGACCATCGTTTGCGGTGACAGCCACACGGCTACTCACGGCGCCCTCGGCGCGCTAGCCTTCGGCATCGGCACCAGCGAAGTTGAGCACGTCCTGGCCACTCAATGCCTGTCGCAATTCAAATCAAAGACCATGGTGGTCCGGGTCAACGGAAGTCTCCTCCCGGGCGTGACGGCAAAGGACATCATCCTCGCCGTCATCGGCAAGATTGGCATCGCTGGAGGGACCGGATACGCCATTGAATACGCCGGAGAGGCGATCCGTGCCCTATCCATGGATGGCCGGATGACGGTCTGCAACATGACCATTGAGGGCGGGGCACGGACAGGGATGGTAGCGCCGGACGACACTACGTTCGCGTACCTGGAAGGGCGTCCCTTCGTTCCACGCGGCAGGGATTTTCAAATCGCCGTCGATCATTGGAAGTCTTTGGCCTCGGACCCCGGTGCGGCTTTCGACCGGGTGCTGGAATTGGACGCGGCTGCGATCGCGCCCCAGGTTACCTGGGGCACAAATCCAGGAATGGTCACAGACGTTACGGGAAAAGTACCCGATCCGACCAGTTTTTCGGACCCTGTGGACCGCGAGGCCGCTGAGCGCGCCCTCGAGTATATGGGCCTGGAGCCGGGAACACGCATCGTTGATATCCCGCTTGATTACGTGTTCATCGGTTCGTGCACCAACTCCCGCATCGAAGACCTGCGCCTGGCAGCGCGTGTTGCGGCGGGCAGGAAGGTTTCGAAGACACTGAAAAGCGCGCTGGTCGTTCCCGGCTCCAGGCGTGTGAAAGCCCAGGCGGAGAAGGAAGGCTTGGATGAAATTTTCCGCGCGGCGGGATTCGAGTGGCGCGATGCCGGTTGCAGCATGTGCATCGGGATGAATGCCGACGTGCTCCCCAGCGGCGAGCGCAGCGCCAGCACTTCGAACAGAAACTTCGAAGGACGCCAGGGCAAGGGCGGCCGCACTCACCTGGTCAGCCCCATGATGGCCGCCGCTGCCGCCATCGAAGGCCACTTCGTGGATATCCGGGATTGGAAGGTGGGATAGCGCGGGACCCAGGATTTGCGCGCTGTCAGTTGTCCGTCGTCCGTGGTCCGTTGTAAGGGCCAGCCCCATTCGGGCGCCTTATTGGCGGACAAACCGCACGGGACGACGGACTGCGCACGAAGCGAGGGGTAGTCACGTTCTTCCGCAGTCACCGCTCCGCAAGGGTCAGCTCCCTCAAGCAGCTTTTGGAGGGATGAGGAGGAACGAACAACGGAGTACTGACAACGGACTACTGACGACGGACAACGGACCAGGAAAATGCAACCCTTCACAAAACACACAGGCCTTGTTGCTCCGCTTGATCGCGTAAACGTTGACACGGACCAGATGGTCCCCAAGCAGTTCCTGAAGTGGCTTACACGGGAAGGCTTTGGTCGCGTGCTGTTTTACGACTGGCGCTACCGCGACGACGGCAAGACGCCCAATCCGGACTTCGTGTTGAACTATCCCCGTTACAAGGGAGCATCAATTCTGTTGGCGCGCGCCAACTTCGGCTGTGGCTCCAGCCGCGAGCATGCTCCCTGGGCGATTCTCGATTACGGCTTCCACGCCGTCATTGCGCCCAGCTACGCCGACATCTTTTATAATAATTGCTTCAAAAACGGCGTGCTGCTGGTCACACTGCCCGATGCTGAAGTGAACGAATTGTTCCAGCGGGCTGAGAAGAATGAGGGGTACCGGCTGACCGTTGACCTCGAAAACCAGACCATTGCAGATGACTTTGGGCTCAAACTCTCCTTCCAAATCGATCCCTTCCGACGCGAATGCCTGCTGAAAGGCCTCGACGATATCGGCCTGACTCTGCGCCTTACGGACCGCATCGCGGCCTACGAGGAACTCCATCACCCCTCAGCCGTGACGTATGAGCCGGTGGATGCGAGCCTTGCCGGTCCGGCGCCATAATCATGAATAAGGTATGAGACTTATGCGAAGAAATGTGCTGCACGGTTTGTTCGCTTTGGCGGGTATGGGCCGGAATCTCAATCCCCCCCATGCGCGCCATCATGCTTCAGGGATGGGCACAAGTTCCGCTCAAGCCTCTCCACCTCCGTCCGATTCAAATGTTAATCGAGTTCCTGGCACCAGCGGTCAGGGGAAGATGCGATTCAGAGTCCTATACACCGCCGACCATCTTCCGCCGGAGGCCCAAAAAGTGTTAGTCAACGCTCATGGTGGCTTTGCAGTTGACCGCCGGCCTGGCAAAGAGGAGACCTATTTCGCCCTTCCCGGAGCTGGAATCCTGCAAATCAGTTGCGATCTGAAGACGATAAATATGCTGGACACTCCGCATGAAATGAGGAGTGTCAACCTGCATGACACTACAATCTGGTATGACGCGGATGGGACTCCGTATCTGACTTTCCCTGCCAACAATGACGGCAAGATCTTCACAACCACACTCGATGGGAAACTGGTTTACACCCTCGATGCCCCGACCGCCGCCGTTGACTTCGAACAACCGGAGGTTCACGACTTTTTTCTGGGAGGGGGGAATTTTGCGCCCACTGCTGTGGAGTACCTGAATGGCCTCTATTACATTACTACGGGCTATTCCAATCTCGATTACGTTTTGACGGCACGGGTCAATCGAGAAAACCGCTTCGAGGTAATTTGGAATGATCTGGCTTTCGGCGGTAAGGGGGAAGGACCGGGGCAGTTCGGCACTGCACACGGCATCACGGTACCTCCAGGGAAGGCACGCCTCGACATCGCCGACCGGCCCCACTCTCGCATGGAACGTTTTACCCGCTATGGCCATTACCTCTCCAGCCTTAAGATGCCCTCGGGCTCATTGCCTTGCGATATCAACTACCTCGACCAGCAGTACAGCGTGGTACCCGCCCTTGATGGCCCGGACACGAAAAAAGGAGCGCCCATCTACATTCTCCAAGATGAGAAATTGATTTCAGCCATCATGCCAAAAGAGGATCTGGGGCTGCAGAACTTCAAACACATCCACAATGCGGCACTGCGTAAAATCAACGACAGGTTCTATATCATCGCGCAGGCGTGGAATCCGGGCGACTTCGCCATCCTGGAGCAGGTGACGGATTAATACGAAGTTGCATTCATTATTGATACGGTGCAGCCCTTTGCCGTAGCCAAAAGCAGAATCTTCTCCGGCAAGGCGGAATCAGAATCACACGCGCTTCAATTCGACAAAAGAGCCGATTCTGATTAGTGCAGCAGCGAGCTGACCCAGGTACCAAGATAGTACGGCCACAACACAATCGCGAGCACACCCTTCCAAAAAGTCAGGTGCAGAAACCCGATGGTGAAGAGCCATGCCCAGACCCAGAAGATCCCCACAAAACTGTGGTGCTCGATTCTTATTTTTTCCATGTTGACAAGTATATACCCGCTCTAGCGTAGGGGCGATCCTTGTGATCGCCCCACACGGGGGCGAATACAAGATTCGCCCCTACGGCGGCCCACCGTCATTATCTATCCCGCCCGCGCAGTAGGCGCACGGCTTCGGAGATGGTCTCCTCGCGTTCCGGAGGGGCAGAGGGTTCCGCTGACGGCGCGCTTTCCCGCACCTTGTCGCCTTCACCCGGGGCGAGGAAGAGGTTTGACTCGACTCCGTACTGCTTGGTGTACAACTCGTAATAGCGTCCCCCGGCAGCGTAGAGTTGCTCGTGAGTGCCTCGCTCGAGGATGCGTCCCGCCTCCACCACGAGGATTTGGTCCGCACGCCGGATGGTTGAGAGGCGGTGCGCGATAACGAAGGTGGTCCTGCCGCGCATCAAGTAAGAAAGCCCTTCCTGGATCATCGCTTCGGATTCGGAATCCAGGCTCGACGTTGCCTCGTCGAGGATCAGAATTCTCGGGTCGGCCAGGATGGCGCGCGCGATGGAAACACGTTGGCGTTGGCCGCCGGAGAGCTTCACACCCCGTTCGCCCACCACCGTTTCGTACTTTTTCTCGAATGTTTCCGCGAACTCATCCACGCGGGCGATGCGGCAAGCCGCGAGGATTCGTTCCTCTGAGGCGTCGGGGTGTGAGAACGCGACGTTCTCCCAGATGGTTCCGTCAAACAGGAACGTTTCCTGCAAAACAACTCCCAGCCGGGTGCGGTAGGAGTCCAGGCGCACCTTGGCCAGGTCAATTTCATCTACCAACACTCTTCCGGCGCTCGGTGTGTAGAAGGCTGCGATGAGCCCGATCATGGTGGACTTTCCCGACCCGGACGGCCCGACCAGCGCAGTGACCTTACCCGGCAGGGATTTGAAGCTGAGGTCGTTCAGGACCGTCTTGCCTGCTTCATAAGCGAAGCTGACGTTCTCAAAGACCACTTCGCCTTGAATGTGATCCAAGCGCAGCGACCTCGCCGGGTCTTCGTCCTCGGGGCGCTCACGGAGGACCTCGCGCGTGCGTTCGAGTCCTGCGAGGGCCTCCGTGAGCTGCGTGCCGATCATGACAATCTGGAAAACCGGGGCCACCAGGAGTCCCAGAAAGATGGTGTAGGTCACGAAAGTGCCGAGCGTCATGTGTCCGGCAACGATTTGACGGGCGCCCAAGTACATAATCAGGGCGCTGACCATGCCCAGTAACGTGGTCGCAGAAAGACTCATGAGGGAAGTGGCGGTCAGGGTTTTCAGGACATTGTCGAGGAGCCGCCGCACCCCCGCCGCAAAGATCTCTGTTTCCCGCGCCTCGGCGTGGTAACCCTTCACCACCCGCACCCCGCCCAGCGATTCGGTCAGCCGTCCTGTAACCTCGGCGTTGATCTTGGGGCGGGCGCGGAAAATCGGCCGGATCACTGCGAAAGCCTTGCGGAGGGCGAGCCCGAACCCGAGGAGAATCAGACAAGCCAGGCCGGTCATGAAAACACTTATGCGCAGCAGGATGATCGAGGCAAACGTCGCCGTCAGCAGTCCACCCACGAACTCCACCAGCCCGGTGCCGATCAGGTTTCGAACCCCTTCGACATCGCTCATGATGCGCGACACGAGGACACCGGTCTTGTTGGAGTCATAGAAGGCCACGGGCAGCCGCGCGATGTGGGCTTGCACCTGGCATCGCAAGTCAGCAATAAGCCGCTGCGCAGCCTTGGAGAGGAGTTGCGTCAGGCCGTAAGAAGAAACCCCCTGCACCGCCGTCGCGCCGGCTACAGCCAGCACCAGTGGAACCAGGAGTTGCAGGTGACGCTTTCCGATGATGTCATCAATCAGGAACTTCGAGGACGCCGGCAAAATAAGCCCGGCCACGCGGTTCACCACCATCACACAGAAGCCGATGGCCAGCAGGCCCCGGCGCGGCCTGATCAGGAACCACACATCCGGCAGGAGCGCCCACCATTGGTCGGATTTCTTCTTAGCGACGGATTTGTCCAACCCACTACCCCTGCCTGAGGATTCCCTTCCTTCTCTCTTCTTAGAGAAGGCCGAAAAGCCCTTTGCCGCCCTTCGTAGCGGTCCCGGCTACCCGGGGACTTCTACGCCCCTTCTTCAATAACATGAATGATACCATTTCCCATCTTGAGGCGGGGATTCTGGCGAGGAGTTCAGGAGAGAGGCTGGCGCAACTGCAAAGCCATAAGGGCAAAGGAGCCGGCAATGATCACGATTGACAGCACGGCGAGAATGTTCCACAGATTTTGGCCGGCTCGAGTCTCAGCGTCGCCTTCCGGCACGAGGTACCCAAGGAGCACTCCGCCGGCCAGGCCGCCGATGTGAGCCGCGTTATCGACGGCGAAGAAGGGGAGGAGGCCAAAGATCAGAATGTAAATCACCCAGCGCCAAAGTTGCCCACGATATTCCTTGCCAAGGTGACCATGATGAAAGCTGGCGCCGATCAGGACGCCGATCAACCCGAGAATCGCGCCCGAGGCCCCCACCGACATCCCGAAGGGGCTCCACCATAAGCTCAAGAGGAATCCCGCCACCCCTGAAACCAGATAGAACACCACGAATTTGGCACTTGAAAACAGCGACTCAACTTGCGGCCCAAGGTCGAAAAGGCACCAGAGATTGAACCCGATGTGCAGCAACCCGGCGTGCAGGAAGATCGCCGTCACAAGCCTCCACCACTGCCCGACCAGGATGTAAGGACTCTTGGCGCCGAGGCGCAGCAGCACCTCGCCGCTGATGCCGCCCAGGGCAGACATCGGGTTGACCTGGCCCGACGCTGAGGAGGCTGTCATGTACCAGGAGATGGCGTAAACGGCGATAGTCACTGCGGCAACCACCGAGGTGGCCGTGGAAGGAATGGGGATTATGCCCAAAATTTTATCGGGGACGCCTGGGGCCGAACGCGCCCTGGCTGAGCCTAATTTCTCTCCGCAAAACGGGCACACAGACGCACCTCGTTCAACCAGGGCGCGACAGTTCGAGCACATCCGATGCGAAGTATCGTAATTCTGCTTCGAAGTACCGAATGTGGAACGGAGCGCTTTCTTCAGCCTTTCCAGTTGAAACCAGAGTTTACGAGGAAGTTCCATTCATGTTGCCTGCTGATGCCCACACTAAAATTAATTATAGCACACTTCCGCCGAAATTCATTTGTCCCCTGCCCGCGTGTTGATTAGAATAGCGACAGACGACAATGGGAGGGGCAATGAAATTCGAAGAAGCCGGACGTGCGGTGGATCGTGAAGTGGCAAAACTGGCAGACTTTCTTGACAAGAAGCTGAAGCCTACAACTCGCCAGGAAATGGTCACGCTGCTGCGCAGGGCGTCTCGCCATCTGGCCGAGTTGGCGAGGAACCTGGAGAAGGAAGAGCCTGGAACAAGTGGCCGGTAGCTTGGTTTGGAAATCGAACCGAATCGATCTGCGGCTGACGGTGCGAATCGTTGCCGTGGGAGGTGTCATTTTGGTTTCGGCGGGCTGCCTGCACCGGCATCGTCCCGCTCAGGCAGCGCGCGGCACGCCCCCGCAAGTGGGGGGGCCTTCGACCAAACCCGCCCCGATTATCCAGGGCGAGGAAGGAATCGCTTCCTGGTACGGCCATCCCTATCACGGGCGTCCAACCGCCAGCGGCGAAATCTATAACATGTATGACATGACCGCCGCTCACCGCACGTTGCCATTCGGCACTCGGGTAAATGTTCACGACCTCGAGAACGGCCATGACGTGACGGTACGAATAAACGACCGTGGGCCCTTCGTCGAGGGGCGCATTATCGACCTCTCCTATGCGGCGGCTCAGGCCGTGCACATGCCATCCATTGCGCAGGTACGCCTGGAGATTCTGGGGCTTGGGGCGGGTGGCGCGATCCCAGGAATTTTCGCGGTACAGGTAGGAGCCTTTAGGGACCGGAGCAACGCTGAGAGGTTGAAGGAGCGTGTCGGATCTCAATTCGGGCCGGTCATCATTCAGGATTTCGAAAGCGGCGACGGCCTCTTTTACCGCGTTCGCGTCGGTCACGAGAGCACCGAAGACGCTGCGCGCGCGCTGGCACGAAGCCTCCGCAAGGCGAACCTGGCGACAGAAACATTCGTTGTGCGGTTGGATTAGACCGTTATTGGCGTTGAAACGAGAATTCCGTTCTCATCTTTCGTGGCGCGTGTCGTAGGGGCGACCCTTGTGGTCGCCCAGGGCAGGCACAAGGCCTGCCCCTACGAGGGTACATGGACCAGTGTATTTTCTGCCGAATCATCGAGCATCGCTTACCCGCCAGGATTGTCTTCGAGGATGATGAAACCGTGGCGTTTGAGGACACCAACCCGCAAGCGCCCGTCCATACACTCATTGTTCCGCGCAAACACCTGACTTCGTTGAAAGATGCCACTCCCGACGATGCTTCGCTCCTCGGGCGCCTGTTCATGGTGGCTGCACAACTGGCGCGTGAGCGGGGCCTGGAACCTAAGGGCTACCGCACAGTGATCAACACGGGTTCAGGGGCGGGCCAATCCGTCTTCCACCTTCACCTCCACCTTCTTGGCGGGCGGGTGTTCCGGTGGCCGCCGGGTTAAACCTGAATTCAAAGTATCACCGCTCCGAGATGGCGAGCAGGTTCTCCTCGTCAATGGCCAGCCGCTTCGGCCTTTCTGTGGTTGTGAACTTGAATCGCCCCCCATCTTCGCTGACGGGAACGCGGCCCAAGGCAGCCTTCTTGTCATTGCCCACCACGGCCACAACAGGCACCAGCATTTCGAAATCGCTCGATACGCCGCTCTGTGTGATGGTCCCCTGGACCAAAAATCTCTTCGCGGAAAGTTGCTTGACGCTGGATTGCAGTTTATAGGTTGGGATACCGGTTTCGTACACCCACTCATTGAAAAACCAGTCGAGCCGGCGATCATGTTCGAGGTCGCTGGAGCGAGTCATGTACTTTTCCGCGTGGCGCATGAAGTCTTCCGTTGAAACATCCATGCCTTGATAAGTGGCGACGAAATCGCGCAGCAGGCGGAAGAATCTCTCGTCGGAGCCTGTGGAGGGATCACTCATCAGCCCTCGTAACATGTGTAAAACCCAGCAAGCCTTCTTGTACACGACGTCGTCGTAGCCGCCCGGTGTCAGAGAATTGGAGAGTCGCTGGCCGAGCCAGATGGGACCGCTGGCTTCGTTGCTCATCCCGCTCTTCCCCTTGCTGAGTAGGTCGAGTTTGTAGCCTCGTAGGAGTTCGTGGAATCTGCGATCGCCATCCTTTTGCCTGGACAGGTCGAGCGCCGCCGCGTAGGTGGCGAGCCCTTCGGAAAGCCACTGGTCATGGTAGGTCTGCCAGCCTAATAAGTTGCCCCACCATTGATGGGCAATCTCGTGGGCTACCATGCCGTGGCCAAGGAGATCCTCGGCCTTTTCCGGTAAGCCCAGCTCGTAACGCTCCGACTTCCGCAAGAACGCGAGGGTGGGAAGATAGACCAGTCCCGGCCAACCTTGTCCGAAGTTACCGGGAATCTGGGAGATGGCGAGGCGAGAATAAGGAAACGGGCCAAACAAACTCTCGAAGTACTGAAGAGCTTGAGCCGCGCTCTCTGCCACGGTTTGCAGCAATGCAGCGGGCGCCAAGGGGCGAACCACGTCGGGACTGATCGGGAACGATGGGGTCCGCTCTCGCGAGGGTAAGGGGAGCACGAAGTGGGGGGCCAACTTCCGCGTGTGCCGCTCCTCCAGCGCCGCTTCCGCCTCTCGGGTCGCATACACCTCAACCGTCGTCTTTCCGACGCGGCGGTCCACCGAATGATAGGGTCCCAGATTGAAGCCTGCAATTCTAAACACGCCGTCCGAGCGCCAGCGGCTGCGCGTCCGACCTTCCGCTGTTTTCTGTTCGATCCTTGCTCCCGTGGCGACCAGGGTGAGGCTCTCGGGATAATCAAACTTTAGGTCGAATGAAGCTGGAGACCCAATACCCAGGTTCGGATACCAGCCACCTCGCTCTCCCACGTACAACACGTGATTCCCCACGTCGGTGATGACATTCCCCTGGTAATTGAAGCGGATGCGGAATCTATCACCCACCGGGTGCGAAGCGGGCAAGACCACCTGGATCCAGCCCTTGCTCCGGTCACCCGCTTCAATATCTTCCTGCAAAGGGTATTGATACACGGCAAGGCTTTCTCCCCGTTCATCCAGGACCTTTGAGACGCTGAGTAATCGGGAGAAATCAAATGTCAGCACACGGTCCGAGCTCGAGAGCGATTCCAACAGAAGCTCCGCCCGCCCCGTCATGCTGCTTCCAGGCTCGAGGTGCGTGTCGATATCGTAGGAAAGGGCTTTCGCCATCCCCGGCCTCAGATTTGCGCGACGGGCAGCCGAGCTCTTACTTGGAAAGGCACACCAGCAATCCGCGAATAGCTCATCATCGCCTCGGCGAGCCGCAACCACACTCACGGCTTCCGGGAATCGTTCGTCATCGACTACCTCGAACCATTTAAGGCTCGACCCTTCCAAGCGCGCGTGAAAATACGGCAACGTGCGGTCGCCCAGCAAATCCTCAAAGATGCGGGGCGAATCCTCCACAGCCAAGAGATGGGGTGCGGAGTTCCACTTTTGAGGGAAGTCCAGCGGCCGTTCCGGGTCATCGGGCTCCGGCCTTTCCGCCACCGCGATCAGTTCCCTCGCGGTCTGGTCGGTAAAGCGCAGAATGGCCATCGTGAACTGTTCTTCGAGGATAGGGGAGTGAATGAACCGAGCGAGACTTTCCTTCTCCACACGCGTGGGGGGTATCAACAGGATTTCACCTTCCCCGATGTAGACAGCACCGGTGATTTCTCCGGCAGCTTTGGTGAAGAAGCCGATGTAGCCACGGTTGAAAAACAGCTTCACACGGTCACGGATCAGTTGTGCGTGCCGCAGCACATAGACTTGGTCGGGGTCCACCTTGACGTTGTGGAGTTGGTTGAGAACTTCTTTCGGGTCAAGCTCGCTCGCCGCCCAGGCCCTTCCTGGCAACAAGACGATTGCCAGGAGAAGAAGGCGTCCTGACACGCCGGATTCGGCCAACATTTCTTTTCCTCTTCGCTCTTACTCTAGCGCGGAAGACCGCGCAGTACAACTCGACCCAATCACGGCGGGTGTTGTATCATTCCTGGAGCATGCTTGGGCCTCGAGTCACATTGGGACGGCGACCGATCGTTCTCCGGC
>Ga0074046_10003259_pt1 | contig 13669 bp, 10 predicted proteins | sample BogForMeECP23OM3_FD_94441 | JGI IMG/M metagenome (GOLD analysis project Ga0074046, IMG submission 94441) | Bog forest soil microbial communities from Calvert Island, British Columbia, Canada - Bog Forest MetaG ECP23OM3 | ecosystem: Environmental > Terrestrial > Soil > Wetlands ...
AAAACGGGTCCCTGGTAGCGTTCGTAAAGAATATGGAACGCCGCCTTGTCTCCCTTGGCGAGTTGCCGGAGCAGCTCCACATCATCGCTTGGCGATTGTGCCATTCGTCCCGGCCCTCATCCCTGTGCTTCGCCAAAACTTTGCACGTCTGCAGAATCAATGATTTGCAGACGTGCTGATGCGGCGCGCTTTTCGCTATGATTCCCTGATGTCTGTGGGCTTTCGACATCTGCTCGGCTGGGTTATCTCTGTGTTTCGATCGCGAAAGGAACTCCTCCTAGAGAACCTCGCACTTCGGCAACAACTGCTAGCTCTGCACGCAAAGCGACCACGCCCTCGACTAAATTCCGTCGACAAGCTGTTCTGGGTCGTTCTGCGAAAAGTTTGGTCAGGCTGGAAGAGGCCGTTGATCCTCGTCACCCCGGAGACGGTGGTTCGCTGGCATCGGACCGGCTTTCGGCTTTTCTGGAGCTGGATCTCAAGCGCAGGGCATGCGGTCGGACGGAAACCAATTAGCAGGGAAGTGCGCGAACTGATCTTCCGTATCGTCGCAGAAAACCCAACCTGGGGAGCGCCCCGCATTCACGGGGAACTGCTCAAGCTGGGTTTTGAGATCTCGGAACGAACCGTTTCTCGCTGGGTGAAGCGGGCGACCCGCAACCCTGATCCAGTCCGGCGTTGGCTGGTATTTCTTCGCAACCATCGTGAAGCAATCGCTGCCATGGACTTCTTCACTGTGCCGACTCTGACCTTTGGAGTTTTGTATTGCTTCTTCGTCATCGGCCACGACCGCCGGAAAATTCTGCACTGCAACGTGACCCGTCAGCCGACTGCCTTGTGGATCGTACAGCAGCTGCGCGAAGCTTGGGGATTCGAACAGCCACACAGGTTTCTAATCTTCGACCGGGACGCGAAGTTCTCTGCTGAGGTCGCCCAGACCGTCAAACAGAGCGGAACAGAACCTATCCGAACTGCTTTTCGCAGTCCCTGGCAGAATGGCGTTGCCGAGCGCTGGGTTGGAAGTGTGCGTAGAGACCTGCTCGACCATGTGATCGTTATGAACCAGCGACATCTGAGAAGATTGCTGAGAGAATACGTCCGCTATTACCACGAAGACCGGACGCATCTCGGACTGCGGAAAGACACGCCCGACGGTCGAGTTGCGGTGTCGGTGTCGCGACGCGCGAACGAGATCATCTCGCTGCCGCGACTCGGTGGACTGCACCACCGCTACATGGTCGCTGCCTGAGTAACCTCAGGAAGCTGTATCGATCAGCTTTATCCCAACACCCAAGCTAGGAGACCCGCGCCTGGAATGCGGCCCGAGGCTTCGCGAATCCTCCATGTCCCAGCCATACGATCTCCTTCGCAACCTGCCGCAGGCGCAAAATGCAGTCGTTGAAATAGTGAGGGGCGAAGCAAAGTCCTCTCAGACTCGCGCTACATCTTCGAAACCGTGTCGCTGCGAGGATTGGACACCCAGACGTTGGCACCGTCGAAAGCAACTCCAGTCGGGAGGTTTCCGGCATCGAACGTTCCCAACAAGCCGCCGTCGCAGGCACGCAGCTTGGTAACGTTGTTACTGCCTTCGTTGGTTATCCAGACATTGGCACCATCGAAGGCGATGAACTGCGGCCGGGATCCAACCCGAAATGTGCCGAGAAGAAGACCGTCGCTAGCACGATACCTGGTCACCGTGTTGCTGCCGGAGTTGGCGACCCAAATGGTCGAGCCGTCAAACGTTACACCCACTGGATTGTTTCCAACCGAAAACGTCCCCAGCAACGCTCCGTCGCTTGCGCGCAACTTGGTCACGGTGTTAGCACCACCCTGGTTCGTAACCCATAGGCTGCTTCCGTCGAACGCCATGCTTATGGGATACCGCCCAGCGGGGAAAACGCCCAACAATGCTCCATCGGTGGGCCGGAACTTGCTCACCGTTGAGTCCAGGATGTTTCCTACCCAGATGCTGGTCCCATCGAAAGCTATTCCCCACGGCAACGTTCCCGTCGGGAATGTGCCTACGTTCGCGCCATCGCTGGCGCGAAGCTTGCTAACCTTGTTTTCTGCACTGTCTGTTACCCAGACGTTGGCGCCATCGAAGGCGGCGTACCCTGGGTTGTTCCCCGCTGGAAATGTTCCCAGCACGGCGCCGTCGCTGGCTCGCAGCTTCGACACGGAGTTATTGCCCTCATTGACGACCCACATGCTCGACCCGTCGAAGGCCATGCCGAGTGGGCCGCTGCCAAGAGAAAACATCGTCGTGACGTTCGCGCTATACCAGCGCAGCAGAGCCAGTTGGTTGACATTCGGTGGTGAAGGAATTTGGCAGAACCCAAGTGATTGTCCGGCGACTGTTTCGCCGGAACTGGCAGGATCTACGTTGTTTCTTGCTATCTGAGCGAGCATAGAAGAAACGCAAAAGACACACGCCAGAAAAACGATGCAGATTCGATCTGTTCTCATACAAGTCTCCTTTGTTACCAGCAATTTCCGTCTGAGCTCCCGACAGTCCCATACCATACCCATCGATTGATTTCAGAGCACTGTTTCCTTCTGTAGCTGGTGCAGAGCGCGACAAGTGTGTCCCGTCTGCCCTAACGCGCGTTCTGCAAACGCTGATTAGTCCACGTTCATCCCGATCTGCACGTCGCGAGCGCATCGGGCCAGACAACGATCACCACATACGCCCGAATAACGGCGAGTGTGCGCCTGAAGTCGTGTGCCGGCAATGCACGGAACCTCATTTTTCTGTCATCATTTCAAATCTTGAGCTGAGCCACTGACCGCACAGTCCTTTGCTGATGGTCGGCCAGCAACCGCCTGAATTAGCACAAAAGTGAATTTTGCTTGCGGGAGGCTACTCACTTGGAACTCGACGGCGCCGATAGTACACTCTGTCGCAAAACCGAGGCGATATTCTGAATTTCAGCCCTAGTCATATGAAGGAACCGCTGCCAGCACGCGTTCGCTTCGGGGCATTTGAACTTGACCTAAAAGCCGGAGAGCTGCGTCCGGCTGACGTAGCGGACGAAGCCGAAGGCGGAAGGCGAGTCCTGCTCCCGGAGCAACCCTTTCGTCTGCTGCTCCTGCTGGTGGAACGCGAAGGTAACATCGCGACCCGCGAAGAGATCCAGAAAAAACTTTGGCCGAACGACACGTTGGTGGAGTTCGAACACAGCATCCACGCAGCCATCAACAAGCTCAGGAAAGCGCTGGGCGACTCCGCCGACGAACCCCAGTACATCGAGACCATACCGCGACGGGGCTACCGGCTGATGGTGCCGGTGGAGTGGATAGCTGGTGTCGACGTTTCTCCAGCTGTGGCGAGTGCTCAAATCGCAGGCGGTGCTGGCGCTGCGGTGCGAATGCAGCCCGACCCGGGAGCGCTGACCGGCAGGACGGTCTCGCACTACCGCGTGATGGACATCATCGGCGGGGGCGGCATGGGCGTGGTCTATCGTGCCGAGGACCTTAAGCTGGGCCGCCGTGTAGCGTTGAAGTTCCTGAGCGAAGAGATGGGCAGCGACCCGCAGGCGCTGGAGCGTTTCGAGCGCGAGGCACGCGCCGCTTCATCGCTTGATCATCCCAACATCTGTTCGATCTTCGAATTCGGGGAGCACGAGGGCCGTACCTTCATGGTGATGCAGTTGTTGGAGGGACAAACGCTGCGCGAGCGTCTCGCCGCATGCGAGGGGACGCTACCGCTCGAGGAACTGCTGGGCATCGGGATTCAAGTTAGCGATGGTCTGCAAGCTGCACACGAGCGGGGCATCATCCATCGCGACATCAAGCCGGCGAACATTTTTCTTACCACCAAGGGCGTTTGCAAGATCCTCGACTTCGGACTGGCGAAGCTGCTGGAGGTGGGCAACGAGGATGAAGCCTCGCCACAACCAAACGCCACCGTCGTGGCGTTGCCAGCGGCCTCAGGCGGCTCGCATCTTACACAGGCTGGAGGCGCGACAGGCACAGAAGGCTACATGTCGCCGGAGCAGTTGCGGCGCGAGATACTGGACGCGCGCACCGACCTGTTTTCCTTTGGGCTGGTGCTCTACGAGATGGCCACCGGACGCCGAGCCTTCAGCGGCGACACACTAGACGAATTGCACGAGGCAATCCTGCATCAAACGCCGATTCGAGTCCAGGAAGTGTGGACCGATCTTCCGCACAGGCTCGAACAGATCATCAACAGGGCGTTGGAAAAAGTTCGCGAGCAGCGCTATCAAAACGCGGCCGAACTTCGGGCCGAGTTGATGGAACTTCAGCGGAGCTTTGGATCAGCGAGTGCTGAACAACAGGAAGTTGACCGAGGCACTCCTATCGTCGAGGCGCAAGCAGTCGAGCGGCAGACCCGCGTTCTTGAAGCTGCAGCCCCGAAGGAAGCGATCGTGGGCGTCTCCATCGAAGTTGTGGCCATGGTGCGGCGGGAGGAGTCTGGTGGACTGCGTGCGCACTTGAAAATCGAAGGCCCACTCGGCCCTACTCCCGAAGATGTTCGCGACCGAGCGTTCGACCTCGAATTTGCGGTGGATGCGAACGGAATCACCCAGCCCGCCGACATCACTCTCAGGCTCGAGTCGCCAAACTTCGAGCCTCGCACCCAGACCAAGCGGTTGCGCGTATCAGTGCGCGCTGATTCTGCACCCTGCACCTTCCTTATCACTCCACAAGTTGCTGGTGAGCTGATCGCAAATCTCGAGTTGCTCAACGCGGAAGAGCAAGTGGTTGTGTCGCGCGCGCTCCGCATGCGGGCCCTTGCCGGAGGTCCGGCGATCGGTTCACCCATGGTCGTGGTGACGATTCCGCTGGTACTGGTGGTACATGACGCTGGTGCATCAATCGACAAATTCCCCACTGGGGCCGGAAAAGGAAACATCAGCAAAGAGGGAGAGAAAATTACGACGGTGGCAGTCGCTAGCGATACTACGGAGGCGGCAATGGATATTACGGAAATTCCCTCCGGTGACCTCTTCGCTGGCCCTTTCGTCTGGCCCGCTCCGGGTGGCCCGACCCGCAAAGAGTTTGCCCATTACCGAGTGCTGAAAATCATCGGCGAGAGCGGGATGGACATGGTGTATGAGGCGGAAGACCTCGAGCTAGGTCGGCGCGTCGCGCTGAAGTTCTTGGCCGCTATCACGCGGCAGCACTTCGAGCGAGCACGAACAGTGTTGTCCTCGTTGTCATCGCTCAATCACCCCCACATTTACCCAGTTTACGAATTCGGAGAATACCAAAGGCAGGCGTTCCTGGTCATGGAATTGTTGGAGGGGGGACCTTACGTGATCGCCTGACCGCTGCGGTCGAGGGCTCAAAAACAATTCCGCCTGATGCACTGCTGGACATCGCGATCCAAGTTGCTGACGGACTGCAAGCTGCGCATGGCAAAGGCATCATCCACGGCGACATCAAGCCGGACAATATATTCATTACGAAGCAGGGCATGGCAAAAATCCTGGACTTCGGAATGCCGCACGGCTGGGTCGAGGCCAAAACCCTCTGGTATACGTCTCCGGAGGAGATTCGCGGGGAGGAACTAGACGCGCGAACAGACCTGTTCTCCTTTGGGCTAGTTCTTTATGAAATGGCGACGGGTCGCCCAGCATTCAGACGTGATTCCATGATTTCGGAGATGGCGGAAATCAAGAACCAACCGCCTGTCTCATCAGTTCGTGATCTGAACCCCGATATACCCCGAGAGCTCGCACGGATCATTGCGAAAGCGGTGCAAAAGCCCCGCGACCTGCGGTATCGGTCCGCCGCAGAGATGCGCGCTGATCTGGAACGCCTCAAACATGGTGGGACAAAACTAAACTTGCTCAAGTTTGCTGTGCGCCATTGGAAGTGGTGGTGTGCGGCAATCGCGCTGCTCATTGTCGCCATTGCTGTTGCAGCCTGGTTGTACTGGCGTTAGCTAGACCGCAGCGGGCGTGGGGACGAAACTGAGGCCGCCTCGGTGTGCATATCAGTAGTCCCTCGTGGCAAGTTGAGGAGGCGAGGGTGTATGAATTGGATTAAGTGGCACGCGTGCAAGTCGTATTAGGATCTCCTTACCCTCTGGAAAGACGCCGTTCCCGACGTTCCTATCCTGAAGCAAGCCAAAGCGGAATACGCCAAGTTGCAGTAGTTGGGACGAATCGGCAGAAACCCGAATGCGCACTTGCACGACTGGCCCCACGCGCCGGTGGTCGGCAAACTGGACATAGGTTCGCCATTGGCGACTCTGCCTGATCGTGGCACGCCCGGTAGCTACCCGCTAATGCATCTTCCACCCGGGTGTGAACGCTAGCACGCCTAGCGACTGAGGCCAGTTCGCGGAAGGTTGTCCAAACTCGGCTTCGATGAGGCTAATCGCACGTGCTTTCTGCCAATTTGGTTGAGGACTGCTTACGGGCACTGGAAGTGGTGTCGTGGGCACGTCATCCACTTCGGAAACATCGCCCCAGGCGTGTAGCCTCCGTGAATTGTCAGCGGCAGATCTCCCACAACAAGACATCGGGGGAGGTTCGCGTCTCGTCGGCGGCAAGGCAGCCATGCAATTCAGCTCCCGGCTTCGAGTAACTCAGGGTTCCCGTCATATGACCAGAGCGCTTCGCATGTCATCATCCTTAGAGCCGGTGGCGACTAAAAGCGAGTAATCCTGCATTGCCTGCAGGCATCGAACCAGTCCCTTCGCTGTCCGGCCAGGCAACAGAGAGCACTCACCTATAGCCTAAAGACTTCGATCTAGCAGAAGACATAACTGGACACCGTTTGGGATGCCCGGCGATATCAGCGCCCTTGTCGGAGTAACATGAAACCAATAGATTCGCGAGTAGAGATCATTTTAGCGACTATACGTCAGTGGAGGGAACCATGAATCGAGAGGACCAGTTCATCCCCGAATTGATCGTACGCAACGGGCCCGCCGCGCTCGATTTCTACAAAAGTGTCTTTGGCGCCGAAGAAGTACACCGAATGATTAAATCGGGCAGCGAGAAGCTGATGCACGGCGAATTGACTTTGGACGGACACAAATTCTTCGTCTGCGATGAGTTCCCCGCGAGCGAAGGTGGAACCTGCCAGTCGCCGGAGACGCTCCGGGGAACGGGGGTACGCATCACACTCCTGGTTGACGACGCGGACGGGGTTGTCGAGCGTGCGGTGGCTGCCGGCGCGCGCGTGAGCATGCCCGTGCAGGACATGTACTGGGGAGGACGTTACGGGAAAATTGTTGATCCTTTCGGCCACGAATGGGGAATCAACCAACAGTTCAAAGAGCAGAACCACGAAGAGGCTCAGATCGCGGCCGACGAGTTCTTCGCTAAACGAAAATAACCAGAACGTCGTTATTGATTGCGATCGATCACGTCGGCGACGGTTTGCGCGCGCAATACGCGATAGTGGCGACCGGCGCACTCCAATTTCGAGGAGATCGGAGCGCAAGCAGGCCTCCGTAATACAACATTTCCGCCAACCGGACTCCGGTCCCGCGTCGCTGAGAGTCTGTCCTGGGGACCTAACTTCCCGTTTGCCTGTCACTCGTCCCAACTCACGGAAGGCACCGGGACGCTTGACATAATTAAGTGTGAGATTGATTCCATGACAATGTCGGCTCCCATGCCCGAGTAAAGTTGGTGGTGCTGAATCCAACCAACAGGCTCGGGAGAAAGGAGCCGAACAATGATCATTATAGGAGTAGATTTTCACCCCGAGTTTCAGCAAATTGCGTGGGTTGATACCGACACAGGAGAGTTGCAGGAACAACGGCTGCAGCATCGGGAGGAAGCAGAGGCGTTTTACCGGGAGCTTGCGGCACGAGCCGTTCAGGTACGAGTAGGGATGGAAGCTAGCGGTCACGCCCGCTGGTTCGAGCGGCTGATGGGCGAGTTGCGGATCGAGCTGTGGATCGGAGATGCAGCCGAGATCCGAACCAAGCGGGTACGCAAGCAGAAGACGGATCGGCAAGATGCGCAACTGATTCTGAAGCTATTGCTGGAAGATCGTTTTCCCCGAATCTGGGTACCGAGCTGGGAGAATCGCGATCTACGGCAACTGCGGTGGCACCGACAACGGATGGTGCAGACCCGTACTCGGATCATGAACCAACTGCAAGCCGTAGCCTTGAACGAGGGCTTACGCTGCAAGAAGAGTTTGTGGCGGGAACGCGGACGGCAACAACTTGAGTCCTTTCAGCTGGCTCCGTGGGCGAGCCGACGACGGCACGATCTGCTGGAGTTGCTGGATCGACTGAACCCGACTATCGCGGAGCTCAGCCAAGCGATCGAGCAGGAAGTGGAAAGGTGTCCCCTGGCACAGCGGTTGATGACACATCCCGGGGTGGGCCCGTTGACCGCTTTGGCTTTCGTGCTGATCATCGGGAATGCAGAGCGGTTTCAGTGCGGCAAGCAGATTACCAGCTATCTGGGACTGGCTCCGTTAGAAGAATCCAGCGGGAATCGACGACGGCTGGGACATATCACGAAGCAGGGGAGTTCGATCTTGCGTTTCCTGCTGGTGGAAGCGGCGCAGGTCACGGTGCGCAGTCTTCCCGAATGGCGCAGTAAGTATTCTCACCTGATGATGCGGCGAGGCCGCAAAATCGCCAAGGTAGACATGGCTCGGCGATTGGCGGTTCGTCTCTATTGGATGATGCGCCAGAGGTGGGACTATCAGCAGCGGGTTAAGTTCGGTTCGCACGCGGGACAGCCCGGAAATCGCCATGGTGCGCAGTAGAACACCGAGAGATTGATTGGGCGTGCCGCTCCTCTTCACAGAGGAGTTCGAACTAGTAATCATGATCGAATGGCGACCGAAGAGATGCATGGGTCGGACCGAGTTTCCTGACCTGAGAGGATTACGATGCGAGCCTTGGTTGGATCGGCCATTTTTCATCGAGAGCGAAATGGCGCTCCTCTTCCGAGTGCATGCCGTCGTGTGCTCGAAAAGTGCTTGACACCGCCGACATTGTCAGAGATGTCAGAGAGGCGATTTCACAACAACTACCAGACGAAGAACGGAAACAGCCAAGTTCTGTATCGGCGCCAGTCGTCAACGACGTGGTGGAGTTCAGGACGATGTTGTCTGCCACAATTGAATCTCCCTCTCAATGCCGCCGTTAATGCCGCAGTGAGGCGACCAAGTCGACGTATTGTTGCATGGCATCCTGTTAGCACACGAATTGCTGACCATCGGTCGCCCCAGAAACCTTCGACGGCTCGTGCACATCGACGAGTGACGCCAATCACTGTCGCGGTTAATTTTGCTCGGGTATTGTGCAACAAACGAAGTGTAAACAGCCCTTGGGAGCGTTCGATGAGTACTCTAGAAAACTCCGATCCTCGAAAAACTCGCGCTTCCGAAGCATCGGAGGAAATCTAATGTTCTGGATGAGACGCGGAGTCATTGCTCTCCTGCTCACGTTGACTGCGGTTAGTGTCGCGCAAGGGGTCTCCGAAGGCAGGCTGATGCGTTTCCCTGACGTGACCAAGGACAAGATTGTCTTCAGTTATGGCGGTGACCTCTGGCTGGTGCCTCGCGAAGGGGGCATGGCGCGTCGCGTCACCAGTCATCCCGGACAGGAGCTGTTCGGGAAATTCTCTCCCGATGGCAAATGGATCGCCTTCACCGCCCAATACGACGGCAACTACAACGTCTACATCATGCCGTCCGAGGGCGGCGAGCCGAAGCAGCTGACCTTCCATCCCGGCGGCGAGCCCATCTCGGAGCGCATGGGCATTCAAAACGAAGTCATTACCTGGACGCCTGACTCCAAGCACATCGTCTATCTCACCCGACGTGATACCTTCAACTTTTGGACCGGCCGACTCTACAGCGTCAGCATTGATGGCGGACTACCCGAGCCGCTGCCACTCGACAAAGGCGGCCTGACCTCGTACTCACCCGACGGTTCGAAAATCGCTTACAACCGTATCTTCCGCAACTTCCGCACCTGGAAGCGCTATCAGGGCGGCATGGCACAGGACATCAGCATCTACGATTTCAAGAGTCATACCCTCGAAGTCGTGCCCCATGAAGACTGGACCGATACATTTCCCATGTGGCACGGCGACACCATCTACTTCGACTCCGATCGTGGTCCTGAACACCGCCTGAATCTTTACAGCTACAACTTAAGTTCGCGCGAGATCAAGCAACTCACCCACTTCACCGAATTCGATGTGAACTGGCCAAGTCTTGGCGCCGATACCATCGTCTTCGAAAACGGTGGCTTCCTTTATCTCCTCGACCTCGGTACCCAGCAGTCTCACAAACTCACCATTTATCTGCCGGGAGATCGGGATCTGGCACGCAAGCGGTGGACCAACGTCAGCAAACTCGTTACCGACTTCGACATCTCACCCGACGGCAAACGTGGGGTTCTTACCGCCCGCGGCGACATATTCACTGTTCCCGCCAAGGAAGGCAGCATTCGCAACCTGACGCGCACACCAGGAATCCGCGAGAAATACGCTGCCTGGTCGCCGGATGGCTGCTGGGTCGCATACATCTCCGATCGCACAGGGGAAGATGAGCTTTACATGACTCCGCAGGACGGCACTGGCACCGAAGTGCGGATCACCTTTGATGGCACGATGTTCCGCTTGCCACCAGTGTGGTCTCCCGACAGCACGAAGCTTGCATTTGCCGACAAATCGGCGCGTCTGTTCTATGTTGACGTGAAGGAAAAGAAGCCTGTTCAAGTAGACCATGGCATCTACGACGACATCACTGACTACAACTGGTCGCCCGACAGTCATTGGGTTGCCTACGCCAAGCCATCCGACAACCACAACCATAACCATGTGGTATTCCTGTATAGCCTTGCTGAGGCTAAGAGCACACCCGTCACCACCAGTGCGAGCGACAGCGTGGGGCCCTATTTCGATCCCGAAGGCAAGTACCTGTACTTCATTTCCAATCGCGATTACAACGAGGTGCTCGGTGTTTATGACTTCGAGTTCGCCAACCCCAAAGCCGGCCGTGTGTACATCGCGACCCTGCGCGCCGACTTGCCCTCGCCGTTTCTTGTTTTGAGCGACGAGGTGATGGCCGTGCGGCCGCCCGATGTGCTGGTAACTCCAACCCCAGGAACTCCGCCGCCGGTTGAAGTGCCACAGCAGACGTCCAAGCCGAAGCCATCCGAACCATCGCCCACGCCTGCCGGCGAGCAGAAGGCCAAGGCGGAAAGCGCCGCCGAAGCTGAGCCCGGAAAGCGGCCGCCACTGCAAGGATTACGCATTGACTTAGAGGGCATCGAGAATCGCATTGTGGCCCTACCGATACCACCCGGTAATCTGCAATACCTGGCGGCGGCAAAGAACCTGATATTGTATGTGGTCTCCCCGGTGCAGGGTTTGTCAGGTCCACTTCCTGGTGAGACTTTTTCCCTGCACGCGTACGACTTAAAGGACCGAAAAGATCACGTGCTGCTAGCTGGCGCTGATCAATTCGCGCTGTCCTTCGATGGGAGAAAGCTACTCTACGCCGCTCCCAAAGAAGGCGGCGGCGGGTCGGAGGGTGGCGGCGGTGGTCCGCACACATACGGCATCATCGACGTCAAAGTGCCTTCAGGTGAAACCCCGAGTGGGGGAGCGCTCGCCGCGAAGCCGCTGGCCAACGTCGGCGATGGTGCTTTGAACCTCGAGGGCATGCGCATGGAACTGGACCCGCCTGCGGAGTGGACGCAAATCTTCAACGAGGTGTGGCGCCAGCAGCGCGACTATTTCTTCGAACCCGCGATGAATGGAATCAACTGGCAGCAGCAACGCGAGAAGTACGCGCAACTGGTGCCCTATGTGTCGGATCGCCTGAGCCTGACTTACGTCCTCGGTGAAATGATCGGCGAACTTTCCAACTCGCACACATACGTCGGCGGCGGAGACTATCCCGACCTTGACCCCGTCAACCTCGGTCTGCTCGGCGCGGACTTCGCGCCCGACAAAGAGAGCGGGTTTTACCGCATCGCGAAAATCTATCGGGGCGAGAATTGGAATCCCGCCTTGCGTTCTCCGTTGACCGAGCCCGGTGTGGTGGCCAAGGAGAGCGACTATCTGGTGGCGGTCAACGGGAGACCGCTGCGGGTTCCGCAGAATCCCGAAGAATTGTTTGTCAATACGGTGAACCAGGCGGTGACGCTTACCCTCAACAGCAAGCCGTCGTCGGAGGGCTCACACAACGTGGTGGTGAGGCCGATACCCAGCGACTTTGGTTTACATGAACTGAATTGGATCGAGACGAATCGCCGCAAAGTGGAGAAGTTGAGCGGCGGGCGCATAGGATACGTTTACCTGTCCAACATGGGTGCGGAAGGGCTGAATGAATTTGTGAAGCAGTATTTCCCTCAAATCCGCAAGGAGGGAATGATCTTCGATGTTCGCTACAATGGGGGTGGTTTCGTAGACCAGCTAATATTAGAGCGGCTGCGGCGGGTGCTGGCCGGCATGATCTCGGCGCGCAACTGGGCGTCCGACACCGAGCCGCCCAATGTGTTTTACGGGCACATGGCGTGCATCACCAACCACTATGCCGCCTCGGACGGTGACTTCTTCAGCTACTTCTTTAAGGTTTACAAGCTGGGGCCGCTGGTGGGAGAGCGTACTTGGGGAGGCGTGCGCGGCATTCGCGGCTACATCCCTCTGATCGACGGCGGCTACGTAGCCCGGCCCGAGTTCTCCCTCTACGGGCTGGACAGCCAGTGGCTCATCGAGAACCGCGGTGTGCAACCGGACATCGTGGTAGACAACACACCCGGTGAGGTCATGGCCGGTCACGACCCACAATTGGAAAAGGCGGTTGAACTTGTGATGCAGGAGATCAACGCCCATCCCAAGAAGCTGCCTCCGCGGCCCCCCGATCTGCCGGCCTACCCGCAGGGACCGGGCTTCTAAACAATGATTTAAGAAGCCGGCCATGAAGATGGAAAATCGCTTTCGCATGAGCGGAGAAATGGAGCTGCTCTCCGAAAACCCTCAGAGCCGGATTCCTCCCGAATCGTGAGTAAGGCCGAAACTGTGCGAAAGCTGGTTTGGGGTTGCATTGGCGCTTCGCTGCCAAAGCGGCGCGAAGTTCCCCACAAGTCCTCTTCCGGTCCATCACTGTACTCGGGAGATACTGCTGCGGCACATGCCCCCGAAGCCGGTTTGAACGGAGCCGCTTTGCGGCGGACGCTTTCGCGTGCCGGATGTCAGCAGCAGCAGTGCTGTAACGAGATGAAGCGATAGGGTGGGGTCATAAGGAGATGACCTATGACCCACCTTCGTAAAATGATGCTCGAGGAACTTGAGCGTCGTAATTACGCCCAGACTACAACCCGCGTCTACCTCCAGACCGTCGAAGATTTTGCGCGTTACTTCCAGCGTCCGCCCGACCAACTCGGTCCCGAGCACATCCGCCATTACCAAGCCTATCTGTTCCGCGAGAGGAAACTCGCCGCACATACCGTCACGCAACGGCTGGCCGCGCTGCGGTTCTTCTTCATCCAGACGATGAAGAAGCCATGGAGCGTGGCCGATATACCTTATCCGAAGAAGGCGCGACACCTGCCCAGCATATTGAGCCAGAAGAAGTTGCCCTCCTCATCGACTCAGCCCAGACTCGATTGCATCGCATTGTGTTGATGACCCTCTATGGCACCGGGGTACGGCGAGCCGAGTTGGCTCGCTTGCAGCTCGCCGATATCGACAGCCGA
>Ga0074046_10003260_pt1 | contig 13669 bp, 15 predicted proteins | sample BogForMeECP23OM3_FD_94441 | JGI IMG/M metagenome (GOLD analysis project Ga0074046, IMG submission 94441) | Bog forest soil microbial communities from Calvert Island, British Columbia, Canada - Bog Forest MetaG ECP23OM3 | ecosystem: Environmental > Terrestrial > Soil > Wetlands ...
CGCAACTAGACCCGCGCCCATCTCGGCAATGAGCGCGCCCTCGACGCGGATTGCGGCATGGGAGACCCGCTGCACCACGGCCCGCACGCGTTAACGCCCAGCCACCGCGCTTAGGGCCGCTCCTGCACGGCGAAGCGCCCGCGGTAGGTCGCTCGGCCCTCGGTCCGCATCAGGACGAGCTGGCACAGGCGCACCCCGGCGTGGATCACAAGGGGTTGGCCCGAGACGTTGCTCATCTCGAGCACCTGTCGATTCGAGACACCGGGCTGAACGAAGGCGGAGGTGACGTGAATCATGAGTCCAAGTCTGGCGAATTGACTGCGCCCTTCGAGAAATCCGCAAAGGTCGTCGGGCAGCGTAACGCGCTCGCGTGTGATGCCGTGAATCGTGACCCCCGGGGCTAGGACGAAGGGCACGTCCAGTGGCTGCGCCCGGGTGTGCTCGCGGTAGTCGGTCCCCTCCCGCACGTTGATGGGTTCGGCGTCCGTCACGATCACCCGGATCTCGTCGCCGAGCGTGAGATCGATTGATGCGGGCCCGACCTGCGCGGGGTCGAGCGGCTCGATCACGAGGCGACCCGACGCGAGCTCGCGCTCGATGCTCTCACGGGTCAGGACGGCCATGGGCGGGCACGATACCGTACACCCCATGCCGCACCCCTATTTCGAACTGTCCCGGCCGATCGTGATTGGGCACCGGGGTGCGGCGGGCGAGCGGCCGGAGAACACGCTACCGGCATTTGCGCGTGGTCTTGAGGCGGGTGCCGCAATCCTCGAGAGCGATCTTCATCTGACGCGTGATGGCGTCGTCGTGATGGCACACGACGAGACGGTCGACCGGATGACCGATGGCTCCGGGCCGCTGCGCGGGTTCTCATTCCCGGAGCTCTCGAAACTTGACGCGGGGTATCGTTTCTCGTCTGACGGCGGGAGAAGTTTTCCCTTTCGTGGACAAGGACTTCGGATCCCGACTCTTGAGGAAGGGTTCAAGACCTTTCCGGCGGCCCGCTTCAACCTGGAGCTCAAGGCCGATGAGCCCGGCCTCGTCGAACGCACGGTGGCTCTCGTCAAGCGGGAGGGCCGGGCGGCGCTCACGCTGCTCACGGCGGAGAGCGATGCGCTCATGCTTCGCCTGCGGGCTCATCTAAAAGCCACCGATGTCCCTGCAGCCGTCGGTGCGTCGGCAGGGGACGTGCTGCGGTTTGTGCGTGCGGCGCTTGACGGTCGCGCGCCTCCGCCCGAACCCCTGGCACTCCAGATCCCCGTGAGCTTCGCCGGGCGCCCGCTGGTAACCCGGGAGCTTGTGGCCCACGCCCATGCCCACGGCGTGCAGGTCCATGTCTGGACCATCAACGACCCGTCGGAAATGGAACGGCTCCTCGAACTCGGTGTGGATGGTCTGGTGACCGACTTCCCCGAACGGATGAGGGCTTTGCTTCGGCGGCGCAAGCTGCCTTGAGCGGAGCCGCGGCGGCCTCGCCGTGGTTCGTACGGCACGCGTCCTTGGTGCGCGAGGCAGCGCGTCTCGGCCCGGTCGTGGACCTCGCGTGCGGTGGAGGCCGACACACGCTTGCGGCGGCGGCCCTCGGCGCGCCCGCCCTTGGAATCGACCGAGACCCTGCGGCGCTCAGGGCGCTCCTTGGCGAGGCCCGAAACCGCGCCCTGCCCTTCCTCGTGATGGGCGTGCGGGCCAACCTCGAGACACGACACAGCCTCCCGCTTCGACCGGAAAGCTGCGGCGCGATCCTCGTCTTCCCCTACCTCCATCGGCCTCTGGCCCCCGCGATCTCGGCGCTGCTTCGGCCCGGTGGTCTCTTGCTCTATGAGACGTTCACGCAGGATCAGAAGAAACTTGGGTATGGCCCCACCAATCCAGCGTTTTTGCTCGCATCGAGTGAACTCCCGGAGCTCTTTTCCGGACTCTCGGTGCTGGCCTACGAAGAGGGCCTGAGGCCCGGGGAGCGGCCTGAGGCCCTGGCCTGCCTGGCGGCCCGCCGAGGCGCGTCGCCCTAGCGGCGAGCCCGCCTCTAGCGTGTGTCAGGCGGCGGCAGGCGGGCGAGCGCCCAACGTGCATGTTCCGCAAGAAGGGGATCGGAGCCCGACGCGTGCCGCTCAAGCAGGGGGCGCAGCGTCGGGTCCGCAGAGTTCCCGGCCGCGACGAGCGCGTTGCGAAGCAGGAAGCGGTGCTTGGCGCGGCGCAGCGCGGTACGGCGGGTGACCCCGCGCCAAGCCGCTTCATCGAGGGAGAGGAGCCACGCCAGGCTCGGCCTCACCCACTCTGGCCGCGTCGCGAGTCGTGCCCGCAGGCCATGGGGATCCTCCGGCACACGCCGACGCTCTCGTTGGTTAAACGGGCAGACCTCCTGGCAGATGTCGCAGCCAAACACAAGGTCGCCCTGGGCCTCGCGCAGCGCCTCTGGAATCGCGCTGCGCGACTCGATCGTCGTATAGGAGAGACAGCGCGTGGCATCGAGCACGTGCGGTTCGACAAATGCCTGTGTGGGACACGCGTCGAGGCATGCGCGACAGGTGCCGCAGTGGTCTGGCTCGGGAGTGTCCGGTGCGAGTTCAAGCTCTGTGAGGAGCGTCCCCAGGAAAAGGTACGACCCGAGCTCGCGATGGATCAGGCAGGTATTCTTCCCCACCCAGCCAACGCCAGCTTGTGCAGCCAGTGCGCGCTCGAGCACCGGGCCCGTATCGACGTACGCCCGCCAGCGCACCGGACGCTGTGCCAACGCCTCGAGGCCCGCGCCCAAGGCGCGAAGTCGTTCGCCGAGGACGTCATGGTAATCCTCTCCTCCAGCGTAGCGTGCCACCCCACCTCGGCCGGGACCCGTAGGCGGGCGCCTTCCGGGGTCGTACACCAGAGCGACGGCGACCACGCTGCGCGCTTCCTCGAACACGCCTCGCGGGTCGATGCGCGCTTCGATGCGGCGGCCTAGCCATTCCATCTCGCCGGCGTAGCCACGCGCCAGCCACTCACGCAGGAAGCCGCTGGTCGGCGCAGGGGCCGCGTGGGCTACTCCGGCGAGGTCAAAGCCAAGAGCGAGGGCCAGGGCCTTCGCTTGCACCCCCGAAGGTTCCCCCGCCTCTGCAAGCGGGCCGCTCACCTCGGGGGCAAAAGGCGCCGCATGAGCGCGCTCACCGCGAGCAGCGCGAGGCAGCCGAGCAGATAGGTGAGAAGACCCGCGGCCTGGTGCAGTGCACTCTCGGTCGCGCGCGCAACACCCACTCCCAAGGCTGCGATCACGGTCACCACGACCCGCAGAAGGTTCCCGCCGAGCGCGATCGGGACCACGGAGGAGATGAGCAAAAGACGCCGCGCGAGCGAGCGCTCCATGTAGTAGGCGAGCAGCACAGCCAAGGGCAAAAGCGTGACCAACGAAGTGACGCCGCTGCAGGCATCCGCCACGAACACCGACTCGCCGCTCGGCAGGAGAAGAACGTTGCCCTGCTGCACGACCGGAATATTCAAGGTGTGCAGAATCCCGACGGCGACACCGGTAACGAGGAGCCGCAGCCATACGATGAGCGGCAACAGCAAGGCCTCGGGAGGCGGAACCATGAACAACAGGAACCCGATCGGAAAGCGGAGCGCCCGCAACCAGTGGGGGCCGCGCAAGAGCAGGACGCTCCCGGCCACGGCCCCCACAAAGGCAATGCCCTCGAGCCCGACGAGCCCGGCGGCGAGACCCAGCCCGTAGAGCAAGAGGGCTGTGAGAAGGACCACAAGCCCGCGCCGGTCGCGCCCTTCCGATAGCTCGGCCAACGACGCGCGATCGCGCCAGGCCACCCACGCGGCGACGAGGGGGATCAGATAGCCGTGTGAAAGGTAGTCGACGGATCCCCAAACCCGCGCCATCGCTGCAAGGCCCGGCGCGAAGACAATCCCCACCAGGGCGACCAGCAGTGCGTCTTGCACCCCGAGCGAGGCGCGGGAGGTCCCCTTCGCTTGCATCTGTGCCACAGCCATCTGCCTCCGGAACCTCTCGGCGGCTCTCCGGAGCCCGGCCCCAGTGTTCGGAATCTCGGACTTTCGGCGCTGGCCTGCGGTATACCACCCGTCCCAGCGCGCGGCCGCTTCCTCCACGGGGTAAACTCTCCCCCCGCATGCCGCAACCTTTCCGTATCGCCGGCGCTTCTGGCTTTTGGGGCGACCGCAACGACGCACTCCTCGATCAGGTGCGCGGCGGACCGATCGACGTCGTGATGCTGGACTACCTGGCAGAGGTGACGATGTCGATTCTCCGCATGAAGATGATGCGCAATCCGAACCAGGGTTATGCGGGCGATTTCCTGAAAGCCCTCGATCCCGCGCTCCACGATATCGTCGAACGTCGAGTCAAGGTCGTGACCAACGCTGGCGGTATGAATCCGCGCGCCTGCGCACAAGCGGTGGTCGAGCTGGCGCGCAAGAAAGGGATCCCGGGACTGCGCGTCGGGCTTGTCACCGGCGACGACATCCTCGGTCAGCTCGATACCCTCGCGGCCCGTGGGATTGCGCTTGAGAACCTCGACACGGGTGGAGCGTTTTCCACGATCCGCGAGCGGGTGCTCTCCGCGAACGCCTATCTTGGTTCCGAGCCGATCGCCGAGGCGTTGCGGGCGGGCGCACAGATCGTGGTCACGGGCCGATGTACGGATTCAGCCCTCGCGCTCGGTCCGCTCCTCGCGCGCTACGACTGGGCCCCGCACGACTGGAACCGCCGCGCCGCCGGCATCGTCGCCGGGCATTTGCTCGAATGCGGAGGACAGGGCAGCGGCGGCAACTTTGCGGGGGGCTGGGAGCAGGTTCCTGATCTCGCGAACCTTGGCTACCCCATCGCCGAAGTCGAGGAGAGTGGCGAGTTCGTCGTCACCAAACACTCCGGTTTGGGTGGTCTTGTGACGCCTCCCGTGTTGAAGGAGCAACTGCTCTACGAGATCGGAGACCCCCGCGCCTACGTCACGCCGGACGTCGTCGCCGATTTCACGAGCATTCGACTCGAGGACCTGGGCGCGAACCGCGTTCGCGTGTTCGGAATCCGTGGCGAGCCCGCGCCTGAGCAGCTCAAGGTGTCGGTGAGCTATCAGGATGGCTGGCGCAACGCCGTGGCCCTGACCTTCGTCTGGCCCCATGCCTTGGACAGGGCACGCGCGACCGAGCGTCTGCTCCGGGCGCGCTGCGAGAAGCGGGGACTTGATATCGACGAGGTCCATGTGGACCTGATCGGCGTGTCGGGTGCGCACGGTCCCCTCGCACCTGCGCCGCGCGAAGAACCCAACGAGGTGTTGTTCCGCATGGCGATCCGCACGCGCGATCGCGAGTCCGCCAAGCGCTTCGGCGAAGAAATCGCGCCGCTTGTGCTCTCCGGTGTACCTGGCGCTGCGTCGGGGCTTTTGTCCGGCCGGCCCGAGGAGAGCGTCATCGTGAACTACTGGCCGACGCTCGTACCGCGCGACTCCGTCCTCGCTTCGGTGGAGGTGCTGGAGTCCTGAGGATGCGACCAGGCCCACGCGCCGGCGCGAGCGCCGACCCGGTGCGGAGGAAAACCATGCGGACTGTCTTGTACAACCTCGCGCACGCGCGGGCGGGCGACAAAGGAGACCGCTGCAATATCGGGTTGATCGCGAGGCGTCCGGAGTTCTATCCCGTGCTGGTACGGGAGGTGACGGCCGACCGCGTGAAGCACCTATTCGGCGAATGGTGCAAGGGCCCCGTCGAGCGCTTCGAGTTGCCGAATCTCGAGGCGCTCAATTTTGTGCTCCACGGGGCACTCGATGGTGGCGCCTTGGCGTCACTGCGGCTCGACACGCAAGGCAAGACCTATGGATTCGCCCTGCTGCGGCTCGAGGTGGAAATCCCCGAAGCTCTTCGCGTGGAGACCCTGATTTAACTCGCGTCACGGGGTCCGCGCGTTGATCGCACGGGAAATCCTCCGGGCGGCGCTCCGCTCCCGCTCCCCCACGGCGTGACTCACGGGCCGAGTGCCCGGCGGGTTATGATGGCGGTTCCACTCCCACGCGAAGGAGGTGCCCGATGGCGCTGCAGGAAGGAAAGGTCGCGCCCGCGTTCAAGTTGCACGACGCCGACGACAAGCCGGTCTCGCTCGCAGACTTCGCGGGGAAGGACGTGGTGCTGTATTTCTACCCGAAGGACGACACACCGGGCTGCACCAAAGAGGCCTGCGGTTTCCGAGACGCCTGGAGAGAGCTGCAGGGTCTCGGAGTGGTCGTGCTGGGGGTCTCGGCCGACTCCCCGACCTCCCATCAGAAGTTCCGGGCGAAGTACAAGCTCCCCTTCCTGCTGCTTTCCGACCCCGATCGCAAGGTCATGACCAAGTACGGCGCATACGGCGAGAAGATGATGTACGGCAAGAAGACGCAGGGCGTCATCCGCTCCACGGTTTGGATCGGCCCTGACGGCAAGGTGAAGAAGCATTGGGCGAGGGTTGCCAAGGCCGAGGCTCATCCCGAGCAGGTGCTCGAGGCGCTTCGGGCAAGCCGCCAGCCGTGAGTCGACGCGAGTTCCCGAAGGGCTTCCGCTGGGGCACGGCGACCGCCGCCTACCAAATCGAAGGCGCGTGGCAGGAGGACGGCAAGGGCGAATCGATCTGGGACCGGTTCGCGCACACCTCAGGCAGGGTCAAGAACGGCGATACCGGAGACGTCGCCTGCGACTCCTATCATCGCTATCGGGATGACGTCGCCCTCATGAAGGCGATGCACTTGAATAGCTATCGCTTCTCGATCGCATGGACGCGCATCCAGCCGAGCGGCCGCGGTCCCGCGAATGCAAAGGGGGTCGACTACTACCGCCGCCTGATCGACGCGTTGCTCGAGGCGGGAATCCGTCCCTTCCCGACACTCTTCCACTGGGATCTGCCCCAAGCGCTTGAAGATGCCGGAGGCTGGCCAAGCCGTGACACCGCCGGTCGCTTCGCCGATTACGCGGAAGCGGTTGTGCGCGCCTTGGGCGACCGGGTGCCCCACTGGATGATCTTCAACGAGCCGGGGGTTTTCACAACCTGCGGCTACCTGCTCGGCGTCCACGCACCTGGGCGACGCAGCCTTCGCGACTTCCTGCACGCGGTTCACGTGGTGAACCTTGCCCAGGGCGAGGCCTACCGAGCGATCCGTGCCGCCAAGCCCGACGCCGTGATCGGTACCGCATTCAGCATGTCGCATTGCGAGCCGGCCACCCACCGCGAGGCGGACGTCGCCGCTGCCGAGCGCTGGCACGGCTTCGCGAACGATCTCTATCTGCGCCCGGCGCTGCGCGGGGAATATCCGCCCATTTATCGCGAGGGCTCCCCGGAGGAGGAGATGGGGGTGCAACCCGGTGATCTCGAGCGAGTCCGCGCCCCGCTCGACTTCATCGGAATCAATCTCTACTTCCGGAGCCTCCTCTCAGACAACCCGAGCGACTCCAAGCTCGGCGCCCTGCCGCTCAACGGTGGCTGGGGCGGCAATGATGGACCCAAGACGGAGTTCGGCTGGGAGGTTTGGCCCGATGCGCTTCACGACACCATCCTCCGTGTGACGCGCGACTACGATCGCCCGGTGATCGAGGTAACGGAGAACGGCTGCTCGTATTCCGAGGGTCCAGATGGAAAGGGGGTTGTGAACGACGGACGCCGGATCGAGTTCTACCGCGGCTACCTCGACGGCGTCTGGCGCGCCATCGAGAAGGGTGCGGATGTTCGCGGCTACCACGCCTGGAGCCTGATGGACAACTTCGAATGGGCAGAAGGCTTTGCCCAGCGCTTCGGTCTGGTTCACGTCGACTTCGAAACTGGCAAGCGCACCCTCAAGGAATCCGGGCGCTGGTTCGGGCAGGTGGCCGCGGGAAACGCCCTCGAAGACTGATCGCATCGAATCGAGCGCATCGCAGAAACGAATCGCGGGGCTCCTCGATCCCTTGAGGAGCCCCGCGAAAACCGCGCGAGAGGGGCTAGGTCCTAGCGCTCGCGCCTTCGGCCAAACGCAAGAAGTCCGGTCAGGCCTGCGCCGAGGAGCACAAGGCTGCTGGGCTCCGGTACGACCGAGAATTCCTGGCTCACAAACGAGATGGTCGCGAGCCCACCCTCCGTGGTGGTCTCGTCGAAATCCTTCACGTGATGATCCCAGTCCCAGCCCTTGTGGTGGTGGTGCCAATCGTGCCAATCCCGATCGCCCTGATCGCTGTCTTGATCCCCCTCGCGATCGTCCCTGTCGTTGTTCTTCTTGTCCTTGTCCTTGTCCAGACTCGACGGCGGCGGGCTGGTACCCGTGCCCGCTGTGAGGAGGATGTCCTTCTCGACCTCGAAAGATGTGACCGGGGCGAAGGTCGCTGTGGCCACATTCTGGGAGGGCCCGCCTGCGGTCGCGAACACGCTTGCCGAGGCGATGGAGTTCCCACCAGGGATCCCGAACAGGTTCTCAGAGACGGTCGCGGCCGAATGCGGCCCCGCCGCCATGCCGTCGAACTTGAGGCCGATGTCGTCGACCTCGCTCCCGGCGGCGGCGGAGACGTCATAGCTCACCAACATGTCCCCTTGCTGACCGTTGGTCGCGCTGAAGTTCCCCACGATCTTGAAGCCGTCGGAAAGCGTCTGGACGCTGTAGTCGGCCAGGTTGGGGTCAACCGACCCGGTCACCGTGACGGTGAAGCCGCTGAAGGTTAACCCTCCGACGGTCAGGCTCGCCCCGCCGTTGAGGTCGGCCAGCGTCGTCGCTTGGGCCCTCCCTGCGAACCCCACGACCAAAGCGAGGGCGAGCCCCAATAATGCGCTTCCAGTCCCTATTCGAGTCCCCATTTCCAACCTCCTGCGCTCCCTACTGGACAGGTTTGAAACGGGCCCCTCCCGTGCGGGGCCGCCGCAAACCCGTGTGGCGCTCGGAAGGAAGTGGCTTCGGAGCAGCGAATGTGTCAGGAAATTGTGGGGGATCTCCCCGGCTCGGGTGCCCCAGGATCGGGCGTCGCACCTTCGACGAGGTGCGCGAGAAAGCGGATCCCGCTCGGGTTCCCCAGGGGAACCCGAGCGGGGAACAACCCCGAAACGACGGGCCGGCTAGCGCACCTGCCTCCGTCCGAAGGCGAAGAGGCCGGCAAGGCCGCTGCCCAGCAAAACCAGGGAGCCGGGCTCCGGAACGACGGAGAATTCCTGATTGATGAAGGAGATCGTCGCCAGGCCACCGTCGCCGGCCTTGACCAAGATATCCTTGTCGACCGAGAAGCTTGTCTGCGGGGCGAAGGTCGCCGTATCCACGAACTGCGACGTCCCTCCTGTGACAGCGAAAACATTCGCCGAGGCGATAGAACTGCCATCCGAGGAGGACAGGTTCTCGGTGACGTTCGCTGCCGAGTGCGGCCCCGCCGCAAAGCCGTTGAACGCGAGGCGAATGTCGTTTACCGCGGGGCTGCCCGCCGCAGCGTTGACGTCATAACTTACCAGCATGTCCCCTTGCTCCGCGTCGACGGCAGCGAAGCCCCCTGCGATGCGGAAGCCATCAGAAAGGCTCAGGACCTTGTAGTCGGCAAGGTTGGGGTCCAGGGACCCGGTCACCGTGATCGTGAAATCGCTGAAGGTCAGGCCTCCGACAGTGAGGCTCGCGCCCCCGTTTAAGTCGGCAAGGGTCGTTCCTTGCGCGCCGCCCGCTAGCCCGAGCGCCAGCCCGGCAGTTAATCCCAATACAGCTTTCCCGATTCGCATTTCCACCTCCCGAGCGTCTGGCTCTCGAATGGCCCACGCAGCTGCCTTGCGTTGGCAGCCGCAATGCCATTCCGCGCTCTGGAAGGAAGTGGTCTCGAAGAGGCAAAAGTGTCAGGGAGTAGCGTGGATTTCCGCACACTCCCGGAACGGCGCGAGCCTTCTCGGGAGGGCCTATCCTTCCCCGAGGAGGCGCAGTTGCTTGGGCGTCAGCAGCCAGGCGAGGGTGGCGCCTTTGGGCCGGGGTTCCCCCGGGAATTTGAGGCACGCGATACCGCCCTTCTTGAGCGGGGTGCCGTCCGAGGCTATGCCCGTGGTCGCGAGGGACAAAAAGGCACCGAGCGCGGGCTCATGGCCCACCAAAGCGACCTCCCGCCCTGTATCGGGGTCGCGCAGAGCGCGAAACACCGCCTCGAATCTTCCGCCTGGGGCCAACGCTTCGATCTCGACCGGCTTAGGCCCGGGGAGAATGCGCGCAAGGATCTCCGCGGTCTGGCGGGCACGCACGAGCGGGCTCGTCAGGATCTTGTCGAGCCCAATTCCCAGCGCGGCAAGTCCGCCGACGGCCTGCTCGAACTGTGCTCGACCCTCCCGAGTAAGCTCGCGCTCCGCATCCCCGCCCCCGGAGTGCTGCTCTTCCGCTTCCGCATGGCGAACGACATAGACCTTCACGGCTGCCAGTCTACCGGTTTTGCGGAGGCCTCCCTCTAGGGGCGACTCCGAAAGGTTCCCCCGGGCGCTCTTGAGAGCGCCCCTCTCCTTTCGCCGCCGATTCGCTTAGCCGCTCTCTGCCGCTACAGTCGTCCCATGATCGGCGGGATTCGGATCGGGCGGATTTTCGGGATACCCATCTACCTTCACCCAACCTGGTTCTTGGTCTTCCTGCTCGTCACCTGGGCTCTCGTCAGCTACCTGCGGCAGCCCGAGCACGCCGCCGACTGGTCGGGCGCAACGCAGCTTCTTGCCGCCTCCTGCACCTCAGCGCTCTTTTTCGTCTCCATCGTCCTCCACGAGCTTGGCCATAGCGTCCTCGCGCTCCGCCATAAGGTTCCGGTCCGATCCATCACTCTCTTTATCTTTGGAGGCGTCGCGCTCATGGAGCGCGAGCCGGACTCCTCGGGGGCTGAGCTTCAAATCGCGATCGCCGGCCCGATCGTGAGTGCGCTTCTCGCGCTCGGTTTTTGGGGCCTCTCGAACGTTGCAGGGTCGGCTTCCTCGCTCGGCTTGCTCGCGGGCTGGCTCGCTGCCATCAACACCGGAGTTGCGGCCTTCAACCTCTTGCCTGGCTATCCGCTCGACGGAGGGCGCGTCCTGCGCGCGTTCTTGTGGGCGCGCACGGGCGACCGCGAGCGCGCGACGAGAATCGCTGCGAACGCGGGCCAGTGGATGGCCTACGCATTCATCACATTTGGTGCCCTACAGGTCCTGCGCGGGAACATCGGGGGGGTGTGGCTGGCCTTCATTGGCTGGTTCCTGCTTTCTGCGGCGACCTCGACGATCCGGCAGGCGGCAGTGGACACGTCGCTTCGCCACCTTCGGGCACGCGATCTCATGTCGGAGGATGTGCCGCGCATCCCGGCGGAGATCAGCGTGGCTCGATTCGCGCGCGACCTCGTGATGCGAGGACGGCGCTGGGCGCTGGTGGAGCACGAGAACGCGCCGGTCGGCTTGATCTCTCTGACCGACGTGAGACGCGTTGCCCCCGAAGCCTGGGACACCACACCGGTCGGGCAGATTGCGACCCCGATTGATGCCGTCCTCACGGCGCCGCTCGATAGCCCGGTGAGCGATCTCCTGCGTACGATGGCCACCCGCAAGGTGAATCAAATCCCGATCCAGGAAGGCGGCCGGATCCTCGGCGCCGTGACGCGGGAAGCCCTCGTGCAGGCGATTGAGATGTCGACCGCGGTGGGCTAGGAGGCGGCTACGCCGAGCCAAGGCGAGTTGCTATAATGAGAGGATGAGCCAGATCGACGCAACGACGGAAAACCCGCAACACGCGGCACCCCTTGGGCCCGAGGCCTGCTACCGAGCGCCGGCCTTTGAGGTGATCTCGCTCGACTGCGAGATTACCTCCTACGCACCCGAGGGAGGCGACCCGCTCTTCTAGCCTCCCGAGCCGAGCCGCGTCGCCAAAAGCTGAAACCGCGGATCGGTGAGGAGCTCCCAGCGGTCCCCCCGCTGGAGGGCACTTAGCACCTTTGGATCCTGCACGAGGCTCTGGAACTGGGGATCGGAACGGATCCCGGCAATTCTCGGTGCGACACGGCGCGCGGTGTCTATGAGCGCCTGCTCGAAGGCAGGAGGACTCTCTGCGGCGCTCGGCGCTACGAGTCCCATCCCGGCAAAGTCGTGTCGCAGCTCAGGATCGTAGGGAAGCGAGCGAAAGCTCCCGCGCGCGAGGGCGGCATCGAGGTCACCGTCCGCAAGCGCTTCCCAGAACACCGCGTCGCTGCGCAGGGCATCGAAGCGCCCGTTCGCCAATGCACCCTTTAGCCCTTCAAGGGCCTCGTCTGGATGCGCGAGAAGCTGCACCGTCATGCGGCCTCCCGGGGACTCCGGATCGACGAGAGCCCCCGCTCCTGCCTCGACGGTGCGCTCTGCCAGCTGTCCTACGTGGGATGGGCCAAGGCGCGGAAGCATGGACTCGGGAACCGCACGGGCGACGCCGTCCACCCAAGCCGTTAGCCATCCGACGAGAAGCACCACGACGGCACCCCTGAGCCCTCCGAGGAGCGCCCCGCCGAGCCTCTCGAGCGCGGAGAGCGGCTCGTCGCCAAGACTCCTTCGGTCGTGGGCAATGAGGATCCGCGAGACGACGCTGAGCACGAGCATGGCGACCACAAAAGCGATCGAACCCACTAGAACCGTTCCGAGGAGCGGCGCCACGGCAAGCCACGCGGCAGCTGCGTCACCGAGCTTTGCGCCGGCAAGCAGGCTTGCGCCATAGGCGGCAACCAACGTGAAAATGCTAAGAGCGCTGGCAAGCGCCCCGCGCCAGGCACCCAGTGCGACGTACACGCCCAGGATCAGGAGCGACAGGAGGTCGACGGACATGCCCTCCCATCGGCGAAACAGCCTTGCGGCCCAAGACTCGCGACTGTGTCTGTGCCTAGCCGCCAAACCAGTAGGGATGAAAGTGACGAATGAGAATCGTGAGCCCGATCCCGAGGAGAACCACAAGGGGTGAGAGCTCGCGCAAACCCTGGAGGGTCTCAGGCCCGGTGAAGGGCCAAAACGGCGTGTGGTCATAAAACTCTGCGAATCCCGGTACCCGAAGCGCGAGTTTGCGTCGGTCCTGGTGCCACGATCCCACGACGCCGAAGAGCGCAAAGCCCGAAAAGAACGCCAGATCTGCTGCGCTGCCATTGGGCAGCAGGTGCAACAACCCGAAGAGCGCAATCCCCATGTTCTGGGGATGGCGAGTGATGCGATAGACACCATAGGGCGTCGCGCTCCCAGGCACCATTCCCGCCGGACTCGGGCGCAGCACGCTCGCCACCACGAGGACGAAGGCCACTCCCATCCCGGTGTAGATGACCCCCCGCTCTGCGCTTCCGATAGCGAGCCCCCACAGGACCGCCCCCGTGTGCTTGTGAGCGAAGTAGGTAGAGACCAGGGGCACGAAGAACACGAGCGCAACCGTCGAGTAGAGGGCAAGGAATGGCAGGCGGCCGATCGAGGCAACGATTCGACTGCGCACCGGTACGCTCGAAAGAGCGATGTGCCCCCCGGCAAACCCCAGCCAGAGCAGTGCAATCTGCGCGGTCGGCGACATGGTGGTGGGTCCCTTTCCCGCACGCAGCTCCGTGATCATAACGCGGACAGCGTTCCGATTCGTAAAGCGGCCGCGGACCGCCGCTGGCAACGCGCTAACCCAACTTCCGCAGCTGGCGGTTGATTTGGGCTTTTTTCCGGGGTCCGACCGGCGCAAGTAGCTGAATCTGCGTGATCACGGATCCGGAATGAGCGTGTAGTGCCAACCTACCCCCTTGCGCA
>Ga0074046_10003261_pt1 | contig 13668 bp, 15 predicted proteins | sample BogForMeECP23OM3_FD_94441 | JGI IMG/M metagenome (GOLD analysis project Ga0074046, IMG submission 94441) | Bog forest soil microbial communities from Calvert Island, British Columbia, Canada - Bog Forest MetaG ECP23OM3 | ecosystem: Environmental > Terrestrial > Soil > Wetlands ...
GTCGCTCCAGTGGTTCCCGTCGACCCAGTCGACCCCGAAACGCCCGTAGAGCCCGTCGCTCCAGTGGTTCCCGTCGACCCAGTCGACCCCGAAACGCCCGTAGAGCCCGTCGCTCCAGTGGTTCCCGTCGACCCAGTACTGCCGGTCGAACCCGAGGCCCCCGTCGATCCGGTGCTTCCGGATACTCCGGTGGAACCGGTCGTCCCAACCGTTCCGGTCGTCCCGCTCGCTCCGGTGATTCCGGTCGACCCAGTAGTGCCGGTCGATCCCGTGACGCCGGCTCCAGTGATACCTGTGCTACCCGTCACTCCCGTACTGCCGGTCGCACCCGTAGCTCCCCCACCGGGACCCGTCGCGCCGGTGGCGCCGGTGGTACCTGATCCCCTGGAGGTGGATGGGTAGGTTTCGTACCCTCTACGCCTACCGATTACAAACGACATCGTGACCCCTCTCGGTTACGGGATAGAGAAAACCTGGATGGTGGAGTTAGTGGCTGTGACGTTGCCGTCTCCAGATACCGTCCACGATCCGCGGAGGATGAATGTGACGGAGCCGGGCGCGACCCCGGTAAGGAGCGCGGAGCGGGTGACGACGATATTCTGTTCGAAGTCCATCGAGTTCAGTATCGGTCCATCGATACTGCCGGTGAGGGTGTCGAAGAGCTGCGTCTGTATGGTGAAACCGCTATTGATGACGCTCGAATCGTACTCCGTTGAGGCGATGACCATCACGTGTCCGGTCCCCGCAGGGACGGTAAACGTGGTTGACGTCAGAGCCTGAGGGGTGTTGGTCAAAACGACGCCGGTATCGTCGCCTCGGACGGGCGTCGTCGCCGGAAAAGAGCCTGTGACTCCGGTAGAACCTGTCGCACCGACTGGGCCCGTTGTACCCGTAGCGCCCGTCGCCCCTGTGCTTCCTACCCCACCGTTCACGCCGGTGCTGCCGGTCGATCCGGTGTGTCCCGTCACCCCGGTCGCACCCGTCGCCCCGGTACTTCCGCTCGCCCCCGTGGAACCGGTCGTCCCTGCGCCCCCGCTCACGCCAGTGATGCCGGTTGACCCCGCGGCGCCCGCCGTTCCGCTGACGCCCGTGCTCCCGGTCGCGCCAACGGTCCCGGCTACCCCGGTGACACCCGTATTTCCTGTCGCTCCAGCGCCTCCCGCGGCTCCGCTTACTCCGGTGACGCCGGTGCTTCCGGCCGTTCCTCCAGCGCCGCTTGCCCCAGTCGCCCCCGTGTGTCCTGTCGTGCCCGTGACGCCCGTGGCGCCCGTCGAACCGGTCGCTCCCGTGCTCCCGGTCGTGCCCACGCCGGTGATCCCCGTCGCACCGGTCGACCCTGTATTGCCGGTCGCTCCCGTAACTCCCGCCCCGGTCACGCCCGTACTGCCGGCCGGTCCCGTGATCCCCGTCGCTCCCGTGCTGCCAGTCGCGCCCGTGGCGCCGCCACCAGGGCCCACGGGACCGGTCGACCCGGTCGCGCCCGTGACGCCAGCGCCGGTGATTCCGGTAGCGCCGGAAGCGCCCGTACTGCCTGTGCTGCCCGTAGCTCCCGTCGACCCCGTGACGCCTGCTCCCGTGATACCGGTCGCTCCGCTCGCGCCGGTCGATCCGGTAGCTCCGGTACTCCCCGTCGCACCAGTGACACCGGCCCCCGTGATCCCGGTCGCTCCCGAGGCCCCAGAAGGGCCTGTGCTACCCGTCGAGCCCGTGACGCCTGCTCCGGTGACGCCCGTCGCACCGGGAGATCCGGTCGCGCCAGTCGACCCTGTCGACCCGGTAGTTCCGGATGTGCCACTCGGCCTAACGGCGCTCGAGTAGGCCTCACGAGCGTACCTACCTCGGCCGATGATATAGCTCACGAGGAGCGAGCGTATCAGCGAACGGAGGCTAGGACACCTGCAAATATAGCGCCCACTGCTGCTCCTAGGAGCGCCGGCTTCCACGGGTTCGGTGCGGGTGGGCACGCCGCGCACGGCGGAGGAGGCGAGGGACAGTTGCCTGCATGGTCGCCGGGGCCGCATGGGTGGGTCCCGTCGGCGACCTCCCGCGCTTCGAAGAGCTGCACGATGTCGACGCTGCCGCAGACGAAGAAGACGCACTTCTCGATGTGCTTCGCGACGGTTTTCGGTACGTCGCCCGCGTAGTTGAGCTCGAAGTACATCCAGTTCGTGCCCTTGGTCGGCGCCGGAAGACCAGAGATCCAGTTGTCGATCAAGAACTGTCCACGCGTCGGCTGACCGCTCTGCCACGAATACGTGACCGTGAACCCCTCCTTCTTCAGCTCATCGATGGCGTCGGACACCTTGGCGCGGGCGTCCACGCTGAGAAGGGCCGCGTAACGGTTTCCGGGCGAGGCGAGGTAATTGCCCTGCGCGTCTGGGGAGATAGAGATCCAGCACTTCATGGCGAGGCCTCCGCGCCGCTTGCGGCGCCGTTCTGGAGAATCTTTCTGCAACGATCCAGGTACGCGTAGCACTCGGGGTTATCGCTGCGGGCGACGGCGATCGGTTCCGGACCAACGAGCGCGATGATGCGCTCGTACTCGGCGCGGATCTTCACGGCCTCGTCGGTCTCGTCGCTGTAAAACCACGGCTTCTCCCGCCAGTACGGCTTGATGGTGTCCAGGCGACTGGCGTGGACGAACGCCGCCTCGTCGGGGGCCTCCTCGAGCACGAAGTTGCCTGGGAACATGGGCACCTCCCAGAAGTCGTGCTTCACGAAGTGCCTGAGGCAATTGGACGCGTACGGCTCGCGACCGACGACCCCGTCCGGCGAGCGGTGCGGAGTGTTGAGTGCCATGGATCTCTGGATCGTCCAGTCGCGACTGTTGACCCACGCGATGAATCCTGGCGTCGCCACGAAGTCCGCGTCCCACTTGAAGCGCCACATCGAGGACGCTTGGCTGAAGGCCCAGTCGTAGTAGCTCATGATGCTGTGGGGGCTATTTTCCGGCGTGACGAACGTCTCGAGGCCCGCGCGAGAGATCGGCACGTCGTACTCGACGATCTTCATGCGGTGGCGCGATGGCATTTCCTGCTGGCAGGCTAGCGCAATCGCTTTGCTGCCGTCGGTGCACCGGTGCAGGATGACAACGACCTCGATCGGTTTCTCGATTGGCAAGAGGCTCATGATGCTCTCGCACAGGGTCGCTTCCTCGTTGTGCGCTCGTACGATGAACGAGATCTCCGCGGAGGTCGCCGGAGCGATGACGGGCTTTCCCTCGGGCTCCTCCGTGAAGCCCGGGTAGTACCGGCGGAGCGAGTCGAGCTCCGTGCGCTCCGGGTTGAGCCCGTAGAAGCCTGTTGGTCCGTCCACGGGGCCGTTCATGTCGCGCACGCGCAGGCACTGGTCGAAGAACTCCTCGTACTGGAGCACTACCCTTTCCATTGCGAAATTATCCCGTGCCCACTTGGCTGCGACCCGGCCGTCGATCCGATCGATGTTTCTCGCGGCCCACGCGAACTGCTCCATGGTGCGGCACCGGTAGCCGGTGATGCCGTGCAAGTTGGTTTCGGGAAACACGCCGAAATCACTAGTAATTACAGGTACTCCCGAGAGCATCGCCTCTACGTGCGTGGACCCGAACGGCTCGATGTAGATGGTCGGCGCGAAGAGTGCTCTCGCGTTCGCGAGCAGCTCCTTGCGCTCCTCGATGCCAACCGGCGGCCGGTAGGTCACGTGCGGCGCCAGAAACTGCGTCGGGTCCCCTTGGCCCACGATCGTGATCCTCGCGCCGGCAGCCTTTGCCGAGTCGCACGCGATCCCCACGCCCTTGTCGAAGTTCAGGCGTCCGAGGTACAGAAAATCTCCGCTGCGCTGCGCCCTCGGCTCCGCGAACTGCGTCAGGTCGAAGGCATTTGGGATGACGTTCCAGTACCACTGACCCCCGTGCCACGTACCCGCTGCGCCGAGGTGCATGTGCAGCCACGCATAGCTCTCGTAGACGCGCCACGGAGCCCACGCGCCCCGGTAACCGATGCCGCTCTCGACCCGGTACTGAGGGATCCTCTCCGTCGCCTGGGGCTGCGTGCCGTTCCACGGGTGGCAGATGATCTCGGTGAACGGTTCTCCCGTGCGGTTCAGGATCGCGGCGCGCAGGTTCGCGGCGTAGCGGGCGTGGTACGGAGCGAAGTCGCCCGAGACGTCCGTCTTGTAGAACTCCTTGCCCGGGTAGTTGAAGTACTTCGCCCAGACGTCGTGAGGCATTACGTCGACGTTCTCGGTGCACTCCGGGTTCGAGCCCTCCACGCCGTAATGGATGACGTGGTGCCCGCGCCGCGTCAGCATCTTGCAGAGCGTGAGCGTCTTCTGCGTGAAGGCGCAGGTCGAGAACTCGGGGGTTGTCTTGGTGTGGGGGACGCCGAGGACGTGGATCTTCATCTTGGTCTCTTTCGTTGGGCGGAAAGTGGCCGGCACGACGGAAGGCATTTGGACGGACGGGGTCTTGCTCCAGTGGAAGGCGACCTTGTGCCCGGCCCAGTGCCCTTCTCCGAACTCGAGTTCTCGTCTACCAGGTAGGTTGAATGGGGGCGCCGACAGGTCGACCGGTCGATACTGACCTCGGTCTATTTGGCTGTTTGGCGCCCCAGGCGAGATGTTTTCCACGGAAATGATGTGCTTCGCTTTGCTTGCAAATAACTCGAAGAGCTCCTGGATGTCCTCGAGCGGCAAATGGATGAACAGGTCCTTGCAAAGGATCAGGTCAGCTTCGGGAATCTCACCGCTGGCCAGTTCAAACCGCCGGTTTGGGAACTCAGCTCGCAGGCGGTCGATCAGCTTCGGGACAATATCAAGCCCCAGGTAGTCCCTGTCTCCCCAATCGACGAATTTAGCCCACTGCTGGTCCCCGCAGGCGTAGTCGACGACGGAACGGATATCGTGTTCCTTCAGGAAAGAGCTCAGATAATCGCGCAGAGGCTTGGTGTACCCCACTTCGCTGCCAACGCCACTGCCCGACCCTCCAGGTTCGTAGGCTGCGAAAAACGGCTCCTCGCCGGCACGAACCGTTCTATGGGTCTCGACCCAGTTGGCATCCGCCGCGTGATGAGCGAAACCAGTATGCCCGCGGTTCAGGAAGTCCTGGTCGTAGATCCGGATATGTTGGTCGTTCGCAGACAAAAAGCAGGTTGTGAGAAAAGTGGGTCCAGTACGAGCAGGTACGTTGTCGTAGTGCCTTGCGTGAACAAGGTTATCCAGTACTAACCGCAGAAATGTGCTCCCTTTCGGGAAGCCAAACATGCTGTTTGTGACGTTGAACCACGTGTGCAGTGTCGCGGCAACGAAGGCGTGTTGGAGCCGTTCGTCAAAAGGCCTCAAGCTCTGCGAATCGATGTCGCAGTACACGCCGCCGTGCTGGTAGACAATCTCGTATCGAGCAATATCTGCTTTTGCACCCCAGTTCGTCTCGGCGTCGTAGACGTCACGGTGAGACATAACCAGGTCTCCGACCCCCGCTACACCGACGCCCCTTGGCGGCACAGTCTCGTGGTCGACCCAGAGCGTCACCTCGTAGCCCGGGTTGTCCCTCGCAAAACCCTCGACATTCGCGCGGTACTTGTCAGGCAGTGGGCTGCCGATCCACACGAAGTGTAGTTTTTTCGGAACCTCATAGGTCGCCCCCGGTTCGTAACCGGTGAAGCGAACCTCGTGCGCGCCATTGGCGAGGATGTCTCGGACCGCATCGAGCGAGTACGACGAAGCGGAAAGCGAGCCGGTCTTCACGTACGGCGCCATAGCCCGAACTCGGGCGAGTTCGAACTTTTCTCGCGCCAGCGCCTCGGTTGAGGCATTCGCAAAGAAGGAGTTAGCTTCGTTGTATAGGTAGAGGACCTCCGGAATAAAAACCGATCTCGCCTGGCCGGCCAACTCCAAAACGGCCAACATAACGCGCTGATCCGGCACCATGCCGGCGTACCTATTGTCGACATCGCGGAAATCTTCGTCACGTATCTGCTTGACCAAGCCGGCGCGGAACGTCTTCAAGTGCGTCGCGCGCCACGGCTCCTCTCGCGGACGAGACCCTACTGGAGCAGCGAAACCCATCTGACCCGTACTCGATAGGAACTGTCCGTACGTCACCCACGATCCAGCCTCGTGGGCGATGAGTACACGCTCCAGTGCGTGAGGCGTGAGCGCATCGTCGCCATCGACCCACACGACAATCTCATCGTCGGGCAGCGAACGCCAGACAGGGAGAAGGTTCTGGAGGACAGATGCGTCATCTTCGATCGGCGCGAGGACTTCGCAACGTTCCTCTCCGTTGGCAGCCGCCCTAGCAGCTTCGAGCGTCTCTTTGTCGACGGCAACGAATACATGGCGCCAATCCTTGTGCGTCTGCGTGCGCACGCTCTGTACGCAGCGTACGGCAGCAGCCGGAGCGTTCTTGACTGTGGATGTAACGGTGACGTGAAGTTTGGTCTTTTGCATAAACCGAAGCATAAGACCACCAAGCGGATGCTCGACTAGCCCCGCACCCTTAGCGATCTTGGTGATCTTGTCGATCTGCCCCTGAAGATCTCCGCCAACCGCATGCGCCTCAACAAGGAGCGCTTTGACTCCGGCGAGATACTTGTATCCTTCCAAAATCTCGACCTCACTACCTTCCGTATCAATCTTGAGTACATCACATGGTGGCAGTTCGCTCGAGTCGACCGCTGACACCATCGTCCAATGTTCTAGATCCTGCCGTACATAAGGCCACCGGACATCGCTTCGCAGGCTTCCTTCAGTAAATGATAAGCCGGCGTAGAGGCGCACCGTCTCCGTCGTCTTGGGATGTACTAGTGCAGCCTCGTGGGCTACGATCTGGCTCTTTCCCATCTCGATTGCAAGGGCGTGTAGCAGATTGAAGTTTCCCGGATCCGGCTCGTAGGCATACACGGTGGTCCGCGCACCCCAACGTTCGATGGCAGCACGAACGAAACAGCCTACGTTGGCACCAGCATCGATAATGATGGGTGCTGCATAGTCCGGCAACGTCTCAAGACTGTACTCGGCGATCTGGTGCTCCAAGCTCATTTTTTCCTAAGTCCTCCGGGCCGCCGTCAGCGCGAGCTGACGAACCCACGCCGACGCGCCCCCGGCGCCAGCCCTCTGCGCCGCCGATGCGATCTCCTTCTTCTCGGAGGACGTCACGCGTAGGACCAGGGTCTCGTCCTTGACGGTGCCCTTCGGCTTCTTCGGTCGTCCACGTCGTCCGGGCACCGGGATAATATGTGCCAACTGAAAAGATGCGTCAAGGACCTTGCGCGGTCCTTTTTCGTTGCTACGATAAGTGTATGGACGCGATCAAGACAGCGCTTACGGCTACGGCCATTGTACTGACCGGGTGCAGTGGTTCCGCGTTTTCAACGGGGACGGATTTTACGAACGACGACGCTGGCGGCGCCGGGGACGTCGCCGTCAAGGTGGACGGAAACGACGCTGGACAGATCGTCACAACCGATGCGGATGCGGGCGAGACGGCGACGTCGGACGCAGCGCCGGAAGCCGCGACGCAGGCAGATGCGGCTCCAGACGCCCCCGGTCCGGCGTGCACCTGCGGTGACGCGGGCACCTCCTGCTTCTACTCGGTGTCCGAGCCGCCGTCGGGATATGGCCTGCCGTATCCGGTAACGACGCTGGTGCTGACGCCAGGCGCTCCGAGCGGCACGTTCACCGCATCCGTTACGGCAGTGCCGATGCCGTACCACAACGTAGTCTGGTACGACATCGACCTCGGCGACTTCACCAACGGCGGGACCATCTACATCCAGGGGCAGGTCGGCGACGGAAGTTGCAGCGCTTCGTCTTATCTGATGGCGCAATGCGGGGCAGCGTCCGCTGCCGGCTCATTCCCGTCTACGCCATTGGAAGGATTGAATACAATCAACAGCACCTGGACGTTCCCGAGCTACCAGTTTCCCGCCGGCACGACCGTACTGCACTTCGGCACCGAGGGCGGCTGGGGCAATCCGGCGGGTTCTACGAACACGAACAAGGTCACGGTGCTCGTGCAGCCGGCTTCGTAAGCTACCGCCCCGCCTCTCTAAGCCCCCACACAAAGCCTCCGGCAACCGTTGCGAGCGCCACGGCGCATACCGTCACAAGACCCCAGTCGGTCCGCTCGGGCGGCTGCACGGCGGAAGCCGAGTAGAGGGCGAGATCCGGATCGGGCGTCGCGAGGGCGGGGTCGGTCGCGTCGGCAGCGTTGAGGCCCGCCTGCTGCGACGCCGGACGGTAGAGCGTGACACCTGGCCAACAGATGTCGGTTAGGAGCGTCGTTGTGCCGTCCGGATTCTGCTGGAAATGCCAGTTATGGTGATCCTTACGCGCCATAACCGGCGTCCCACCCCAGCTAGACGTCCAGGTCTGCCCGTACGGGAACTGCGAGATCCGGTCCCGCAGCGCAATCGCCCACTGCGTAAGTTCCTGCGGTACTGGACCCTTCCAGATCGCATACCCAGCTGGCGGCGGAGGGTTACTTGGGCACGACTCGCCGAAAATGACTGGTTGGCCGTTACGGTAAATCACGCGAACCTCGCCCTTGCTTCGTCGGCGGCGACGGCAGCGATGACGGCGAGGAGAGCGACGCCTAGGACTGCGACGGGGGCTCCGTTAGGAGGCGAAGCGGGAGGCGTGACGCGGGAGAAGTCAACGTAGTCGTCGCCGTACACCGGATCACGCGGTTTCTCTCCGGGGCGCATCGCGTACGCCTGCGCAATCGCGTTTTGGACTGCCGCCGTACGGGCTCTACCCGCCATCGAGTTCGCAAGATCCCGCACCGTGATGTAGTGCTTGTTGCTGGCGTCGAAGCTGGAGTTACTCTTGTACTCTTGACTAGGTGAGCGAAAGACAACGCTGTCGAGCGACGGAGCGGTCTTCAGCAGCACCTGGCCGAGCTGAGAAAGCATGAGACGCGCCGACGATCGAATTGAACCGTACTGGAGTGCATCACGCCAGTAGTTAAGAATCGGACCGGCGAGCTGCTGGGAGGCTGTCCAGGTCTGATACTCGCTGACAGGAACACTGACGTAGCGCTTATACGTGCCAGGAGCCTGGCAGAATTGGTTGAGCCCAACACAACCGTCCGGATTCATGATTGCCGGATCAAACGTGCCTGCCGTCTCCAGGTACAGCACGGGAAGCTGCCACTCCGGCCGGATGCCGAGCTGATCGCTCACCTTCCAGAGAGCGTCACCAAAGGCGGGCCAGTCAAGCGCCATGCCGCCTCAGACAGGGGTCGTGATGAGGACAAGGCTACCGTTCACCGACCAGGCACCGGCGGTCGTCCCTGTTCCCGCAGTCCAGATGGCTCTGATGTCGATCGTGTGCTCGCCGTTCGAAGGGGTTTCCCAGAACAAGCTGAACGGGACCGGCTGGGGCGGAGTCGCCGGAGAGATGTTCGATACCGGTACGAAGACCTCGATGCTGTACGCGGGCGTCGTGGAAGTGTCCAGGTAGATGCCCACGGTGATAACCGCAAAACCTGCCACCGGAGACCCGTCCACCAAAACGTACGGCCACTGGAGCTGCCCCGAGTACATGACGATGATGCGCGCCTCATTCCCACCGGACGCAACAACATCGGGGAGGAGGCTCGTCGAGAAAGCGTCGCCGAATATGTTCACGGGCAGTGTGAGCCGCGAATCCGTGAAAATGGTCGGCTGACCCGATTTCTCGGGATACGTCTCGGGCGACTTGTTGTGGATGTTGGCGATCTTGCCCATGAGCTTTTTCCTTAGGTGGGGGTAGAGATAATGGCTCCGCTGCCGGACGCGGCGGTAGCCGTCTGCCCAACGCCGGTCGTCAGGGCCTGGATACTGATCGTGGACCCTGAAGCCAGGGCCGCAGACTCGAAAGAGAGTCCGAACGGGGCCGGCGAGTTCGCCGTCGCCAGCTCCACCGTGATGAAGTAGACGACCACGCTATCAATGACAATCTGGACCTCGACCTGAACGCCGCCGGCACTCGGAGTCTCGAGCACGCCCGAAAAGAGGATGATGTTTCGAAACCCCTTCGGCAGCGAGCTGACGACCGGGACGAGCAGATTCGCACTGTTCGTCAGCGGTACGGGCGTAGCGTTGGCCACGGGTTGCGTCTGGACAAGGCCAGAAGGTTTGGTGGTCCCGTACGTCTCCGGAGACCGTCCCTTGAGTCCTGCGATCTTACTCATCGATTTTTTCTCCCTAGGCCGAGGTGACGATGACGACGACGCTGGTGTCGATCGCTGAAGCGGTTCCGGAAGACGTCTCGGCTCGCACGTCCACTTGGTGCGAACCCGCAACCCCCAGGCTACCCGTCTCGAAGACCAGGCTGAACGGGACCGGCGCGCCCGCCGTCTGCACCTCGAGTTGGATCTCGTAGACGTTGACAGTGTCGACGAAGATCGCAACGGTAGTCGGACCTGCGGGGCTCGCGCTCTCGAGTACGCCCGAGACCATGATGGTCGCGAAGGCTCCCGCCACCGCCGCAGTAAACGAGATGGGTCCCACACCACCAAAAAGACTCGTGAAGCTGCCGTTTACGACCGTCACCGGAGCGGTATTGAACTTCGACAGCGTCTGAAGGACGTTCGATTTCGTAGGCGACGACGGGTACGTCTCCGGCGATTTGTTCTTGATGCCTGCAATCTTCGACATGCTCTTCTCCTTTTAGCCGATGGCTTGCGCGATATCCCGGGCCCACGTTGCGTAATTTTGCGGATGTACCCCGTCAGGGCGCAGCGCCAACTTGGCTCCTGCAATCGTCTGCACTCCGAGCGACCCGATAGCGCCGCGCACGGCGGGGTAGCCGACCCCTGCCGGCGGCTCGATCCACACCACCTTCGATCCGATACCGTGGATGGCGCTCACGATGGTGTGGTAGTTCGCCGAGTTCGGAGCGTTACCGTCATTGACGCCGAGAGCGACGAGCGTCAAGTTCGGCTGATAGGTCTCCAGCCAATCGCCGCACGAGGCGGCGATCCCAGGGCTAGCACCGAAGTGGGCGTCCTCCTGTGTACATGCTGGCGCGCGTGCCGCCCACTGCGAAACATTCGAGCCTTCGTGCCCTTCGTACTTGAACTGCGGCAAGAGCTTTGCGAGTTCGGGGCCGAGGCCGACCGCGTAGGAGTCGCCGATGAGCGCGATGCGGCGCGGTACCGAGATGCGCGGCGACGCCGCCCTGGTCGAGCGGCTCGCAACGGTTGCGACGACCCCCGCTACGCCGAGGGCGAGGCCGCCTGCGGCGAGCGCCGTCATCCAGGAGAAGCTCTCGCGTGCCACCACGGAGAGAGCCTACCCGATGTCAAGTCGCGCGTCTCGCTAGAGCTTGTGGGTGAGCCACCAGCTGCGCGCACGACCGATTCGCGATCGGGAGACGTCGGCGTTCTCGAAGCACCGCCCCGTCGCGTAGGCGCTCATCCGGTCCTCGACGGGCAGCGTGTGGCAGATGTTGAACGACCCGTGCAGGATGTGCAGGGCCGCGCGGAAGCACCGGGTGCGCTCGGCGACGAGGTCCTTGCCGGTCCACCCCTCGCGCGTCGTGCCGTCGCCGACGCGGATCTGCATCAGGCAGAAGGAGCGCCCGCTGTCCCCCAGGTTGTCGCCGTCGTCGACCGTCTTGCGGTACGCACTCTCGTACGAGGCGACCGACAGCATGAGGAGCGCTGTCTGCGCTCGGCCGCTCGGCCCGGAGAAGAGGGGAGACTCCTCGGCGTCGGTAGCCACCTCGGCAGCGTCCCCGGCGATGCTCTCGTAGCGGGCGAGGGCGTCCTCCTTCGACTCCGCCGTCTGCGCGTATAGAGGGACCCAGGACAGCATCGCGGCTACTAGGTAGGATACTAGGCTCATGGTTGGACCTCCGAAAGGGGCGACCCTACCCCGGGCGCTCCACACGAGGCCAGCCGTTTCGACACGTCGATGACACGGTGCGCAAGTACGCTCGCCGTCGTGAAGCTCGGGATCTAGCGCGAATGGGCGGCGAGCTCCTCGACGGCTCGGTGGATGTCCATCAGCCGCGCGATGGTCGACGCCCTCTCCTCAGGGCTCGGCGCGCGGACCTTCCACGAGCGGAAGAGCGACTGCATTGCGACCGCCTCCTGGCGGAGCTCAGTGCCTTCGTCGCTCGCCGCTAAGCCGTCGAGACGCTCGATCGCTTCGACGAGCGTCTGCTCGAACACGGCGATCGTTCCAGAAGGGCGCACGGTAGGGACATCGTCGCTCGGCACGGGGCTCGAAGGGTAGCCGTCCTCCGACACCGAGCAAAACTAGCCGACGGTTCCTAGATGCCGCGGGAACGCTTGGCCGCCGTTACTGTTCGCGACGCGGAAGACCGAGTCGAGCAGTAGACCAAAGAGCCACGGGAGGCGCTCGCGCTTCATGCCGCCCCGGGCGGCGGCTTCCTAGGTACTCCAACAATCGGTGGCGGCAGCGGCGGGAACTTGTCCTTCTCCGACAGCGTCACAGCCTCCCGCTCGACCGCGTTCATAGGTGCCGCCGCCGTGGGCACCGGAAAGATGAGCGACAGGTAGTTCAGCCAATTCGGAGGCTTACCGTTGTAGATCGCCTTGATGACGAGGGCCCATACGCCCATCGACCACATCGCCGTTCGAAGGCCGAGCAGGATCGTGTGCACCGGATCGGTGTGCCCCTGGACGATCGAGACGACGACGGCCTGCGCCTCAGAAGCGAGAACGATCGCCACCGGCTTCCAAACGTTCGTGTTCCACGACGAGGGGAGCGAAATCGGGAAGCTCGAGTCCTCGCTGAGAAGCTGAACGATCCAGCCTGAGAGGAGAGCCATGAGCGGCCCCCACTCGGAGCCCATCGCATCGTGCAGAAGCTGGAGGATGTAGGGGAGGATGGCGGTGAGAATCATCTCGAAATGAGAGTCTACCGCAGAGCCCAACAGGCTGCTCGACTTACGAGATCGATCCCGCCACAAGCATGTGAAACGATTCTCCCAGCCCGTCAATGTGGTGCCGGTTGACGTCGATCTCATAGCCGCCGATCTTGACGTTCTCGGCTTCTTGCACGAGGCCGAAACCGCGCACCGCAGGAGCCGTCGCCTTCGGCGACGAGGCCCAGTAGCGCGTCGCCTTGAGGTCCTGGTAGAGCTCGGCCGCCGACAGAGGGTCGGCCCAGCCGTCGTAGCAAGACATCTCGGTCTGCGTCGCGACGACATCGAAAGCGGAGTTCACGTACAGGATCACCTGCTCCTTGCTCGCTCCGACCTCCCCCTCGACGTCGAGCGAGTGCGTCACGCCCTTCAGGACGCCGAGCGCCCGCAGCTTTGTGACCGCGCGTAGACCGTCGCGCGAACCGTAGATGGCGCTCGGTGCGTGCATGCTGTCGTTCGGGGCGACCCCGACAGTCATGAGCCCGAGTTGCCGGTCGAGGATGTTCTCGATCTCGGGGACCGTGAGGTTCTCGACGTACCGGACAACGAAGTGAAACGTTTCTCCGCCGTACGACGCGCGAGCGAGGACATCGAGCGCCGCCTGCGACAGGGGCTCGTAACAATCAAAACCGATCACAGAATCCGGAACCGGTATGACGCGCATGTCCTTATCAAATTCCTTTCAGCGCCGCGATCGCTCCCGCGACCCCAGTGACCGTTCCGGCGATGACGCCTAGCGGCGCCGCCCACTGCGCGATCGTGTTCAGGATCGAGAGCACCTCGTCGGATACCGAGCGCTCCGTTGCCCAC
>Ga0074046_10003262_pt1 | contig 13667 bp, 5 predicted proteins | sample BogForMeECP23OM3_FD_94441 | JGI IMG/M metagenome (GOLD analysis project Ga0074046, IMG submission 94441) | Bog forest soil microbial communities from Calvert Island, British Columbia, Canada - Bog Forest MetaG ECP23OM3 | ecosystem: Environmental > Terrestrial > Soil > Wetlands ...
ATCATCCGTTCGATTCTCGGTGCATAGGCGTCCATGCTGCGCTCCTACCCCTTGTTGCGCTCCAATCCAAGGACTTGATATCATATTCCCTGAAAATACGGAAGTTATTTGCGTCCCGTTCCTGAGCCCGCGAAGCAGCCTTACTTATGGCCAGGGACACTAGGGCGTCAATGAGATCTGCGAAAGTTTCTTCCTGCCTTCGCAAAAGTACAGCGCCCTGAATCTTTCCAGCTGCTTGATTCTGTCGATGAGCATCCGTTCCTGATCCGAACTGGCGACGTTCCGCACCAATACCTTTGCATCGGCCTCGTTCAGACGCAGCACGATGAAGTTCGCAATCGCGGAGAAAAGTGAGATATTGAAGTCCTTGGCTTCCTGTGAAGCAAGCACAAGCGATATGCCATACTTGCGGCATTCCTTGGCCATCGTGGGGATGAGTCTAAGCTTGGCTGCGCGATGCGCCTCATCAAATACCACGGCGTGCGTGATGCGCTCTTGGATGCCCCTGCGGAACATATCTTTGTAGAGTCCATAGAAAACGAGGGATGCAAAGGCCTTCTGCAAGTTATCATTCTGCGTTGAGTGAATACGGACCACGATTGGGTCCGTACTATTCCAGAGGCTCTCGCGGGACTCAGCGAGATCGAAGAATCCGTAGTCGCCGAGTTCCTCCAAACGGGCCAGGAGGGTGCGCAGACCTCGGTCTGGTTTTGGCTCGTCTCGCAAAATATCCACGAACCGCCTGAACTCCGGCTCCTGAGTCTGCTCCAGAACCGAGTTCGGGTCATCCCACCCCTTCTCACGAAAGCTGTCCTTGATGGCCTTGCGGACACGTTCCCCTTGGATGTCTCCAAGCTCGGGGAAAATCGCGACGAAGATATCCCGCAACGCACCCGCCACATCGAGATAAGACATCCGAGATTGACGGTCCATCACCTGTAACGGGTTAAACCCCAACCCTGAGAACTCTATGAATCGAACTGAGCTAACCAGCCGTTTAAGCCCCTCGTCTATGTCCTGGTGGTAGGAAAAAACGATGGGTCGGATGCCGATGTCGAGCATCTGTTGGCACAAATTCAGAAGACATGTTGTCTTGCCCATTCCGGGCAGTCCTGCCACCAGAAGATGTGGGTTCCCCTTGATCGTCAGCGACCACCGGACTTCGGCGCCCGTGAGCAGATCCGTACCGAGGCAGACCGACGGCACGCGTTCGGAGGCGATCTCCGCGTCTTCTCCTGAGATCGGTTTCTCCCCATGCTGTTCGTCGCTGAGAGCCTTCGGCGTGGACTTCTCTTGGGTCGAGCTCCCATCCGGCGCACGTCCCGTATCCGTCTGCGGCCCGCATGGCCCCTCTGGCCCTTTCGCGCCACCGCCAGGGGATCGCATGATTGTCTCGCCGCGAGAATCCGAGTCGGGCAGCATGCCCGGTCCGAACAAGAATAAGCGTGTATCCCATCCCGTTGGAGAGATTTCCAGGGGACTTGCGCCGAAGTACTCTGGGCAAAAGACCCAACCGCGGTCACCGCTTGGCATTCCCGAAAAGCTGTACTCGCCCCCCCTCTCGACCATGCGATTTATCTCAGAGCAGAGTATTTCATACTGTTCACTCGGCAGGTAGTGCCTGTGCGCTTTATCGGCGTAGAATCGCAGGACCCGAGCAAGCTTGGCACGCCGGATCGCCCTGAAGGAGGAGCAGCAGCCCTCGTTCGAGTACCAGTCGTCCCAACGCTTGCGCAGGGACTCGACTTGCTCGCGAATCCCCTCGAGCCCTTCAGGGCTTCGCGCGGCGCGTAGATGCCGACGGTATTTCACCTCGATGAACCGGAAAAACAGTCCTTTTCGTGGGACGATCGACACATAGATGAGATCGGGGCGCGTTTCCTTCTCCTCCTGACTGTTTTCTTGTGTCGATAAGGGCGGAAGCAAGTCGCGAACATCGTCGACGGGTACGATGAAGCCGGCTGTGAGAGGTACCCAGCACTCCCTATTCTCGGGAGCCTGCCGGCAATTCGCGTGGCAGAGCGCAAGAGCAATGAGCTCCGAGGTCGGTGCCTTCTGCCCGGTAAGACGAATGGCCAATCGTCCACTGAGGGCCTTGAGGTGCTCCATGAGAAACTCGGCGTTGCGGCGACTGCGGCTCAGGCCCATCTGATCAAGTGCGCCATCCAGCAGATTTCTGACCTCTTCGAGGTTACTGGTCGAGGTGATCAACTGAAGGCAGCCGAGGTCTTCGCGTTCTGGGACGCAATCGATCACGTACGCGTCGTAGATTTCCTTGTTGTCCCTCGGCGAATCGAAATACTCAATGCCCGCATTCCGATCCAATGTGATGACCCAATCACACAACTTGTGAAGTCCCTCAAGGCTATCCGCCTTCTCGGGGGAAATCTCTGTCCTTAATATCGGAAGGTCGCCCTTGGCGCCGATGCTTCGCGCCACGCACCTTTCGATGACCTGCTGCAAGCGCACCAGACGTTCGGTGTGCGTTCGGTCTGATGGATGCTTTTCGCCCTCGATCGAATGGGGAATCGCACTTCGCCACAACGGCGAAGGAGTGCTGGAGAATTCTCGATCGAAGAATGAGAGGAGGCCAAACGCATAGAAGGGTCTGGGCTTGGCGGTCTGCTCCTTACTTTCTGGCGCGACGTGAGACTCAAACGTGTCGAAGGCAACTGCAAGATGGGCCGCTGTCTTCGGATCTTGCTCGCTCTTGCGAGCCCAGCGGAGCCTTGGAAGATTCACACCGCCAGGCAGGCTCAAAGACTCCAGCATCCATTGGTCCTCTGGAGACAACACTCCCGCGCCGCTGCGGCGTTTCTCACGAGCCTCTGCGATGAAACGTCCTGCAACTCCGCGCTGTTCCCGTGACGGATAAAGTTCCAACACAAAAGCCGGGGCTGCCATCTTCGCGCCCTCTTCGAGATCTTCCTCGTCCGCGCCTCTGAGATGTCGCACAACATGGCCAAGCGAGCGAGCGACCGTAAGGCTATCGCCGGCCCTGAGAGCGTGGATGTGGAGCAATCTGGGCGTTCCGTGACAATCGGCGTACTTGAGGATCTCATTCCCCAGCACTTGGGCGCTCTGCTTTCCCACTGTCGGCACCGCATCCGCCGTTTCGCTTTCCCCCAAGGCCCTCGCTAGAATCGCTACGGCAGCCTTTGGCTCTCTGTCGCAGTCGGGAACCATGCCCACGGCGTGGAAGCCGAGCGTATCGGCAAAGACAAAGGAACTTCCGGTGACCAGACCCGGTAGGAACGCCGGGAACATCGCGCCGTCCAGGACCGAGAACTCCGTGCGAACATCCCTGGGAGTCATCTTCTGTTCGAAGGCCGTATGGAGCAAGAGGTTGTCAAACGCCACGTACCAAGCCACGCGCAGTGGGTAGATAGGCAAGACGATCAGCCCAATGGTCCGACCCGAAAGGGACTGCACCTCGACGGTATTCGCTAGAGCCAGGGAGGGCTCACCTTCCTCTAACACTGCGGCCCAGGCAAGGAGGTATTCCTTTACGACTGTATCGAAAATCTTCGATTTCTCATCGTAGACCTGGCCAACGCCCCCGCCGCAGGTGGCGAACCGTTCCGCCATGCGGCGGCTCGCAACTGCCGCTCGGTCCCAGAGTGGTTCCCATAAAGTCCCGGAGGATTCGGGACGGGAAAACGGAATGAACTCCGGTTCCCCAGCCCGCGCGCCGGACGCTCGCACCTTGACGCGCCAGCGCCCGATCGTTCCCGTTCGCCCGATCCATTGCTTCTCCACCTCATCGATCAGGGATGGCCGAAAGACCCGGAAGCTCTTGCCGCGATGTGGCGTTCGCAACAGGACGAAGCCTTTGGAATCCACGGGGAGAGTTGCCGTGGAGGAGGCAAGAGTTGAGACCATCCCTCGATCATCAAGTTCGATCAGCCCCTCGCTGAAAGCTCGCACCTTCTTCCCGACTCCGCCTTGCTCTCGTTCCGGCGGCTGGCCAAAGCGGATGATGAATTCCTCGCTATCCTGCGGTTCGACCGATTCGTTGCCGATCACCGAAACGACAACCTTGGCCGAAATCAGCGCGTCCTCGCCCAGCATGGAAAAGTCGTCGTTGCTGAAGCGCCACTTCTCTTCCTTCTTTCCCGAGTGCGAGACCTCCTGGGAAGCAAGCTCCCCTTCCATATCCGTCAGGATGACGACGCGGTACTCGACGGCAGCCTTCTCCAGGTTTTCCGGCCGCGCCTTCCACCTCACTTCGAGCTTGGAGTAATCGCCTGTCTTCTCGGCGTCCGGCTTCAGGATCAAGACTGGCGGTTCATCGGAGTCGCCCTCTTCCACCAATCCGGACCACTTGGCGATTCTACCGGCGTCTGTTCGCCAGGGAGAAAGCTCAATGCCCTGAATGGACTGAGTGGCCCCCTCACGCCGCAAGGCATTGACCCACAGATGCTTCTTGTCGGCGAGTTCCGCCAATGCGGGAAGAAGCGGCTTCGTAGCCGCCGAGCGCACGAACTGCTCCAGGTCCCCTATCTGCTGCTCAGAAGGAGTCAGTAGCTTCAGAGCCTCAATCCGCCTTGCGGGAGTGAGTCCGGAGGCCGCTGTTCCCAGGAGGCGATCCACAAACATCCGGGAGACATCCAGTCCGTCGCCCCCCTCCGATTCGTCGGATTCCTGGACGGGCCACAGGCCGAGTAGATACAAGAGCTTACCCGGATGTGTCTCTTCCGCCGCGATGCTTACAAGAAAATCGAACTCCGTCCAGGGCGAAATGCTCAAGCGGCGGCCGTGTCCACGCGCCCTTTTGACCGCGCGTTCCGCATACTCCCGTGTCTCGCGAGATAGTCGACGCGTCACCTCGCTTCCCCCCAGGCGTAGCGCCTCCTTGAACAGGCTCGCCTCGTCCACCTCCCGCGCGGCACTGTAGATGCCGTCCATCCCGGCGCCAGCCCGCGCCGTGTCGACCAGCAAGAGCGCCGCAGCCCCCTTCGTCTCGCGCATTTCCACGGCGCGGTCGGCCGTGATGGTGCGTGCGCTCTCATCGTCCGCATCCGCGACGCGCCAGACCTGCCAGCCAGATGGGGCGAAAGAAGAATCGCGTGCGAGGGCCTCGACGACGTCGGGCGTCAGGCAGCGCACAAAGGCCATGGCTCCGGCTTCGCCCTTGCCCAGAAGCTTTCCAAAGGCGTCTCCAAGGATGGTCGCGTGCAGCTCAGTCCATGCCATGTTCATCCTCCGTTGGGCGCTCAAAGCGTGGCCGCAGGCGCTTCATCGCTTCGGCATCGTTGACGCCAACGAGCAGTCCCAGATCGCGCAGACGGCGCTCCAGCATAGCGTGGTTTGCTCTCAGAAGATCATTGGAAATCGTCAACCCGGGCGGGGCTACGTCCACGCAGAAGCCGTAGCGTTCTCGGAGTATATGGATGAACTCCTTGAAGGAGAGCGGCCGGAAGCCGGGCTTGTTGCCGCTTCTCAGGATGTGAAGATGGACAACGTAGTCCAAGACCGAATCCGTGAACACAAGGGATCGGATTTCCCTTGTTCTTTTTCCCGTCACAGGGTCGGTTTGGTTGATCCGCCTTTTCGCGGCGAGCCCGTTCGGCCGGTTAACATTTAAAAAACCATCCAAGCCTCCGTAAAGATTTCCCCATAGGCCGCTTCTCGACATGAGAAGAGAAAGCCCCTCCGCGAGACGCCAAGCAGGCGTTCGAGTGCCGGAGTCATCTCCCAAGAGAGTCGCCGCTTCTGGATTGTCGCTAGACAGTTTATCCGCCAGTGCCAGAGCCTTTTCGTGCATACCGTTCGAGATCGCCTTTGATTCGGGGTGACGTTCAAATAGAATATCGCCCAAGAGCGCAACCCACTCCGTCGCATACGGAATTGTTCTGATGGTGGTCTTGCGTAATGATGGATTGTACCTTGCCCCCCAGTCAAGCAATCGGAGCACCATAAGGACGACCGGGAGCCTGTCGAGGCGGCGAGTAAAATCATCGAATGACTGTTCCGCAAGCATCCCGATTCGCCGATCTACGCCGTTAGAGCAGTCGACGAACAAACGGCTAGGATGTTGTTTGTGCTTCTGCAAGACTTCGCCGCTGGATGCCCACTCAAGCAATATCTCGGTGACACTGGTTAGAACGGATGTCAATCCAACCGCCATGCAGGATTCCAACAAGTCCACAAGACTATGGCGGGGGACGATGTTCGCGTACGATCGCACGAAGCGGCGAATGTCTTCCGAGAACTCCCCAGCAGCCCTCTCAGCGATGGGGCGCTGATTGGAAATCCGGTCGCTCTCGCTCCCTTTAAGCTTGACCGGCGCCGCTCGCAGCTGTTGAGCCAAGCGAATCATTAGCAACTGGTCGAGACCTACTCGCGCGGTTTCATCGAAGCGATCGGATGTGCGGCTTGCCCTTTCTCCCTCAATCCTTATGCCCTTGTGAAAGGCCTTGAGGAGCACATTGTCCCCGAAGTCTTTCCCTACGGCAAACCAGGAGCGTCTGTCCGCAGGATGCTGGCAGACACAGTCGCCGTCCTGGTCGGCCAGCATCGCAACTATCATCTCAGGAACGTATCGCAGGTCTGAGACTGCATCAGGCAGATCAACCCAACTTGCCATATAATGTGGCGGGGCTACACGCTGGACCGGCTCTTTTCTTCCCAGTTGGTGCTTGGCGTTTTCAAGGCAGAAAGAAAGCAGCATATCTCCCATAATTGCCTTGCCGATCTCGTCCCCGAAGCCTTCAAAACAGTCTTGCCTCACGAGGCTTTCCGCGACTCTCTCAATGCTCGCGAGCCTCCGCCGGTCCCGAATCGTGCCGGCGTCACCGCCAAAGGTTCGAGCGAAGTTCCCTCGCCCACCCCGCCTTTTCCCGAAACGGAACATGTAGAACACAGCAGGCAGGACTGCATTCAACTCGAAGGGTTGTAGGGAAACGGGAAGCACCTTGGCGTAATTGCCCGTCCAGACCTCCCTTGTCATGTCACGGCCAAGGACATCCTCGACTACTCGGCGATATGTTGTACTTACGAGGCTCACGGTCAAGCTCCTGCGGTCACATTGCGTAACAGCATTTTCTGTATAGCACCTTCGGATCTTTCGACCAAAGCACTGGATATGCGGTAGATCGCCTCATCCCGCATGGGATTCCAGGCCGACAGTTCGCGCTCATCCTCGCGGACCAGGCGCTGGACGAAGATGGACAGGTGGGCGAACGTGTCGTCCGTGGAGACGTCCCCTAACTGGTAACCGTCGCTCGACTCCAGGAGCAGATGAAAGAGCTCGGCCCCGAGCCGCAGGCGCTCCTCACGACCGTCGCGATAGCGATAGATCAGGAACGCCTGCCGGTGCAGCCGTTCCACTCCTTCTGCCTCGTGCGGCAAGTCGGCTTCGAGCCCAAACTCGGTAAGGGGCTTTTCCACCCAGAACGCCGTCTCGGTTGGCGTACGGGGCGTGATGCGCAGTGGGACCACATTGGGCCTGTCGAACGCCTGAGGCGGAAGGTCTTCAAGCCGCGAAATGCCGTGACACAAACGTTCGCAGAGCTTGGCCTGCTCTCCAGGATCCTTCTCAAGCGGGAGGTTTCGGAAAAGGCGCAGATCGCACCCCCGTGCTAGATCGAGGGCGTGAGGAGCGCCAGCGATCTGCTCGATGTGTTCTTCCGCCCATTCAAAGAATGCTCGGCGCCGGGCTGATACCAGCGAAAGCTGACCGTAGTGAGGCGCGGTCTTGGTGCTATCGGGGGATGGTTCGCTAAGCAGGTGCCGATCGATCTGAGGATGGACTTCGAGCGCGGGATCGAAGCGGGCTAGTTCTCGCAGCACCTCGCCTTGCCGCCCAGGCGAGCCTGCCAAGAACGCGCGGTCCCAATAGGGAAGTGCTGAAACATCCGTATCGCCGTGATACTCGTCGCAGAAATGGACACCAAAGAGGATATAGACCAAGGCGGCTCGCAACTCGCGAACCGTGATGTGCGTTTCCCCCCGCAGGTGGACGGCTTGCAGGGACTCGAGCAGTCGTTTGCGGGCGCGGTCGCGAATCTCCTTGTCCGCTAATCCGGGCAGACCGTCCGGACCGAAGACCCGGTTCGCCCGGAAGACTTCACAACGCTCCTTCGCCGAGCAGGATTGGCAAGGTGCCCAGATGGCTGACGCTCGTTCGTCGCCATACAACCTATCCAACAGACGTTGCAGGAAGCCAGTCTCAATTTGGCCCCCATCAGATGTGATGCCCCCGACAAGCGACCGTTGGTTGAGACTGATGAAACGGATGTGCGATTCCTGCGTGGCGGCTTCCTGCTGGAGAAGATCGTAGAGTTCCTTCGTGAGCGCCGTTTCACGGCCTCCTTGGCGTGACTCCACACCCTCGATCCACTCGAGCAAACGACCGTCGTTGATCGCAAGCAGATGGACGATGTCCTTGTCGGGCGGCCCTTGCTGGAAGGGCTCGAGAAACTCGTCGAGAAGCTCGTCGGCGGAGCGTCCTCGCCACGCCGCTGATCCGTCGAGATTCATGCGGACGAGCGGGCCGCCATCCATGCGCGCTTTCAGAATGCGCTCGGATGAGGGGTGCTGCCGAATCCCGAGTCGGGCTGCAAGGTGCTGAAGCAGCGCAGTCTTGCCGTCACCAGCGTTTCCACACAGGATCACGAGGCGGACTCGTCGCTCACGAATATCGCGATAGAGCGTCTCTTCAAGCTTCGTTTCAACATAAGTCCGAGCGGCGAAATCCGTGTCCAGGCCTCGCGTCTCCCGGTTCCCCCACCGGGAGCCCGGATACGACTGTAACAGTGAGCGTAGCCACTCCACTCGCTCCTCGCGCAATTCCGTTCGCTCTGCCTCCATCGTCTCTACTTCCATGATTGGAGTCGGTTGCGGTGTCTTGATGGCCGCCAGCACTTCAGCCACAGAGGCAAACCGTTGCTCGGGGTCGGGGTGAGTCGCCTTGTCAAGAAAGGCGGCCAGGATGGGGCCCTCCACCCGATCCACCACATCCCAGTTCAACCCGCGATCTTTGGCTTGGGTGCCGCCGTACCGGAACGGCTCCCTCTCGAAGACAACATGGAAGAAGCTGGCCGCCAAGGCGTAGATGTCATCCGAAGGAGAGGCCGCTCGCTTCTCCTGGTACGAGGGCGAGCAATACAAAACGGTGCCGGGAGCACCAACAATCTCACCTATCTTGCCGACGAAATCGTAGTCTGTCAGGACGAGGTCACTTCCTGAAACAATTATATTTCGAGGGCTGATATCACCGTGAATCAAGCGATTGCGATGAAGCACGTCCAGCGCCTGGCACATGGCGCGCAGCCAGCGCAAAACCAGGGCTTCGCTGGACGTCTCCTGTTGTTCTTCAGCCAGAAGCGAGAAGACACCGGTGAACTCGCGAAGCGGCGTACCTTCGATCCAGGTCATCAGCGCAATTAAGTCGTTTTCCCGCCATTCCCGAGCCACCTCGAGGATCGCGGAAAGGCTCGAATGGCGGCCGAGGTGCGAGCGTGCCAGGCTGTAGGCTCTCAACACTCGCCTGCCTGTTTCCGCGTTGTGCCCAACTTTGGCCACGTAAGTCCCGAGGTCCTCTTTCGTCGACCGGTCGATTTCCACTACCTTGAAGGTCGTCCCAATGCCGCCGGAACCGAGGCGAGCGACGATCCGATAGTCGCGGTCGTGAAAGCGAACGACTTGCTCCTCTGTCCAGAATCGAGCCGGAGGCGGTGTGGGCGGGGGTACGGATTCGCCGAGCAGTTCGGAGAGTGAATCCTCTATGTCCTTTAGAGTGCCGCGCTCTTGGGGGTCTTCCGTCAAGCCTCTTGCTAACGCTTCCTTGGCCCGCAGGCTTGCCTGATCTTTCTGACCTTGGAACAGCCCGCTCAGAGAAGCGCACAACGAGTACACATCCGAGCGATGATCCGCGATAGTCAGTCCCTGCGCGCGAATCTCCGGAGCAACCGTAGCGCCCCATTCCCCGGCAGGCGCTACACCGGAGGCCACGCTGATGTCAGAAGGGATCTTGCTGCGATCGAACCCCGTGAGGATGGGTGAATTATCGTGTTTCACGAGAATGGTCTTACAGGTAAGGTTCCGATGAACCATAGGCTCATCGCCTGTCCCTGCCTTATGCAAGTCGGCGAGGGCGATAACAACCTTCCGCGCAAAATCCAACCGGCTTGTAGTTTCCCATGTTGCGTCGCATGCTCGTTCCTCGATACAGGGTGCGGCGGGGTCCACTACCGTGAAGAAGAACATCTCGCCCGCGTATCCCGGTGCGTCTTGATAGGAATCAAGAATCCGCGGTGCCCAGGCGTGAAGTTGCAGACGATGGAGTGCTTCATATTCCCTCTTAGCCTTGGCCTCCAAATTCTTCTCTGCGCTCGCGGACAGATCATAAAGGTGCAGGACTACCCGATCCTGTCGTGCGGGATGACTCCCCTTGTAGATGCGATGGAAACGCTCTTCTTTCGGCGTCTGGAGTTCCAGGTTGACGTAACCGGCGAGCCGGCGCATCGATCCATCGATGGCGACCGCGCTCTTTGGCTCGATCACCTGGCCCAGCGCCATAACCTGCTGAGGGGACAGTGCTTGCCGCAGTTCAAGGCCGATAGCACCCTTCCAGTCGTTCAATGTGAAGAACCGGACCCCACGCACCTCCTTCTCGGCAGATCGCTTGACTTTGGCCGGCTCCTGGGTCAGGAGGATTACACCATCGACACGCGGGAGGTCAGGAACGACCTTGCGGAGCGTCGTTCCGATCTTGCGGGCCTTGTTCGTAACGCGGTCCGCCTCTTGCTCCACCAAGTCTGCGTGTGAGTCCATCCATTGGGAACTCCAATGTTTGACTTCGATGACCCGAACTCCAGGCGGGCCGATCACGATGACGTCGATCTCGTCTGACTGCAGGTGGTGGGTGACCGAGAAGGCGAGGTTCGTGAGCAAGACCCATTGGTCAGTGCCCCCTATCGATTGCAAGCGGTTTCTCAAGTGCTCGAACGCCTTGAGTTCACTTTCACTAACCGCCGGTGCACAAGGGAAAACGGTCACCCGCATCTTGGTGCCTCCAGTTCGTGCAAAGCCGAACCCGTCAGAATGAGATTGTTGGCCTCTCGACACGCGCCGGACCTCTTTGAGCTCACGCCGACATTGGAGGGGAGGCAGGCTGCCATTTTGGACGGGGCGAGGTGGTGAATGTTGCAGGAGCCATGCGAAATTCGTATTGGCGACGTGAGAGGTTCCGTTCTTCCAGCGAGCGCCATTACACAGCCGTTTGCCGACATAGTCGGAGACATTGACGGTCGGAATAGCAAGGATGGTGTCAGCCTTCAGATCCATGTGCTGGTCGTCGTGGAAACTGTCGGCGTGGTGCGGCCCGAGGTTGGTCTCGATCCCCCGGTTCGCCGGGTTCATCAGGCAGAGCCACCAGGTCGTCGGGTTCGACTCCTGGCCGAAGAGCGAGAGGTCGTTGCGCCGGCCTCCATGAGCCTCCACGAACTTCTCGGCCTGCGCGAACATCTCGCCCGACCCGCAGCACAGGTCGCCGACCCGGCCCTTGCACGGTTCGATCATCTCGACCAGAAGCTTGACGATCGGCTCGGGCGTGAACGCCTTGCCCTCCGCCGCCGCGAACCGGCCCAGGAAGTACATGTAAACCTGGCCGAGGATAACCTGAGAGCGGGGTTTCTTGGGGCCGAACAGCCCAGCATCGTCCCGGGCGACCAGCTCGATCGTGCCGATCAGGTCGATTAGCTCTCCCAGGCGGGTCTTGTCGAGAGCGGGGCGGGCAAAGTCCTTGGGCAAGACTCCCTTGAGCGTCCGGTTCTCCTTCTCGATCGCGTCCATCGCGTTGTCGATGACCTTGCCGATCTCAGGACTTGGCGGCCTGGAGCTTCCCCCATCGGGCGTCTGGCGGCACCCAGAACACGTTCTTGCCCACGTACTCGTCGCGGTCCTCCGTGTCGACGTTCGGCTCCTTCTTGATGGCGTCGTACCGCTCCTGGAAGGCGTCGAAGATGTACTTGAGGAATATAAGCCCGAGGGCGACGTGCTTGTACTCGCCTGCGTCCATGTGCCCGCGCATCTTATCCGCCACGCCCAGAGCTTCTCGTCCCAGCCGAGATTCGCACCGTTGCCAGAGCGGGACCGCTCCGTCCCCGACTGCTTCTTGCGCCCCATGTTTGCCCCTTCGCGAGCCAGTCATGAACCAACCTACACCTTACATGTCTCCATCGATCGATTCAATAGATTTCGGCCTAAAGTGCTAGAAGCCACCCGACTGACTGAAAGGGGCGTTCCGCGAGCGACCGGTAACTCTCGCGGCCATGTAGTTCATGACGTATGAAAGCTCGACCTCAAGGGGGGCGAAAGCGGCCACCCACGTTTCCTTGGTGCCAGAGAGCGGGTGGCCCCTTCCGCGCCCTTTGTGGGCGTTGTAGGTGGCGTCGGCGTCGGACGGGTTCTGAATGCAGTCGCCGCGGGTCTTGGCCTTCACCACGACCTTGCCATCGCTCACCTCGCACGACTGGTTGAAGATCGCGTCCAAGGCCTTGTAGGTCGAGCGGCCTATCATGTCGGCACAATTGGCGAAGCGTTGGATGATCCACGGCAAATCCTCGGCCGCCTGCTGACGCGAGCGTTGTGGGGACTTTGGAGGCCACTCACGTTTCCCGGGTGCCAGAAAGGCCGGGCCGCCTCCCGGACGCCGCTCCCCCGGGGAAGAAAGCGGGCGGGCCTTGCGGCCGATGGCCGTCCGCCAGACACGCCTGTGAGGTGGTGTCGCTCAAGAATCCGGTCTGCCCCCGCCCGGCCCTGGTGCAAGAAAAATGTGGAGATCGGGATCAAAAACCAAATCCTGGCGCATTCTAGCAAGTAGGGGGCGTCGCATAGACGCACCCGGAAGCTGAGCGGTGCGTCATCGCAAGCTCGACGCACCCTACCGGCTACCGGCTGATCTCTCTCCGTGCTCTCAGTGATCTCCGCGGTTTGATCCCCCGCGTCCTCACTCCCTGGTCGATCCCAACTGGAGAACTTGCACCTATGGCCACCGCAGCACAGATCGAAGCCAACCGCCGCAATGCCCAGAAGAGCACCGGGCCCAAGACCGAGAGGGGAAAGGCCAGCGCCAGGCACAACGCCGTCACACACGGCATGACCGCCTTGACCATCATGCCGGTCCTGCCCCACGAAGACCCCAAGGAACTGGAAGTCAAAACCCAGCAGGCGATCACGGCCTGGAAGCCCCGCAATCCCCAGGAGCTTGACCTGGTTTGCCGCCTGGTGCGGCTGGAGGGGGAGCTCGATCGCGCCGAGCGGGTCGCGACGGCCCACCTGGCCCATCGGGTCCGCATGGCCACGCGGTCGGGACCGGAGACGGTCAGCGCGAGCGAGCTCAAGAAGGTTCACGAACTCGGCTGCAAGCTGTTTTTTCAGGGCGCGATAGAATTGGGTTACCCAGAGTCGACCGGGGATGACTACCCGGCGGTGATCGTTCGCCGCCTCGAAGAAAGCGCCGAAGGTTGCCGCTGGTTGCTCGCTCGCTGGGCCGAATTACTGAATGTTCTGGACCGCAAAGCCGCCTGGAGTGATCCGGAAATCGTCCGATTCGTCGGGCTCCAGGGCAAGCGCAGTATCGAGGCGCACTTCGACCCGGAGCTCAATTCCCTCTTCCATGCCTTCGATGCGCTGGGCAACCGCATCGGCCACAAGTTCTG
>Ga0074046_10003264_pt1 | contig 13664 bp, 8 predicted proteins | sample BogForMeECP23OM3_FD_94441 | JGI IMG/M metagenome (GOLD analysis project Ga0074046, IMG submission 94441) | Bog forest soil microbial communities from Calvert Island, British Columbia, Canada - Bog Forest MetaG ECP23OM3 | ecosystem: Environmental > Terrestrial > Soil > Wetlands ...
GTGGGAGCAGCCCGCATCCGAGCTCGCCGATCAGATCGCCGCGATTCTCGGGCCGGGCCAGGCGCATCTGACCATTCGCAATCTTTCCTCTATTTCGAACGATGAGATTCCTGTGATTCGCCGGCTGCTGGCGCAGGATTTGAAGGCGCATGGTGTGGTGATGGCGGGCGCCGAGAGCGCGAATGCGATTCGTGTGACGCTGAGCGAAGGCGCGAGCGAGCGGATTCTGGTGGCGGAGGTAGATGAAGGTAATCAATCGCAGGTAGCGATAGTGGACCTGGGGCCTATCTCAACCCAGACCGCGACAACTCAGGCGAGGATGGAGCTGCATAAGGAGATTTACTGGAGTGCAGCCGCGCTCGCGAATGGATCAGCCACCGCCTCGGACGACCCCGTGATGGCGTTGATGGAAGCGGGCACGCGTCTCTTTGTGCTCCGCGAGGACAGCGTGATGATTTTTGCCCGCGGCGCAGACCATGGTAGGACTGTTGAGGCGTCGCTCCCTCTCGATTTGAAGCGGCCGATGCCGAGAGATCCTCGCGGAGTTCTGATTGCGGCGGCGGATGGCAATGGATTTACAGCATTCACGCCGGGAACCGAGTGCGGCGGAGCGTTTTCGACACCTGTTGACGCGGCCGCGCAGCCGCACAACGGCTGGACCGTCAACTGTCATGCAAGCGACGAGCCCTGGCCCATTGCTATTGATGCGTCCGGCGCGCCGCAGCTCAAGGCCTTCTATAATTCCGCGCGTGATTACTTTACGGGTGTGGTTTCTCCGGGCGTCGGTGTCGATCTGCCGCCGTTTTATGCAGCAGTGCTCGTTCCGCGATCCGCCGGTTCTGGCGCACTGCTCATCGGCGGCATCGACGGTAAGGTGACGATGGCGGAGAGCGGGGCCCTCAGAAATGTGACAGGCACGCGGGACTGGGGCAGTGATTTTGCCGTGCTGCGCTCCGGATGCGGCGCGGGGGTGCAGGTGATTGCGTCCGGCTCCGGCGAGGCTGCGAACGATGGCCTGCGCGCCTACGAATTGCCGGCGCTCGAAGCCGTGCCGGCGAGCGCGCCCCTCGGCATGGACGGAACGGTGGCGGCGCTCTGGACCGCGCCCGATGGCAAAAGCGTCCTCGCCGTGGTGCGGAATGCGGCAAACCAATACGAGGTGGACCGTGTTACGGCGCTTTGCAATTAGTTTTTTGCTGCTCTCCGTTGGGATCTGTGCGTGGCCGAGGACGCGTCCCCATTATGGCGGCTCGCTGCACGTTGAGGTTGCGGGCGACCCTTGGCAGGGCCCGGATGGACTGGCGCGGCGGCTGGTTCTGGATGGATTGACCGCGCTGGATGCGAATGGAATCGTCAGCCCGGCGCTGGCTGTCGAGTGGCAATCGGATTCTGCTGACCATCGCTGGCAGTTTCGTCTGCGGCAGGTCGTGCATTTTCACGATGGCTCTCCGTTGAATGCGGCAGCCGTGGTGATGGCTTTGAACACTGCGTGCCCAGCAAATTGCCCGTGGACCGCGGTGCGCGCCGTGGGCTCGGCAGTGATTTTTGCCAGCGACTCGCCGATGCCGAACCTGCCCGCGCTGCTTGCGAGCGATGCGTATCTCATCGCGCTCACGCGCACCGCTGACGGGCAAACCCCGGCCAATCCCATCGGCACCGGGCCATTTCAATTCACCAGCTCAAACAACGGCCTGCTCACGCTCACCGCCAACGAGAATTGCTGGCAGGGGCGGCCGTTCCTCGACGAGATTGTGATCACCGGCAACCGGCCGATCCGAGAGCAATGGCTGGACCTGAGCGTGGGCCGCACCGACATCGCCGAAGTGCCGCCGCAGGAGCTGCGCCAGGCGCAGCAGCAGCACCTCGCGGTAGTGGTTTCGCCGCCGGTGGAGTTGCTGGCGCTGCAGGTGCCGGACACGGGCGCGCTCACGAACGCGGTGCTGCGCGCGGCACTTGCGGAAAGTATCGACCGCGGGGCGCTCTCGAACGTTATCTTTCAAAAACAGGGCGAGATCACCGCCAGCCTTTTGCCGCAATCGCTCACCGGCTACGCATTTCTCTTTCCGGCAGACCGCGACCTGAACAAGGCGAACGAGTTGCGCGGCGGGCTGACGCCGCCGCCGCTGACGCTTGCGGCCGACGGCGATGGCGCTGTGCAACTGGCGGCACAACGCATCGCACTCAATTTGCGCGAAGCGGGATTCAACGTGCAGGTGGCGAACGCGCACAACGCGCCGCATGCCGACCTGGCGCTGCGCAAACTCCCGCTTGAGGGCGCCGACCCTGCAGCGGCTCTTGAAACTTTGCTGCGCGGCGCCGGAGAGAATGTTCCTGTGGCGGGACGGAATCCCACGGCGCTCTTCCGCGCCGAGCACGACGTTCTGGATCTCCACACCATCGTGCCGCTGCTCGATCTTCCCCGCGCCTGGGCGATCGGCAGCCGCGTGCGCGACCTGAGACTACGAGCCGACGGCACGCCGGACCTTGCCAGTGCGTCGCTGGAGGGAACTCAGTGAGCCTTCGCCAAAAACTGCTGCTCCTGTTTTCGCTCACCGTGGCCGCGGCAGTGGCGGCGGTGGCGTGGACCGTGCTGGTGCGCATTCGCCACGTGTTTGAAATGCGCGATCAGGAGGAGACGGCGCTTTTCGTCAGCCAGTTTCAGCGCGAGTTTCAGCATCGCTCGCAGGAGGTGGCCGCGGCTGTGAATCGCCTGGCTGCAGGCGAGCGGGCGCGCGCCATGGCATTCGAGCTGGCGCAATCGGGCGATGCAGCGGCCTATCTCACCGAAGCGCAGTCCATGGCGCAGGACGCGCAATTGGATTTTCTTGAGGTTGTGGGCGCGGACGGAACAATTGTGAGTTCGGCGCAGTGGCCGGCGCGGTTTGGTTATCCGGAGCCCGCGGCCGCAAGTGCCTCGGCCAAGCCATTCCTCAAGCGTGAAGATTTGCCTGACGGCTCGACTGCGCTTGGCCTCTTCGCCGTGCATGCGGTAGCTGGAACCGAAGTGCGTCTGATTGGCGGCGAACGGCTCGATCAAAGTTTTCTTGCCGATCTTCCGGTGGCGCCGGGGATGCAGATCGGCCTTTACAGCGATTCCGGCAGTTTTGCAACGACGGCGAATTCCAGCACGGGAGCGAGTACTCCCGCTCCGGCTGCGTTTGATGCCTCGCGACTGCTCGGAGTCAGCGGCAATCTGCCCGGCGCAATGTACTATCAGCGCCTGATTGACGCGGCGCGCACAACTGGCCAGCAGATGAGCGGCATTGTGAATCCGACCGGCCGGCGCGAAGACAGCCTGAACGCAACTGCGATCCCCCTCAAAAACGAACAGGGCAACGTGATGGCGGTACTGGTGGTGGCGATTGCGCGCAGCGGCATGGTGGAGGCGCAGCAGCACATTCGGGCCATTGCTTATGGAGTGGCGGCGGGCGGCATTCTGCTCGCCATCGCATTCAGTTTGTGGATTGCGGCGCGCGTTTCGCGGCCCATTGAGCAATTGGCGCAAGCAGCCGAAGAAGTGGCCGGCGGAAATTGGGACGTGCGCGTGCCACCGCGCGGGCACGACGAGGTGAGCGTGCTGGCGCGCAGCTTCAATCACATGACGGAGCAGCTCCAGAGCCAGCGCGACCGCCTGGTGCAGAGCGAGCGCGTGGCCGCGTGGCGCGAACTGGCACGGCGGCTGGCGCACGAGCTCAAAAATCCACTCTTCCCGCTGCAAATTACGGTAGAAAATCTGGTGCGCGCGCGCCAGTTGACGCCGGCGGAGTTCGACGAGGTGTTTCGTGAGAGCACGGCGACGCTGGCGACAGAGATTGCGAATCTGAAGACGATCATCGGACGCTTTTCGGACTTCAGCAAGATGCCGAAGCCCGAGTTGGAACGCATTGACGCGAAGGATGTGGTGGAGCGCGTGCGCGCGCTTTACGAAACGACCGCGAGCCAAGCTGCGAATATCGACGCGAAGATCAAGATGACAGTCGATGTGGCCGACGCGCCCATGCCGCTCGATGCCGATCCGGAGCTGCTGCACCGCGCGCTCTCGAACCTGGTGCTCAATGCCATGGATGCGATGCCCGACGGCGGCGTGCTGACGATCTCCGCGCGGCCCGTGAACGAGAAGGTGGAGCTCCGCGTCGCCGATACTGGCCAGGGCATGACGCCCGAAGAGTGCGAGCGGCTGTTCACGCCCTACTACACCACCAAGCAGCACGGCACCGGCCTCGGCCTGGCCATTGTGCAGTCGGTGGTCGCCGACCATGCGGGCACCATCGCCGTGGAAAGCCCCGCGGGTGCCGGCGCAACGTTTATCATTACGCTGCCGAGGGCCACCGCATGAACGCGAAGGCGAACATTCTGATCGTCGATGACGAAGCCAACACGCTGGCCTCGCTGGCGCGCGCCTTTCGCCTGGCCGGGCACGAGGCTACAGTCTGCGACAACGCGGAGCGTGCGCTGGAACTGGCGCGCACGCAACCCTTCGATTTGATCCTGAGCGACGTGGTGATGCCGCGGCGCGATGGATTGACGCTGCTCGAAGATCTGAAGGCTGCGGGCGTGGCCGCGCCGGTGGTGATGATGAGCGGCCAAGCGCACATTGAAATGGCAGTGCGCGCTACGCGGCTTGGGGCCCTCGATTTTCTCGAAAAGCCGCTTTCGACGGAGAAGCTGCTGGTCACGGTCGAAAACGCGCTCAAACTCACGCGCCTGGAAACCGAGAATCGCGATTTGCGCGCTCGCGTGGGAAAGCACACGCTGGTCTTCGCCGGTGAAACCATGCGCCGGGTAATGGCACAGATCGAGCGCGTGGCCGCGAGCGAGATGCGCGTATGCATCTACGGCGAAACCGGCACCGGCAAGGAGCTGGTGGCGCGCACCCTGCATGAGAAAAGTTCGCGCGCGGCGGGGCCGTTCGTGACGCTGAATTGCGCTGCGGTGCCTTCGGAGCTGATTGAGAGCGAACTCTTCGGCCACGAGAAAGGAGCATTCACTGGCGCAGCGCAGCGGCACACAGGCAAGTTCGAGCAAGCGCACAGGGGTACGCTTTTTCTGGATGAGATTGGGGACATGCCTCTCGCCATGCAAGCCAAACTGTTGCGCGTGCTCGAAGAGGGCGAGGTGGAACGCATCGGCGCCGGCAAGCCTACGGCCGTGGACGTACGCGTGGTGGTAGCCACGCATCGCAATTTGGAGCAGCTGGTTGAATCGGGAGGATTCCGCCGCGATCTTTATCATCGCGTGGTCGTGTTTCCGCTGGAGCTGCCACCGCTTCGCCAGCGCCGCGAAGATTTGCCCGCACTGGTGGAGCATTTTGTGCGCCAGGTGAGCGCACAAAACGGATGGAAGCCCGCCGCCTTCACTGCAGCCGCTCTCGAAACCCTGCAGGAGTACGCGTGGCCCGGCAACATTCGCGAGTTGCGCAATGTGGTGGAGCGGCTGCTGTTGCTGGCAGGCGGCGAGGTTGGCACGGAGGACGTGCGTTTGGCGTTGCCTGTTTCTCATAAGGGCGCTGCGATGGCCGTCGGCGCAGAGGGCGGTGCGAATGGCCCGCTTGCGCAGCGCGTGCTTGGCTTCGAACGCGCCCAGGTGCTGGCCGAACTCGACCGGCATGGCCGCCAGATTACGCAAACCGCCAAGGCCCTGGGCCTGGAGCGAAGCCATCTCTATAAGAAGTGTCAGCAGTTGGGCATTGACCTGAAAGACCTGCCTGAGAGGGACTGAGTCCGCCGGTTTCCCACCCTTTCGCAAAAGACGCGAAAGGATGGGGCACGGCATTTCTGCTTGGCTCAGTAAGGTGAGTTGGGGTTCGTGCTTTCCCACATCTCAGAATCGAGATGTGGGGCACCCGGCGCTTGGTGCCCCAATAAACCTGCAAAAAGCAGACTATTTGTCACGACTGCACTTTTGTTCCGATTTCGTCGTATGCTGTAAGTGTTCAGGGCTGGTTTACACCATGAGGACCTTTACTCTCGAAGAGGCGCAGTCGCTGCTTCCGGTGCTTGAGTCGCTTCTCAAGCGTGCCATTGAAGGCCGCCGCTCCGCGCAGACCGCCGAGTCGAGTTTGAGCGAAGTGGCGCAGCGCATTTATTTATCCGGCGGCATGCGGGTGAACACCGCGGAGGTGGCCCGGCAGCGCGCCGAAATGGATTCGCAGCTGCAGCGCGTGCGCGAGAGCATTGCAGAGATTGACGCCATCGGGGTGCAGGTGAAGGACCTGGAAGCGGGCCTGCTCGATTTTCCCTGCCGAGTCGACGACGAGGTCGTTCTGCTGTGCTGGCGCATGGGCGAGCCGGCCATCGAACACTGGCACACCATGGAAGCCGGGTTTCAGGGCCGCCAGCCCGTGGACGAGCGTTTCCGGCGTCGCGCCGCATCCGGGGACAGACCGAACTAGGGCTCTGACCGCGTGATTTCGTAGTGATCTTCGGCACGTGCGGTCTGGAGAGGCTGCGAAAAAAGGCGCTTTCGCGAGAGGAAAATCGCGCCGGGGCTAAAGCCCACGTCAATTTTGCAGCTTTGCGGCACGACTGAAGTAGTGCCCTTTCGCGTTTTGTCCAGCGCTCAGAGTCTTTCCGCAGGCCATGGAGAGCGGCGCTACGCTCCGGCCGGGATTTCCTCGGAGCGGAAATGATTCTGGCCACGTCTTTCCTAAAGATTGGCATTTCTGCCCCTGGGCATCGGGTCTGGGGGCGGACAGAAGGTACCGGCTGGCGCTACCCTTGAAACAGAATGCTTTTGCGAATTCTCCAGGAAGTGATTGTTCTGGGTGCGCATCCTGCATGGAGTGACGATGAAGATCAAATATGGCGTTGTTTTGCTTGCGGCCGCAACGCTCCTTGCAGGATGCGCGGGATTCTGGGACGCGCCCACGTCGACCTCTACAACGACCACCACGCCAACTACGCTTTCGAGCGGCGTTTTCTATGTGTTGAACCAGACGACGAAGCAGATTGCTGCTTACTTTATTTCGACCGGCACGTTGGAGCAGGTTTCGGGCAGCCCTTACAATCTTTCGTCTGCTCCGAATTGCATTGCCATTGCGCCGGGCGGAGGGTTTCTCTACGTCGGCACCGTGAGCGGTATCTATCTCTACAGCATCGGATCGGGCGGCGCGTTGACGATTGGGAACGGCGGCGCGGTGATTTCCTCCGACATTCCTGCGGCCATGCAGGTGAGCGGCTCGTGGCTGATTGACACGTTCAGCCCGGGCACCGGCAGCGTGCAACTAGACGCCATTCCGATTAACGCTTCGACCGGCGCGTATACCGGCCTGGGCCCAGAGCCGTCCCAGACATTCAAAGTGACCAACGCGTCGGCCAATCAGATGGTCCTTTCTCCCGACGGCACCAATTTGTTTGTCGCTCTGCAGGCCGGCGGCACCATCGTGGTTCCCTTCACAGCCGGCAACTCGAATCCGCTGGGTTCCTCGGCAACCGTGATTCCTGTCGTCAACAACGGCGGATCGGCGCTGTCGGTCGCCGTGGATCCCACAAACCGGCTGTTCTATATCGGCGAAACCAATGCCAACTCCGCGGCCGACTCTGGAGGATTGCGCGTTTTCAATTACAGTTCGCTGGGCAGCGGCACGCCTCGCTCCGCGCCTACTCAGATCACGGGCTCTCCTATCGCGAGCGGAGGACTGTCGCCGCACGCCATTCTGCCCATCGCGTCGGGCGAGTATGTCTATGTAGCCAACGGCCAGGGTAATACGGGGTCGGGGAACATCTCATGGTTTGACATTTCCGTTTCAGGAACCACCTACACGATCGCCTTTAGCAACGGCATCGCCGCCGGCATTGTGCCCGCGGGGCTTGCCGAGGACAACGACGATAACTTTGTGCTGGCGGTTTCCGACGGCGGCTCGACCTCAAGCGGCGACCCCGACCTCGAAGCCTTCACCTTGAGCTCCGGAGCGCTTACCCCTGCGATCAAGTCAGTTACAGGAACCGACCCCGTGGGTGCCGTTGCCGTGGCGGCGTTGCCTTAAGGGCAGCGGCCAAGGGAACGAGGGAACAAGGGAACGAGAAAACGCCGCTTGCGGGCAGCTTCTCGAACGGGGGCTTCCGGCGAATCCGTTGAGCCGCTCGCTGCTGATTCTTAGGACTTTTGATTACCATCGGATTACCACTGGCACCTGAAACCTAACATTCGAAACCTGTGGAGTGCTATCCTCAAGGCAATCGCTAGGATCTGTGTCTACTCGTTTGCCAACTCCTCCACTCAGACTTTTCCGGCGCATCGCAACGGTTTTTGCCTCATCGCTGGTGACGTTGAGCTGTGTTTTGCTCATCAGCGGCTGCAACCGCTTCCATCACGAACAGCGTGAGATGGTGTACGTGGCATCGGCGCGCCCCGTTTATCTCCACGACCGCGTAGCCCCGGTTTCAAACCGCGTTTGCCAGGTGGTGAACGGGCAGCCGCTCCAGGTTCTGGAACACGGCCGGCGCTTTCTCAAGGTCAAGACCGAAAAGAACGAGATCGGCTGGGTTGAAGAGCGCGCCGTGATCGACGAGAAGATCTACGACGGGTTTGTGCAGCTTGCCGCCGAGAGCAAAAACGATCCCGTGGCAGCAACGGCCACGCTGCGCGACGACCTTGCCATGCATCTGCTTCCCGGCCGCGAGACGGAGCGGTTCTATCTGCTGCCTGGCAATACCAAGGTGCAACTGCTGGTGCGCGCATCGGCTCCCAAGAAGGCGGCGGAGGTCTTTGGACCGTTGCCGGCGAATGCGGCAAAGCCCGCCGTGGGAAGCAAGAGCACGCCGGCAACCGGCAACGCGAAACCTGGCACTGAAAAGGCGCCTCCCGCGCCCGTGGCAGAAACCGCGCCCCCCGAGATGGAAGACTGGTGGCTGGCGCGCGACCCGCAGGGTCATGTGGGATGGCTGCTCGCGAGCCGCCTGGATGTGGACGTGCCGGACGATGTTGCACAGTACGCAGAGGGCCAGCGCATGGTGGGCGCGTGGATGCTTAGGAAGGTGAATGATTCTGGCGCCGACCCTCCCGGAGACAAGGCCGAGTACGTAACGGCGCTCGCACCCCCTCAGTCTGGATTGCCTTACGATTTCGATCAGATCAGGGTCTTCACGTGGAGCTTGAAACACCACCGCTACGAGACGGCGTTCCGTTTGCATCCCATTCAGGGCTACCTGCCGGTGCGAGTCTTTTCGCAGAACACGCCGGGAGGCACGGTTCCCGCCTTCAGTTTCGAACTCGCCAGCAGCGCCAACGTGACTACCGATCCCGCAACCGGCATTACGCGGCCCGTGGCTCCGCGGACGATCGACTACGAGATGATCGATACGCAGGTGAAACGCATCGGCCCGGACATGGCGCCGATTCCGATCACTCATGAGCCGGGAGAGAAGAAGGCGGAGAAGACCGCGAAGAAACATAAAGGCGGGAAGGGATAGCGCGGTCTCCCACATCTCAAAGTCGAGATGTGGGGCACCCAGGCTCGTGCTGGGTTACAGATGCGAAGAGCAGCCGCAGATCCTTCGACTCGTCCCGGCACTCCGGGACTCGCTCAGGATGACATTCGATTTTTGTCGCTCAGTTCGTCGCTCAGAGTGAAAGGTTTCGCGGATTATTGCGGGCGGCGGCGGAGCTCCAGCTCTACAACTCGCAGCATTTCGCTTTCCGGCGCGGGTTTGCCGGTCCAGATTTCGAACTGGCGTGCGCCCTGTTGCACGAACATCTCAAGGCCGCTGATGACGGCGAGACCGCGCGATTTGGCGAGTTTGAGGAGCGGGGTTTCTATCGGTGTATAAACCAGGTCGAAGACCAGCGAGGCGTTGAGCTCATTTTCTTTGATGGGGATCTGCTGCTTAATGCCGGTCATGCCGCAGGGCGTGGTGTTGATGATGGCGTCAAAGCGGCTCTTGGCGAGCGCGGCCTGCTTTAAAACGTGGGCCTTGGCCTTGCGCGCGAGGGCGACGGCCTTCTCGTGGGTGCGGTTGACGATGGTCACATCTGCGCCCTGCTCCACGAGGCCGAAGACTGCGGCACGCGCTGCGCCGCCGGCGCCGAGCACCAGAATACGCGCGCCCTTGAGACGCATGCGCCGCTCCAGCGGGCGGATGATGCCGGCCACGTCGGTATTGAAGCCGTAGAGCTTGCCGTCGGCGCCGGTGCGGAGCGTGTTGCATGCGCCGATGCGCGCGGTGAGCGGGTCCATGTTGGCCAGATGCGGCAGCACTTCCTGCTTGAGCGGCATGGTGACGGCGACGCCGTCGAGAGGCAGATCGCGAATGACGGTGAGCAGGTCGTCGAGCGTTTTGACTTTGAGCGGCAGCATGACGGCGTTGACGTTTTCGCGGCGGAAGGCCGTGACGTGCATAAGTGGCGAAAGCGAGTGCGAAATGGGATTGCCGGCGACGCCGAAGATGCGCGTGGCCTGGTCAATCTGCTCGAGGCGGTAGACGTCAAGGAGGGTGCGCGCGGAAACCTGTCCGGGAGCGGTTTCCGTACCTTCAGATAGAGACGCGAAGGTGAAGGCGGCGCCGGCACGCGGGCTCAGGATCCGGCTGATCAGGCCCTCCTCGCCCATAGCGATGCCTACGACGTGGGCGTTGAGGGATTGGTCCTGAACCATGTGCAGGACGGAGAGGTTGTCGGCCAGACTGCGCGCGGTGCTGACGACCTTGACGAATTCGGGCTCGAAGGCGGCGATACGCTGGGCAGTCTGGTTCAGGCCGTCGGGGCGGCGGGTGCGGCTAAAGTCGTGGGAGCTGATCAAAAGGACGGCACCGGCGGCGCGGAGGGCGGCACGGAACTTCGCCAATTGCGGCCGGGTAGCCTGTTCGGCCGATTCCACCTCAAGATCGACGATATGGGCGCCGGCCTCGGCGGCTTTGAGCAGCAACTCGATCTCGGAATTCAGCGACCCGGTGAAGTGCCCACCCAGGGGCTTGCGGCGGCAGGTGGCGATGGCCGTTACCTCGCGATGGCGGGCGAGAAAGGTCTTGAACTCGGCGAGCGCGGTCGCCGGCTTGTCGAGGGCATCGAGACGGAACTCAATGAAGCCAGAGTCTTTACGAGCAGATTCAGCCCGGGAGAAGAGCTCCGCGGAGGTGGCTCCGTGGACAGCAATACACAGTTTGCTTACCCGCAGGCGCGGCAATGCCGGAGCCTGCGCGGGCAGCGGTTCGGTCGGGCTGGAGACCGCAAGAGGCATTTGCTTCAATTGACGCATCTTAAAGACCTTTTGCGCCCTTTGCAACATGGAATATGGACTGGGGACGGCCTTGGGACCAGCGTGTCTACTCCCGTAACGGCCCCAGAACGGCTCCGAATCGACGAAGACAGGGGGTTTGTCACGGACATCGCGGTGGGTTGAGCCAGGTTGTCGGTTCCCGGGAGGGCTGCGGAGCGGGAACCCGCGACGGCGCTTGACAGGGTTCTCCGGGCGATTGAAGATGGCTGACGCGCCGCCAATAGATTGACCACTCGCGGCCTCAGCCGGGCGGCGCTCGTCTTGTAGATGGGGGAATCCTAACAATGAGCAGTGGCGTGGGCAGGAGAAATTTCCTGAAGACAGTGGCGTGTGGTACTGCGGGGGCGCCGATAGCGGCCGGGTTGAGCCGTCTTGGATGGGCACAATCGGCCAGGGCCGCCGCAACCCATGCGACAAAGCCGGCAGCCGCGAGGCCGGCGGGCCCAACGGTCACGTTGAACGTGAAGGACTATGGCGCGACCGGAGACGGTAAGACGAACGATACGCTGGCGCTGCAACTGGCCATCGAGCGCTGCTCGGTGCTGGGCGGCGGCGAGGTGGTGGTTCCCACGGGCGATTACGCGACGGGCGCGCTCGCGCTGCGCAGCAATGTGACGCTGCGCATTGAAGACGGCGCGAGCCTGCTCGGCTCCGGCGACATGGCCGACTATCCCATTACGCAGGTGCGCTGGGAGGGCCGCTGGGTCAAGGGCTATGGCGCATTCATCTCCGCAACGGACACGGAAAACATCGGCATCATGGGGCCGGGGAAGATCGTGGCCAGCGATGCCATCCGCGGACGTGTCGACCGCAAGACGGGCATGCGGCTGCCGGCGCTGCTCGAGTTCACGAACTGCCGCACGGTGCGCGTGGAGAACTGCTTTACCGTGCAGACGGGAATGTGGTCGACGCATCCCGTTTACTGCGAAAACGTGACCTTCAAGAATGTGGTGATTCACAGCGGCGCGGACGGCATCGACGTGGACTCGTGCCGCCACGTGATCATCGACGGCTGCACGTTTGAAACCAGCGACGACTGCATCTCGCTCAAATCGGGCCGCGGCGAAGAAGCAAACGTGATTAATCGGCCATGCGTGGATGTGCACATTCGGAACTGCACTTTCAACGACAAGACCTTCGCGTGCATCGGCATCGGCAGCGAGACTTCGGCGGGCGTCCGCAACGTGGTGATCGAGCATTGCAAGTGCGTGGGCGCGCGCAGCCACGCCATTTACATCAAGAGCCGGCCGGGGCGCGGCGCGTTTGTTGAGAACATTACGGTGAACGACTTCGAAGCATCGGGCGCGAAGCAGGGATTTCTTCGGCTGAACAACCTGAACAGCGGGAAGCAGGATGAGTTTCCCGTTCCAGGCGACGCCGGGATTCCGCTCTTCCGCGAATTTCATTTCTCGAATATCCGCGTCACCGATATGCCGGCGCTCGTTCAAGCTACGGAGATCCATCCCCGCAAGCCGCTGGTAGGTTTCTCGCTGACCAACGTGACCGGAACCTGCAAAAGTGGAATCACGCTGGCGAATATGAAGAACGTGGTGATCCGCAACGTCAAGGTGACGGGATTCGATGGGCCGCTGCTGAACATTGAGAGCGTGACGGGAGTAGGACTCGCCGGCGCGGCCACGATCGATCCGGCGAAGATGCCGAAGGTTCCGGATGCGGTGCCGGAGCCGGAGAAGCCGTACCAATTGAAGTGAAAAGAGTGAAATGAGTGAATTGAGTGAAATGAGGGAAGCAGTGAGGGATTCGATTGCGAGGATGGGGAGATTGTTGCGGGAACAAATCGTGAGGTCAAGTCTCGGCCTGGCTGCGGTTTTGCTGTTGCTGGCTGCTGCGTTTGCGCAGGCGCCGGCGGATTCGCAATTCACCATCTGGCGGTTCGACAACATCGATGCCATCGGCGGGCATCCCACGCACGTGCTCGGTCATCCGCATCTGATCGATTCGCCGTATGGCAAGGCCGTTGCGTTCAACGGCGTGGACGATGCGTTGTTTGTGGATGTGCATCCGCTGGCCGGGGCGAGCCAGTACACGTGGGAAGTTATCTTCAGGCCCGATGCCGATGGAGCCGAGGCGCAGCGCTTCTTTCATTTGTCGGAAATCGATCCGGCGACGGGCAAGGACACTCAGAACCGCATGCTCTTCGAGATTCGCATTGTAAAGGGCCAGTGGTGCCTGGACAGCTTTGCAATGTCAAACGGCTCGCAGCGCACACTGCTCAACTGCGACGATCTGCATCCGCTGGGGGCATGGTATCGCGTGACCGCCGTGTACGACGGCAAGATGTTGCGCAACTACGTGGGCGACGAGATGCAGGGCGAAGGCGAGTTGCATTTAACGCCACAGAGACCGGGACACACGTCCATCGGAACGCGCATTGACCAGCGTGATTACTTTAAAGGCGCAGTGTTCGAGGCACGGTTCACGCCGCGCGCGA
>Ga0074046_10003265_pt1 | contig 13662 bp, 9 predicted proteins | sample BogForMeECP23OM3_FD_94441 | JGI IMG/M metagenome (GOLD analysis project Ga0074046, IMG submission 94441) | Bog forest soil microbial communities from Calvert Island, British Columbia, Canada - Bog Forest MetaG ECP23OM3 | ecosystem: Environmental > Terrestrial > Soil > Wetlands ...
AACTCCACGTCCGGCGCGCCGAAGCCCTCCACCTTGCGCACCTCCTCGGCGTAATACATGGTGTGCAGCATCATGCCGCCTTCGTGCGGGCGAAGGAACACGGTGTACTCGCGGTTGTGCATGGTGATCTTCGCGATGGCCACGTATTCGCTCTCTTCCAGCGCTTTGGTCAGCAGGGCGTACGGCCGGCGGCCGGCCTCTTCCGGCAGCATGTAGTACGACGACTCGAAGTAGACCGGATCCACCTCGATCTTCCTGACGAATTCGAGGATCTCCATGGTCTTGGCGGTCTGCGGCTCGATCTTCTTGATCTCGTCGGGTTCGATGATGATGTACTCGTCTTTGCGGAACTCGTAGCCTTTGACGGTGTCGGCGCGATCCACGACCTGACCGTCCGCCTGGCAGACATATTGCTGCTTGAGGCGCGACTTGTCGGTGCGGTGCAGCATGTTGAAGGAAATCCCGCTGCTGCGCGCTCCAGAAAACAGGCGCACGGGCATAGAGATGAGCCCGAAGGTTAGGTGACCTGACCAGGTGGAAGACGCCATAATTGTGACCTGCCCCAGAAATGGTGCAATTGGCTTTGCACCCGCGAGTTTAGCCTACAACAGCCGCTTTGCCATGCCAAGCTGCAACCACGAACCCAAAGGCCAAGCCCCACCGGATGTGCCGTGACCACGGTGGACGCAAGGGATAGTAGTTGCACAAGTGGGATCAGAGCTTTGGCTGAGTCATCTTTTCATTGGCTGCCGGGACCCTTGATCAATGAACTCGCCCACACCAGCGGAACATAACCCTCATAGCGGTTCCCCTTGGCCCGGGGATTGGCGTAGAAGCCACTTTCCGCGAGCGACTTCGAGGCGAAGCCAAATGTGTAATGCCAAGCTTCACTGAACGCCAGTGAGAACGGCAAACCATTACGCATGGGCGACAATCCGGACAGTTCTTTCTCCATTGCCGGGTAATTCGCGCGAAGCCAGGCAGTCATGATTTCGCGGCTTAGTTTAAGAGTCGCGTCAACCATCGACTTGTCGCCCGCGGTCAGAACAGGAACACCCACAACATAGCGATGCTCGATCTCCCGCAAATAGCCGGTCGCGACCAGCAAACCCAGGCTCGCTTTTCGGCGGTCTTCGGACACGGGAATCGCTTTGGCAAGGGCTGTGTCGGTATCCCCTCCACTGGAAACAGCGTTCATGACCTGGCCGGCATCATCAATCGCCAGCAGAAGAAGGGTCACATACTCGGAGCGAAGAGCTGCGTAGACGTCGGGCAGGCTTTGCCAATCTTCCATGGCTTTCTCCAGGCCCTCTTCTAACGCATCCGGTAAACCTTGGAGGCGAGGCATCGAAGCACCATCGCCAAACGTCGAAAAACTCATTTTCGGGCCGGGTGCGGTTTCGCTGTCGAGGTACAGACCAGTTAAATCCAGATCAGCTCCAGCCTCCCTAGAGTGGATCAAGTACGCGCCGCCCCTGGCGTGGCGAGGCGGTTGGATTCGATAACCAAGTTCCGTCGTAAGGTCGAGCCCCCTCCAGTCGAGGGACACACCGGCGATCAGGCCGAACATAAGCTGCGGACGCAGCGCGGCATTGGGATATTTCTTTGCGAGATTGTCAAACTCAGCCTGGTGCGCCCGAAACGCGTCCGCCAGACTTCGGCCATAGCGCGCGCAGGTGCGATACATCGTCTGCTGGTCCTCTACCGTGAGCACCAGATAATTCAGACGATAGAGTTCTCCCTCCGGTCGAAGCAGTTCAAGCTGGAGCAACTGATTGAGCGACACCGGCGTTCCCGCGACCGCCCGCTCCACCTCGGCTTTGGTAAGAGGATGTTGCGTCGCGTCGAGCATCAGGCGTTGGACCGGGACGAAGGAAAGAACATACTGAGGATCATCCAGCCCGGATGCGTCAATCGAACCCGTCACGCCGGTATTGAGCAAGGGCTTGTTGACGGGGTTCTCTACGGAGCTTTGGGCCTGCGCAACACAAGCCGTTCCGACCAACAAGATTCCTACCTGAACAGTCTCCCGATAACTCCGCATTCATGGCCTCCATGAAAAAATGCTCCGTCCGCGCGAGTGGCGACATCAAAACCTGTCACAACCGACTATCATAGTCGGCTGGCAATTTGGACGCTGGCCTCTTTCCGGAGACGCGATGACTGACCTCAGATACCCCATTGGCAAGTTCAATTACGACGGGCCGCTCACGGAAGAAAACAGACAACGACTCCTCGGCGACATCGCCCAGGCACCAGCTAACTTGCGCTCTGCCGTAAAGGGGCTTTCCGAGGCGCAACTCGACACGCCTTACCGGCCCGGCGGCTGGACTGTCCGCCAGGTCGTGCATCACGTGCCCGACAGCCATATGAACGCCTTCATCCGCTTCAAGCTCGCCTTGACCGAAGACGAGCCGACGATCAAGCCCTATGCCGAAGATCGCTGGGCGGAACTGGCCGACACGAAGGCGACTCCAATTGAAGTCTCTCTCACGCTGCTCGACTCACTGCATAACCGCTGGGTGAGGCTGCTGCGCTCGCTCTCGCCGGAAGATTGGAAGCGCACCTTTCGTCATCCGGAACTGGGCGTGATGACGCTGGATAAAACCTTGGCGATGTATGCCTGGCACGGCCGCCATCACGCGGCGCACATCACCAGCCTGCGGGAAAGAAACGGCTGGTGAAAACCGGACTTCGGACTTCAGACTTCAGGCGTCAGACCTCAGGTCGCCAACAATCAGTCATCGCAGAGATAGAACTCTTCCGGTCCTTTTCCAGCAGATTAAGCGGAGACCTGAGTGGAAGGTCTGAGGTCCGACGCCTGAAGTCTGACGCCTGACGCCCAAGGTCCGATTCTAGATTCCTACGCGCCACAGCCAGTAGCTGGTCGCTTCGCGCAGCACCGCCGCTACACGCTGCATCAGTCCATGAGGACGCGAGTCGGCGCGCGGTGCCACATAGACCGTCGCGATGCCTTCATGCTCCAGCAGTTTGCGGATGCGGAAGACGTGATAGGCGTCGCTAACCGCGATGCAGCTGTGCAGCCCGTTCGTCCGCATGATGACGGCAACGCGCTCGGCAGATTCCGCGGTATCGGAGCTCTGGGTTTCGGATATCAGCCCATTTTCCGGGACACCGCGCTTGCGCAAGTACTCCTTGCCCACCCCGCCTTCGCTGAACTTGGGGTCAGCCGCCGCGCCACCGGTGGTAATCATCACGGCGGCCATGTGGCGCTCGTAAAGATCGAAGGCATGATCCAGCCTCGCCCTCAGAACCGGCGAAGGATGCCCGGAGTACTCCGCTGCGCCGAAAACGACAATCGCATCGGCAGGATGAATTTCCTCGAGAGAGGCTGTGCGCACGATTTGAAATGAAGTAATCACGAGCAGCAGCGCGAGGACGGCCACAGCCAAGGCGAGCAGACGATGCCACCAGCGCCGTGGCCACAGCCGGTTGGCGATTCGGTGGTTCATCCTTGGGCAAAGAAAGTGGAAATCTGGTCCGCGGGAATTGCGCCTTCGCGCAGGATGCGCCAGCGTGCGGTGTCATCGCTGAGATCGACAATGGTCGAAGCCACATCGCGCGGCGAAGGGCCGCCATCCACGATGATGTTGATCCGCCCATGCAGTTGGTCGCGCACCTGCTCCGCGCTGGTGCATTCCGCGGCGCCGCTGAGGTTGGCAGAGGTCGCAGTGATGGGGATCGCCGCCGCCGTCACTACCGCCAGCGGAATCCTGGCATTAGGCACGCGAAGTGCGACGTTCCCGGTGTTGGCCGTCACCTTGAGCGGCAGGCGTGAGCCGGCTCTTACGATGACGGTCAGCGGACCGGGCCAGAACTTTCGCGCCAGCGCATAGAATTCCTCGGGCAATTCCTTGGCCAATTCTTCCGCCTGGTCCACACTTGCGATCAGCAACGACAGCGGCTTGTGGCGGGAGCGGCTCTTGATGTCGTACACCTTGTCGACCGCGCGCAAGTTGAAGGGATCGGCGGCCAGGCCATAAAACGTGTCGGTTGGCATGCCCAGCACTTCGCCGGACCGGATCTGATCGGCGGCGTACTTCACCAGGGATAATTCAGGGTTCTCATTACTGATTTTGACGATTTCGGCGCGCACAGCGCCCCCTTCCTCATTGGCTTCTGGATCTGAGTTTTGTTTGTTTGGCCCGCAAACCTATCATAATACGGCAAAATGCCAGGGAGTGAGGCGTATCATGCGTGGGTACCCGCTTATTTGCTCACTCCCACGAGCAATCGGACGAACTCTGAGCTATGAGCCCCACTTCAGAACCCAAACCGCCATCCCAGAGCCGCCTTCGACAGATCGACGGCCGGCACAATCCTGCCTTGAAAACACTCCGCAATGCGTTCGCCCATGCCGAACTCACGGAAGATGGCTGCTGCGCCATCGAAGGTGTGCGCATCGTTGAGGAAGCCATCCGTAGCGGCCTTCGCTTCCGCGCCGTCTTCTTCAGAAGATCGGCCGAGAATCAGGCCGAACGCATTCTGCCGCAAATCGGCGCCCACGTCGAAACCCTCCTCCTGCCGGATCGGCTTTTTGACGGAGCCGTTCCCAGCGAAACGCCGCAGGGCGTGGCCGCACTGGTCCGGTTGAAACAATTCTCCCTTGCAGACGTGCTCGAACGCGTGCCGGTCGGGCCCATCGTCGTGGTGGCCGGATTGCAAGACCCCGGCAACCTGGGGACGATTCTTCGCTCGGCTGAGGCCTTTGGCTGCGCAGGCGTGGTGCTGGGCGAGGGAACCGTGAGTCCGTTCAATACAAAAGTGATCCGCGCCTCGGCCGGATCAGCTTTTCGTCTTCCCGTCGTGGTGGCGAAAAATGCGGGCGGAATCGGCGCCATCTCGGCGAAGTTCCGCAGCCACGGTGTGCGGATGATCGCGACCTCCTCCCACAAAGGCACTCCGATCGACCAGGCTAAGTTAGCGCAGCCTGCGGCAGTTTTCATCGGCAGTGAAGGCTCGGGCGTGCCGCGACCTCTGCTGGCGCAGGTGGATGAAACCATCGCCATTCCCCATTCTCCGCACGTCGAATCGCTCAACGCCGGCGTGGCTGCGAGCATCGTGCTCTACGAAGCGGCACGCCAAAGGCACTCCCAGGCCTGATCTCCGGAAGGCTCCAAAGGCCGCGCCCAGCCTCAAGATTGCCTGCAATTCTTCCTTGCTCCGGCGTTCTTCCCATGAATGAGCGCCTCACCGCAACATCCCCCGAACGAAGTTGCGCATCGCCCGAATTGTTGGCATGAGGTTTCGTCAAAAGAGGGTTGAACTGGAGAGGGTTGAACCATGAAAAACTCGATCTTCGCAGCGGTCTATCCGTTCAGACAATTTGCTCTGAAGCCGTTCTTTCCGTGCCTGTTGATCTTTTTTTTCTTCTCCGGAACGGAGCTCAGGGCCCAAGAGAAATCTGCAGAGTCCACGCATGTCGCGGGATGGGTCGTTATCCCGGTCGAGGAATACCGTGTACTGCGAGCCAAGGCGTACCCGGTTGAGCACGATCCCGAACCGCCTCCCGTGGATGCAACTCTGACGCGTGTCGAATACGATCTGCGGGTCGCGGGCGACGTCGCCGCTGGACGCGCCACGCTCACGGTTGACGTCTTGAAAGACGGGTGGGTTCGAGTGCCCGTGCCTGCCGGCTTGCTCGTGCGCGAGGCCCAGCTCGATGGCAAGCTGGTGTCGCTGGTACCCGGCGCGGCGGGCAAGGGTGGAGGACATCTTTCGGCTCTCCTCTCCCACCCCGGGCGCTCGGTGTTGTTGCTCGATGTGGACGTGCCCGTGACTTCCTCGACGGGCGATGAGAGCCTCGCTCTTCCCGCGACGGAATCGGGCGTAACCCGGGCCGCGGTGCAACTTCCTCGCCAGGGAATTGATTTGAGAATCGCCGGCGGACTGCTCGATGAGAAATCGGAGTCTGCCGGTCAGACCAAGTGGCTGGCTTATGGCCGGGGAAGCGAAGCGTTGACATTCACCTGGCGCAAGAAGATCGAGGACCACCACATGGATCAGCCTCTGCGCCTGCGCGGATCCCTGACCCAGCTGACCAGTCTCGCTGAAGATTCGACTTCCATCTATGCCGAGGCAAATCTCGACGTGGTGCAGGGCGCGGCCCGCGAAGCGCGCATCGACCTCCCCGGGAACGTCACCATCAATCAGGTTTCCGGGGCGATGGTCGCCGACTGGGAGATGAAGAATGGCGAGCTTGCCATAACGTTCCTCGAACCGGTCGAGCACAGCGCCCGTTTCGTAATCACGGGCGAGACTCGCCTGCCGAAAGACGGAATCATCAACATTCCTCTGCTGCGGCTGTTGAACATCGAGCGCGACGACGGGGGCACCGCGGTCGAAGTCCTGGGCGCGGGTGAGATCAAGAGCCAGAAATTGCAGGGACTGGAGGAAGCCGACGCCACCGATCTCGGCGAAATGATCGCCAGCCGGCAATCGCCGGCGCTGGTTGCGTTTCGCTTGCGCTCGGGCTCTGCGGGCGCGACCCGCTCGTTGAGCGTCAACGTTGCGCGCTACGACCAGCAGGCTGTTCTGATGGCGAACGTCGAGGAGGCCCGTTACGCGGTCCTGATGAGCACCGACGGGAAGGAGTTGGTGCAGGCGCGCTACGCGATTCGCAACAATCAGCGCAACTTCGTCAAGATCACGCTGCCCGCCGGGGCTACCGTGTGGAGCACTTCGCTCGGCGGGAAGCCGGTCCGGCCGGGACAATCGCCCGACGGCAGCCTGCTGTTGCCGCTCGAAAAATCGCGTGGAGGAGAAGACGAGCCTGCCTTCATGGTTGAGATTCTGTATCTCACCAAAGAACCCGCCTGGGCGGAGAAAGGTCAGGCCAGGCTCACGCTGCCGGCGCTCGATCTTCCCATCTCACGCACCGGACTGCTGCTCTACTATCCGCCGCTGTTCAAGGTCACGGCTGAGCCGGGAACATTTCGCACCCAGGAATACCAGAACGCAATTTCGGCGGCCCTTGGGCCGCCTCCACCGCCGCCTTCACCGACGTACGCGCCATCCGCAGGGAACGGGATGGGAGGCACGATCGGCGGGCCGGTCTTGGCTGACAAGCAGTTCGATCGATTAGAGAATTTCGCCAAATTGCAATCCCCTGACGACAAGGAGAAGAAAGATTCCACCCAGGCTCTGCTCGAAACATTCCGGTCCAAGTCACTCGCCGGAAAAGTGACTGGAATTCTTCCCGTGAACGTTACATTCCCGGCATTCGGCCCTTCGATCTACCTTGTTTCCGAGCTCACGAGCGAGAATCAGGCTCCCGCCGCCGAGTTCAATTTTCAGCGTGAAAAAAAGGGAGGTGCGCGATGAAAAGCAGACTCTTTGTGATGTTGTTACTGTGCAGCGCGTGTGTGGCACGCATATTTATGGGGGTTGCACTTGCAGCCGACGAGAAATCTACTCTACCCTTGCCCAACTCCGGCAATGTCACGCTTCCTCTCGAGGAATACAACCGGCTGGTCGAACTCGCGGCCAAGCCGCCGAAAATGCCGGATGCTCCGCCCCTTGCCTATTCCATCAAGCATGCCGACGTAAAGCTGCGGGTCGAAAACGACGGCGTGCGCGGCACGGTCGAACTCGACGGAGAAGTCTTCCACAAGGGAGTAACCAAGGTTCCGCTGACCACAGGAATGACCATCCTCGACGCCCACCAGAACGGCAAAGGCGTTCCCTTGCAGCAGGAAAACGGCACGCATGTGGCCCTTCTGCCCGGGCCAGCCGAGTTTTCCGTCGCGCTTGAAACCGGTCTGCCGGTGCGCATCGAGGCTGGGCGGGCTTCCTTCACGCTGCCCGTGCCTGCCGCAGGCAGCGTGCAACTGGCGCTGGTGATTCCCGGCGACCATACCGTCGCCAACGTCAGCCCCGGTCTGATCACCAGCCGCAAATCGGAGACCGGACGCACGGCCATCGAGGCCACTCTGGTTCCAGGCCAGACCGCCACCATCTGGTGGACAACCCACGAAACCGCAACTCCCGCAGCGCCACGCGAAGTGCGCTTCCTGGCCGACGAAAAGACTCTTGTTTCCGTCAGCGAGGCCGAGATGCGCGTCGCCGTGCTCGCTGATCTCGCCGTCGTGCAAGGCGAACCGGCGCAATTCGAAGTGCAATTGCCGGAGGGCTTCGAGATCACAGGCGTGACTGGGGCAACGCTCGATTCGACGGAAAACCAGCCCGGTATCTTAATCCTGAAAGTGAACGCTCCCAGCCAGCGCAATCACCAGTACCTGATCTCGATGGAAAAGGCGATCACCGGGGCCAAGGCCGATGCACCGTTCGTCAGCTTTAAGGGTGCGCAGCGCGAGACCGGCGAGGTCCTGGTCGAAGGCGCCGGCACCATGGAGATCACCGCCACCGAAGGCGGCAGCCTCAAGCGCATGGACGTCAAAGAAGCGAATCCCTATCTGCGCTCGCTGGCCCACTTCCCGCCTCAAGCCACGTTCCGCTATCACAAGCAGCCCAATGAAACGCCAACGCTCGCGCTGCAATGGGTGCGCTTCCCCGATGGCAGCGTGCTTGCGGCCGTGGCCGAAAGCGCCGAGGTCACAACGCTCGTTACCTCCGAGGGCAAGTCGCTCACCGAAATCAAGTTGGTGGTCAAGAACCAGGCGCAGCCCTTCCTAAAGGTCGTGCTGCCCGCTGGCGCGACCATCCTTTCGGCCGACGTTGCCGGCGAGCGCGTCAAGCCCGTGCAGGGCCCGGACGGAAGCCGCGTGCCGCTCTTGCGGCCGGGATTTCGCCCCACTGATTCCTACACTGTCTCGTTCGTGTTCCTGCACTCCGGAGCCCCGTTCGCAAAAAAGGGCGGAGCCGAGCTGAGCCTGCCAAACATGGACATTCCCATCAGCCTGCTGAACTGGGAAGTCTTTTTGCCCGAGCGGTACAAGGTGAAGGATTTCGGCGGCGACGTGATCGCAGCCAACCTGGTGCCCGCAGCGTTTCAGGAGCAATATGCCATCAGCGCGCCAGCGCCCCAAGTCGCGATGCCTTCCAACGCGAAAACACAAACTTTCCCCGGGCAGATGGGTGGTTATGTTGTGGATCCTAGCGGAGCCGTCATTCCTAATTCCCGTGTCACGGTTACATCCCAGGACGCGGGCGCGACCCGCACCGCACTGACCGACTCGCAAGGACGCTGGGTGCTGGCGGGCTTGCCGTCGGGGAACTACAAGGCGCAGGCCGACGCAACCGGCTTTAAGAGCAGCACATTCAACCTTCATTACGACGCCGACCAGCCATCGCTGTACAACTTTTCCCTCAGCGTGGGCACCGCGATGGAGACGGTTGAGGTGACCGCGACAACGGTCCAACTCCAAACTGAGAACGCAGAGGTGAGCACGATCGGCGGGCGCAATGTCAGTTCGTTAGTGAAGCTGGCTCCGGGGGCGGTCAGCCAGAATGCCTCCGCCAATGTGATGAACTTGCAAAAGCGGGTGGCTGGAGTGTTGCCCATACCCATCGACGTGCCGCGCGCGGGCACCTCGTTTGCCTTCGTAAGGCCGCTGGTGCTGGATGAGGAGACCAAGGTAACGTTCAGTTATAGGAGCCGGTGAAGTGCGCCAAGGATTGAACGGAAGCCGCGTGGAACTTCTGTGTGCTGCCAAACTTGCGCAGTAGCATAGAATGTTGCTCGCGGGAGCCGCTCATGGCCAGCGCTGAGGCACGGAGGGTGTGGGAAGGCCGCGTAGTTGCGGGGAAATTTCCGCTCCGCGAGTGGCTGGGTGGAACCGAGCACGGCGCTGTCTTTCTCACCGAGCGGAAGCAACCGTCATCACAAGCGACACAGAAAGCTGCCATTAAACTGATCGCGGCAGATGCCGGCAATGCCGAGCGTCAACTCTCTCGTTGGCGCGCTGCGGCACAACTTTCCCATCCCCATCTCATTCGCATTTTCGAAGCGGACCGTTGCCAGCTGAACGGCTCGCCGCTTCTTTATGCAGTCATGGAGTATGCGGACGAGGATCTTTCGCAGATTCTTCCGCAGCGGCCGCTCACGCCCGAGGAAGTAGCCGATCTGCTTCCTCCGTCGCTGGAAGCACTTTCCTACCTGCACGGGAAGGGATTCGTGCATGGCGGCATCAAGCCCTCGAACATCCTGGCCGTAGGCGAGCAAATCAAGCTCTCCGCGGATCAGGTGACCTCCCTGGGGGAGATGCACTCCAGACCAAGGCGGGATGTTTACGACCCACCCGAGAAGGAAGCAGGCATTGTCTCGCCCGCCGGAGACCTGTGGTCGCTGGGCATCACTCTCCTCGCCGTTCTCACGCAGAAGACACCTTCATCTGCGGAAGCAGCGCAGGTCCCCGGTTTGCTGGAAAAAATGCCGGAACCGTTCCGCGGCATAGCCCGCGAGTGCCTGCATCTCGATCCCAAGCGGCGATGCTCCATCGCCCAGATTCAGGCCCGGCTCGCGCCCGCAGCGCGCTCCGTACCAGTTCAACCGCAACCGGCGCTTCCAGGTCCACAACGCTCCATGAACAAAGGGATGATCACCGTGGCCGTTGCGGTTGTGGCGCTCCTGATCGGACTAGTAGTGTTTTACCCTCGTGGAAAAAACACGCCCGGCCGTGAAAGTACATCTGAGCAGACGGCGCCGGTGACAAAGGCTTCAACTCCCCAACCGGGCGAGTCTTTGAAACAGGCAGTCTCCCAAGGCGAGGTTCTGCATCAGGTTCTTCCTGACATTCCTCAGAGCGCGATGGACACCATCACTGGAACCATCAAGATCAACGTCCTGGTGGAAGTGGATTCTTCGGGCAAAGTGACGGCCGCGAAGTTCGTCACTCGCGGCCCCAGCGAGTATTTTGCGGAACGTGTTCTGAAAGCCGCACAGGGCTGGGAATTCTCTCCACCCGAAGTTGCGGGGCAGCCTGCCCCGAGTGCGTGGGTGATTCACTTTCGCTTGCGCCGAGCCTCGATTCAGGCGTCAGCGGAAAAATCCCGGTAGAGCTCGCGCAACCAATTGTTGATTGAAAGGCCTGACCAGAAACGTAAGCTGGATTTTCATTCAACAATCAACAATCATCAATCAACAATCCCTGCCCGTTGCCGCAGCTTCCACACAATCTGCCGCACCATGCCCAGCAGGATCTTCGCATCTCCCGCTTCCAGGCCGAGGCGAAGGACGAGCCGGCGAACTTTTTTTTCACTCACGGCGTCGTTGCCGGGTTTGACGTACCCGCTCCGGTGCAGAGCTTCCAGCAGGGTCTCGGTGATCTGCTCAGCCTCACCCGCGGTCGCCGATTTGAAATCCGGCGTTGAGCTCCCTGACGCCGTGCTGCGCGCGATTTCGTACAGGCAGACCGCAACCGCCTGTCCCAGGTTCATGGAAACATGTTCGCTGCGCGTAGGGATGTTCAGCAGCCAGTGGCAGTGGCTGAAATCTTCATTGGTAAGCCCGATTTTTTCTGAGCCAAACAGAAGAGCGACGCGCCCGGTTTCGATCTGGCTTCGAATCGTGCTGCCGGTTTCTTCCCCAAGCCGACGCAGAGGATGCTGTAAGGCTCGATTCCGCACTGCGGTTGTTCCTACCACCACATTACAGTCGGCAACTGCCTCAGCGACCGTCTCGAATTCTTTTGCTTTGGCCAGCACGTCTCCGGCTCCAACCGCCGAGCGCGCCTCGCGAAACGCCACCGCGTAGGGATTGACCAGCCGCAGGCGGTGCGCGCCGAAGTTGCTCATGGCGCGAGCCGCCGCGCCAATATTGAGCGGATTACGCGGGCGCACCAGCACAACCACCAGGCTGCCGAGTTCGGAGGAAGCAGGCAAGGGCACATTCTACGACAGGGATAGGAGCAAGGTCTCAAGGTTTCAAGGTTTCAAGGTTTCAAGACCTCAGGTGCGCCTCACTCTCGCCTTTGACTTTGAAACATTGAAACCCTGAAACTTTGAAACTTCGGCATCCCCCGCAAAGAGAAAGGGCGTGCCGTTTAGCACGCCCTTCCCGCCTCTGACCTTCACTTCGTTTACATCAAGCCGTTTCCACAACAATTCCGTCGTTGTGTTTAGCGATGACCACCGCCTCCGTGTCCACCGCCGCCACCGGCGTGGCCGCCGCCCCCACCAGAAGAGTGCCCACCACCTCCGCCACTGGCATGCCCACCTCCGCCTCCAGAGGAATGTCCTCCGCTGGGGTGCGAGCCGCCACTCGAGCTGCCGCGCGAGCCGCCGGGAGAAGTGCTGCGACCGCCGTAGCCGCGGGAATATCCGCCGTAAGACGGAGATCGTACGATGGGCTGCCTCATATCCAGTTGCGGACGGGAGTAGCCCCTCTCTGACCCACCATAGACCGAGCCGTTGTAGTGCGTCTGCGGGCTCAGCCCAGTCCGGTTCCAGTAGCTTCCACTGCCGCGCTCCGAAGCCATGCCCGATTCGCCACGAGAAGCTTCGCTGCCAGATGGCGGTGTGAACGGCCGGAAGCCGTCGCGGTTCGCGACAGGAGCGGACTGGTTCGCGCCGCGGGGATCGGAGCCGGACGCGCCTGCGGGACGAGTGTTCGTGCTGTTCGGCGGCGTGAACGGACGGAATCCGCCGCGGCTCCCATTCGCCGTGGACGATGCCGCATTGCCTGCATTCCGGCTCACGGGGTTGTTCATCTCCCGTCCGCCTTGGAAGCCGCCCGAGCCTGCGCTCGGCTTTTGCATTGTGCCCGCCGTGGTATTACTGCGTCCAAAGCCCGATTCACCGCCACTCACGCGCCCGCCTGCAGAAATTGCGGAAACGTGGTTCTGCTGCATGCTCTGGCGCAGACTCGCCGTCTGCTGCTGGAACGATTCCGGATGGGCCACGTTGTTGTGCACCGATCCGAAGAAGCGCTCCGAACCGCTGTTGCGAACGGTTGACGGAGCCGCTGCGCGTCCACTGGCCGACAGGCTCGCCCGCGATGGCACTACGGGCAGATTGCCCGCCATCATGCGCGCGCCGTTGATCTGCTCCCGCGTCGCTGCCACGGGCGACATCCGGCCCGCACCGAAGTGGCCTGCACTTACCGTGGACATGCCACGCGCAATGTGTTCGTTGTGGATGTTGTTCACGTTCGAGAACCGCGTTCCTCCATGCAGAGGTGCGAAGCCGCCGAAACGACCAAATCCGCCACGGAAGCCGACCGCGCCAAACCGGCCGCGGTATCCACCCCACCACGGATGGAACCAGTCGCAAGGTCCGATCGGGAGCCAGCCGAAGCCGCCCCAACCACCCCAGCCCCATCCAAATCCAAAGCCAAAGCCGCCGCCCCAGAACGACACATACGCAGGCGCCCAGAACGGACGGTACCAACCCCACGACGGTCCCGGCCACCAGGCCCACGAGTTGCCGTACCAGAACCAGCGTCCGTAGTGATATGGCGCCCAGCCCCAAGGTTCGTAGCCAACCCAGGTCCAGCCATAGTAGGGCTCATAAGTCCAGTTGCCGTTACGATACGGAGCCCAGTCATCGGACTCGTTCGGAACCCATACATCGCCGTAGTCGGGCACATTCTGCCAGCGCCCGTACGCGTCCAGATCCTGAGCACCGGTGTAATAGTGATTGGTGTGCCGCCAGGACTGCGCGTCACGGATCATGTGGTCGCGGTCGGCATTCCAGCGATCCCAGTCGTCGGGATCGGGAGCATCGGAAATCTTGTACTGCGCC
>Ga0074046_10003266_pt1 | contig 13662 bp, 11 predicted proteins | sample BogForMeECP23OM3_FD_94441 | JGI IMG/M metagenome (GOLD analysis project Ga0074046, IMG submission 94441) | Bog forest soil microbial communities from Calvert Island, British Columbia, Canada - Bog Forest MetaG ECP23OM3 | ecosystem: Environmental > Terrestrial > Soil > Wetlands ...
CAGCTACGCTGAAGAGTCCTACAACAGCCTCAACGCCTTCATTTTCACCGACGGTTCCGGCGGCGACCATGCGGTGCGCTGGTCGCTCGTCCCCGCGACCCGGCCGGTCTCCGTTCCGCCGGAGGAGCTTGCGAAGCGGGGGCCCAATTTCCTCGAGGATGAGATCGTCCAGCGCATTAAGAGCGGCCCGCCGCTTCGCTGGACGATGGTCGTGACCGTCGCCAATCCGGACGATCAGACTGCCGATCCAGCCAAAGCGTGGCCGGACGACCGCCGCAAGGTCGAGGTCGGGACGCTCATCGTGCGTGAGATCGAGCCGGAAGCTGACGGCCCGTGCCGGGACATCAATTTCGATCCGACGATCCTACCGGACGGAATGCGGGTCTCTGACGACCCCTTCCCCGCCGCGCGGTCGTCCGCCTACCGCGTCTCCTTCGACCGCCGCACGGCGGAAGCGAAAGACTATCCCCGCACCGCGACGGGAGCGAGCCAATGATCGTCGTCCAGCGATTCACGCCGCTCCAGCGCGGTCTGCACTGGCTGATGGCCGCCTGCATCCTGACGATGCTGTTTATCGGCGTCGGCATGGCTTCGACGGTCGCGCCGAAATATCTCACCCTCGTCGCCATCCACAAGCCGCTCGGCATCGCGATCCTCGTCCTCGTGCTGATCCGGCTTGCAGTGCGTCTGCGCTTCGGCGCCCCGCCCCTGCCCCTCGACCTGCCCGAGCCGATGAAGCTCGCCGCGCATCTCTCGCATTACGCGCTCTACGCGCTCATGATCGCCATGCCGCTCCTAGGGTGGGCGGAGCTGTCGGCGGCGGACTATCCGGTCGTCCTGTGGCCGGGCGTCTGGCTTCCGGCGATCGCAGCCCGTGGCGACAGCCTGCACACGCTGCTGTGGAACGCGCATTTCTATCTGGCCTTCGTCTTCTTCGCAGTGATCCTCATGCATATCGCGGCGGCTTTGTTCCACGCGCTGGTCCGCCGCGACGGCGTGTTCGAAGCGATGGGGCCGAGGCTGACGCATGAGGAGGCCGTCCGCCAGCCGGCGAGATAGCGCCGCGGCGGCATCGCCCGCGGCGTCCCTCCGGGTGTATAAGGCTCTGCGAAGGAGCCTTGCCCGCATGAACAAGCCCACCCGCATTTCCGAGCCGCACCGGCTCGACCTCGCCCACCGTCCCCGCCGCAACCGCAAGGCGGAATGGGCGCGGCGGCTGGTCAAGGAGCACGTTTTGACGACGAACGACCTCATCTGGCCGCTCTTCCTCGTCGAGGGGGAGAAGGCGCGCGTTCCCGTCGCCGCGATGCCCGGGGTCGAGCGGCTCAGCGTGGACGAGGCGCTCCGCGAGGCCGAGCGGGCGGTAAAACTCGACATTCCGGCGATCGCCTTCTTCCCCTACACCGAGCCGCATCTGAAGGACGAGCATGGCAGCGAGGCCTTCAACGAGAGCAATCTCGTCTGCAAGGCCTGCCGGGCGATCAAGCGCGCGTTCCCAGAGCTCGGCCTCGTCACCGACGTCGCCCTCGACCCATACACCAGCCACGGCCACGACGGCCTCGTGCGGGACCACGGAAACGAGCTCACCATCCTCAACGACGAGACGGTCGCGGCTCTCATCCGCCAGTCGCTGAACCAGGCGCGCGCCGGCGCCGACGTCATCGCGCCCTCCGACATGATGGACGGAAGGGTCGGGGCGATCCGCGCGGCGCTCGACGAAGAGGGCTTCCTCGACGTGCAGATCCTGGCCTACGCGGCGAAATACGCCTCCGCCTTCTACGGGCCGTTCCGCGACGCGCTGGGCTCGGCGGGCGCGCTGAGGGGCGACAAACGCACCTACCAGATGGACCCGGCCAACAGCGACGAGGCCTTGCGCGAGGTCGCGCTCGATCTCGACGAGGGCGCCGACATGGTGATGGTCAAGCCGGGCATGCCCTATCTCGACGTCATCCGCCGGGTGAAGGACGAGTTCGGCGCACCGACCTTCGCCTATCAGGTGAGCGGCGAATATTCGATGATCATGGCCGCCGCCTCGAACGGCTGGATCGACGGCGACAAGGCGATGATGGAAAGCCTCATCGCCTTCAAGCGCGCCGGCGCCGACGGGGTGCTGACCTATTTCGCCGCGAGGGCTGCGGAGAAGCTGCGGTTGAGGTAGAGGGCCGTGCAGCCGCGGCGAAGTCGCCGCCGGCGGACCGGTCATGGTGGCGAGATTGCGTGGAGAAACTGCACCATCGCCGCCTGGCGATCTCGACGAGCGGACGTCAAGCAACCTGTGGATTGCCGCGACAGAGGGTAGCGCGCTTCCACGCAGGCAAGCTCAAATAGCCGAGTCCCGAATCGATGACGAGGTCTCCGGTGGCGACCGCATTTCAAGACAAACTCACGCTGACCAAGTCCCAGGCCGACTGCCTAAGGGTCCTGCGAAGCCCCGGCTTCTCCCCAGGAAGGATCGCGGTCGCGGCGAAGCTCAACCTCAAAAAGACCGAGGCCGCCCTTCGCAAACTGGAGGAGCTGGGGCTTGCTGAGCAAGGCGGCTCAAGACGCTGGCTCGTCACCACACATGGCGAGACGTGCAGCTTCGAGACCGTTCCCGACCGGCGGGTGCGAAGAGGTCGGCCGCCGGCGCCCGGCGCACAGCTCATGCTCGATTTGCTGGATCGGCCGACCGGCGGCCCGGTCCCCGCGCAGCCCGGACCCAGCGCCAAGTGTCTGCTCGATTTGCTGGACCGGCCGATGCGCGGTCGCGTGCTCGCACGGGAATCAGGGCTCTCCCGCGAGAGAGTTCGACAGCTGCTCCTCGAGCTCCACGCGCAGGGACGGATCTCACTCGGCGACCCGGATCATCCCTCCTGGCTGGTCAAGCGCGCGGACGACGAGACCCCCATTCTGTCCCGCGAGGAGGAACGCGTTCTTTCGGCGCTCCCGCGGGAGCATGCGACCGACGCCAGGGGGCTAGTAAGTGTCGCGTCAAAACTGTCTGACAGCGAGGTCGAGCCAATCGTCGAAAATTTGATCGTCGGCGGATTGGCCGAGGCTTGCGAGGGATTGGGGGGCGTCCGAGCGTTTCGGATCACCACGGCCGGGTTGGACCATCCCCAATACGTTCCGCCCGCCCGCCAGGCGCCGCCGCCGCGGCTCCCGGTCCATTCCGATCGTGTGCGCACCGTGCTGCAAACGATCGCCGACGCGGAGGCGTTGCGGATCAGGGACGTGAAACATCTGACGAAAATACCGCAGAAGTCCATAAATGCGCTCATGCAATATCTGAAGCGCAAGCGGCTGGTGGCGAAGGCGGGAGACGAGTTCGACGCCCCTTATTTCCTGACCGAGCAGGGCCGCGCCACTCTGGCGGAAATGACGCTTCGGCTGGCCGCCTGAATGGCGACGCCGGACAGCCTCGTCGCCTTTCAGGCGCGACGGCGTCGACGGGGTGCTCACGTAGTTCGCGCCGCGTGCGGGGGAGAAGCTACGGGAGCATTGGGCTCGCGTCGGCTGTCGCCATGTGACGCAACCCTTCCGCCTCGCCGGGCAGTGTGAACTGAAAGACAGCGCCCCGTCCCGCGTTCGGGCTCGCCCACAAGCGGCCGCCATGCGACTCGATGATCCGCCGACTGATCGACAGCCCCATGCCGGCGCCCTGCGGTTTTGTCGTGAAGAATGCGTCGAAGATCCGGTCTGCTGCATCGACAGGAAGCCCGACGCCGGAATCGCTCACCGAAACAAACAGCTGACCCTCCTCGATCCTCTTCGAAGCGATGGTCAGCTCGCCACCCGTCTCCCGCATCGCCTCGATGCCGTTGAGCATGAGGTTCATCAAAACCTGCTGCAGCTGTACGCGATCCGCGGTCGTCGGCGGAAGCCCCAGGCCGAGTTCCGTGCGGATGGAAACGGAGTGCCGGTCCGCCGTATCCCCCAGCAAGACCGTCATCTCCCGAAGGATTTCGTTCAGGTCGACTGCTTCCCGTTCTGACGCGCCGCTACCGTAAAGCGAGCGCACCCGGTCGATGATGCCGGCGGCGCGCGTCACCGCCGCGACCATTCTGGAGGCGGCTCCGCATGCTTCCGTCGCATCGAGCGGATCACGACGGAGCCATCGCATGCAGGCGTTGGCGTCCATGACGGCGGCCGTCATCGGCTGCTTGATTTCGTGCGCCAGCGAGGCCGTCAGTTCTCCCATCATGCTCACGCGGTTAAACTGCTTGAGATCTGCCTCGAGCTGACGCAGCCTCTCGCGCTCTTCTCCCGCGCGTTTGCGCTCGGTAATGTCCGTTATGGCGCCTACAAAGATGAACTGATCCGGATGTTCGCCGGTCAAGCGATGAGCCACGGCCTGAACATATTTTACAGAGCCGTCGGGCACCAACAGGCGGTGCTCAACAGTAAAATCTGACCCCTCCGTCGCGGCGCGGTCAATGATTTGACGGTGACGGGTCCGGTCGTCCGGATGAGTTCGGTCGATCACCAACTGGGCGGTGGGTTTTGTCGTAGGCTCGCAATCAAAAATTCGGTAGGTTCCATCGGACCAGTAGAGTTCTCCGGTCGAAGCGTTCCAGCCGAAACTGCCCGTGTGGCTCAATCGCTCGGCCTCTGCTCGATACATCTCGCTCCGGCGCAGGGCTTCTTCGGCCTTCTTGCGTTCGGCCCGCTCCCGGGCTTCGCGCAGCGCACGCCGCACCGACGGCGCGAGCCGTGACAACCGCGTCTTCAGAACATAGTCCGTGGCCCCGCTGGTGAGCGCTTCGATCGCGATCTCTTCGCCGAAGCCCGAGACAAAGATGAAAGGAAGATCAGGGCGGGCGCTGAGCGCAAGCATCAATGCGGAAAGGCCGTCGAACGAAGGAAGGCTGTAATCGGCCAGGATCAGGTCAATTCCAACGTCTTCAAGAGCCGCCATGAACTCGGCGCGCGTTTGCACGCAGGTGACTTCACAGACGAAATGATCCGCCTCGAGGAACTCTTGAACGAGCTCCGCGTCTCTGGCGCTATCCTCCAGCAATAGAATGCGGAGCGGGGACGTCATGGCGCCTTCTTCATGCTGCCCGGCGGCGGCTGATTGATGACCGCCCAGAAGACGCCCAGTTCCTTGATTGCGTTGACGAATTCGTGAAAATCGACCGGCTTCACGACATAGGCGTTCACTCCGAGGTTGTAGCTCCTTATCAGGTCTTTTTCCTCGCGGGACGAGGTCAGCACCACCACCGGTATCATTTTCAGGCGCTCGTCGGACCTGATTTGCTGCAAGACTTCCAGTCCGTCGACCTTCGGCAGCTTCAGGTCCAGCAGCAAGACCGCGGGATTTCCGTTGGAGCGACTGCTGAACTCGCCCCGACAATAGAGGTAGTTCAGAGCTTTTTCACCGTCGCGGGCAACTACGACCTCGTTCGCCAGGTTGTATTCCTCCAGCGCCAACAGAGTCAGTTCCTCGTCTCTCGGGTCGTCCTCGACGATCAAAATGCGGCCCAGTTCGCTCATTGCGTGTTCTTCCTCTCCGCTGCACCCCGCGCCCTGGGGAGTGAAAAATAGAACGTCGCGCCTCGATCGACGCCTCCCTCGGCGCGCACCTCCCCGCCATGACGGTGGATGATCCGCCGAACGGTCGCAAGTCCTATTCCAGTGCCTGCAAACTGTTCCGGGAGATGCAGACGTTGAAACACGCCAAACAGCTTGTTGACATACTGCATGTCGAAGCCGGCGCCGTTATCCCTCACGAACACCTCTACTTCATTCTCCCTATCCACGTAGCCAATCTCGATTTCGGCCTGGGCTCGCATGCGCGTGAACTTGACCGCATTGGAGAGAAGATTGACGATCACCAGCCTGAGCATCGAACGGTCGCCGCAACAGACCGGAAGGGGATCGATCTTCCATACAATGTCTCGCCCGCTCGTGTCCTCGCGCATCTCCGCGACAACCTCTTTGACGAGCTGGTCCAGGCTGACCAGCGTCTTTTTGGTTTCGGCCCGGCCGATCCTGGAAAACGCCAGCAGATCGTCGATCAAAGTCCCCATTCTTTTTGAGGACTCGAGAATCGTTTGTATGTACCGACGGCTCTTCTCGTCGAGCGAGGAAGACGCCTGTTTCTTTAGCAGCTCCGAATACCCGTCCACATGGCGAAGCGGCGCGCGAAGGTCGTGCGAAACGGAATAGGCAAAAGATTCCAATTCGTTGTTGCTTGTTTCGAGCTCCCTGGCCCGCTTGCCGAGCTCTTCATTGAGTTTGCGAATTTCGCTCGAGTGTTCGCGCAGCGATGCTTCCGCGTTTTTCTGCTGCACAGCCAGAAGCGTGACCAAGCCCATCGCTATGAGGCCGATTGCCGTGTTCAAGATCCCCACAAACGCCGGCCCGCCTTGCGGGGTCAGATAAAAGCTCAGGATTGTCAGTGCCAGACACCCTACCGCGACGAGGGTAATTTCTCGCGGGGAGCAGAAGCGGGCGGCCATCAGAATGACCACGGTGTAAAGAGTGGCGAATTCGATATCGAGGGGTGTGGCCGTGTCGGCCACGAAGGTGGCGCCGGCGAAGAGGACTGTTGCGATCGGAAGGAAGCGAAGCAGGCCGTGCCTGCCGGCGGGGGCTTGCTCGGGTGAACTGGCCTGATGTCGGGTCCAGAGAGACGAGTTACTGATGGGCCCTCGAAGGGCGCCTACGAACAAGGCAGTGATCGCGGCAAAGGCCGTGAAAACAAGAAAGTTCGGCAGTTCTTCCCTGGAGACTTCGAAGGAGTAAATGGGCTCGGCGAAGAAATAATCGAAGCATGCCGTCGACAACGCCACCGCCAGCACAGAAGGGCCAATCCCTGCGTACCAGGCGGCGGCGACGATGGCGAGGTCGAAAAGCGGCAATTCCGCGTCGCCGAAGCCGTAGCGCCGGCACGCCAGCGCCGCCCCAACCGCGACTGCGACGCAGGCGACTGAAAAACCATAGCGGATCGGCAAGCGGCCCCTCTCCGGATCCAGGCTCAAGCGGGCCAAGCCTCGCCTCGGCGCCAGGCGTGTGGGCCCTTCCGCAAGATGGGTCATCATGACACCTCCGTCTCGATCGCTGGGCGGGAAGCGAGGGCAACGCGGTTGCCGACTTATGAGAATACAACCGGGGCCCCCTCTCGTCGAGACATGTGAAACATGAGGGGGCCTAAGGGTATGAAACGTAAGGGGCCTACGGGGTACCCTAGGACGCCGGCGCGGAAGCATGCAACAGAGCTCCACAAGGGCAATTATACAAACGTATCTGCTGCCTAAACGGTGCGATCCTCCACTTTCGTTGTCGAACGCCAACTTCGGACGAAACGTCCCGTTCGCCATAAGGCGCGCTTTTGGCTAGCATCCTGGCCGAACGGATCAGTGAGCTTCGGCATGGCCCGATTGCGCGGAACTTCGTTAGGTCGAGCAGTTCTTCGACTGGCCTTCCTTGTCGTCGCGATAGCCGCCGCCGGCTCGGCGCTCGGATCGTCACCGACGCTCGATCAGGTCAAGGCGCGCGGCTCGCTGATTTGCGGCGTCAACGAGGGTCTGCCGGGCTTCTCGTTCGTCGACGAGCGCGGCGCCTGGACCGGATTCGACGTCGACTTCTGCCGCGCGCTCGCCGCCGCCATATTCGGCAATCCGAACAAGGCGCGTTTGGTCCCGCTCTCCGCGGACGAGCGTTTTCAGGCGCTCAAAGACGGGAAGATCGACGTCCTCTCGCGCAACTCGACCTGGACGATGGGGCGCGAAACCGAGTACGGGCTCACCTTTGTCGGCGTCACCTACTACGACGGGCAGGGATTTCTGCTCCCGCGCGCCTTGCGCGTCACCTCCGCGCTGGAGCTCGACGGCGCCAAAATCTGCGTCCAGAGCGGCACCACGACCATCGACAACCTCGCCGACTTCTTTGTCAGCAACCGGATGACGCTTCAGAAGGTCGTCTCTTCGACTGCCGACGAATCGATCAAGAACTACGATTCGAGGGCTTGCTCCGTCCTGACGAGCGATCTGTCGCAGCTCTATGCCTTGCGCCTCCGCCTCGCGAGGCCGCGGGATCACGTCATTCTCCCGGTCGTGATCTCCAAGGAGCCGTTGGGGCCGGTCGTGCGCCAGGGCGATCTCCAATGGGTCGAGATCGTCAAATGGGTTCATTTCGCCATGCTCGACGCTGAGGAGCTCGGCGTCACTTCGAAGAATATCGGTCAGGCTTTGCAATCGCAGAAGCCCGAGGTGATGCGCCTGGTCGGGACCGCCGGCGACTTCGGCGCGCAGATCGGCCTGACGAACGCCTGGGCGGCCAACGTCATCAAGTCGGTCGGCAATTACGGCGAGGTGTTCGAGCGCAATCTCGGCGCGAAAACGCCGCTCGCCATCCCCCGCGGCCTCAATCAATTGTGGGACGCAGGCGGCATCCAGTACGCCCCGCCGATCCGGTGAGGGCGCAGCTCACCGCCCGCGGTCGGCTGGGATTGTCCTTCGCGGCCGCTGCGCGTCAGGACGAGGTCAGTGGGTGTTGAGCGCGCGCCGTCGCCGCAGGATTGCCGCAAGCCGGGATCACCGTAGGCCGTCTTCGATCGGAGGAGATCCTCCGGCGCTCGCCAGACGGGAACACCTCGCTTCGGCTGCCGGCAACGTGCGGTTGCGGACGAAACGCGTTGCCACGGCGCATCAGCAGGCAGACTGTAGCTCTCACGAACCCGGGAATCCGGGGAATGTCGATTGACAGGAGGTCCATATGGTCACCGTCAACTGGATCATCAACGCCCACAAGATTCTCGTCACCCCCATCGTCCTCGCCATGATGTGGTATTTCCACAACTGGAGCGCTGCGGCGTTTCTTTACCTTGGCTTGCACGGCACCTACACCCTGCTTTGGCTTATCAAGCAATCCGTGTTCGCCGACAAACGCTTTGCACAGCCGATCCCGCTATGGATCGGTGTGCTGATCCCTTTCCTGCCGTTGATGGCTTACATGATCGGGCCGTATCTGCTCATTTCGGAACACACCGTACCGCCGAACTGGGTCTTCGCTCTGGCGCCATTTCTTTGCATTTCCGGCGTGTTCCTTCACTTCGTCAGTGATGCACAGAAATTCTTTGTGTTGCAGCTGCGCAAAGGATTGATTCAAGACGGGCTCTTCGCCAGAACACGGAATCCCAACTATCTGGGCGAAGTACTGATATACGGCGGATTCGCGCTCGCCTCATGGCACTGGCAGCCCTTCGTGGTGCTTGCTGGATGGTTCGTGTACTTCGTCCGCAACATGCGCCGGAAAGACGAGTCGATGTCTCGCCATCCTGAGTTCGCTGCCTACAAAGATCGGACGGGGATGTTCCTGCCTTCGCTGGGTATGCGTTCTACGCGTTAAAAGCATATGGACGGCGGCACTGTTCAGGAGCGCATAGCGCACGACCGGAACCAGCCTCTCCATGTTTGTCCCCGACGACACGAACGCCCTATGGCGCCGGATGAGGGGCGACGCAGACCTCCGCGGTTCGGCGTAGCCCCTCACCCCGGCTCTCTCCCCGCATAGGGCCTCGAAAGACGCCCGTCTCTCGACGGGCTATGCGGGGCGAGGGGAACAACTCCGCCCCACGTTCGCCTGAAGGCGGCGCCACTCTGGCGACGGTGCTCGATCGAAAGGGAACTGACATGGCGAAGATGCGCGCGATGGTCGTCCGCAAGGCCGGCGGGCCGCTCGTGGCGGAGGAGCGGGATCTTCCGGTCCCGGGCCCCGAGAGGATACGCATTCGCGTGCAGGCCTGCGGCGTCTGCTACAGCGACGTACTGACGATTCAGGGCCTGACGCCGGGCATCGCGTACCCGCGCATTCCCGGCCACGAGGTGATCGGCGTGGTCGACGCGCTCGGCGAGGGCGTCAAGGGCTGGAGCGTCGGGGCGCGCGCCGGCGTCGGCTGGTTCGGCGGCTCGTGCGGCTCGTGCGGCTATTGCAGCAATTGCCGGCGCGACGCTGCTTTCGCCTGCGAGAACGTGCACGAGGTGACCGGCCTGACCCGCGACGGCGGCTACGCCACGCATCTCGTCGCCCACGTCTCCTCCGTCGCGCATGTGCCGGACACGCTCGACGCCGTCGAGTCGGCCCCCCTGCTCTGCGCCGGCGTCACGACTTTCAACGCTCTTCGCCACAGCGGCGCCGGCCCCGGCGATCTCGTCGCCGTTCATGGCGTCGGCGGCCTCGGGCATCTCGGCGTGCAGTTCGCGGCGCGGCAGGGCTTTCGCACGGTGGCCGTCAATCGCGGCCGCGACAAGGAGAAGCTCGCCCGCGAGCTCGGCGCGAGCGACTATGTCGACAGCGCGGCGCAAGACCCGGCCCAGGCGCTCCAGGCGATGGGCGGCGCGAAAGCGATCCTCGCCACCGTCACCAACGGCGAGGCGATGCAGGCGATCGTCGGCGGCCTCGGCCCGAACGGCGTCATGATGGTCATCGGCGCGGTCGGCCCGCTGACGGTCAATTCGCTCGATCTCATTCAGAAGAGCGCGGCCGTGAAGGGCTGGTATTCGGGGATCGCCAGGGATTCGGAAGACACGCTGCAGTTCAGCCTGCGCAACAAGGTCGCCTCGATGAACGAGGTCTACCCGCTCGAACGGGCACAGGAGGCCTACGAGCGGATGATGAGCGGCAAGGCGCGCTTCCGTGTGGTGCTCAGAATGGACGCCTGACCTCGCCCAAGTGGTGGCGCCCGCGCGGCGCCCTTCGTCATTGAGGCATGCCTCGCATATTCGAATGATCATGGCCGCCGCTGAGAATCGTGAGAGCGACGGCCACACGGCGATGGCGGAAGGCTTCAGCGCCTTCAAGCGCGCTGGCCCAGGCGCGGCAGGTCCGCGAAATATTTTGCGATAGGGCTCCATTTGATGATGACCCAGAATCTCCGCGCTTGGCTTTCTCTAGCCGTGCTCGCGTTTGTCATGGGCTTGCTTGTCTTCGGTCCGGCCAGCGGTGTGTGGTTCTGGCAGGGGTGGACCTATTTGGCCGTTTCTCGTGGCGTCGGCCCTGATCACGCAGTACTTGATCAAGAATGATCCCGCCCTGTTGGAGCGCCGCCTGAAGGGAGGGCCGACCGCAGAGAAGGAATCGGCGCAAAGGCTCATCATGCTCTTTGCGTCGCTCGGTTTCGTCGCGCTTCTCGTCGTCCCGGCGCTAGATCATCGATTCGGCTGGTCGCAGGCGCCCACGATCGTCGAACTCGCCGGAGACGCCTTGGTCGCAGGCGGGTTCTTCGTGATCCTTTTCGTTTTCAAGGAGAACTCGTACGCGTCGTCGACGATAGGCGTGGCAGAGGGCCAAACGCTGGTGTCGACCGGACCCTACGCCATCGTCCGTCATCCAATGTACGCGGGCGCCCTACTGTATCTGGCCGGGACGCCGCTCGCGCTCGGCTCTTACTGGGGGTTTGCGCCGTTGGCGTTGATTCTTCCGTTCCTGATTTGGAGGCTTTTGGATGAGGAGCGCGTCCTTGAAAAGCGCCTTCCCGGCTATTCCGACTATAGGAAAGCAGTCCGATACCGGCTCGCGCCCGGCCTCTACTGAGGGCGGCCAAGCAAACGGGGTTGGAGCGAGACTCATTGATTCGCGAGCGTCGCGCGTTGGCGCCGGGGGTCGATGACCCGGCCGACGCGATCCGCGATCGCGTCTATTGAGGCCGTGGCCTGCGCGCCAACAAGGTCAATGTTCGACCACATGCGCCTCGACCGGCTCCTGCCGGCCGCGCGCCGCGACGCTCTTGCCCTCGCCGACCTCCAACCCGTCCGGAATCTGCATCAGCCGCAAGAGCTCTCCGGAAACGACCAGGCGGCGGTTGATCGTCTTGCAATATTCGCAGAGCCTCGCCGCGACGTTCATCGTGTCGCCGAAATAGGCGAGCTGGCGCTTGGCGTCGCCGCATTCGCTGACGACGACGGCCCCGGCGTGGATTCCGGCCCTAAAAGCGGGAACGACGCCGAACTTCGCTTCATAGTCGGGCGCGAGGCCGGCGATCTTGCGTTCGATGGCGAAGAAACAGGCGAGGCAGCGCGCATTGCGCGCCGGATCGTCCGTCACCGGCCAGCTGACGATCACCTCGTCGCCGACATAGGCGAGCACGGCGCCGTCGAAGTCGCCGATCGGCTCGTCGATGTCGAAAAAGAAGCGGGTGATCAGATCGTGCACGCGAAGCTCGCCCATCGCCTCGGCGAGGCGCGTCGAATTGGCGAGGTCGAGGAACATCACGATGAGCCGCCGCCGGGTCGGGCGATGATAGGTCCCGAGAAGCACGCTGGTCAGAAGCGCGGCTCCGACCAGCCGCCGAATCCCGCTCATGACGCCAACGACCATCGAGAACGCGAAGCTTGCGGCGACAATCATGGGCAAATCGAGCGTCAGCCAGCTTTCGCCGACACTCCTGTAAAGCACGAGTTGCAGCGACGCTCCGACGACGGTAAGCGCGGCGGTCATCACCAGCGCCCGGAGGATGACGTCGGCTGCGAGCGGCAGGCGCCGGAGCGCGGCGCCCAGAGGGGAGCGCGCGCCTGTCGACGCTTGCACGGCCCAGACGGTCAGAAAAAGGCCGACCCCATGAAGTCCGCTTCGCAGAAAGTTCGCGAGGTCTCGTTCAGCAGGCTCGTCGTGCAGGAGGCGATAGGCGAGTCCGCCAACGAACCCTGCGAGCAAGTATCCGACGAGCACGCCGGACTGCCGCGCAGCGATCCGTCGAAAGACCGATCGGCCGATCGCGGATTCGGCGGCGCCCGCGAGCTTGGCCGGCCCGCGGGCTTTGATCTCATGATCCAGACGAGACATCATGGGGGAATGTTACCATTAGGCCGCCGCGCCGCCGAGCCGCTGTCAGGCGCCGGAACGGAATGACGGAAAGCCTCAATGCTCGGGCAGCCCCGATCCCACGCGAGTTGCGGAATCATCGCGATCGGCAATAGCATCGCCGCGTTGGGAGGCGTCACACCCTTCAGATGCGCTCCGGAGAAGGACATGCCGACGGTCAAGACCCGCATTGCCTGGCTTTGCGGGCTCGCCCTGGGACTGGGATTGCCGGCTCTCCGGGCGGTTGCGCCCGCGCAGGCTGCCGACTCGAACACGTGCAAATATTTCAGCCAGCTGCCCGACGATTGCGCCCGCGCCGAGCAACGGAAATACGTCGACCTGCGCGGCTATCGCTACGTGGAAATCGACCTCTTCGCAAGGGACGCGCTGAAGAAGGTTCTCTACGTCAGCATCTACAACACCACCGACCTGAACGATGTGGAGGAGTCGCGCGATTCGGCGCCGAAGTCGCTGGTCGACAGGCTCGATCCGAAGAAGATCGCGAAAAAGTACCAGGCGCTCGCCGCGCCGATCAGCCCTCCGCTTTACTGGACGGTCGACTGGTTCGTCGACCGGGTCGGCGACGTGCACAACTTCGACGGGCTCGACGCGGCGTGGATGGGAAACAGCCAGGCGCCCGCGAGCAGGCTTTCCCCCAAGCCGGCCCCTGAGGCCTATCGCGCGACGGTCGCCCAGGCGTCCGCGAGCAAGCTCTCCGCCAAGCCGGCCTCCGACGCCTATCGCGCGACGTTCGCTGCGAGAACGTCGATCGAAGGATTCAAGAAAGGGTCGACGGTCTATCTGCTCGACGACCCGAAGGGCAGAACCTGGGTCATGGTGTCCTACACGAACAAGTACGTTCCGGACCTGACGATCGAC
>Ga0074046_10003267_pt1 | contig 13657 bp, 4 predicted proteins | sample BogForMeECP23OM3_FD_94441 | JGI IMG/M metagenome (GOLD analysis project Ga0074046, IMG submission 94441) | Bog forest soil microbial communities from Calvert Island, British Columbia, Canada - Bog Forest MetaG ECP23OM3 | ecosystem: Environmental > Terrestrial > Soil > Wetlands ...
TCACGGACATCGCCGAGGAGGCCGGGGTCGTGGATGTGGGACCCGGGATGAGTTCCTGCTGGTTCGATTACGACAACGACCTGAACTTCGACCTCTACGTTTCCGACATGTGGGAAGCCTCCGGCATGCGCCTGACGTCGCAGATGAGTTTTCTGGAACAAATGCCGGCGGATGTGCGGACGCTGTTCCGTCACCACGCCAAAGGGAATTCCCTTTACCGCAACCTTGGCAACGGCCGCTTCGAGGATCGCAGCGCCGCGGCAGGAATCGAAATGGCGGGCTGGTCATGGTCCTGCCACGCCTGGGATTTCGCCCACGACGGACGCTCGCACATTTACATTGCCAACGGAATGATTTCCGGGCCCAGCCGCGATGACCTGGAGAGCTTCTTCTGGCAAGAGGTGGTTTCGCGCTCTCCGGCGGACGCGCAGCCTACGCTCCCTTACGAACTCGGCTGGAACGCCATCAACGAGTTGATCCGCTCCGACGGCACTTGGGCAGGCTATCGACGCAACGTTTTCTTCTTCAACAACGGAGACGGCACCTTTTCCGACATCTCCGGCGCGGTCGGCCTGGATTTCCCGGATGACAGCCGAGCCTTCGCTCTCGCTGATTTCGATCATGACGGACGGCTCGAGATCGCCCTGAAGAACCGGACAGGACCCCAGTTGCGCATCCTGCGCTGCGAAGCGACTGGCCTCGGCAACGCCCTGGCCCTCCGGCTGCACGGCGTCAAGAGCAACCGCGACGCGGTGGGCGCACTGGTCACCCTCCAAACCGCGGAGGGGCCGCAGATAAAGATCCTGCAAGCCGGCACGGGCTTCCCCTCGCAACACAGCAAGGAGATTTTCTTCGGAATAGGCAAGGCTGTTTCCGCCAGCGCCGAAATTCGCTGGCCCAGCGGCAACGTGCAGCACTTCGAAGGGCTGCCTGCGAATCACCGCATCGAGATCGAAGAAGGCGCGCAGGGATTCCAGGCGAAGGCGTTCCTTCCCCATCAACCTTTATCTGTGATTCCAGAGCCTCCGGTGGCCGTGCCACCACCCGCCACCTGTGAAACCTGGCTGATGGATCCCATCCTGGCTCCGGATTTCGAACTGCCGGACGCCACCGGGAAGAGCCATCTTCTGTCCGCGCTGAGAGGCAAAGCTGTTGCTCTGAACTTTTGGGCTATTGGGAGCCCGCCCAGCGTCGAAACTCTGAGAGCTCTTGACCGTTCGCCGGCGTTGAGGAAGCCGGGGGCTCTCGAGGTGCTGGCCATCAATCTCGACAAGCCGGAAGAGGCGGCGCAGGTCCGTGCGTTCGTCAGCGGGAATTCCCTGCGGCTGCCTGTCTTGCTGGCCAGCGATGACGTGGCCGGGATTTACAATCTTGTCTATCACTTCATGTTTGATCGGCGGCGCAATCTCGGCTTGCCCACGACGTTTCTTATCGACCCCAAAGGATTCATTGTGAAGGTGTACCAAGGACCCGTCGATGTGGAGCGCTTGAACGGGGACCGTCATCGCATTCCGCAGACTCCCGAAGACAGGGAAAGGTTGGCGCTGCCGTTCTCCGGGAAGCTCTACTTGGGCGAGTTCCGGCGCAATATGTTCACCTACGGCGCGGCTTTTTCGCAGGCAGGATACTACGACCAGGCGATTCGGGAATTCAGCCTGGCGCTCGAGACCAATCCCGATTACGCCGAGGCGCATTACAACCTGGGAACGCTCTATTTGAAGCAATGGAAGCCTGAAGAAGCCCGCCGCCACCTCTTGCGCGCGCTGGAGTTGCGCCATGACTATCCCGACGCCCTCAACAATCTCGGATTGCTCGCGGCGCAGGCTGGCGCGACGGCGGAGGCCATCCGTTATTTTCAGGAGGCGATCCGCCAGCGTCCCGATTACGCTCTCGCTTTGTTCAACCTGGGAAACGTCTATCGTCGCGAGAAGCGCTTCAGCGAGGCGAAGCAGGCTCTGGAGCGCGCCGTCGCCCTGGCCCCGGATGACCCCGAGATAAATTACGGCGTCGGGATGCTCTACGCGCAAATGAACGATCCGGATCGGGCGCTCAAGTACTGGCAGCAGGCCCTACAGCTTCGCCCGGACTACCCGGAGGCGCTCAACAATCTCGGCGTGCTCTTTTTGCGCCAGGGACGGACGGCTGAGGCCCAGGAGGAGTTCCAGAAAGCCATCCGGGTGGCGGCCGATTTTGATCAGCCCTACCTGAACCTAGCGCGGCTTTATATGACGCAGGGAGAGAAGACTCGAGCCCGCGAGATTCTGATGGATCTACTGTCACGGTAGCCCGAGCACGCCGCGGCAAAGAGCATGCTTGAAAAGGTGGGCGAGTAGATTCTCTGGCAAAAACGGAGTTACACTCGTCATGGGATACGCGATGCGGTACGGAGGGATGGATAGACCGGCGGCGACGGGCGACGGCTCGGGCGGAGCGAAGCTGGCACTATATGTTGCGCTGCTCGCGGTGGGGCTGGCGCTTCCGCTGCGTTTGAACCACGCCCAGGCAGCATCCCGCTCTCCGGCCGCAAAAAAGCCGCTATCAGCCGCCGATGCGCACTTCGCTGCCGGACGAGACCTACTGGCCCAGCACCGCCCTAAAGAGGCGGAGGCGGAAATCCGCGCGGGTCTCAAGCTGGCTCCCCGGAGCTTGCAGGGTCTCAATCTGCTCGGCATCGCGCTGGAAGGGCAGAAGGACTTTGCCGGAGCGGCCGCAGCCTTCCAGCAGGCTCTGAAGATCGCCCCTCGCTCGGCGGAGACTCACAACAATCTGGGCAACAGTTACGTCATTCAACAGAAGAACGATTTGGCGGAGCGGGAGTTCCGCACCACGCTACGCTACGACCCGGCCAACCGTGACGCGAACTACAACCTTGGGCTGCTACTGCTGGCTCGAAACGATCCGCGCGGCGCCATCGCTTATTTCAGCCGAGTGCAGCCACAAGACCCCGAGGTCCTCGTGAACCTGACGCAGGCGTACTTGGGCGCCGGCCAGAAGGAGAAGGGACTCGAACTGGCGCATTCGCTCTCGGAGCAGGCTAAGAACGATGTTCGCGCCCACTTCACGCTCGGGGTGCTCCTGGCCAAACAACGGCAGTACAGCGCCGCCAGCCATGAATTCGAGATCGCGAACTCGCTCCAGCCCGACACGTTTGAGATCCTCTACAACCTCGGCCAAGCCTACCGAAGAAGAGGGGATAATGAGAAGGCCCTGGATGTTCTGGGTCGAGCTTTGAAGCTCTCCCCGAATTCCGTTGAGACGCTCTATCTCATTGCGCAGATATACTCGGACGCGAACAAAGACCTCGATGCCCTCGAGTTGCTCGTCAAAGCGCACAAGCTTGCTCCCAGGGATACCGATGTGATCTTCCTCATGGCGCGCCTCAGCATGAAGCAGTCGTTCTATGAAGATGCCATTCCGTTGCTGGAGGAGGGACTAAAGGTTGATCCCAACCGCCCAAAGCTGCTCGCAGCGCTCGGTGAATCTTACTTCATGGCGGGGAAGGTCGATAACGCCAAAGACACATTCCAGACGCTCATCCAGGTTGACCCTTCCGCTCGCTCGTACGCTTTTATGGCTCTTTGTTACCGCCACCAGGGACGGTTTGACGAGGCGGTGAAATACCTGGAGCAGGGACTGAAGGCCGACCCTCACGACGTGTCGTGCCTGTACAACATGGGCTACATCGCGAGCCGGCAGGGGCAATACGACCTGGGGGAGAAATGGCTCAAACAAGCCCTCGACATCGACCCGAATTACGCCGAGGCCCTGCTGGAATTGGCCGAGTTGAAGATGCACCAGAAGAAGTTTGAGGAAGCCGTTCCCCTGTTGCGCAAGTGCGCTCAGTTGGATCCTCACCCTGCGCCGGTCTACTACAGACTCCAGGCGGCCGAGCGGAATCTCCACCAGACGGAGGCGGCGGAAAGGGATCTGAAAATCTTCCAAACCCTTTCCCGCGACCCCAATCCCCTACCCTTCCCTTTCCAGCACTTTTTCGCTTATCTGGACCAGCGGGCTGACCTTACTCCCCAGCAGCAGACCCAGTTTGATGTCGAGCAATTGGAACAGGAAGTGAAAGTCCATTCCGGTCGGCCACAGAACCTTTATTTTCTTGCCGAAGCGTATTTGAAACTGGGGAGGGTCGAAGACGCCAAGCAAGCCATCGCTCAGCTCGACCAGTTGAGCCAGGGTGATTTTCGCACCCTGGTGGGAGTCGGAGTGCTGCTGGCGCGTTACCACTTTTATCCCGAGGCTGCGGCGCACTTTCAGGAAGCTCTTAAATCCAATCCGAATTCGGACGACGCGTGGTACGACCTCGCCGATGCCTATTTCCGGCAGCGCGATTATGCGGACGCCCTGACAGCAGCGCAGCACGTCTCACCTGAAGGGCAAAAGGACACAAGTTATTTAGCCCTGCTCGCGGACATCCTTGCTCACCTCGGCCAGTATGACGCAGCGGTAAAGCTGTTGGGCCAGCAAATAGCCGCAAACCCCGACCAGGACCAAGCCTATCTCTCTCTGGCTTTGGTCCATCTGCGCTCTGGTAACACCTCGGGCGCGAGAGAAGCACTGCAACGAGGGCTGGAGCGTACTCCGGACTCTGGCGAGCTCCTCTGGGGCATGGGGGTCTTGTCGGTAATGGAAGGGGATATCGAGAAAGCCGAACGGCACCTGAAAGAATCGGTGGACCTGCTGCCGGGATGGGCAGGAAGCTATTCGGCGCTCGGAGTGCTGTATTACCAGACCGGGCAAATCGACAAGGCACGGGAAACTTTGGAGCGGTTTACGCAAGGCGGGAAGCGCGGCGGGCTCGATGTCCAACGGATCGAGCAAGCCCTGTCAGCCGCAGCGTCGGAGAGTTCCAGTAGCGGGAGGGTTTACGAGCTGACGCCGCAAGCTCGGCAACAATTCCTGCAAATGGCACTGGCCCTCGCCGATCGGTCCCCTTAATTGACGATTGACGATTGTCGATTGATGACTGACGACCTTTGTCATTCTGAGGTCCCCCGTTCTTTGGAGGGCCGAAGAATCCCTGCAGTTTCTTTGAACGGCCAGCCAATGTTCGCTTCGAACTGCGGAGATCCTTCGTCGTCCGCCAATAAGAATGGCGGACTCCTCAGGATGACATGCCTGGTGCGATTGGTTTCGCTGGGAGTGGGTTCACGCGGTCAGCGAAAGGTTTGTGGCGACCTGGGCGAAATCCTCCTCGCAGCTTGATCCGGAGGGGGCAGAAGCTGTCGAGGCTTTGACAATCAACTCCGCTGGAATCGAGTATTCCCTGCCCTGGGGCTCGCCGGCGGTGGACAGTTCGTGGAGGGCGTCGGCGGCCATTCGCCCCAGCCAGTCCCGATGAATGTCCACGGTGGTGATGGAGGGAGTGATGTACTCCGCCAAGTGAGTGTTGTCGAAGCCCGTCACAGAAATATCTTTCGGCACGCGCAGGCCGGCTTGCGTGAACCCTTTGATCAGGCCCACCGCAGTCAAATCATTGACGGCCACAACGGCGGTGGGCCGGGGCTTCAGCTTCAAGATGGTCAGTGCCGCCGCCCTGCCGCCTTCAAAGCGCAGGTCGCCTTTCAGCATGGGGCCGGGATCCAAGCTCAGAGCTTTCATGCACTCGACAAAGGCTTCGCGGCGCGCGATGTTCGACTTCAAACCCGGTCGTTCGCCGGCAAAGGTCATTCGCCGGTGGCCAAGCTGAAACAGGTGCTCGACCACTTGCTGAATGCCCGAAAAATAATCGATGCGGATATTACTGACGTATTTCTGCACCGGGCCCAGGTCCAGAAAAGTGACGGCGATGCGGCGCCGGGCGATTTCGTCGATCAACGGCAGGTTGGCCTCAGAAGTCATCACGGCCACGCCGCGGACGTGATGCTCCAGCATCCTCTCGGTCGCGCGCCGCATCAGGCTGGGGTCATAGTTCGTATCGCTCAGGATGACTTCGTAGCCGAGTTGCCGGGCGCGAGTCTCGAAGCTCTTGATGACCTCCGGGAAGAAAGGGTTCTCGATGTCGGAAACGATCACGCCGAGCGTGCGGCTGGTTCGCGAAGCCAGGTTGCGCGCGTGAGCGTTGGGGAAGTAACCAAGGCGGCGCACCACCGAGAGCACTTGGCGGCGCGTTTGCCGGCTTACCTGGCCCGTTTTGTTGAGGGCATGAGACACGGTGGCGGTGGATACTTTCGCCTCGCGAGCCACATCCCGGATGGTTAGAGCCATGGGCGGTGTCAAGACCTCTAGTGAGAACGGTGACTACGTCACCTTAAAATACTACTACCCTTCTTCTTTGACAATAGACGGCCAAGAAAAAAACCAGGAAAATGCCAAAAAAAAGCTTGACAAGCCCATCGGACAGATGGTACAACGTTAACCGCTTAAGGTTGTATCTTTCGTCGGGTTGAGGACGCGCAAGAATCGTGTAGAAGAGCGGATGCAAGCGCATTCAGGAATCCCTGGATGAGAACCGCCCCACGGTTCACGTTTCGACGCGGTAGGTGTGCCAGCAGAGATCCGAGGAGAGACTGTCGAGAGCGAATCGTCCTTCCCCGGCCAAGCTGGCCGAAATTCACTTCATCAAAAATCTCGTAACTCTCCAGCCGCATTCCCGTGCGGCGGACGACAGGAGGATAAGACGATGGAAAGACGCGGTTTTTTCCTGCGTATTCTCTTTCTGGCCTTGGTAGTCCCTGGCGTCTTCTTTCTGACGAGTGCGACCCTTCATGCCCAGGCGGACACGGGGTCGATTCAGGGGACCATTAAGGACCAAAGCGGCGCCGTGATCCCTGGCGCCAAGGTGATACTGACAAATGAAGGGACCAACCTTACCATGACCTTGCCGGCGGGCGCCGACGGCAGCTACATTTTTGCGCCGGTCAAGATCGGCGTTTACGCAGTGAGCGCCGAAGCCCCAGGTTTCGCCAAGGCTGTTCAACCCCACATCACGCTGAATCTTCAGCAGCAACTCGTCGTTGACCTCACGCTGAAGCCGGGCGCCGTTACCCAAACGATTGAGGTAACCAGTGCGGCTCCTGTCCTTCAGACCCAAAATGCCTCGATCGGGCAAGTCGTCAACTCTCGTGCTGTGAACGACTTGCCGTTGAACGGAAGGAATTTTACCTTCCTGGCCCAACTGGCGGCAGGGGTCAACACGCCGGAAGCCGACACTCGAGGCAATGCCGCCTCGGGCGCCTTCTCGGCCAACGGCCTGCGACCCGCTCAAAACAACTACTTGCTGGACGGAATTGACAACAATTCGAACACCGTGGACTTTCTGAACGGCACCAATTTCGTGGTTCTTCCGCCCCTGGATGCGATTCAGGAGTTCAAGGTGCAGACCTCGGATTACAGCGCGCAGTTTGGCCGCGCCGGCGGAGCGATCCTGAACGCCACAATCAAATCCGGGACGAACAACTTCCACGGCACCGCCTGGGAATATCTCCGCAACGATTACCTCGACGCTGCGGACTGGTTTGAAGACGCCGGGCAGGTCCATAAGGGTGAATATCGGCAGAACCAGTTCGGCGCCACCATCGGTGGTCCGATCCTCAAGAACAAGGTGTTCTTCTTCGGCGACTACGAAGGTGTGCGCAAGCGGCAGGGGACAGTTTTCACGTCCACCGTCCCAACCGTGACTGAGCGCAACAGTGGCTTCACCGATTTGTCGCAAATTATTACCGGCCAGACAGGAACTCAATCGGATCTCCTCAATCGGTTATTCCCGATAGGAACCGTTTTCGATCCCGCGACCACACGGGCCATAACCTGCGGCGCAGCGGATCCGGTGTCGGGCATAACCCCAGCAAGCGCCAGCAAGGGTGATCCGTGTTTCCCAATACAGACTACTGCCGGCACGTCGGTCGGATACGCCCGCGATCCCATTTTCGCCACCTCGCAGACGTTGACGGGTGTCACCAACTTTACCACCGCCGCTTGGGCGGGCCTACTCAATCACCTTCCCGCCGGCCGGCTTGATGCCAACGCGATTAAGCTCCTGAGCCTTTTCCCTACGCCGACCAACAACGCCTTCTCCAGCAACTATGCAGACTCGCCCGTGGGGGATGAACACCGCAACGCGTTTGACGTGCGGATGGACCTCAACAGGGGTGACAAGGACCAGATATTCGCGCGGTTTAGCTATATTGACGATCCTCAGTTCATTCCGGGTCCCTTCGGAGGAATCGCCGATGGCGGGGCTTTCCAGCAGGGCGATCAGACCGCGAATTCCGTTGCGCCGGTTGCCAGTTGGACGCATACGATTTCACCTACCAGCGTAAACGAGGCGCGGCTCGGATACAGCCGCCTCGGTACTTCCCGCACCGGGCCCGTTCCCACCCAATACGGAATTCCGGCCCAGTATGGAATCCAGGGCATTCCCCAGAATAACCTCAACGGCGGTCTGCCCGCGTTCGGCATCGGCAACTACACTACACTGGGGAGCAATGCCTTTCTGCCTTCGCAGGAGGTAAGCGAAACAACCCAGGTCACGGACAACTTCACCAAGACTTACGGCAAGCACACCTTCAAGATGGGCATAGAATACCAGCGGGTCAGGTACTCTACCCTTCAGCCATCCTGGTCGCACGGCCAGTTCGATTTTGGTGGGCAGTACGTCGATCTTCCCTATGGGGAAACTGACGACACCGGTGTCGCACAGTTTCTCATAACGCCTCTCGCCACAGCCACCGTACCTAACGGAATCCCTTACGAAGGAGGAGCAGACCAAATCTATGCCTCCAATACCGCCAGGACCGATGACGGAAAGAATTATTGGGGCACTTACTTCGAAGACGACTTTAAGGTGAGTTCCAAACTTACCTTAAACCTGGGACTTCGCTGGGACTATTTCGGCCAGACCTTTGAGCGCTTCGGCGCCCAAGCCAACTTCATTCCAGGTATCAATGGCGCCCCTGGCCAGTATCTGATTCCCGTTCAGCGGGAGAATGAGCCTCTGTCTCCGAGCTTCCTAGCCTTGACGGCCAATGATAGCTACACATCGGGCGGGGTAACGAATCCGGGGGTCCCTATTGACATCGTATATTCTCGCAAACGCGGCTTGGGTGTCTCGCAAAGATCCAATTTTGGGCCGCGTATTGGGTTCGCTTACCAATGGAACCCGAAGCTGGTTGTGCGCGCGGCATACGGCATGTTCTACGACGGGTTTGAAAACCGCGGCTATTCCCCCAACATCGGTGAGAACTATCCTTTCCAGTACAGCTTTACCCCCGGCGCCACCAACGACGTTACGCCGCTTAACGCCGCCACGTTTACGACCTTCAGCGGGACCGGCTGCCAAAATTACTTTCCCTTTGAAGCTGGTTTTTCTTGCACACCTCTCAGCCCGACCCTGGTTGGCGCGTCGGGCCTGAGCCTGGAAGGCATCCAGTACTTCTACAAGACTCCTTACACGCAGGGCTGGAACATGACCTTCCAGTATGAAGTAGCCCGCGACACCACGTTAACGATTGCGTACGTGGGGAACAACACTCACCACATCGAGACGTTCCCTGGCGCAAATGAAGTGACCCAAATCCTGCCGGTAAGTGGTGTGGTGTCGCAATTGCACGTTCCGTACCCCAACTTCGCGCAGGGATCCAGCTACGCGGCCACGGAAGGATCCAGTTACTACAACAGTCTCCAGACCTCTTTCGAAAAGCGCTATTCGATGGGTCTGAACTTCCTGGCGACGTATACGTATGGGAGGTCCCGGAGTGATGCCGGAGACCTTCTTAATGGAGGGGTCAATGAAGGATATCGAGCCCCCACCATGAACGGATTCGGCATTCAAGGTGATTACCGAGACGCCGACTTCGATATTCGAAACGTCTTTCACATCAGCGGTGGATACGAGCTTCCCTTCGGTCCGGGGAAGCATTTCCTCACGAACGCCGCGGGGGCTGAGAAACAAATCCTCGGCGGGTGGTCCATGCAATGGAACGCCACTATGGAGGGCGGTCAACCTATCACGATTGGCTGCATCGACTCAACCACGGGCAATTTAGGGTGCACTGCGTTCCTCATTCCAGGGGTAAACAGGCACGGAAGCATGACCAACCCGTTCACTTCCCAAGACAGACACAGCGCGTCCCTGAACTCTGCCGCCTTCACCCAGCCTTGCCGGCCTGGGACGAGTACCCCTACGGGTTGCGTCCCGGTCCCAGCAGGTTCTATCGCCTTGTTGGGCGGAGGGGATACCCAGGTTTCCGGTCCGGGCATAGCTACGTTCGACTACTCCCTGTTCAAGGACTTTCAGTTGAACGAGAGATTCCGCCTTCAATTCCGGAGTGAATTCTTCAATATACTCAACCACCCCACATTCATGCCTCCGGGGCTAGGTGGAAATGGCGTCGTATCGATCGGCGGTTCGACTACTTACAATAGCGCGTACTTTGGGGACATTGGAGCAACACGCTTCCCAGGCAAAGATTCACGTCAGATCCAATTTGCTTTGAAGCTCTTGTTCTAGACAAACCAAAGCACAGCACCGACAAGGGCGCCCCGATCCATTGGGGCGCCCTTACTGTTTTCGGGTCGTTTCATACGTGATGAGCAGCACTTCGTGCGTGCCGTCGAATACATCGAAATGAACCCGGTGGCGGCAGCGCTATGCCTCCGCCCGGAAGATTGGCCTTACGGCAGCGCACGCTTCCGGCGGAGCGCGGGCTTCCAGCCCGCACCAAAGAGGAGAGCGAGAGCGGCCAAGATGGCCGCGCTCCCCAAGGTAGCCGCGCTCCGTGGTCGTAAGCCAGCAGGAAAATCCTGATATGATAGAGACCGAGAGCAGGATAAATCGCTATGTTCGCTTTTCGCTGGTTGGCGGCAGGTCTGGTTCTTTTTGCAGCGTTGTCACCGTCGCTCGCAGCGAGTCAGGCAGGCGGCGAGGGTCGCGAGGCGCTCGACCGCAAGTTCCAATCCGCACTTGCTCATTTCAATTCCGGGCAGTATGCCGCCGCGCAGCAAGAGCTTGAATCACTCGCCAAAGTTCTGCCCAAGAGTTTTGAGGTTCAGGAACTGCTGGGACAGGTCTACTCGTCCGAAGGCCAGGAGGAGAAGGCTACGGCGCCCTTCGAGCAGGCCGTCCGGCTGCGCCCGGAGTCCGGCCCCGCTCGGAACAATCTGGCCACAAACCTCGTGCGCCGGGGAAAGACGTCGTTGGCCGAGAAGGAATTCAAGAAGGTCGTCGAACTCGAGCCCGAGAGCTTCGACGCCAACCACAATCTCGGTGCGTTCTACCTGCGGACGGGAAGAATCGCAGCAGCCATCCCCTACCTGGAAAAAGCTCAGAGCCGGAATCCCGCCGCCTATGACAATGGCTACGATCTGGCCCTGGCGGACCATGAAACAGGCCGTTTGCCGGAGGCCCGAGAGCAGATTCAGGAGCTCTTGAAGCAGAAAGACACTGCCGAGTTGCACAACCTGCTCGCGGGGGTTGAAGAGAAGGCCGGAAATTATGTGACCGCAGTGAACCAATACGAGTTGGCGGCGCACATGGAGCCGAGCGAATCGAATCTCTTCGACTGGGGCGGCGAGTTCCTCCTCCATCAAACTCCGAATCCCGCCATCGAAGTTTTCTCGCAGGGACTGAAACGCTATCCCAATTCCGCGCGTCTCGCCATCGGACTGGGGCTTGCCCTTTACTTGCGCGGCAGTTACGACGAGGCCGTGAAGGCCCTTTTGCGGGGCGCCGACCTGGACCCTTCCGACCCGCGGGCGTACTATGTTTTGAGCAAAGCCTACGACCGGTCCCCGGGGCAGGCCGATGAGGTGGTGGGGCACTTTCGCCGTTTTGCTGAACTTAGGCCTGGTGATGCGCAGGCCACCTTTTACTACGCCCTGAGCCTTTGGAAGGGAAGGCGGTCGGAGACTTCTGAGGCGCACCTCGATCAAGTTGAGTCATTATTGAAAAAGGCCATCGCGCTCAATCCTTCCTCCCCTGAGGCCCATCTCCAGCTTGCCAACCTTTACTCCCAGCGTCGCCAGTTCGCCGAGGCTGTGCCGGAGTACCAGCAAGCGCTCCGCCTCTCCCCGAATATCCCTGACGCCCACTTCCGGCTGGGGCAGGCCTACGTTCACCTGGGGAAGAAGGACCTGGCGCAGAAGGAATTTCAGCTCCACCAGCAATCCTACGCGCAGCATTTGGCCGAGGATGACAAGCGGCGCTCGGAAATTCGGCAGTTTGTCTATTCGATGAAGGGCACGCCCTGACGCATTGACGATTGTCGATTGACGATTGCCGATTGTCGATTGGTGTTTGGCGATTGGTGATTTGTGATTGGTGATTGGCGATTGAGGGTTGGAGAATTTCACCTCAAACACTTTGGTTCAATCGCCCATACCTGATCCTCAATTGGCAATGATCAATCACCAATCACAAATCACAAATCACCAATGTCAGGCGATCCAGGTGCCAAGTGCGGCGCCGAGCCGGTCGAGCGCAACCGGTTCCGTCTCGTGCCAGAGCGGGAATTCCGGAGGGGCGACAACGTAGGCTTGGGAAAGGCTTTCGGCCAGACAGAGGCACGCAGTCTGGCGTTGATACTCATGGAAACGGCTGGCGGCCAACCACACGTAGAGCGCCAGCATTTGCGCGTCGAGGGAGCTACCCGGCAAGTCGTCGACGGCAGGGAGGGGATTGATCTGATCCGGGTTCTCGAACATGGCCACGCCGGTGAAAGGTTTGGGCTTGCTGCGGACCCCGAATTGCGCTGCCACGAATGAAGGCCGGGCGCGATGAAACGCCTCCGAGGCCGCCCACTCCACAAAGGAGTTGCCAAAGATCACGGCCCCATTACCGGAGAGAAACAGCGACCGAACAAATTCCCGAATCGCTGGTTGAGCGGCCACTTCCGGAGGACACCACGGCGTCACATCCACCTTGCGCAGACGATCGTATACCGCGTCCGCGTCGGCAAGGTCCTTGCGCATGCTGTTCATTTCGTGCGAGAAGCTCTCCCGGTAGAGAGCCAGCCTCCCGTAGCTCAGCAAGATAGCCGGGGCTACGGTCACGCCGGAAGGCTCCCGCTTCAGTACGTGATCGACCAGGCTGCTTCCGGCATCCACAACCCAAGTGTGCCCAGGCGGGGTGTCCGGACGGCCCCGCGCAACATCCAGCAGTCCTCCGGAACGCCCGCCGGCCGCGCTGGGTGTGCCTGCGAGAAGGGCTTCCAAAGGGCTGGGGGACTCGCCGGATAGGGCGAGATCGAGTTTCAGAGGCCGCCCGATTCCCTGCCACCGGCGCCAAACGCTTGCCGGATCGACGGGGAGAGGCCGGGGGATAACGAGCAGAACCAATCGATTTTCCGACTTGACCGCGGCGCCGTTCGTCTCCAGCGCATGCTGCTCAGCCGCATCGAAGACCGCCTGCACGGCCCGCCGCCATTCCTGAAAGTACGGCGAGCGGGCGAGTAGGGAGGAGTTCTGGATCGTCTGTTCGTTGGTCGAGAACTGCCAGTGGCGTACCCCCATCTCCTCTTCCAGCTGCACGACATCCCGGAACAGGTCGGAACACTGCTCCGGGTTCAGGCCTGCCACGTAATGGAGAAGCCTCAGAACCGACTGCCGTTCGTTGGGGAAAAGGTAATCCCACTCGCGGAGTTGTTGATTGACGAAGGGAAGGAAGGTCAACGGTAGGCGTTTGAGCAGGCCTTTCCTCAAAGCGTCCTGA
>Ga0074046_10003269_pt1 | contig 13652 bp, 13 predicted proteins | sample BogForMeECP23OM3_FD_94441 | JGI IMG/M metagenome (GOLD analysis project Ga0074046, IMG submission 94441) | Bog forest soil microbial communities from Calvert Island, British Columbia, Canada - Bog Forest MetaG ECP23OM3 | ecosystem: Environmental > Terrestrial > Soil > Wetlands ...
ACCCCGCCGCCACTCATTGGTTGAAATGAGCGCGGCCGCGGCGGCGAGCAAACACAAACACCTGCGCACTTGAGGGGTCCGCCACGCCAAGCGGAAATGGGTCCGTTCCTGAAAGCGCTGAGGTCGCATGAGATGCCGATTTCCTTCCGCTTATTAGAGCCTTAGTCGGCGAGGGGCTGCATGTAACTCTCTGGCATCCACCTCAAGCGAACGCTGGTCCAGGAAACACTTGGTCTTACATAAATCTCGAAGCACCTAGCGCAAGCTTGACACGGGCCATAAAGGTGTTTGACGCAATCAACAACTGGAACATTGAAGCCACGGGTAGTGAGTGGATCGAGACCTAGTATTTGGCGCGGATTATGACTTTTTGCGTGGCGGAGTTTTCTTCTTCAGCTCAGCCACGGCTGCTCCGCGCCTCTTCTCCATGGCTCCGGATCGACGTAAAACCGCGCAATTAACCCTTCCGCGACGTCGAGCATTGTATAGATATGCTGTAGCTCTGGGCCATCTTTCCTGCTCGCTCCGGGGACGGCAGGAGGGCGCTAGGTGCGGTATGCTCCAGCCGACGCCGCACCTACACGAGAATACTACACGTCAGCACGTGATAGTGTGGTGACTGTCTTTCGGCCGACCGCGAGGTTTCCATGCTCGACAAAGAACCAATTGAAATAGTAGAAAATGATCTCCTTGCGCTCATTTCAGACAAAGAACCTGAAGGGAAGACGATTGATTACAAGATAGAGACCATTGGCTTGTCGGACGGGGACAGGAAGGAATTTCTCTACGACGTAAGCTCCTTCGCCAACGCGCGCGGCGGATATCTTGTCTTCGGGATGGAAGAAGTGAACGGGCTACCGACGAAACTTGTAGGGCTACCGAAGATCGACCCCGATAGGGAGATTCTTCGTCTCGAACAGATTGCTCGCGACGGAATACGGCCGCCGATAACCGGGCTTCAGACTGCGGCGGTCAAGCTGTCAACGGGCAACCGCGCCATCGTCATGCGAATTCCGAAAAGCTGGAATCCTCCGCACCAAGTCACATTTCAGAAGGCGTTTCGGTTCTATTCACGCGATAGTAACGGTAAATATCAAATTGATGTCGAAGAGCTGAGATCAATCTTCGTCTTGTCCACATCGGCCGCCGAGTCGATGAGGCTCTTTCGCATCGACAGGATAGGCAAAGTCATTAGCGGGAACACCCCTGTCAAACTGGATGCGGGTGCAAAGGTGATTGTTCATCTGTTGCCGCTTTCGGCGTTTACTGCGCCGCAGCAAATCGATGTTCAGCACCTTTGGGGCAATCACGCGCCACTCGTGGGCGTTCTGGGGGGTGGAGGCTCGCCGACGATGAATCTTGACGGCGTACTTCTCGCGTCGCTAAACAGGCCCGCAGCCCGCTACGCCCAGGTATTTCGCAACGGCTGCGTTGAAGTCGTAACGGGATTTTCCGGCGAGGCCAATAGCCTAAACAGCCTGCCTTGCCCCGCGTTCGAAACTGCGTTCATCGAGCATCTTTACAGGGGAAAGCAGCTTTTTGGAAGTGTTGGGGTGTCACCACCCGTCGCCGTTATGTTCACAATGATCGGCGTCGAGGGGTGGAACATCGCAACGAAGTGGGGGTCGTCCGCTGCCCAATTCGACCGCGATCCGGTGATAATTCCCGAGCTTGTCATCGATACGTTTGATGGCATCGTTCAGAACGAAATAAAGCCGGTTCTCGACATGGTTTGGAATGCCGCGGGTTCGGTCGGATCGCCCAACTACGACCAAAATAGCCAATACAGACGCTAGCGCGGCCAAAGGCCGCTTACCTTCCCATTTGTGCCGGCCGCGGTCGCTATCTGCTACGTCCGCAATACGTCGATATGCGACGTTCAATCGCTCCAAACGAATGGTCGCAACGGGTCGACTCCGGTCCTGCGATCCGCGATCCAAGAGGCGCCTCGTGTTCGGTTCCGGTTCGAACCCCTGGTCGGGTTGATTTTCTGTTTTGGCGGCAAGGGGCTAACTCTCCATTCGCGGCGAGGGCGACAGCGCGATTTCGTGATTGCGGAAAAGCAGAAAGCGCGGTATGATCTGATCATGCGAAGATCACACACGGCGCGTTGGAATTCGAGGGCTTCCGGGACGGGACGCGGTTCACCTCAGGGATGGGCCGCAGGATAAATAAAAATCGTGCGGCTTCGCGCGTAACCCATTGAAAATGCGCATTCCGGACGAGAGAATCCAAGGAATTCCAAGACAATCCAAACGTGATTTCGGCGGGTTTTTGCGGAGCTACGGGCCACGGCTGCGGAGGCCCAAGAAAATCCAAATGTCATTGGCGGGGCAGGCGGTTCGGTCTCGATCCGGGTCTTCGGCATCGCCGGTCGAGAGGTGACGCCGCCATGCAAGGCTTCGGCCGACGACGCCCTCTTTCGCCGGGCGCGAAGACCGTCCATGTTCGCGCCAATCGTCCCTGAGACAAGGATGCGAGCCGCCCATGACCGTTTCCTCCTCCCGCGCCCCGACCCTCGACGCCGTCGTCGCCGCCCACGCGGCGTTGCGCGCCAAGCATCCGCTTGTTCAGGCGCTGACCAACGCCGTCTCGACCAACTTCGTCGCCAACGTGCTGCTCGCGGCCGGCGCGGCGCCGGCGATGGTCGACAATCCGGAGGAGGCCGCGCTCTTTGCCGGCATTGCCGATGCGGTGCTGATCAACCTTGGCACGCCGACCGCGGCGCAGGTCGAGTCGATGCGCCTTGCCGCCGCCGCGGCTGAGAAGGCGGGGAAGCCCTGGGTGCTGGATCCGATCGCGGCCGGCGGCCTGCCGTGGCGGGGCGCGGTCGCGGCGGAACTCTTGCAATTCAGGCCGGCGATCGTGCGCGGCAACGCGTCCGAGATCATCGGCCTCGCCGGACTTGGAGGCGGGGGGCGCGGGGTCGATTCGTCGGCCGATCCGGCCGCGGCGGTTCCGGCCGCCGCCGATCTCCTCGCCCATGCGGCGGCGGTCTCGGCGTCGGGTCCGGTCGATCACGCGGTCGGGCGGGTCGGCGGGGCTGTCGTGCTCGTCAGGATCGGCGGCGGCAGCGCGTTCCTGACGCGGGTCACGGCGACCGGCTGCGCGCTCGGCGCGCTCGCGGCGGCCTATGCCTCGGTCGCCCCGGATCCCTTGACCGGCCTCGTCGCGGCGCATGTCCATTTCGCCGTCGCCGCGGAACTGGCCGAGGCGGGCGCCAAGGGGCCGGGCAGCTTCGCCGTCGCCTTCGTCGACGCGCTGGACGCGGTCGACGAAGTTTTGCTCAGGCGTCACGCGAAGATCGAGCCGGCGGTCGCGGTCGGCTGAGCGCTCAGGCGACAGGCGGCGAACTCGGACGGGTCGTGCGATGAGATGAGTTTCACCTCGTCGCCGTGACGGGTCGCAAGCTCGCGCAGTCGCTTCTGGTTGGCGAAGCGCGCGCGTTTGTCGACATTCACCAGCGACTCGAACGCCCGGATTCCGACCGGCGCGACGCCGCCCTCGGGCGCGACCTCGGCATGAGCAGCACGTCGTCGCGCGTCCCCGGCAGCGCCCGTACGCACGTGAACCCGAACCAGTCGTCGCCGCCGACCTCGATCGGGTCCCAACGGGCGACCTCATCGAGCTGGACGCGGCGATAGCGCTCGCGCTCCCGCCACGTGGGGTTTTTGGCGGCGCGCAGTTCGACGGCGTGGACATGCACCGTCGCCGCGGGAAAGTCGGCGAGGCCGCCGGCGTGGTCGAAGTCGAGGTGGGTCGGCACGATGTGGCGGACGTCGTCGATGCGGAAGCCGAGGTCGGCGATCTGACGCAGCGCCGTCTCGGCGACCTGGAGCCGCGGCCGCGCGAGCGCGTTGAAGAGGACTCCCAGCCGCCCGGGATCGGCGACGTCCTCCACGCCGAGCCCGCTGTCGACGAGGATGAACCCGTCCTCGCCCTCAATCAGCAGGCAGTGGCAGCACATCGGCGCGACCGCCCAGGGGCCGCCTTTTCCGCCGAAGAGCCCCCCGCCGCGCGGGCATAGGGTCCCGCAGTTGAGATGGTAAACTTTCACTAGCGCGTTCTTTATCCGAGAGCCGCTCCGGGTCCTAGCGCGGGGCCGCATGTTTGCGCGCGCCATGGGAACGATCCCTGCGTTCGGCGGTTTCACGTTCGGGGGCGCGAGCATGAAAAGGACAAATCATGGCCAAGGAATCGCACACCAAGGCAGCAGAGCATCACGAAACCGCCGCCAAGAGCCATCGGACTGCGGCGGAGCATCATAGTCGTGGCGAGCACGGCAAGGGCCTCGAGGAATCGAGCAAGGCCCACGGCCATTCCAAAACCGCCCACGAGCATACCGAGAAGGCGCATGGCGAGAGCCAGCGCGCAAAGTAAAGAGCCAAAGCCGGCCGGGGCCGCAAGTTCGCGGCCCCATTCCACTTTCTAAGCCAGCAGCGGCGGGAGAGGGGCTTGCGATCGAGCCGCTGCTGGAGCTTCGAGCGATCCGATCTGTCCAGATCGGGATTGGGCATCATAATCCTCTAAGTCCATAAGGGCGGGCGTCCCGTCGTCGCATGTCGCTGCGGCGGGGGACGATGCGCCTGTTCAACGCTGAGGCGCTCCGCCGTCTGGCGCGCGTCATGCTGCGCTGGTAGCGTCGCGTCGGCCAAAAAATGGGAGGGTGGTGGTGTGCGAGATGTGTGAGGGAAACGCGGTCGGGCGGCGCGATCTCTTGAGATTCGGGGCGGGGGTTTTCGCCGCCGCGGCCTTCGCCGCCGCGATGCGGCCGGCTTATGCGGCGGAGGGCGCGCCGACATCGCTGACCTCCGACCAAGCGCTCGCCGAGCTCAAGGCGGGCAACGAGCGCTACATGAGCCACCCTGAGGTCTGCTCGCTTGACCTCGCCAAGCAGCGCGAGCAGGTCGCGGGCCATCAGGCGCCCTGGGCGACCATCATCGCCTGCTCCGACAGCCGCGTTCCGCCCGAGTTGGTCTTCGGCGGCCACGGCCTGGGCGAGCTGTTCGTCGCCCGCAACGCCGGCAATCTCGTCGACACCGCGACGCTCGGCACGGTTGAATATGGCGCGGCCGTGCTCGGCTCGCCGCTGATCGTCGTGCTGGCGCATACGAACTGCGGCGCGGTCAAGGCGGCCTGCGACGTGGTGCTCAAGAACGCGACCTACCCCGGCGCGATCGGCACAATGATCGAGCCCATCCTGCCGGCCGCGCTCGCCGTGCGCGGCGAATCGGGCGATTACGTCAACAATACCGCGAAAAGAAGCGCGCTTCGCACGGCCGAGCGGCTGCCGGCTGCGAGCACGCTGATCTCGGGCCTTGTCAAGGACGGCAAGCTGAAGATCGTCGCCGGGATCTACGACTTGCAGAGCGGCGCCGTGACCTATCTGAGCTGACCGGTCCTCGCCCGCCCTGTAAGCTTGCGGCGAGCGAATCGGACGGGGCGACAGATGGACAGGCAGGGGGGCGCCTCAGCGCGGCGCCGCGCGGAGCAGGCGAGCGATCCGGGCTCTCTCGCGGATTTCGTGGCGATCGACTTCGAGACGGCGACCTATCGCGCCGACAGCGCCTGCTCGGTCGGGCTCGTCAAGATCGCGGGCGGCCGGATCGTCGAGACCGCCGTCCATCTGATCCGGCCGCCGACGCGGGAATTCCGCTTCACCTTCATTCACGGTCTGACATGGAAGCATGTGGCGGAAGCCGATGACTTCGGGACATTGTGGCCGAAGATTTCCGTCCTTCTCGATGGCGCCACGTTTCTCGCCGCCCACAACGCATCGTTCGACCGCAACGTGCTGAACGCCTGCTGCGCCGCCTACGGGCTGAGCGCGCCGGCGCTGCCGTTCCGGTGCACGGTGCAACTGGCGCGCCGGACCTGGGCCATATACCCGACCAAGCTGCCCGACGTCTGCCGGGAACTCGGCATCGCCCTCAACCACCACGAGGCCCTGTCAGACGCGCTCGCCTGCGCCGCGATCGTGCTGGCCGCGGCGACGAATTAGGGCAGATCGCTGCCCCGTACAGGCGACCAAGCCGGTCAGCCGCAGAAATAGTACGGCTGGTCGAGGTCGGCGATCAGGCCGGGCTCCGTCGGGCGCCATCCCAGCCATTCCCGTGTCAGCGCGCTGGACGAAGGCGTGTCGACCCCGGCGAACATCGCGAACCAGCCGAAATGCTCCGCCGCCTTCTCGGGCGTCACGCTGACGACCGGGATATCGAGCCGTTTGCCGATGGTCGCGGCGATGGCCCTGAACGGCACGCCCTCCTCGGCGATCGCATGATAGCGTCTCCCGGACTCTCCATTCTCAAGGGCGAGGCGGTAGGCGCGCGCGGCGTCGAGCCGGTGCACGGCCGGCCAGCGGTTGAGCCCGTCGCCGACATAGGCCGACGAGCCCTTTTCGCGCGCGATGGCGACGAGACGCGGCACGAAACCGTGGTCGCCCTCACCGTGCACGGTCGGCGGCAGGCGCACCGCCATGGCGCGGACTCCGAGAGGCGCGAAGGCGAGCGCGGCCTCCTCGGAGACGCGGGGAAATCCGCCCGGCGGCCGCACCATCTCTTCCGTCGAGACCTGCCCGGGACGAAGGAGCGCCACGCCCGAGGTGGCGATGAACGGCCGCTCGGAGTTGGCGAGGGTTTCACCGATCGCTTCGATGGCGCGCTGGTCGATGGCGCTGCTCTCCACGATATTCGCAAAGTCGTGGATGAAAGCGCAGTGGATCACGCCGTCGGACCCGGCCGCGCCGCGCCTGAGGCTGTCGAGATCATCGAGCGAGCCGCGATGGACCTCGGCGCCGGCGGCCTCGAGTTTGTCGGCCGCGGCGTCCGAACGCGCGAGGCCGACGACCGAATGCGGGGCGCCGATCAATTCCGCGACGACGGCCGAGCCGACAAAGCCGGTGGCGCCGGTGACAAAGATGCGCATGGGTCTCTCCTACCTGTCTTGTCGCGCCGTTCAGCCGGCGAAATAGCCGGGCTGATCGATGTCGGCGATGAGCCCGGGCTCCTTCGGCGCCCAGCCGAGAAGGGCGCGCGTGCGCGCGCTCGACGTCGGCGCGTCCCAGCCGGCGAAGCCCCCGAACCAGCCGAAGTGGCTCGGAGCCTCATCGGGCGCTACACTCACGACCGGGACGTTCAACAGTCGGCCGATCGCCGACGCGATGTCGCGGAACGGAATGCCTTCTTCGGCGATGGCGTGGAAGGGTCCGCCGACAGCCCCACGCTCGATCGCAAGGCGATAGACGCGCGCCGCGTCGAAACGGTGGACGGCGGGCCAGCGGTTGAGCCCTTCGCCGACATAGGCGGAGACGCCCTTCTCGCGGGCGATGGCGTGGAGCATGGGAACGAAACCGTGCTCGCCGAGGCCGTGCACCGTGGGAGGAAGGCGGACGGTCGCCGCCCTGAGCCCGCGCTTGGCGAGTGCGACGGCTGTCTCCTCGGAGGCGCGCGGATAGGCGTCGGAAGCCGGAACGGCCGGGTCTTCCTCCGTGGCGATCGATCCCGCCGCCTTGATCATGACGCCCGAGGTGACGAGCAGCGAGCGATCGGAGCCCGCGAGCGCTTCGCCAAAGGCTTCGATCGCGCGCCTGTCGATCGCGCAGTTCTCGGCGAATTTGGAGAAGTCGTGAATGAAGCCGCAATGGATGACGCCGTCGGCCTGAGTCGCGCCGCGCTTGAGGCTTTCGAGATCCTCGAGCGAGCCGCGATGGACCTCGGCGCCCGCGGCGGCGATTTTTTCGGCGTTGGCGTCCGAGCGGGCGAGGCCGAGGACCGAATGGCCGGCGCCGATCAGCTCCGCAACGACGGCCGAGCCGATGAAGCCGCTCGCGCCAGTGACGAATATACGCATGAAGCCGTCTCCAGGGTTGGACGGCCTCATGATGCGCTGCTATTCTATCCCGGTAAATGTGTGATCTTATAGAGGTATAATGACTAACAGGATGAGCGCGGCGGCCGTCGACGCCAATCCGCTCGGCGCCTATCTGAGGGACCGTCGGGAAAAGCTCGATCCCGCCGCGCTTGGCTTCGCCCTCACGCGGCGCCGCACGCCGGGCCTCAGGCGCGAGGAGGTGGCGCAGCGCGCGGGCGTGAGCGCGACTTGGTACACTTGGCTCGAGCAAGGCCGGGGCGGCGCGCCTTCGGCCGACGCGCTCGACCGGCTTTCCGGCGCGCTGATGCTGACCGAGGTCGAGCGCGAGCATCTTTTTTTGATCGCGCTCGGCCGCCCGCCCGAAGTGCGTTACCAGGCGGTCGAAGGGGTCACGCCGCGGCTGCAGCGGGTGCTCGACGCGCTGCCCTTGAGTCCGGCCCTCATCAAGACGGCGATGTGGGACATCGTCGCCTGGAACCGCGCCGCGGAGGCGGTGCTGACCGACTATGGCGCGCTCGAGGCCCATCAGCGCAACGTCCTGCGCATGATGTTCTGCGAGCCCAGGGTGCGCGAGCGGCAGTTCGACTGGGAGAGCGTCGCCCGCTTCGTGGTCGCGGCGTTCCGGGCTGACGCGGCGCGCGCCGGCGCCGTCGAGGCGGTGAAGGCGCTGGTGGACGAGCTTTCCCGCGCAAGCCCCGACTTCGAGCGGCTGTGGCGCGACAACGACGTCCAGAGCCACGGCGGAGGGGCGAAAACGATGCGCGACCCGCTGGGCGGCACGCTCTCGATGGAATATTCCGCCTTCGCCGTCGACGGCCGGCCGGACCTGGCCATGGTGATCTATAACCCGGCGACCCCGGAGGACGCCGAGCGGATGAGAGCGCTGATCGCGGCTCGGGAGGGTTGAGGGCCTGCTGGGCGGCGCCGCAGGCCTGCTTGTAGGACGGGCTCGCTGAGCCCGCCGATGCGGTCGGCGACCTAGAGCATACACGCATCGCGTAGCGCGGCGGCCACGTCGGCTCGCCGTCGTCAAGCGCCGTTCCGGCGCTCCTTCGCTTTCGCTGCGGCCCTCCGGGTGACGACGCCTATCCGACGCGGGCTCCCCTTGACTCCTTCCCCATATCGGCTCAAAACAAGAACAAAGTGAGTACGAAAACGGACGTGGAAACCGAATGTCGCCGAGCGGCAGGGCGGAGGCGGCGCGTTTGCGCCGCGTCATCGCCGAAATCGAAGCGAAAGCGGGCTTTTCGCCCGCCGCCGAGGCGCGGCACCCTCGGCGCGCGCCGCTCGCGCGCGCCTTCGATTTCGCGCTCGGCGGCGGCCTTTCCGAGGACGGCCTGCATGAGATCGCCCCGGCCGCGCCTGCCGACGGGCCGACGGCGATGGCTTTCGCGCTCGCGCTCGCGGCGCGCTTTCTCGACCGCCGGCCGGCCTCGGCGCTGCTGATCGGCGAAAGCTTTGCGAGCCTCGAGGCGGGCGCGCTCTATGGGCCGGGCCTCGTCGCCCACGGGCTGCCGCTCCACCGCCTCGTGTTCGTCTCCGCTCCCGACGCCGCCTCCGCCTTCTGGGCGATGGAGGAGGCGCTGAAATGCGGCGCCCCCGCTGCGGTGGTGGCCGAGATCTGGAACCTAAAGAGCTACGGACTGATGGCCTCCCGCCGCCTCCTGATGGCCGCGCGAAAGGGCGGGACGCCGGCGCTTCTCGTGCTGGCGAGCGCCTACGGCCAGGCGGAAAAACTTTCCACCGCCGCCGTGACGCGCTTCGAGATCGCCGCCGCGCCGAGCACGAAAAGCCCGGCGGCGGCGGGACGCGACCTGCCAGGGCCGTTCGCCTGCACGGCGCGGCTCGTGAAGGCGCGCGCGACGGGGGAGGCGATTGGAGACGCGGTCGATAGCCCGTCGACAGACGGGCGTTCTTCCGAACGCCCCATAGCCCGTCGACAGACGGGCGTCCTTCCGGACGCCCTATTGGACCGCGTCGGCCGCGATCAGCGATCGCGGCGCCAGACGCATGACCCAGCCCGGGCGGTGCGGCTCGAATGGCGGTACGAGGAGAGGACTTTTGACGACCCGGCGATTTCTCTCGCTCTGGCTGCCTCGTCTGGCGACCGACCGCGCGCGGCGTCTGAGCGCCGTTGATCGGACCCTGCCGCTTGCGGCGGTCGCCAGGATCAGCAAGGCCGAGCGCCTTGTCTGTGTCGACGCCGCCGCGGCGCGGCTCGGCCTGACCGTCGGCCTGTCGCTTGCGGATGCGCGCGCGCGTCATCCCGCCCTCGTCGTCGTCGAGGCGAATCCGATGGAGGAACGGCGGCTCCTCGAGCGGATTTGCGACTGGGGCTCGCGCTACACGCCGCTCGCGGCGCTCGATCGTCCCGACGGTTTGATGCTCGACATTTCCGGCGTCGCGCATCTCTTTGGGGGCGAGGCGGGGCTCGTCGAGGACGCCCAAGCGCGCCTCGCCGCGCAGGGGATCACCGTGCTCGCCGGCGTCGCGGACAACCCGCGCGCGGCTTTTGCGCTCGCCCGCTTCTCGGGGCAGAAGATCGCGCCGGAAGCCTTAAGCGAAAAAGCCTTCGCCAAACTCTTCCACGACCTGCCGCTCGCAGCCCTTGGCCTCGACGAGAAAACCGTCGCCGACATGGCGCGGGCCGGCCTGAGGCGCATCGGCGACGTCGCGTTGCGTCCGCGCGCGCCGATCACGGCGCGGTTCGGGGCGCTGCCGGTCGCGCGTCTCGATGAGCTCAAAGGCCTTCAGCGCGTCTCGATCGCGCCGCGCTTCGCCCCACCGGATTTTCTCGCCGAGCGGCGGTTCGCCTCGCCCATCCAGACGGTCGAGGCGATCGAGGTCTCCTTGCAGAAGCTCGCCGACGACCTCGTCGTGCTGCTCGAGCGGCAGGCGAAGGGAGCGCGGCGGGTCGAGCTTTCCCTCTATCGCGTCGACGGCGCCGTGCGCCGCATTGCGGTCGGCGCCTCGCGGCCGCTCAACGAAGCCCGGGCGATCGTGCGGCTCTTCGCCGAAAAGCTCGCGAGCCCTCACGAGGACGCGATCGACGCCGGCTTCGGCGTCGACCTCATGCGCCTTGCGTGTCTGACCGCCGAGCCGCTCGCGCCGTCTCAAAGCCAGATCGAGCGCGCGCACGAGGCCGAACGCGCCCGTGCGCTCGCCGACCTCATCGATCGCTTGAGCGCGCGACTGGGGGCGCACGCGGTGACGCGGCGCGGCCTCGTCGAGGCGCACCTGCCCGAGCTCGCCGAGGCGGCGGCGCCGGCGATTTTTGATGAGACGCGCAGGCGCGGGGAGGGGAGTGCGCCCCTTCTCCCTCAGGGAGAAGGGGTCGCGCGACCCCCGGACTTGATCCGGGGGGCGACCGAGGAGGACGAGCAACGCGCTCCCGCGCGGCCCCTGCGGCTCTTCGTCCGCCCCGAGCCGATCGATGCGCTGGCGGAGGTGCCCGACGGGCCGCCTTTGCGCTTCCGCTGGCGGCGCGTGCTGCATGACGTCGCCGCCATCGAGGGCCCCGAGCGTATCGCGCCGCCCTGGTGGCGCCGCGAGGGCGGCCCGACGCGCGACTATTTCCGCGCCGAGGATTCTCAAGGCCGCCGCTTCTGGCTCTACCGCGAAGGCCTCTGGGGCCGCGAGACGAGCCGCGCGAAATGGTTCGTGCACGGGGTGTTCGGCTGATCCCTTCTCGCGTCTCGGTCCGCCCGAAGGAACGCCAGCGCCGAGACCTGCGTTCTTGAGGCGGCGACGCGAAGTCGCCAGGGGCGCAGAAGGAGACATAAGCCCGTGACGACGATCCTGATCATCCTGCTCATCATCATCCTCCTCGGCGGCGGGGGCGGCTACTACGGTTACCGAGGCCCCGGGCTCGGAGGCGCGCTTGGCCTCGTGGTCATTGTCCTGGTCGTATTGTGGCTTCTGGGGGTCTTTGCCGGCGGCGTTCATACGGGAGTGTAACGACCTCTTTGGACGAACGGCCTTCGACGGCTCGCCCCGGGAAGGAGCGTCGGAATGATGACTGAAGCTTCTCAACTCGTCCTGGCTGGCGCGTTGGTCGTGGCCGCGCTCGCGGTCGCCATCGCTACGCTGTAGCGATCATAGGAGCGCTCGCGCCATGAGCGAGGCGTAGCGCCTCAAGACACGACGGCCCGCGTCTTGACTCTGCCTGCCTTTCGATCCAAAACGGGAACAAAAATTGAACAGGCGCAGTCCAGACCGGCTGTCGCCTTTCCTCGCGTGCAACAGGCAGGGGTCCGTGATCCGGCTTGAGCCCCGTTTCGCCGAGCTCTCGGCGATGACGAACTTTTCCTTCCTGCGCGGGGCTTCGCATCCGGAGGAGATGGTCGCGCGGGCGGCGCAGCTGGGGCTCGCAGGTCTCGGAATCGCCGATCGCAACACGCTCGCCGGCGTCGTGCGCGCGCATGTGTTCGCGCGCGAGAACCGGACGGCGATGGAAGGCATGCGGGTCGTTCCCGGCGCGCGGCTTTCCTTCGACGACGGAACGCCGGACCTCGTCGCCTATCCGAGGGACCGCGCGGCCTACGGCCGCCTCTGCCGCATCCTCACCGCAGGCAACCTGCGCGCGCCGAAGGGCGAGTGCTGGCTTCGCCTCGATGATCTGCTGGAGCATGGCGAAGGGCTGCAGGTGGTGGCGATGCCACATTCCCTCCCCCCAAAGGGCGTTCGGGAGAACGCCCGTCTTTCGACGGGCTATGACGGGGGAGGGTTAGGGAGGGGGGTCGCACGAATCTCTCAGGAGAAGCGCGGTCAAGCCGAGATTGCCAAGGATGGCGCGACCCCCCACCCCGTCCCTCCCCCACAAGAGCTTGCGCCCGGGCGCGCGCAAGCGCGGCCCGGGTGGGGGTGGGGGATTGGCGGCCAGACGCAGAGCGAAAGCCAAGTCCTGAAACGTCTCCGCGACGCCTTCGGCCCGCGCCTCTGGATCGGCGCGAGCCTGACTTACGGCGAGGACATGCGCGGGGCGTTGGCGAAGCGCATGGGCCTGGCCAGGAAACTGGACGCGCCGCTTCTCGCTGCCAACGACGCGCTCATGCACGCGCCCGAGCGGCGCCCGCTCGCCGACATCGTCGCCTGCATCCGCGAAGGCGTGACGCTGGAGGCTGCCGGAAAGCTCACGCAGGCCAACGCCGAGCGGCATCTCAAAAGCCCGCGCGAGATGGCGCGCCTGTTCGCCGAGGCGCCGGAGGCGGTCGAAGCGACAATCCGCTTTCTCGACGGACTCGCCTTCAGCCTCGACGAACTGGCGCACCGCTATCCCGAAGAGCTGCGCGAAGGCTACGCGACGCCGCAGGCCGCGCTCGAAGCCTTCGCGTTCGAGGGTGCCAAGGCGCGCTACCCTGAAGGCGTTCCGGAGCGCGTGCGCGAGGCGCTGGCCCACGAGCTTGTGCTGATCGCCACGCTTGACTACGCGCCCTATTTCCTCACTGTGCACGACATCGTGCGCTTCGCGCGCTCGCGCGGCATTTTGTGCCAGGGCCGCGGCTCGGCCGCCAATTCGGCCGTCTGCTTCTGCCTCGGGATCACCGAGGTCGATCCGGCGCGCTTCGATCTGTTGTTCGAGCGCTTCGTCTCGCCCGAGCGCAACGAGCCGCCGGACATCGACGTCGATTTCGAGCACGAGCGGCGCGAGGAGGTGATCCAATACATCTACGAAAAATATGGCCGCGACCGGGCCGGGCTCGCCGCCACGGTGATCTGCTACCGCTCGCGCTCGGCGATCCGCGAGGTCGGCAAGGCGTTGGGGCTCAGCGCCGATGTCGTCG
>Ga0074046_10003271_pt1 | contig 13648 bp, 13 predicted proteins | sample BogForMeECP23OM3_FD_94441 | JGI IMG/M metagenome (GOLD analysis project Ga0074046, IMG submission 94441) | Bog forest soil microbial communities from Calvert Island, British Columbia, Canada - Bog Forest MetaG ECP23OM3 | ecosystem: Environmental > Terrestrial > Soil > Wetlands ...
CACCATTCGACTCACCGCGCCTTACAATCTGGGCCTTACTTTTCTCCTACCAGCGCTGGGAAAGTTCAGGGAGCTCAACCCAGGAGTCGACTTCGACCTGGTCCTGGAAGACTCGATTGTGAACATCGTCGAGGAAGGCTTCGATCTCGCCTTGCGGGCCGGCTGGCTAGTGGATAGCCGCTTGCATGCGATTGCACTCGCGCCGCTCGAAATGATCGTGTGCGGCGCACCGAAGTATTTCTCGAAGCGAGCACAGCCCAAGCAGCCGGAAGATTTGATCGATCATCCATGGATAAGCATTTCACAGCTTCCCCATCCCGAGCGGATTACCATGCAGCATCGCGACGGCCGGCGGCGCACCGTGCGGCTGCGTCCGTCGATCAAGACCAACACCGGCATCGCGGCGCGCGAGCTGGTCATGCTGGGCGCCGGCATCGGCTTACTCCCCGACTACGCCGTCAAGCGGGAACTGAAAGCTGGGCGCCTGGTGCAGGTGCTGCGAGATTGGCAACTCAAGAAGGGAGTCATTGCAGCAGTCTTTCCACATCGAAATTACCTTGCCGCGAAGACGAAGAGCCTGGTCGAATTCCTAAGGTCGGAGTTCAAGGCGTACCGCGTCTGAGAATGAATCGCTTCGTTGACGGGCGGCTGAGCCGACACCTGAGTTAGCGTGACAAAATCATGGAGGCTGGATATGAGCGACCAATGAGGCGCTCAAGGCTAATTTGCAATATACCTGCGGTGCGGGATGATATTTAATTCTCGGCGTTGCCGTGCATTGTACGCTCGTGCTGCTCGGATCCGGCTCGCATCTCGTTTTCCAATTGAGCCTTTTCCTCCGGCGTGATCTTTGCGAGGTGGCGAATCCATAGCACCATGTCCCAAATGTCCTGGGATTCATGATTTTTCGAGAATCCCGGCATTGCCGACCATCCGATTCCGTTAGCAATCACATAGTAGATCTGCCCGTCAGACCACGACTGAATTTCGCCGGTGAGTTTTGGCGCTGGCGGGTAAAAATCAGCTTCGATTTTGTTTACTCCGCTGCCATCTAGTCCGTGGCATATCGCGCAGTGCTCGCCGAATTCGGCCTTCGCCGTTTTCAGATTTTCAGAAGTTTCTGGAAATGGATTTGACTGATTGTTAGCGTTGCGGCGCACCCAGCGTGAGATTGTATAGTTCGCAATTCTGGCTTCAAGCGTACCGGGCTTGTTCGTTGCGCTCCAGTTCATCGACGAGAGAACGAGAAATGTCACGATCAAGCCGCCGATCACTTCGGCGACTATCAACATGATTATATAGAACACCGCCTTTTTCATGTTTCCGATCTCCAAGTCGTGGAGTCAGGCTTATTCTTACGACCTAAAACTCTGAATTCGCAGGAAAAGCCAGAGCCTATGAAACGACGGGCCTTGATTTCAAGCGCGCGTGCACCGTATTGCATCGCCGCTCCGACTACGGAGCTCGTATCGTGAATGGCAAGTGCGCTCCAGACCCCGAACTGCATCTGGTTCAAAGTGAAGCCGCAACGTGCGGTACTGCATCGCCCGGCGATCTCGCTCCGGATGATAGTGGTGCGCGCGTGTGCGCGCCTTGTTCAAGTTGCCAGCGAGAAGGTTTACAGTCTTCAATCGGTGTGCGGCCGACGACGGCGAAGCGCGAACGACAGACGGAGGTGAGAAAAGCCTTGGCCCAACGATTTTCAACGACACTGCCGGAGCTGCTCGAGTCCCTGGATGGCTTTCGCGTGGAAATCGACGCGGAAAAACAAAGAGCCGATATCGTGCTCGAAAATCCGCCCTTGAACGTGATCACGATGAAACAGCGCGACCAGCTCTACGCCGTCTTTAACGAGCTGGACCGCGATCCCGCGTTGCGCGTGATCGTGGTCCGCGGAGCGGGCGAGAACTTTTCCAGCGGCGGCGACATCCCCGGTTTCATGGCCCAGACCCCCGAGCGCCTCTCTGAGCTTGCGCGAAACGTGGCCGCTCCCGAGCGTTGCCATAAGCCGGTGATCGCAGCCATTCGCGGCTACTGCTTTGGGGTCGCGTTTGAACTGGCGCTCGCATGCGATTTCCGGATCGTCACGCAGTCAGCCTTGCTGGGCTTCCCCGAGCAGCGGATCGGGATGATCCCCGGTTCAGGCGGGTCGGCTCGCCTGCTCCATATGATCGGCATCGGTCGCGCCAAGGACGTCGTGATGCGCTCGCGGCGGATCTCGGGTGAGGAAGCCTTCGCTTGGGGCATCGCGGTATCAGCCGTCCCAGACGACCAACTGGACGCCGCGGTCGCAAGCTTGGTCGAGGAACTCAAGTTTTTCTCGCCGCTTGCTCAGCGAACCGCCAAGAGCGTGATCAACGAGGCGCAGGACGCAACATTGCACTCTGGAATAGAGCTCGAGGGCCAGGCTTACGGCCGGCTGCGCGGCACCCATGACTTCGCTGAAGGCGTCGAGTCTTTCAAGCAACGGCGCAAGCCCAAGTTTGAGGGGCGTTGATGGCCGCGCAGAAGTGGGTAGGCCAGTCGCTCAAGCGAACCGAGGACCCAGCCCTGCTCACGGGGTGCGGCTCGTTTGTGGCCGACCTTCCGTTTTCGAACCTGTGTCACGCCGCGATTTTGCGAAGTCCGCATGCGCACGCGCGGATTCGCAACGTTGATACTGCGCAAGCGTTGCGCGCACCGGGCGTGCTGGGAATCGTAACCGGCGCCGACGCTGCCCGGCTGACAGGTCCCTTCCCGGTCGGCGTGGAAGCTCCGGTCAAGTACTACTGCATGGCGGTCGACAAGGTCCGCTACGTCGGCGAACCAGTAGCCGTGGTTGTAGCACGCGACCGCTATTTGGCCGAGGACGCGCTGGATCTGATCGAGGTTGAATATGAACCGCTTGAGGCGGTCGTGGATCCCGAGCTTGCGCTGAAGTCCGGCGCGCCGCTGCTTCACGAGGCAGTAGGCTCGAACCTGGCGTGTCATCGCACGCTGCGTTACGGCGATCCCGAACGCGCCTTCATCGAAGCCGATGTGGTGATCCGCGCGCGCTTCCGCTTTCCGAAGTACTCTTCCACACCGATTGAAACCTACGGCGTGATCGCGTCCTATGAACCGACCACCGGGGTACTCAGCGTATGGTCGAATTTCATGGGCCCCTTCGTAATGCACTCGCTGGTGGCGCGAGCGCTCAACCTCGCCGAGAACCGCCTGCGGTTCGTAGCAGCGCCTGACATCGGTGGCAGCTTCGGGATCAAGACCGGGGTCTACCCTTACATTGCGCTGATTGGCCTGGCAGCAATGAACACCGGGGTCCCGGTCCGCTGGCTCGAAGATCGACGCGAGCACCTGATGGCGTCTTCGAGCGGGACCGATCGCGTCGCGTACAGAGAACTCGCGGCACGCAAGGACGGGACGATCCTTGCGATGCGCTCGCGATGGCTCGACAACGTCGGCGCCTATATCCGCAGCCCCGAGCCCGGATGCACGTTCCGCCCTATCAGCAACTGGGCTGGGCCGTACCGATTCAAGAATCTGGAGGCCGACGCTTCGGTGGTCATGACGAACAAGAGTCTGACCGGGCCGAACCGGGGATACGGCTGCGGGCACCTGTACTTTGAAATGGAGCGGATGGTCGACCTGCTTTCGGAGAAGCTCGCGATGGATCCGGCAGAAGTGCGGCGCCGGAATTTCATCCAAGCCGACGAATTCCCATATCGCACACCGACCGGCGGGCTGTACGATTCCGGCAATTACCCACTCGCATTCGAAAAAGCGATCGAGACCGCACGCTACGATGAATTGCGGCAGGAGCAGGCGCGTGCTCGCGCCCAAGGGCGGCTGTTTGGGATCGGCCTCGCTGTAGCCGTCGATCCATCCGTGTCGAACATGGGCTACATAACGGTGGCGCTCGATCCCGAAGTGCGCAGCCGTCCCGGTTATCATCCGAAGTCGGGCGCGCTTGAATCGGCGACGGTCAAGGTGGGTCCGCTCGGCAAGGTAACGGTCGTCATGGGTTCCGCACCTCAGGGCCAAGGACATCGGACGGTGGTGGCGCAAGTGGTTGCCGACGAACTGGCGATCGCCCCGGACGAGATTACCGTGATCGACGACATGGACACCTTCACCAGGTTGTGGGGCGTGTCATCGGGCACCTACTCGAGCCGCTTCGCATCCGTCGGCACCAGTGCTGCGGTGCTGGCCGCACGGAAACTCCGGGAGAAGTTGATAGACTACGCTTCCCGCCTGATGGAAGTTCCCAGAGAGAGCCTGAACTACAGCGGCGGCATGGTGCGCACGCAATCGGGCGAAGGCCGCCCGCTTTCGCTGCGAGAACTGGCCGGGCAGGCGCACTGGAACCCAGATTCGTTCCCGAGGGGGGTCGAGCCGTCGCTCGAAGCGACAGCGGTGTTCGCGTTCCCCGAGTCAAAGGCGCCCGACGCGCAGGACCGGGTAAATGCGTCGAACACCTACGGCTTCATCGCGGAAGTGATGGCGGTGGAAATCGATCCTGAAACCGCGGCGATCAAGATTTTGCGTTACGTGACGGTTCACGACGCCGGGACCATCATCAATCCCATGATCGTGCAAGGCCAAATTTACGGCGGCGCGCTGCACGGACTGGGCGGAGCGCTTTACGAAGAGCTCATCTATGATGAGGGAGGCCAGTTGCTGACAGGCAGCTTTATGGACTATCTGGTCCCGACGGCCAGCGAGGCGCCGACCATCGAGATCGCACACATCGAGTCGCCATCGCCGTTTACCACGCTCGGCGCGAAAGGACTTGGCGAGGCCAGCTCGATGACTGTGCCGGCGGCGCTGGCCAACGCCGTCAGTGACGCACTGAAACCGCTGGGTATCCAGATCGACGAATTGCCCATCACACCGAGCCGGCTCTGGCATCTCATGGAAGCCTCGCGGGGAACTGCGCGATGAAACCGTCGCCGTTCGATTATCACGATCCCACCACGATAGACGAGGCGCTCGAGTTGCTTCGGCGCTACGGCCCAGAAGCGAAAATCCTGGCCGGCGGCCAGAGCCTGATCGCGTTGATGAACTTCCGGCTGAGCGCCCCGGCCGCGCTCATAGACCTGAATCGAGTGGCTGAACTCTCCTACCTCAGGCAGGAAAACGGAACGCTCCGATTCGGCTCGATGCTCCGCCAGCGCACTATCGAATTTTCTCCAGTGGTACTCCAGCGTCTGCCGCTGCTGGCCGAGGCAACACGCCTGGTGGGGCATCTTCCGACGCGCACCCGGGGCACTATCGGGGGCAGCCTCGCCCATGCTGATCCGGCCGCGGAGTATCCAACTGTTATCACCGCGCTGGACGGAGAATTAGTTCTTCGAGGATCCCTGGGTGACAGGGTCGTTGGCGCGCATGATTTCTTCCAGGGAGTCATGAGCACCGCGCTGGGTCCCGATGAGATCCTCGTCGAGGTACGGCTCGCGGAGGCGCCTCCCAACAGCGGTTGCGCATTCGAGGAATTCAGCCGCCGCCACGGTGACTTCGCGATTGTAGCGGTCGCCGCCATGGTGGTAGTAGACGGCGCTCGATATCGGGTGGCGAGGCTCGCCGCCGCCGGAGTCGGACCGACTCCGATGAGGCTGCGGGCGGCAGAGGAAATCCTTGAACGCGAAGGACTTAGCGAGCGGGCTATCAATGACGCGGCCACAAGCGCAGCGGAAATCGTCGAACCAGCGGGCGACCTTCACGCCTCCGCCGACTTTCGACGGCATCTTACGCGCGTACTGACGCGACGCGCCCTCGCGCGCGCCACAGATCGCGCTAGGGGAAAGTAGATGGCGGAGCACAGAAAGATCCAGCTGAAAGTCAACGGCGAACTGCGCGAGGGATGGACCGAGCCGCGCCGGCTGCTCGTCGATTTTATCCGCGACGACCTCGCCCTGAACGGCACCCATGTGGGCTGCGAACACGGGATATGCGGCGCGTGCACCGTCTTGTTCAACGGCGAGGCCGTGCGTTCCTGCCTGATGCTCGCGGTGCAGGCCAATGGCGCCGAATTGCTCACCGTCGAGGGTCTTGCCCACGAGGGCAAGCTGCATCCCTTGCAGCAGGCATTCTGGGAGCATCATGCGCTGCAATGCGGATTCTGCACGCCTGGGATGCTGATCGTCGCACTGGATCTGCTGCGCACGACGCCGTCCCCAAATGAAGAAGAAATCCGACACGCGCTGTCGGCGGTTTTATGCAGATGCACCGGCTATCAGAGCATCGTGGAGGCGGTTGACGCAGCGGCCAGCCGTCTTCGGCCCTCCCGTTGAGATAGAGTCTGCAACAAGGGAGCGACGTGTCTGAGTCAAAACAACCTTCTCGAGATTCGCAACGCGCCAAGCTGGTTGGTGCACGCCTAAAGCGGGTCGAGGATCGCCGTCTTCTGACCGGGCGCGGCTCGTTCACCGACGACTACCGCCCGCCGGGTCTGCTTCACGTAGCCTTCCTGAGGGCACCGTACGCCCACGCGCGGATAGTGCAGATCGACACCAAGCAGGCGCGCGCAGTCGCGGGCGTGGTTGCAGTCGTGACGGGGGATGAGCTTGAGCGGTCGGTACGGCCGATGCGAGCGGTTTCGACCACACCCGGCTATCGGGTGACGGACTGGCCTGTGCTCGCCGTCACCAAGGTACGCTACGTGGGTGAGGCGGTGGCAGCGGTCGTTGCGCAAACTCGTTACGTCGCCGAAGACGCCGCGGAGCTAATTGCAATCGATTACGAACCGCTCGGGGTCGTTTTCGATGTTGAAGAGGCTGCGGCGCCCGAGTCTCCACTCGTGCACGAAGCAGTGGATAGCAACGTGCTGCTGGCGCGCGAGTTTTCGCACGGTTCTGCGATACTTGGCCTGTCGCATAAAGAGGCCGTTGACCACAACCCAAGTCGTTCTGCGGGCACTGATGCAACCGAGACGCTTACGCTCCGCGATCGTTTCCGGTTCCGCCGCCATGCGGCCGTATGCATCGAGCCGCGAAGCTACATCGCCGAGTTCAATCCCGCCGAAGATTCGCTAACGCTTCACTCGACAACCCAGTGCCCGGGTGTAGTGCGTACGGCGGTGGCGGAGTTGTTGGGGATGGCTGAGCACCGGGTCCGGGTGATCTCGATTGACGTGGGCGGCGGATTCGGCGCGAAGTCGTCCGTCTATCCTGAGGAAGTCACGGTTTGCGCGCTCGCCCGGATGCTTGGCCGGCCGGTTAAGTGGACCGGCGACCGGCGTGAGGACCTGATGGCGACCTCGCAGGCGTGGGATGAGGTCATCGACGCCGAGCTCACCGTCAAGCGCGACGGGGCGATCGTTGAACTCAAAGCCGAGGTGCTCGCCGATGTCGGCGCCTACTCCGTCTATCCGTGGACGGCGGGTATCGAGCCCGTACAGACGGTGAGCTTTCTCCCCGGACCGTATCACATGCCGAACTATTGGGCGCGCGCCCGCGCGGTTGCGACGTGCAAGGCCCCGACCGGACCCTATAGAGGTGTGGGCCGTCCAATCTCGACCTTCGTGATGGAGGGGTTAATCGAGCGGGCCGCGCGTCGCCTCGTGATCGATCCGATCGAGATCCGCCTTCGCAACTATATCGGCATCGACGAGTTCCCGTACAAAGCGCCGACCGGGATCGTTTGGGATCTGGCCGACTTCGCGGGTTCACTCCTCAAGGTAAGAGACCTGCTTGATTACGCTATGTGGCGCGAACGGCAGGCGCAGGCGCGTCAGCAGGGACGGCTCATTGGGATTGGCTTTGCGTCGTTGGTCGAGCTCACGGGAATCGGCTCGGCCACCTCCGCCGCCCCCGGCATGCCGCTTCCCGCCGGCACGGAGGCGGCCACTGTGCGGGTCGACCCATCGGGAACGGTAACCGCGATTTTTGGAGTGGCTGCACACGGTCAGGGCCTCGAAACCACTCTCGGTCAGATCGTGGCCGAAGAGCTGGGTGTCCCACTCGAAGACGTGCGGGTTCTGTGGGGCGATACTGACGTCGCGCCGTATGGAACTGGCAGTTATGCAAGTCGTGGCGCTGTGATGGGAGGCGGGGCCGCGATCATGGCGTCGCGTGCTGTCGCAGAAAAGGTACGGAGGATAGCGGCGCATCTCCTCGAGACGGCATCGCCGACAAGCATTGCCACGGAGCCGCGGACGGTGATCGGCGATCGTACGGAGCCGCGCGTCCGCCTGAAGGAAATTGCGAAGGCCGCGTACGCAGGACTCAAACGGTTGCCGAAGGGAATGGAACCGGGCCTCCAAGCGACCTGCTTTTACGATCCGTACTACGGCACCGCGAGCTACGCCACTCACGGCACCGTCGTCGAAATCGATCCCGATACCTTCCGCATAACCGTTTTACGTTATGTCGTGGCTGATGATTGCGGGCGCATGATCAACCCTCTTATTGTCGACGGGCAGGTCTGCGGCGGCGTGGCGCAGGGACTTGGAGGGGCGCTGCTCGAGGAAGTCGTTTACGATCCGAGCGGTCAACTGATTACGGGAAGCCTGATGGATTACCTGGTCGCGACGGCGAGCGACATCCCGCGTATTGAGGTCGGCCATCTGGATATTCCATCGCCGACTTCGCTGGGCGGATTCCGCGGAGTCGGTGAATCTGGCACCATTGGCGCGCCGGCGGCGGTCGCCAATGCGATCAACGACGCGCTGTCGCCGCTGGGTATCGAACTTGGTGAATTGCCGATCACGCCCTTGCGCATCTTTGAACATCTGGTAGCGCGTAACCGCGACGGGGGAACGCAGAGAAAATCATCAAGCGGATAGCGGTGCGGTCGAGTAATACTCGTGGCCGTGAGCATCATGACAGGGGAGGCCGAAGCGATAATGGGACAGGAGACGTTGGTGGGGGAACCGTTTGGCCCTTTACAGGGAGTGAAAATCATCTCGACCGGCAGAATTGTCGCGCAACCGTTCGCGGCCGAGCTGGCAGCCGAACTCGGAGCTGAAGTCTTTCAGATCGAGCAACCGGGCGAAGGTGATGCCGCGTGGAGGACCATCGGCATCCGCCTCGAGGCTCGCGACGGGGGCCCGCCAGTTTCAGCCACGTGGATCCAGGAGAGGCGCAACATCTTTTGTATCAGTCTGGACCTGTCCGAGGCGCGAGGGCGTGAGATCTTTCTGCGCCTCGTAAGCCGCGCGGATATTTTGATGGAGAGTTCCAAGCCGGGGACATATCAAAAGTGGAATCTCGACGATCCCGCTCTTCACAATGCGAACCGCCGCCTGGTGATTGCTCACGTGTCGGGCTACGGCCAAACCGGCGCGCCCGGCTACATTGGTCGCGCTTCCTACGATTTTATTGGCCAGGCCTTCGGCGGCATGATGAACCAGACCGGGTTCCCGGATAATCCACCCACGCGCGCCGCTCCGTGGACCGGGGACTACCTTACCGCATACATGTGTTTCGGCATGGCGATGGCGGGCTTGCTCTACGCGCGCTCCACGGGCCAAGGCCAGGTAATCGACGTAGCACAGTTCGAGGCGATCCATCACACCCTGGGCGGCACGATGATTGAATATTTTCACAAGCAGGTGATTCGTGAACGCTCGGGCAACAAGGCCACCGCCTTCCAACCCTATGACACTTTTGCCGCGACTGATGGATGGGTGGCCATAGGCGCCGTGAGTTGGCCGGTGTTCGAGCGCGTGCTGCGAGTGGTGGGGTTGGACACCAACGATCCCAAGTGGCGCAAGGCGCAGTTTGAAGTCGAGTCGATGGAAGGAATCGAGTTCGACGCCATCTTCCGCGGATGGGTATCTGAACGAAGTGTGGCCGAAGTCGTCAAGCTGATGAACGACGCTGAAGTTGCCTGTATCCCGATCATGAACAGCAAGGACCTGGCCGAGGATCCCCACTACAAGGCGCGCGCTGTACACACGGAGTGGGACGACGACCTGGTAGGACGCGTGAAAGGAATCGGAGTAATTCCCAATTTCTCGCTGACGCCAGGGAAGATCTGGCGCGGCTGCGTGAGAGTGGGTCACGACAACCAGCGCGTCTACCAGGGCCTGCTCGGTATCAGTGACGAAGAGATGCGGAATCTCGAGGCAGAGAAAATCATCTAGCTCACGGCATTTCGGGATTCTTTCCACTAGGCGAGTTGAAATCGCAGAGTAAGAGGGAAGTCCCGGTTGAAGCGGTTTTATTCCCGGACCCTTAGGGAGACTCTTCCAGACGATGCCGCCTGATGTATACGTCGTGACGCCTATAAGAATCGCAACTGCGCCCGGCCGTTCACTCAAACTCGCCTGGTTGCGCTCGTCAAAAGGGACCAGATGCCCCAATTCAAGAAAATTCTGTGTCCGGTGGACTTCGACCAGAACTCGCTTCAGGCGCTTCGGCTTGCCTCCGAGCTCGCGCAGGAAAGGAAAGCAACTCTCTACCTGCTTCACGTAATTGCGATGCCTCCTGGGCCTGAGGTGGCGCTACCCTTTGGCAAGATGGATGCCGCCGCGCGAACCAGGCTGGAGAAACTCGCGCGCCAGAAAGTCAACGGCAAAGTCCCCTGCCAAGTCGAAGTCGCTATGGGCGATCCGGGCGCCGAGATTATTCAAGCGGCGAGACGACTGCGCGCGAATCTGATCGTAATGGCGACTCACGGACGGAAGGGACTCCGCCATCTCGTTCTGGGAAGCGTTGCCGAACATGTCATCCGGGAAGCGCCGTGCCCAGTGCTCGCAGTCAGACCGCAGGAAGCTCGGGCGATGCCATTGCGAAGCCACACCAGGAGAACCAGACAGAGGTAACAAATCCTGCGGCTTACTACGTCTGTTTGGCGCGCGCGGAGCTTTGTCGCGGACTTGGGTTGACGGCGCAGATCGCATGGTGCTTTGCTCTGCATCGCCGCTCATCTGTAGATAGTCTGCAGGGAGAGAGAGAGAGGAATCATCATGGAACCAATCGCATATGCCGCACGCCTGAACGAGTTTTATCGAAGTCAGGGATTTCCGGCGTACCAGTGGACGATCAATGAAAGCGCGCCGCTCACTCCGCTAAAAAAACCGCTGGCAGGTTGCCGGGTGGCGATGCTCACGTCGGGCGGAGTCTCGCGCAAGAATGCGCCTTGCTTCAATCCGCAGGCGCGCAACGATTTGAGACTCGACGCCGTCGACAAGGAGACCTCGGCACAATTCTTCGCCATCAATGACGACTACTACAACCACCGCGACGCGGACCGGGATATCAACTGCATTTTCCCTATTGAGCGGCTCCGTGAGTTGCAATCCGAAGGCGTGATCGGTGAAGTCGGGCCGCATCATTACAGCGGCTTCATGGGGCGCATCTACACTCGCAATGCGGTCGTGAGTGAGGCCGCGCCGGCGCTGGCGCGGCGGCTGCGGGACGAGAGCATCGACGCGTTCGTCCTGGTGCCCGCTTGACCGCTCGATCACCAGACCGTTGGTCTGGTAGCGAGAGTGATAGAGGAAGCCGGCATCCCGACCGTTGTAGTCTCGACCGGCCGCGACCTGAGCGCGCAGGTCAGACCGCCGCGCACAGTCTTCGTCAATTTTCCGATGGGCAATCCGTTCGGCAAACCATTCGATAAAGTTCAGCAGCGCAAAATTCTGCTCGACGCGCTGCACGCACTTGAATCGGTGAAGTCCGGCGGCGAAATTATCGACCTCCCATACGAGTGGGGCGAACAGTTTGCGATGAACCTGGGGTCCGGCTATCGCGCGAAGACCGCGTAGGGCAAGTATACGCGGGTGGGAGAGTTGTCATGCCGCTGAAGCTCAAGCAGACGGTCCGGCAAATGCTGGCGGAGGCAAATGCGGAGATAGAGACGGTCAATGCCGCCGACGCGATCAACCTCAAAGGTGATCCCGGAATCGTATTCGTGGACATCCGTGATATCCGCGAGCTTGACCGCGAAGGCCGCATTCCAGGCGCGTTCCACGCACCGCGTGGGATGCTCGAATTCTGGGTCGATCCAGAGAGTCCCTATCACAAGGAGATTTTCGCCTCCGGCAAAAAATTTCTCTTCTTCTGAGCGGGCGGAGGCAGATCTGCGCTGGCAGCGCAGACCCTTCAGCGCATGGGACTCGCACCGGTCTGTCACATGGGCGGTGGCTTTACGGCATGGAAAGCTGCTGGCGGACCGATAGAGGGTGAAAGAGTTTCTTGATCGAGAACGGCTTCGCGGGCTCGAATTTCGACTATCGCGCGCCGCGCGCAACGAGCGCGTAATGATATTTGAACGTGCGCTCGCCTTCGATCAGCAAACCAATCCGCTCCATCCGCTCACGCCCTTCGGCAACGGTGTAAACATGGTCTCGGGGAGGACCCACTGGCCGATCGACACCGGCGTTCCAGTCAATTACGAGCACGGTTCCGGTCGGCTTGAGCAGGGCAGCCATAGCACGTAGCGCGTCATCGCCAAGCTCATGCAGGACATTGAGCGCGAGGGCACGATCGGCGGTTGCATTCAGCTTGGTAGTCTCGTCGGTGTGAACCGCCTTAAGATTTGAGAGCTTTTGTGCCGCAGGCTTGGCACGCAGCAGATCGAGCATCTCCTGCTGTTCGTCGAGAGCAATCACCTCCAGATCGGGTCGCGATCGCGCAAGCTCGATAGCGTAGGTTCCGACGCCAGTGCCGAAATCCACGACACGGCCGCCGGCCGGCGCCGCCAGCATCTCGAAGATCTCATCCGGCGGCAGGTAGCCGAAGCGCGACGGGTCGTCGAGCAGCGCCGCCCGGGCCGGGTCGAAACGCTCGGGCTGACGGGCGCCATGCCGATCGTCATTGCCATGTGCGCCGTGGTGATGGCCGCCATGATGGTGCGGGTCGTGCTGGTTCTTTTCCATGAGGAGTCCCTCCGCGCAGGCTGATTTGGGAAACCCGATATCACCGCCAAAGTGGTGAATGTGGTTTTCTTGTATTCCAGTTTCGATTCTTCGCGTTCTCAAGATCAAGCGAACACGATTTCCGGCTCGAGGCGGACCGGAGTAGAGAGAGAGGCCGAGACCAGACACGCCTTTTCGCTTTTTTCGAGCAGGCGGAGTGCTTTGTCCCGGTCTGCGCCCGCCGCGAGTTTGAGCCGCGGACGAAGAACAATTTCCGTAAAGCGGGTTGCCCCATCTTTGCGAGCGAGGGTGCCTTCGCCCGAAAGCTCCAGCGATTCGAACTCGAGCTTTGACGCTTTGGCCACGGCGCGAAGCGTGAGGAGAAAGCAACTCTCGACCGCGGCCATCAGCAGATGCTCGGGGCTCCATGCATCGCCCGGCCCGTCGAAGTCAGCCGGCGGCGCGACACGAATTCCGGGCAGTCCCGCTGCGGCGACCGTCGCGTAGCCATCGGGACCGCCGGCAAGCTGTGCGGAGTAAATGTGTGGTAATGGTTTCATCGCAATTTCTCCCGCGTTGATCAGACTTAAGCGCGCATCAATTCGCCTAGCGCGATCGCGCCGAACATGCCGCACCAGCGGCGGCGACGGTTCGGCTCAGGCTTGGCAAAAACGTTCTGCCCGTTCGTTTGGCCGGCGCAGAAGCCGCGAACGTAGTGGAGGAGCGCCACCATCTGGTCGTAGCCAGTTAGCTCGCATTTCAGCCGATGCGGTCCGCTGCGCTACGCTCCTGGCCGTTCCCGCCAGCGCATGCGTCGAGTTTAGAAGCAACGTGCATCCGAGGATTACGAACCACTTTCGCAGCGAG
>Ga0074046_10003272_pt1 | contig 13644 bp, 15 predicted proteins | sample BogForMeECP23OM3_FD_94441 | JGI IMG/M metagenome (GOLD analysis project Ga0074046, IMG submission 94441) | Bog forest soil microbial communities from Calvert Island, British Columbia, Canada - Bog Forest MetaG ECP23OM3 | ecosystem: Environmental > Terrestrial > Soil > Wetlands ...
ATCGAGTGCAGCGGCAAGGCCGGCAAACAGGGACGTTGCCGGTGTGTAGGAGGACTCCGCCTTCGCCGCCGCTTTTCTTTCTTTACGTAGATCGAAGTAATAGCGCGGAGACTTTGCTGTCTCCATGCGCTGCCACGCTCGCTCGCTGATGGCGCCATAGGCGAGGCCGGGAGGAATCATGAGCGCTTTTTGCGATCCTCCGATGAGGACATCGATGCCCCAGCCGTCGACATCGAACTGCGTGGTGCCGAGGCCGGTGATGGCATCGACGACGAGCCGCGTATCGGGCTGCGCCCGCGTTAGTTTGGCAATTGCCTCAACGTCGTGGCGAGTCCCAGTGGAACTCTCGGTCGCCTGTACGTAGACGCAGCGGATTTCGGGCGTGAGTTTTTCGCGCACGGCTTCAAGCGAAAAAGTCGCGCCATAGGGAGCGGTAACGGTTTCGACCACGCAGCCGAAGGCTTTGGCGAGCGAGACCCAGCGTTCACCAAATTTTCCCGCGGTCAGCACGAGGACTTTGTCGCCCGGCGAGGTGAGGTTCGAGATCGAGGCTTCCATGAAGCCCGTACCCGAAGACGTTAGCACCAGCACATCGTTCTGGGTGCCGATGAATTCCTTCAAGTCGGTGAGCACGCGCGCATACAACGCGCGGAACTCAGCGGTGCGATGGTGGGCGCCGTAAGAAGCCATGGCGGTTTGTGCCGCTGGGAGAAGCGGCGTGGGGCCGGGAGTGAAGAGGCGGTTCTTTTTGAGCATTGGGTCCTGGAGTCGTGAAGGAACAGGATATTCGATGCCGTCCGGCTTCGGGAAGAAATTGCAGAGGGCAGAGGGCAGATTGCAGAGGTAAACCGAGGCAAGGTTTCAATGTTTCAAAGTTTCAATCCGGATCTTCAATGGTGGTCTTTGAAACCTTGGGTCCTTGAAACTTTTGCTCTTAAACCTCTGCAATCTGACCTCTAACCTCTGACCTCCTCCGTGTTCCTCTGCGCATCCTGTGGTTCTCGCTCTTCGCGGTTCTATAATCCCTCCATGCCTCTTATTGATCAGATTCAGAAAGACATTGTTGCCGCGATGAAGGCGCGCGAAGAACAGCGCCTTTCGACGCTGCGGATGGTGAAGACTGCGCTCAAGAACAAAGAGATCGAAAAAATGGCGCCTCTTGACGATAAAGAGTCGCACCAGGTGCTCTCGACGCTGATCAAGCAGCGCAAGGATTCGATTGAGCAGTTCACCAAGGGCGGACGCCAGGAAATGGCCGACAAGGAAGCGGCCGAGATCAAGCTGATTGAGACTTATCTGCCGAAGTCCGCCGGCGAAGAAGAGATTGTGGCCGGAGTGCGGGCGACGATTCTCGAGATGACTGGACCGCTGACGATGAAGGACATGGGCACGGTGATGAAGGCCGCCATGGCTCGCTTTGCGGCGGCGGGCCTGCGCGTGGATGGGAAGGTGGTCAGCGAGGCGGTGAAGCAGGAATTGGCGGGGAAGTAGGGACGCCAACGCTACTTTTGCTTATCTTCGCTGATACTTTTGCATGTTGGCATTTCTGCAATTGCGGTGCAGTTTATTCCGTAACTCGAATTGTCTTCCCACATCTTTGTCTGTGGGTTCCAGTATGTCGGTTTTGTGCACACCCACTCCCAGGTTTTACACATTTGGCCGCTAGCAGTATCAACAGCGAGATTTCCTTCCGATTTTGCGATTGGGTCAAAATGGTGAACTAGTTTGGGAGGCGGAGGTTCCCGTTTCTATTCCTGGAGGGCTTGTTGCACATCATCGCACGCAACTGCCGACAAGCAACAGACAATGACAACTACTACTGCGCGCCGCATGCGCGCTATTTGACCTCAGGCGGGATTGAATTGCAAGCGCCTTCAATAAGCGTCCTTCCTATGCCGGAACGAGTGCAGCACAACTTCGTCGCTCAAGATGTCGTAGCGCAGGCGGTAGTCTCTCCAGCGCACGCGCCATTGGCCTTCTCCGGGTTTCAGACCAGCGAGCTTCTTGATTTGGTGTTGTCCGCTGCGGTTGTGCGGATCGTCGCTTAGAATCGCAACCAGTTCTTCGAGGGCACGGACGAGCGTGAAGTCTTTCTTGCTGATCGCGCGGAATTCCCGCTCGAATGCGGGCGTGGTGAGGACGCGAAACGGTCCGGCCATGACGTTTCAATTCTTTTCGATCCTACTTCTTCTTGCGCTTGCTGCCCGTGGTCTTCAGCTCGGCCAGGAATTCGCTTGCGCTGCGCGATGCCCCACGGCGGTATTCCGCCGCGCTTGTCTGGATTTGCTCTTTCACTGAGCGGTTCTGCATTTCGAGGTAGTCTTCTAGATCGTCCACGTGCATGAGGCCGGCGACCGGGATACCGTCCTTCTCCAGGATGAAGAATTCGCGGTTCACGTGCACACGGCGCACCACCTGGCCGAGATTCACGCGCGCTTTGGTCAAAGGAAGGCGGCTTACGGTTGTTTTCATGATTGATTAACCTTGATCAACATTACTCGATTGGCCGCAATTAGGCAAGGCGAAAAAAGTCGTTGCGAGCGTTCGCATCCCTCAGGCGCTGAAGCGCGGACACATTTTGAACGACTTAGCGGCACGAGTGAAACTCGTGCCCTTCCCGAAGACGGTTCAGATCAGGTTTTTCCGCAGCCTCTAAGACTCGCGCCCTTCACGGCGCAAACCTCTACTACTTGCTTTTCTGCCACTCGCGGTAGGCTTCGCTTTTGCCGATGCCGCGCTCTTTAGCTACTTTTTTTAGGGCGGACTTTTCGTCGGCGTTTTCTTCGGACATGATTTGTCTTACGCGCTGAGCAATGGTTAGCTCGGGGCTCGGGGCTTGGGGCTCGGAGCTGTCCTGTTTCGCTATCAGCAGCGTGATTTCGCCTTTTACGTCTCCTCGCCTTTTAAGCTGATCGATAATCTCTCCCACTCGGCCGCGCAGAAATTCTTCGTGCAGCTTGGTTACTTCGCGCGCTACTACTACGTGGCGGCTGCTTCCCAAAAGCTCGACTACTTCGGCTAGCGTTTCCAGCAGGCGGTGGGGGGCTTCGTAGAAAACTTGGGTTCTAGGCGATTCGCGCACGCTTTCGAGCAGTTTGCGGCGCTGGCCGGATCTTGCGGGGAGGAAACCGCTGAAGCGGAAGGAATCGGTGGGCAGGCCGCTGGCTACTAACGCGGCCAGGAAGGCCGACGCCCCTGGGATCGGAATGACCGGCACGTGATGGCGGATGGCGAGCGTGATCAGGCGGAAGCCGGGGTCGGAGATGCCGGGCATGCCGGCATCGGTGACGAGGGCGATTTTGGCTCCGCCTTCTAGATCGACGACCAGCTCGGCGGCCTTGGTCATCTCGTTATGCTCGTGATAGCTGACGGTGCGGGTGTGGATTCCGTAGTGCGTGAGCAGCTTTTGCGTCTGGCGCGTGTCTTCGCAGGCGATCAGATCGACTTCTTTGAGGACGCGCAGAGCGCGGAGGGTGATGTCTTCGAGATTGCCGATGGGGGTGGCTACTAAATAGAGCGCTGGGCCCGATCCTCCAATGCTGCGACCGCCCGCGAGGTCAGTTTCGGTCTCCGCCTGCATGCCGCCAGTCTAGCAAGAAAAGCAAGAGCGTTAACCACAAAGGACACAGAGGAACAGGGAGGAATTCACCGGGGTTCCACTGTGTTCCTCCGTGTCCTCTGTGGTTTCAAGGTTTTTGCCTGCCGAACCATCGCGGTCAATTCTCCGATTCGCTTTTCATTCTCCTCATGATAAACTGAACGAAATTGATGTGATCGCCCGCACTTTTCGCTCCAGCCGGCGGGTGTAGGCTACCAGATTAGGTTACAAAGACCATAGAACTCGCGATTTTCAGAATCAGAAAACCAGGAGCAGCCATCATGGCCGACGAGCGTAGCAAGGCAATCGAACTAGCCTTTTCGCAGATTGAGAAACAGTTTGGCAAAGGTTCGATCATGCGGTTGGGATCGAAGGAAGCGATCGTTCCCATCGCGGTGATTTCGACGGGCGCGATTTCCTTCGACGCGGCGCTGGGCGTGGGCGGGGTACCGCGCGGACGCGTAATAGAGATTTTCGGGCCGGAGTCTTCCGGCAAGACGACCATCGCGCTGCAGGTGATTGCCGAGGCGCAAAAGGCGGGCGGCATGGCCGCGTTTGTGGATGCCGAGCACGCGCTCGATCCGGGCTACGCCAAGAAGCTGGGCGTGGACGTGGACAACCTGCTGGTCTCGCAGCCGGACTACGGCGAGCAGGCGCTCGAGATTACCGAGACGCTGGTGCGCTCGAACGCGATTGACGTGCTGGTGGTGGACTCCGTGGCAGCGCTGGTGCCGAAGGCGGAACTCGACGGTGAAATGGGCGATAGCCACATGGGATTGCAGGCGCGGCTGATGTCGCAGGCGCTGCGCAAGCTGACGGGCACGGTTTCGAAGTCGCGCACTTGTTTGATCTTCATTAACCAGATCCGCGAAAAGATTGGGGTGATGTTTGGCAATCCCGAAACGACCACCGGTGGCCGCGCGCTGAAGTTCTATTCGTCGGTGCGCATTGATATCCGCCGCATCGCCGCGATCAAGGAAGGCGACGTGGTGGTTGGATCGCGCACCCGCGTGAAGATCGTAAAGAATAAGGTGGCGGCGCCGTTCCGCGAGTCGGAGTTCGACATTCTCTACGGCGAAGGCATTTCGCGCGAAGGCGATCTGCTCGATCTGGCGGTCAACAACAACATCGTCGAGAAATCGGGCTCGTGGTTCAGCTACAAAACCGAGCGCATCGGCCAGGGACGCGAAAACGCTCGAGCGTTTCTTAAAGAGAATAAAGACGTGCTGGCGAAGCTCGATGCCGAAGTGCGCAAGGCGCTGGGGTTGACTCCGTCCGCGGCGTCAGCGACTCCGGCGGCGGCGCAGGGCGCGGGCACTGCTTCGAGCGGCAAAGTGGCGACCATGCCGACGGCATCGCCGGAAGCGGCGAAAGTGCCGGCGGCGCGACGATAGTTGCTCGTCGAACATTGCGCGTGACGCCAGCAATGAAGGCTGGAGCAAACAGCCATTTGGACAATCTCGAGGTTGATTGGAATTCTGCAAGTCAGTGGCATTGCGGATTCCGGCTCAAGAAATTCACAGTTCCCATAGTGTCAAAGTAGCGCTATGATGACTTTCCACATCTAAGTATTTGAGAGTGTCGCTATGGCTGATCGCAAGCAGTTCCAAAATGTCACCGCGCCGGACCCAGAGCTGATGCGCCTTCTGAATGAATCGCGTAACAGACCCGTGACCGAGGACGAGCTACAAGAGCAGCGAATTAGTTTTGCCTTCGGCAATGCCCCTTCTGGTTCTAAGCTGATCACAAAGGACAGCGTTCGTTTTGCGTCAAAACACATACGTCTGCTGCCGTGACCTGTGTCCGTCCGCGAAAAAGACAATCCGGCGCTTTACGCAAAAATCCAAGAGCAAAATCTCTTGCGGCAATACGACTTGCTGTCAAACTGCATCGAGATCGGCTTGGGAAAAGGGATCGAAGCGTTCGATAAATATACACTTTGGGCCTTGAATTATGCGGCAGTTGCAAACATCTCCCAGTTTGGGGGACGCTACCGAGAGGAGCCCATTTACGTAGGAAATCACCGTCCGCCGCACTTCAAGGACGTTCCAAACGAAATGGACAGGTTCTTTTCGGTGATCCATGAAAATTGGACGATTTTCGACCATCCTACGCTCCTTCCGGCCTATGCATTGTGGAGGTTGAATTGGATTCACCCTTTCGTGGAAGGCAATGGGAGAACTGCTAGGGCGGCCTGCTACTACCTGATTTGTATGAAACAAGGCGGAATTTTGCCTGGGAAGAAAACGGTTCCTGAGCGGATTAGAGAAGAACGGCCACCATATTACCTTGCACTTCAACTTGCCGATAGAGCTTGGGAAGCCGGGAACTTCGACGTATCAGAGCTAACAAATTATCTTTCGGTATTGCTCAGAGCTCAACTCGCGGAAGCTAACCCCTAGATTATTTGAAATTGAGCGCTAGTCCATTTCTGCCCTGATTGCCATCCTTGTTTCCCACCGCATACAATCTAGGCTTTCCTACAGCGAGGCCCCATGAAGCGCAAAGCCATTTATCCGGGCTCGTTCGATCCTCCGACGAACGGGCACCTTGATTTGATTGAACGCGGCAGCAAGCTTTTCGACGAGCTGGTGGTGGGGGTGCTGAGCAATCCGGAAAAAGATCCGCTATTTAGCGTCGCCGACCGCCGCAAGATGCTCGAAGCGATGACGGTGGACTTCGACAACGTAACCGTCGATACGTTTGACGGCTTGACGGTGGACTATGCGCTGCGGGTCGGCGCCAGCGCCGTGCTGCGGGGAATTCGCGCTATCAGCGATTACGAATACGAATTGCAAATGGCGCTGATGAACCGCAAGTTGCAACCGGGGTTGGAAACCGTCTTCATGATGCCGGCGGAAAAGTATTCGTACTTGAGTTCGCGCCTGGTGCGCGAGATCGCACAACTGGGCGGCTCGATTGACTGCCTGGTGCCGTCGCTGGTAGCGCAGAAGCTTCGTGAGAAATTGGACGTCGCGCACAAATTCGCGGACGCCGATGCGCGTGAGCGCGAAGCATCTGGGCAAGACACGCCGGAGCGAAAAACCAAGCCCCGGAGAAAGAAATCATGAGCACAGCCACGAGCACCACGACTCCCATTCGCTTGTCCGAGCGCATCAACCGCATCGAGCTTTCGGCGACCATGGCCGTGGTGGCCGAGGCCGACAAATTGCGCCAGCAAGGAATTGATGTGGTCGATTTCGGAGGCGGCGACCCGGCCTTCTTCACACCGCAACATGTGAAAGACGCGGCCATCGCCGCCATTCAGGCGAATTTTTCGAAGTACACGGCGGTCGGCGGCACCTCGGAGTTGAAAGACGCGATCGTGCACCGGCACGCCGTTGATTTCGATTCCGATTACCGCCGCGAACAGGTGTGCGCGTCGGTGGGCGGCAAGCACGCGCTCTTCAATGTAATTTCCGTGCTGGTGGACCACGGTGATGAGGTAATCCTGCCGGTGCCATACTGGGTTTCGTTCAAGGACATGGTGCGCTACGCGGGCGGGAACTGCGTGCTGCTGGAAAGCGACGAGGCCCACGATTTCCGCATTACCGCCGAGATGATTGCCCGCCACGTTACGCCGAAGACCAAGCTCATCATCCTGAACTCGCCCTCCAATCCCTCCGGCGCGGTGATGCACGCCGACGATATGACAAAAGTCATCCGCCTGGCGCATGAGCGCGGAATCTGGGTGATCTCCGACGAGTGCTATGTTTACCTGAACTACAGCGGCGAGCGCTTCTCGGCAGGTTCGCTGCGCGACTGCCGTGATCGCTTGCTGGTCGTCGGTTCGCTCTCCAAAACCTACGCCATGACGGGCTGGCGGCTGGGCTTCACGCTCGGCCCCTCGGCGGTGATTGCAGCCGTGCAGAAATTGCAAAGCCAATCCACGTCGAACCCGACTTCGATTGTGCAGAAGGCGGCGGTGGCTGCGCTCAAGGGGCCGCAGCAATGTGTGGAAGGCATGCGCCTGGCTTACATCAAGCTGCGCGATCATGTGGTCGATGGACTACGCTCCATTCCGGGCGTGAAGTGCACCATGCCGGAAGGCGCTTTCTACGCCTATCCCAACGTGTCGGCATTCTTTGGACGTAGCGGGATCAACTCGGCCGCCGATCTCGCGGGCAAGCTGCTGCGCGAGTTCCACGTGGCCACGGTTCCCGGAGAAGGCTTCGGCACCAAGGACCACATTCGCATTTCGTATGCAACCTCGGTGGCCGAACTGGATCGCGGCCTGGAGAGGATGCACAAGTTCTTTGCGGCGCTGTAGAGGCTTGAGGTTTGTGTGGCGCGGGCACTCCTGCCCGCGTTAACTCTTCCCTTCCGCCAAATTGTCATCCTGAGCGAAGCGAAGGATCCCCTGCGCTGCCTTTGACGACAGAACTACCCATACTTGGGTAATCCGCAGTGGACACACTGCCTGGCAAGAAAGCCCTTGTTGTACCACCATTTTGCGGAGAACCATTTCCCGCACCGCGGGCAGCGCCATAGCTGGACGCGAATTCCGGTGTAGGCGAACAGCGCCATCCAGATGAGAGCGACTACAAAGGCTGGCGTAAGCGTTTGGAAGAGCTTTATGGATACGAATGCGGCAATCATACAAACGGGAACGTATCCTGCAATCACGAAAAGCCATTGGTTCCTGATGCGCTTATAGTCTTTCCAGTCGTCTTCGTATCCGGCCATCGAAACACCACTAATCGGCTCTAGGTTAACATCTAAGAAGTCGAAGAGCATGACCCAACTCTACCCACTTCTGATGTCACCCGCATTCGACCCGCGACCTTGGGGCACGCTCGATCTTTCGCCGATTTATCCCAATCAGAAATTCAACGAGAAGATCGGAGAGGCGTGGCTAACGGGCGACAACTGCGTGGTGACGAATGGGCCTTTTGCGCGCCGGACTTTGGCGGAGTTGAGCAAGGAATTGGGGACAGAACTCGTGGGCACGGCCGCGCGCGATCCGCGGCGGTTTCCCTTGCTGCTGAAATTCTTGTTTCCGGCGGAGAAGCTCTCCGTACAGGTGCATCCGGACGATGCGACGGCTCAGGGTTTCGGCGAGCCATGGGGCAAGACGGAATGCTGGTATGTGGCGCACGCGCGTCCGGGCGCGCAAGTTGCGCTCGGCTTGAAAGCTGGCGTCACGCGCGCGCAATTCGAGCAGTCCATCCAAGAAAAGCGCGCGGAAGATCTGCTGGACTGGATCAATATTTATCAAGGCGAAATGATTTATGTGGCCGGCGGCACAGTGCACACCCTCGGTCCGGGCTCGGTCCTTGTCGAGACGCAGCAGCAGTCCGACACGACGTACCGGCTTTATGACTACGGACGACCGCGGCCGCTGCATCTGGAGCGCGGGCTTGCTTCGGTCAAAGAGCGCACCGCCTCCGGCAAAGTGATTCGGCCCGCGCCGGTGAACATTGATGGCGGCAAGAACCGACTGTCTTCAATGATTGCTGCGCCCTATTTCACGGTGGATTTGTTCGAACTCAAAGAGCCACACGAATTTTCAACTCGCGATGAATCCGGCAAAAACTCGGCGCAAATCTTGGTTGCGGTGGAAGGTTGCGGGATCGTGGAAGCTCCTGCATTGGCTCCGGTGACGCTGGCGAAGGGGGATGCGGTGGTGATTCCGGCCGCTTTGGAGCGGTTTGCGGTGCGTCCGCAATGGGCGGTTGAGTTGTTGCGGGCGTCCGTGCCGGGGGCGAAAGTTCCAGAGCCGGCCACGCGGCTGTGAAACCTACTTTTCGTTGGGCGCCTCAGCGATCGAAGAGTCTGCAAAAAAATCGGCTGTGAACGCGAGTGCGGCCACCGGGGTCTCAGCTCCGGTGGCCACTCCTAGCTTGCCCGGCTTCAGCAGACTCTTTAGCCCTGGCCGTCGTTCGCACTGTCAACCCGTTCTCATGACTACTGATGATGACTCTGCTGCTCCGCTCTCGCGGCCGCCGGAGCGCCGCCCGCTTGCTTCCAAAAATCCTGCACCGCCGGAGGCAGCTTCTCAATCCGCGACAAAAACGCCGTGACCTTCCACATGTCGGTTTCCGACAGGGTCTTGTCCCAAGCTGCCATTCCCGTGTACCGAATGCCATTGTGAATCACGTAGTAAATATGCCACTCCGGATCGTCGTCCGGATCAAGAATGAGATTCGGCGGCGGTGGATACAGCGACTTCGCCAGCGTCGAAGGCTGCCGGTCGATCCCGCCATGGCACAGCGCGCAGTTCATGGTGTAGATCTTCAAGCCCGAGATCAGATTCTCGTCCGTAGGCGGCACCGGATTATTCACGCGCGGAGCGCGCCGCTCCACCGAATTATCGAGCGCGCTCATCGCCAGGTGACGTTCCCAATCCGGCGGCTGCTTGTTGGCCCGGGTCGGCATGAACCCAAGCAGCGCCAGCCCGGCGCCCCCAATCAGCAGAACAACAATGGTGAGAACAATCCCCAGAATGACCTTGCCCATACTCGACCCCCAAGCCGTTCCCAAACATGAGCACTGAAAAACAAGTCGCGTCCCGAACGCGACCCCACGCTTTATATATATCAGGAGTCCGCACACGACGCAGTGGCATACGCTGGAAGCAGATTTCGTATCCGCGAAGCGGCGAAAGGGTCTCGGGTATCGGCCCCAAGTCTCAGGAAAACCTCAACAAGGCGGCGGTGATTTTCCTGAGACCTGACACCTGAGACCTGACTCCTTAACTCGAAGCGTCACTCCGCACCCACCCAGCTCGCAGAACCGCATGCCGCAGATGCTCGGCCCTAGTACGCCCGCAGCCGCCGTGCCTCTCTCACCACATCGCTAACCTTAGGCAAAAAGAATTCCTCCTGCGGAGGAGAAAACGGCACCGGCGTATCCAGCGACGTGATCCGCACAATCGGCCCATCCAGCGAGTCAAACGCCTCTTCATTAATAATCGCCGCCACTTCGCCCGCCAGCCCGCCCGTCCGCGCGTGCTCATGCAGAACAATGACCTTGTTGGTCTTCTCCACGGTAGCCCGAATCGCCTCGCGATCCAGCGGCGACACCGTCCGCAGATCCACCACTTCCACCTCAATCCCCTCCGCAGCCAGAATCTCCGCCGCCTCCAGCGCCACGTACACCATCGCGGCATAAGTAATCACGCTAAGGTCGCGCCCCGCGCGCGCCACCCGAGCCTTCCCGATCTCGACCACATAATCCTCCGCCGGAATCTCTTCCTTGATCCGCCGGTAAAGATACTTGTGCTCGAAAAAAATGACCGGATTGTTATCGCGAATCGCCGCCTTGATCAGCCCCTTCGCGTCGTAAGCCGTAGCCGGGCAAACCACCTTCAGCCCCGGAGCGTGCACAAACCACATCTCCGGATTCTGCGAATGAAACGGCCCCCCATGCACATTCCCCCCGCTAGGCCCCCGAATCACCAGCGGAGCCGGCGCTCCCCACCGGTAATGCGCCTTGGCGACCATGTTGACGATCTGGTTAAACGCGCAAGGCAGAAAGTCCATGAACTGAAACTCCGCCACCGGCCGCATCCCGGTCAGCGCCGCCCCAAACGCCGCCCCCACAATCGCCGACTCGGCAATCGGAGTATCAATCACCCGCTCCGCCCCAAACCGGTCAATGAACCCCTCCGTAACCTTGAACGCCCCGCCATAAATCCCAATATCCTCGCCCAGACAGAACACGCAAGGGTCGCGCTCCATCTCCTCCCAAATCCCCTGTCGGATCGCTTCAAGGTAAGTAACGGTCGGCATCAGAGGGAGTGTAGCAGAGGAACAGATTCGCGCACGGACCCCAGGTTCGACGAAGGACGAGCGGGGCGAAGTATGGCTGAGTCGAAGGATCCCAACTCCACGAGGCTGCCCCACCCTTCGCGTCTTTTGCGAAGGGTGGGAACTCTCCCAACCCCACGTTGACACATAATACGTGCACACGTATTATGTGTTAATGAACCTGACCCTCTCTGTCGACGAGCAGCTCGTCCACCGCGCCCGCAAGCGCGCCGACGCCCTCGGCAAGAGCCTCAACCAGCTCGTCCGCGACTACCTGCAAAAACTCGCCGGCGGCGACGACCCCGACCAGAGCATCGCCGAATTTCGCAGCCTTTCCGGCAAGGGCCACTCCCGCGGCTGGCGTTTCAATCGCGACGAGATCCATAGCCGTGAACCCCACCGCCGCGGAGACGCATGACCCTCCGCAGCTTCTTCGACACCAACGTCCTTGTCTATGCCGACGACAAGGCGGCTCCAGCCAAGCAGCGCCGCGCGGTCGAACTGGTGGCCGAGCACCGGCGCGCCTCGACCGGCGTCGTCTCGTTGCAGGTGCTGCAGGAATACTTCGTCACCGTAACCCGCAAGCTCGGAGTGGAGGCAACTCTGGCTCGCCGCAAAGTCGAGCTGTTAGCCGAGTTCGACGTAGCCGCACCCGACGTAGCCGACATCTTGGCGGCCATCGACCTTCACCGTCTCCACGGCTTCTCTTTCTGGGACGCGCTGATCCTCCGCGCCGCCAAGCAGTCCGGCTGCCGCGTTCTCCTGTCAGAGAATTTTCAAGGCCAGCGCGAAGTAGACGGTCTGCGCGTAGTAAACCCGTTTGCGTAGGTTTAAACCCGGTTTTCCCGTCTTGGTTCTCCGGGGGCTGGCCCACCCCTCACTAGCACAAGCTCAATCCGAGGCTGCCCCACCCTTCGCGCCTTTTGCGAAGGGTGGGAACTCTGGCCGGCGGTGCAGCCATGACAAACGTCGAATCGACCGTCCGCCCCGCCCGAGATACAATAAACGCCTTCCGCCGCGATCCATATATCATGCCTGTCAAGCTCCGTTTGACCTCCCGGAAATCTTCGAACCCCTTTCGTTTGTTGCCTCTACACGGATCGTACGTACACATCTGCATTCCAAACAATATTTTATTCGCCGCCTCTTCGCCTTCACTATATTCTACGTACGTACACTCTCTTATGCATACACCGCTCGCCTACTTGCTAACTTGTGACCAATGTCCTTGACGCCCCAAGTTACAATAGAAGTAAGGCAGTCGAATCTGCGACCCGCTCTTTGACAATTGATAGAGGTCAACCCGATCCCGGGCACCAAGCATCACCCCAGCTCTCAGTTCCGTAAGGTTTACCTGATGGCTGACGGCTGAAGGCTGAAGGCTGACGGCTGACGGCTAGCCCCTAACTCCCACGCGCTCAAGACTTTGCCTCTAACTCCCGCCAGCTCAAAACTTTGGCGGGAAAAAGTCGCTAAAGTCTTGATTCCAATAGACCGGTGTAAGGGGGGAGGGGGGTACCCAGCACTAATTGGCAACGAGGGAGATTCCCAAATCGGGAATAACTCATCGCGGGCGCAGAGCATAGATCACCCACGGAGCAATGCGAGTCTCGCTCACCCAGTTATAAGGTTCGTCGCCTTTGGCCAGCGGCTTGCGCATCTCGACTAACTCCAGCCCGGCGCGCGAGTAAGTTTCGAGATAGGACTCGTGGGGCCAGAGAATGTCCACCGCAGGCGACCGGTCCTCGAAATCGGTGGTGATGATTTTCACCGGGTCGCCTGGACGCGCGTTGCGATTCTCGGGGAAATCTTTGGTTGAGAACGAAGCCCACTCGTTCCAATAAATTTCCGGCGCGGAAACGATGTTCACGAGAATTCCGTCCGGCGTGAGCAGCGCGCGCAGGTCGCGAAACAGGCGCACCTTGGTTTCCATACCCGGAATGTTGTCGAACGTGAACGCCGATTGAATGAGCGAAAAACCTGCGGCAGGCAAAGCGCTCATATCGTCGCCAGGAATGAGTCGGTAATCGCCTCGAGGATCGGTTTCTCGCGCCCGCGAAACCATCTCCTCCGAGATGTCCACGCCGACCGGCTCAAATCCAAGCCCACGGAGGAATCGAGTCGAGCGCCCAGTGCCGCAGCCGAAATCGAGCGCCGCTGTGCCCTTCACATGCGCGCGAAAAATTTCCGGCAAGTCGCGAAACGCAAGATGATAAGTGTTCGCGAATTCCAGCTTCGAATAAGCGTCCGCGCGAGTCGAGTTCTCGTAGACATTGACGAAGTTCATCGCGCTTC
>Ga0074046_10003273_pt1 | contig 13643 bp, 10 predicted proteins | sample BogForMeECP23OM3_FD_94441 | JGI IMG/M metagenome (GOLD analysis project Ga0074046, IMG submission 94441) | Bog forest soil microbial communities from Calvert Island, British Columbia, Canada - Bog Forest MetaG ECP23OM3 | ecosystem: Environmental > Terrestrial > Soil > Wetlands ...
CCGCAAGCTCATGCGCTACATCCGTCACTACAATCGCGCACCCAAGCCTATCAAGTGGACTTACCGCGACCCCTCACAGCGCATCAGCCTTGATACCATTTCATCTGTTACAGGCCACTAGTCGAGGTGCTTGCGCAGGAAGGTCGGGATGTCGAGCTTGTCGTCGCCGTCGAGCAGTGAGTTCGGCTCGAGCTTCTCGCCGTCCGCCAGGCCTGCATCCTCGCCGCGGCGTCTGAAAGCCGGGATGTCGAGTGTGCTGTCGTCGACGACCAGCCCCATCCTGCGCACCGGCTTGTTGCCGGGGAACATCCGCACCTGCCCAGCCTGCACGGGAGCCGGCTGGCTGGCCTCCATCGGATCGACGGGCCGAGTCGAGGCCGCCGCAATCGGCGTGGTGACGGGCGCGCCCGACGGCGAGTAACGCGGTGAACTTCTATCGAGGTCGCCGAAGCCAGTCGCGATTACAGTGACACGAATCTCGTCGGACATCGCGTCGTCGATCACCGCGCCGAAAATGATGTTCGCGTCCTCGTGCGCCTCTTCCTGGATCAGGCTGGCCGCCTCGTTGACTTCGTACAGCGCCATGTCCGAGCCGCCGGTGACGTTGATCAGCAGGCCGCGCGCGCCTTTGATCGAGACGTCTTCGAGCAGCGGGCTCGAAATCGCGCGCTGCGCCGCCTCGACCGCGCGATTCTCGCCCGACGCCGTCGCCGCACCCATCATCGCCATGCCCATCTCGGCCATGATCGATCGCACATCCGCGAAATCCAGGTTGATCAGCCCATGCACGGTGACAAGTTCGGAAATACCACGCACCGCTTGCAGCAGCACGTCGTCGGCCTTCTGAAAGGATTCCTTCAACGACGTATTTTTGCTGGCGACCGAGAGCAGACGCTGATTGGGAATCGTGATCAGCGTGTCGACCGCGTTCTTCAGCTCGCGCAGTCCTTCTTCCGCCTGTGCCATGCGGCGGCGTCCTTCGAACTGGAACGGCTTGGTCACGACGCCGACGGTCAGCGCGCCGAGCTCGCGCGCGATGCGCGCAATCACTGGCGCAGAGCCGGTTCCGGTGCCGCCGCCCATTCCGGCCGTCACGAAGACCATTTCGGCTTCGGACAGGATTTCGCGAATCCGTTCTTCGTCTTCGAGCGCGGCCTTGCGACCGATTTCAGGATTGCCGCCGGTGCCGCGTCCGCGCGTGATCTCGTCGCCAATCTGAACGCGCAGCGGCGCGTGATTATTCTGCAGCGCCTGGATGTCGGTATTCACGGCGATGAAATCGACGTTGCGCAGGCCCACATTGATCATGTGGTTGACCGCATTGCCGCCGCATCCACCTGCGCCGATTACCTTGATCCTCGCGCCCGGGTCGGGACTACTCACCAACTCAATCATCACAGATCCTCCTCCACCACCTACCGGCAAAGTTTGTTGCCCAATTAATTTCTTGTTGCGCCGACTTCTCAAAAGAAGTCTCTCACCCAATCGCTGAGCCGCGAACGCAGACGTCCCAGCCGGCCCGTCCTTCCGATTCCGTTGCCAACTCCGCCCGCCGCGCTCTGGTACAGCAGCAAGCCCGCTGCCGTCGTGAACATCGGCTTCATCAACTCTTCCGGCAGACCCTTGAGGTTGATCGGAAGTCCACGCCGCACCGGCACGCCGAAGATGCGCTCGGCCAGTTCCTGCGTGCCCTCGAGCAGCGAAGTTCCTCCGACCAGCACCACGCCCGACGCGAGCCCGTCCGAAACGCCCGAGCGCAGCAGTTCGCGCTGCACCATCGTGAAAATCTCTTCCATGCGCGGCTCGACGATTTCACCGAGCAGCCGGCGCGCGATCACTCGCGGCTCGCGTCCGCCGACTCCCGGCACCTGCACCATCTCGTCACGCCGCACGACCTGGTTGGTCGCCACGCCGAACGTGACCTTGAGCCGCTCGGCGTCGGAAATAGGAGTGCGCAATCCCGCGGCGATATCGCTGGTGAGATGATTCCCGCCAATCGGCAGCACAGCGGTATGCATCACCGCGCCGCCGTGAAACACGATGATGTCCGTGGTCCCGCCGCCGATGTCGATCAGCGCGACTCCGAGCTCGCGTTCCTCCGGAAACAGCGCCGCGTCCGCTGACGCCAGCGGCTGGAAAACCATCTCCGACGGCGTCACGCCCGCGCGCTCGCAGCACTTGGTGAGATTCTGGCCGTAGCTTTGCGCCGCCGTGATGATATGAATGCGCGCTTCCAGCCGCACTCCCGCCATTCCGTACGGCTCGCGCACGCCCTCCTGCTCATCGACGGCGAACTGCTGCGGCAGGATATGCAGCACCTGCCGATCGAGCGGGATTGCGACCGCGCGCGCCGCATCGATCACTCGATCCACATCGCGCGAACTGACTTCGCCGCCGCGCACCGCGACGATCCCGTGACTGTTGAGGCCCTTGATGTGCGGCCCCGCGACGCCAACCACTGCCGAGCCCACGCGCACGCCGGAAGTTTTCTCCGCTTCGTCGACCGCCGCTTTGATCGCATCGACCGTCGCCTCGATATTGACGACTACGCCTTTGCGCAGCCCCGTGCATGGCGCGATTCCAAAGCCGAGCGTCGCCAACTGCCCGTCGGGCAGTGACTCGCCGACGATCGCGCAAACTTTGCTGGTGCCGACGTCCAATCCGGTGAGCAGATTTCTCATTGCGTCACCGGCTCCCCGCCCGGCTGGTACGAAACTTTGCGAAGCGCGGTCTTGTGCTTCGAGTTTTTAATCTCGGCCGCATGCAGGCGCACGACTGCCAGCCCCGGCGTGGTCAAATCGAGCGCCGCGATCAGATTCTCACGCCCCTGCCATTGCCGCCGCACCTTGATCGCGCGCTGAAGTTCTGTCGTTGCGCGATCGAGATCGATCACCACCTCTGTGCGCTCCCGCTCGAGGAACAGCCACGCCGTCCCGTCATCGCCAACGCGCATCTCGGAGATAATTTCCGAAAGTTGCGTTTCCGCGCGCACCAGTTCCGAGGCGTAGTCGACCATCTGCGGACCGCGAGCGTTGTCGAGTGCGGCGCCGCTCAGCACCGGCAGGTCGCCCTGCTTGCCGGGCGAGACCGGCCCGCGCAGCTCGCCGCCCTTGAACAGTTCGTAGAAGCCGTCGTGACGCTCGACGATCGCGATCGCACCGTCACGCATGTCGCCCGCCGAAATCGCCGCGGCGCCCGGCTCGCGCAAGCCGCGATGGTAAATCCCCGCGCGTCCCGCCCACTCGACCAGCACCGCGGAGTAGTTCGCGGCGGTCGTGCGCGCGGGCGCAAGCGAATTCATGATTTGATCGCGATATGCGCTGAGAGTCGCTGCCGCTCTGAGCGCGACAACGCGGCCGGTCGTGCTGAATCCCGTCATCACGCCCAAGGCGAAAAATGCGCAGACCACCAGCCCGCCCATCCGCGCGTTCCATCCCGCCACCGCTTTATTTCCTCCGCGAACCGCCACCCCGCCACCTCAGTGAAAAATCCAAATCTCGCTTCACCAGTCGCCGACTAACCTGACCTCCGGTTCAAGCCAGACGCCGCTGTGCTCTTTCACCTTGTCGCGCGCCATGTCGATCAGCGCGCGCACGTCGGCGGCCTGTGCGCCGCCAAGATTCACTATAAAATTTGCATGCTGATCCGAAAACGCCGCGCCGCCCAGCCGCGTCCCTTTCAGACCCGCGCCTTCGAGCAGCTTCCCGGCGAAGTTCCCCGGCGGATTTTTGAAGATCGATCCCGCATTCGGAACGCCGCGCGGCTGACGCGATGCGCGCTTGGCCTTCAACTCCGCGACCCGAGCCATCAGACGCTCGCGATCGCCGCGAGCAAGTTCGAAATCGACGCGCGTGATTATGAAATGACTTGGCAGTTCGGTGCGCCGGTACGCAAATTTCACCTCGTCCTTGGTCAGCGCGAGCGCCTCGCCGGCCTCGGTGACGCCACGCACCAGCGTGACCACCTTGGCGATCTCGCCGCCGAACGCACCTGCGTTCATCACCAATCCGCCCCCGACCGTCCCTGGAATGCCTTCGCCGAATTCGAGCCCCTCAAGACCCTGATCGATTACCGCCAAGACCAGCGTCCCGAACGCGGCGCCAGCGCCCGCAACGACTTTCGTGCCGTCAATTTTTATTTTCGCGAAGCCGTCGCCGAGCCTCACCACCAGTCCGCGCATCCCGCGATCGCTCACGAGCAGATTCGTTCCCGCGCCGAGGCAGAAACACGGCACGCCCGCGCGATAAGCCGCGGCCTTCGCATGCATTAGCTCGGTTTCGTCCTCGACGTTGACGAACAAGTCGGCCGGTCCTCCGATCCGAAACGAGGTCAGCTCGGAAAGCGGCATCGACGCGCGGACTCGCGCACCGAATTTCGCGCGCAGCTCGCCCTCAAGCGCCTTCATGAACTTTGACCTCGGCGCTGAGCGCGTTAAGTATTTCGCCGCCCATCTTGTAGATATCGCCTGCACCCAAAGTCGCGATCACGTCGCCCGCGCGCGAGCCTTGCGCAATGCGCGCCGCAGGATCTTCCTCCGCGCCCAGGTAATGCACCTCGAGATGCCCGCGCGCGCGCAGCGCTTCGTACAGACGCCGTGACGAAACGTCGGCAATCGGCTCCTCGCCGGCCGGATACACGTCGAACAGGTAGAGCACGTCGGCGTCATCGAAGGCCGACAGGAAATCGTCGAACAAATCGCGCAGGCGCGTGTACCGATGCGGCTGAAAGACCACCACCACGCGGCGCTTGAACGACGCCCGCACCGCGGCCAGCGTCGCGCGCACCTCGGCCGGATGGTGAGCATAGTCGTCGAGCACGATTCGTCCTGCCGCTTCGCCCTTGATCTCGAATCGTCGGCTGATTCCGCCGAACTTTGCCAGCGCCGCGGCCGCGCGCTCGAAACTGATTCCAACTTCCATCGCGACCGCGATCGCCGCGAGCGAGTTCAGTGCAACATGCACGCCCGGCGTCGGGACAGTCACTCGCCCGAGATGCTCGCCCTTGCGAATCACCTCGAACCGAGTCGAAAGGCCATCGATCACGATTTTCTCGGCACGCAGGTCCGCATCCTGGGCGACGCCATAGGTCACCATTGGTTTGCGAATCGACGCCATCAGCCCGCGCACGTTGACGTTGTCGATCCCAAGCACTGCCACGCCGTAGAACGGCACGCGGTTGATAAAGTCCGCAAACGCCTGGCGCACTCGATCCATCGTGCCATAATGATCGAGGTGCTCCGGATCGATATTCGTCACTACCGCGATCGTCGGGATCAGCAGCAGGAACGACGCGTCGCTCTCGTCGGCCTCGGCCACCATGAAATCGCCGCGCCCGAGCCGCACGTTGCTGCCCGTATTGCGAATATTTCCGCCGACCGCCACGGTAGGATCGAGCTCCGCCTCTTCCATGATCAGCGCGATCAGGCCGGTCGTGGTCGTCTTGCCGTGCGTGCCTGCAACCGCGACGCCGAGCTTCGCCATCCGCAGCAACTCGCCGAGCATCTCCGCCCGCGCGATCACAGGAATTTTCATCTCGCGGGCGCGCGCGACTTCAGGATTCGAAAATTTTATTGCTGACGAGATCACCACCGCGTCGATTCCGCCGTCGTCCTTCAGATGCGCCGGATGATGCCCCTGGCTGATTTCCGCGCCGAGCGACGCAAGTCGCGTGATGGTCGCAGACGGTTTCAGATCGCATCCGCTGACGCGGATCCCGAGCTTGATACACAGCTCGGCGATTCCGCTCATGCCGGCGCCGCCGATTCCGACGAAATGCAGCCGGCGCTGACGCGTCAAAAGACCATTTGCGTGCAGTTCACTCACGCCGCTGCTTTCTCCGCAAGCTCGAAACAAATTTTGGCGATACTGCGAGCCGCGTCGGGATGCGCCTCCTGATGCGTCCGAAGACCCATCTCGTCCAGCCGCGCCGGATTCCGAACCAACGCTTCAATTTCGCGCGCGAGGTTGGACGCAAGCTGATCGTCGTCGCGAACTATTATCGCCCCGCCGCGCTTTTCGATCACGCGCGCGTTGTGCACTTGTTGCTGATCCTTGTGGAAGGGATACGGCACGAAAATGGCCGCACGCGCGCCAAGAGCAATGTCCGTGACCGTCATCGCGCCTGAGCGCGCGATAACCAGATCGGCCCGATGCAGCGCGTCAGCGACGTCGTCGATAAACGGCAGCACCTCAGCCGCGAACCCGATTTCGCGGTATGCACTCCTCACCAACTCCCCATCCGCCTCCCCGGTCTGGTGGACAACGTGCAAATTTATAACACTTTTTCCGCAGATTTTGAAAGCCCCTACGACGCCAATATTCAGGCGATGCGCTCCGGACGAACCACCTAAAACAAGGATTTGTAATTGGCCGCCCTCCCGCCTCGATCGGTCAGGCCGGTACTTGAATCGGGTCGGATTGCCCGTCACCGCAACTTTAGAAGAACTGAAGTAACTCGCGCTGTCACTGAAGCCAACGCAAATCCTTTCCGCGAATCTAGACATCATTCGATTCGCCAAACCCGGCCGCGTGTTTTGTTCCATCAACACCAGCGGCGTCCGGGTTAGAATTGCGGCAGCGCCGATCGACGCCGACGCATATCCGCCCGCGCTCACCACGATGCTCGGACGAAACCGCCGCACCAGCGACAGCGCGAGTCCAATGGCGCGAATGAATTCCACTGACGCACGCGCCCGCTCAAGAGCGCTATGCCCGCGAATTCCATGCATCTCGAACAGCTCGTACCTGTATCCGCTCTTCGGCAACCACTTCGCCTCGAGTCCCGCGCTCGTGCCGACGAACAGTACCTCGATCCCCGGACGCTCGCGAATCATTTCCTCGCCCAGCGCGACCGCCGGGAAAAGATGCCCGCCCGTGCCACCGCCTGCGATTATCACCTTCATCGCACCGCCGGCCGGCGCCCGAGCGCGAGTAACCCGCCCAACGCCGCCATCGCGATGATGATCGAAGTGCCGCCGTAACTCAGGAACGGCAGCGGCAGCCCCTTCGTCGGGATCAGCCCAATCACCACCGACATGTTGATCAACGCCTGGATCGAGAGCAGCGCCGTCAGCCCTACCGCGAGCAGGCTCGCGAACGGATCGGGCTCGTCGTGCGCGATGCGCATCCCGCGAAACAGGATTACGAGGAACAGGGCGATCACGACTGCCGCGCCTATCAGCCCGAACTCCTCGCCAACCACCGCAAAAACGAAATCGGTGTGCGCCTCCGGCAGATAGAACATCTTCTGGCGACCCGCACCCAGACCGACGCCCCATTTGCCGCCTTCGCCGAGCGCGATAAACGATTGCACGAGCTGGAATCCCGCGCCGCGCGCGACCGACCACGGATCGAGGAACGTCGTCAGCCGCTTCATTCGGTACGACTTCGCCACCGCCTGGAACGCGAGGAGGCCGAGCGCCCCGCCGCCAGCGCCAGCAAGATGCTGCCAGCGCGCGCCGGCCGCCCACAGCATCGCGAACAGGATCAGCGCGATCATCACGGTGCTGCCAAAGTCCGGCTGCTTCAAGATCAAAAGTGTAATCGGCCCGACGATCAGAAATACCGCCAGCGGTCCATGCTTGAACTCGCGGATACGATCCTGCCGTTTGCTGAGGAACTTCGCGAGGAAAAATACCAGCGCGAATTTCACCAGCTCTGACGGCTCCGCGATAACCGGTCCCAGTCTGAGCCATCGGCGCGCGCCGCCCTTCATCAGTCCGAGACCGGGCACGTAGAGCAGCGCGAGCATCACGATCGACGCGATGAACAGCGGCATTGCGATTCGGCGCAGACCCGCCAGCGAGAATTGTGAGAGCAGCATCAGAAACACAAAACCCACCGCGATATGCGCCAGGTGAAGCTTGAAAAAGTGGAACGCGTCGCCTCTCTTCTCGATGCCGAGAAAGTACGTCGTGTTCAGCACCATCAGCAGCCCGAGCAACAGCAGCACCGCCGCCGGCAGCCACAGCCACGGGTCGGGCCGCCGGTAACTTACAGCGTCAAAGCGCCCGAACCAGCTCTTTATATACGTTCCCACGTTCCGCATAGTCCTTGAATTGATCGAAGCTCGAGCACGCCGGCGACAGCAACACGTTATCTCCCGTCCGCGCCGCGCGCGCCGCGTGTTCGACCGCTTCTTTGAGAGTCGCCACCGTTTCGATCTTGGTCGCACCCGCGAGCGCCGCCGCCATCTTATCCCGCGCCGCGCCGTTAAAAATCGCGAGCTTGACTTTTTCTTCGAGCGGCCGCCGCAGCGGCGCGTAATCGCCACCTTTGTCGAGACCGCCCGCGATCAAAATAATCGGCGCCGCGAGCGCGTCGATAGCTTCGACCACCGCGCCGACGTTGGTTCCCTTTGAGTCGTCGATATAAGTCACCCCGCCGTGCTCGTGGACAACTTCAATCCGATGCGGCAGTCCGCGAAATGACGCGAGTGCGCGTTCGATTTCTCCGGCCTCGACGCCAAGCGCGAGCGCCGCAGCCGACGCCGCCATCGCGTTGGAGATGTTATGCCGCCCGCGCAGCCGAAATCCTTTGAGGCTGATGCGCCCGCGGCGGGCGACCTCGAAATCAAAATCGAAAACGAGCGCATTAGTCGGCTCGTCGAACCAGATCGACGCTCCGGATTTGCCGCGCGCGCGCCCGAAGCCGATCACTCGCGAGCGCACGCTCTTCGCGAGCTTCCATACGTTCGGATCGTCGCGATTCAGAATTGCGTAGTCCGAAGCTTGCTGGTTTTCGAACAAACGCGCCTTCGCGCGCCCATAGTCCGCGAGGCCGCGATAGCGATCGAAGTGATCGTCGCTCAGATTAAGATGCACACCAGCTCGCGGACGAAATTTCTCGATCCACTCGAGCTGGAAACTCGAGACCTCGACGACTGCGACGTCCCATGTGCCATCGATCGCGTCGATTAGCGGCGTGCCGAGGTTGCCGCCGACGAAAGTGCGCCGTCCCGACGCCTTCAAAATCTCGCCGAGCAGCACGACGACCGTGCTCTTGCCGTTGGTGCCGGTGACCGCGGCGATTGGCGCCTCGAGAAAGCGGCTCGCGAGTTCGATTTCTCCGATCACCGGAATTTGCCGCTCGGTCGCAGCGCGCAGCAATATCGAATCGCGCGGGACTCCCGGACTGGTGACCACGAAGTCGACGCCATCGACCCAGCTCGGATCTTCGGCCCCCAGCTTAAGCGCGCCCGCCGGCAGTTTGCCGCGCTCGACGTCGACGCGGCGATCAGTCATCACGAGCTTCACGCCGCGCGCCGCGAGGAATCGCGCCGCGGCAACTCCGCTGACTCCCAGTCCTACAACCATCACGCGTTTGCTCGACAGCTCCATCTATTCAACGCAGCTTCAGTGTGCTCAGCGCGACTAGCGCACACACGATCGATACGATCCAAAATCTGATCACGACCACAGTCTCGGGGATTCCCTTCAGTTCAAAATGATGGTGCAGTGGCGCCATCAGGAAAAATCGGTTGTGCGTCGCCTTGAAATAATATCGCTGGATGATGGTTGACGCCGCCTCCGCGACGAACACTCCGCCCGCTATTATCAGCGCGAGTTCCTGCTTGGCGAGCACAGCGACCGTGCCGAGCGCTCCGCCCAGCGCGAGCGCGCCCACGTCGCCCATCATCATCGAAGCCGGGTACGCGTTGAACCACAGGAAGCCGAGCGAGGCGGCGATTATCGACGCGCAAAAAATCGCAACTTCGCCCATGTTCGCGATATACGGTATCTGAAGATAGGTCGCGAATTTGTAATTTCCCGCGACATACGAGAACGTCCAGTACGTGAGCGCGACGGTCATCACCGGTCCAATCGCCAGCCCGTCGAGCCCGTCAGTAAGGTTCACCGCATGCGAGCATCCCACGATCACCAGCATCGCGAACGGGATGTAAAACCACACGTGCAGATCGGGGTGCACGTTCTTCAGGAACGGGACCGTCAGATGCGTGTCGAAGCCGAGATACAGAAACAGCCACGCGGCCGCGATGAACGCGCACGAAAATGACCACACCAGTTTGGCCGGGCCGCTGAGTCCCAGCCCTTTGCCGCGCGTGAGTTTGAAGTAGTCGTCGCTGAAACCGATCGCGCCGAAGGTCAGCGTCACAAAGATCGCGATCCAGACGTACGGATTCAAAATGTTGGCGAGCAGTAGCGTCGCCGCCAGCATCGACGCCACGATCAGCAGTCCGCCCATCGTCGGCGTGCCGGCTTTCTTCTGATGCGCCTGCGGAACGACTTCGCGAATCGTCTGTCCGATATTCAGCGCGCGGAACCGTTCGATCAGGATGGGTCCCAGAGCCAACGACAGCGCCAGCGCCGCCAGCCCGGCCAGGACTGATCGCAGCGTCTCGTACCTGAGCGCATTGAAGCCGGAGTAATATTTGTGCAGGGGGTAGAGCAGCAGATAGAGCATCGCGGCGCTCGCCGAGTCTCAACTCTGCCCGCCGCCGAGTTCCGCCGCAATCTCGCGGACCACGACCCGATCGTCGAATGGAAGCACGCGCCCCGCCACCAGTTGATAGTCCTCGTGCCCTTTGCCCGCGATCAAAACCGCGTCGCCCACCGCCGCGAGTCGAAGCGCAATGCCGATGGCCGTGCGGCGATCTGGCTCGACGATATATCCGCCACCGATCGACGCGTCGACAAAGTTTTTCTCACTCGAGATTCGCGTGCGTCCCGTCGCCGTCAAACCCTTCTCGACTTCGGCGATTATCGCCATCGGATCTTCGCTGCGCGGATTGTCTGACGTGAGCACCGGGATATCGGCGAGCCGCCCCGCGATCTCACCCATGATTGGACGCTTGCCGCGGTCGCGATCACCGCCGCATCCGAACACGCAGATGATTCTGCCCGCGCGCAAACGCCGGAGCGCCGTCAGCACCGCCTCGAGCGCGTCGGGCTTGTGCGCGTAATCGACCAGCACCGTGACCCCCGGTTTCGCTTTCGTTGAGACCACTTCGAGCCTGCCGGGGGCCCCTGGGCATCGCCGCACCCCATCCGCCACCGCATCCATATCGACACCCAGGGCCGCCGACAGAGCCGCCGCGCCCAGGATATTGAGCAAGTTGATTTCGCCGATCAGGGGCGATTCGATTTCGATTTTCCTGCCGAGCACCGAGAGCGTCGCGCGAATCCCGCTCAGGTCAGCGTCGAATTTCTCAGGATAAGCATCGAGAGATCGATCCATTCCAAAACTTATTTTCGACCCCTTTACCGACTTGAGCACGCGCCGCCCAAACGGATCATCGCCGCGCACGATCGCGACGGTGTTTGCCCGCCGGCTGTGCGGTAGTATCTCGGTGAACAGGCGCAGCTTCGCCGCGAAGTAGTCCTCCATCGTCGCATGATAATCCAGATGGTCGCGGCCGAGGTTGGTGAACATGCACGCGCGGAAGCTCAACGCGTCGACCCGGCCTTCCGCGATTCCAATCGACGACACCTCCGCCGCCGCGTGACGCACGCCCTCATGCTCCATCTGCGCCAGGGCCGACTCGAAGTCGATCGACTCGGGCGTTGTCAGTCCGCTGTAGATTTTCTTGCGGCCAATGAAAATTCCAATCGTGCCGATGATCCCCGTCGGCATACCGGTCGCTTCTAAAATCGACGCCACGATGTAGCTCGTCGTGGTTTTGCCGCTGGTGCCCGTGATGCCGATCAAATCGACGCGCTCGCTCGGTGCGCCGAAGAAACGCGACGCGGCCGCGCCCATCAGCAGGCGCGGCCGCTCGCTCACCACCAGGGTCGCCGCGGGGCGCGCTGTTCCAACATCCCATCCCCCAACCACCACAGCGCGCGCGCCACGGTTTAATGCATCGTCTATGTTGGTCCGGTTGCGCGTCGTGTCGCGGGCCGTCGAGAAGTACAGATGACCGGGCCTCGTTTGACGCGAGTCGTAGCTGAGGCCCGTGATTTCCACGTTCAGGTCGCCGTCGATTCGACGTACGTCGAGTCCTTCGAGTAATTCACCAAGTTTCACTTTCGCTTGACGGGCGATATCCCGCCGCCACTGAAATACGATGCGGGCATGACGCCCGAATCCGCCGCCGTATCGGCGCCACTGTCCGCGACGATCGGCGCGAGCGTGAGTTTCACCGTCGCATGATTGAGCGGGGCGCCGGCGTCCGGTTCCTGCGCAACGACGTAGCCGCCGCCATGCACATCGACGTTGACGCGCGACACGCGCGCCAACTCCATCGCGCGCCTGAGACTGAGTCCCGCAAAATTCGGCGTCGCGCGCGTTAACTTGGAGCCCGTCAGCACGGGCAAATAGTCATCAGGATCCGCAGCCGTTGCAGCAGGAGTTTTGCCGCTCGAGTCTTTGCCGAAATCCGGCATCGGGATTATGCTGGCGGTATCGTAGGGCTGATTCGGCGCCGTGATGTTCAAATCGCGGACCGCGCCCTGTGCGATTTCACTGAACACCGGCGCCGCTATCAAGCCGCCAAAATGCTCGTGGCCGACATCATACAACGCCACCAGGATCAGCAGCCGCGGATCGTCCGCCGGTAAGAATCCGACGAACGACGACACGTGACGATTCTGATAGTAGGTGCCGTTTTCCGGATTCACCATCTGCGCCGTGCCGGTCTTGCCCGCGACGATAAAGCCGTCAACGCGCGCCTTCGCCGCCGTGCCGCCGTCGGACATGACGACGTTGCGCAGGAGCAGGTTCATCTGATGCGCGATATCGGGCGCAATCGCGCGACGCAGCACCTGCGGTGTATGCGTCAGGATCGCGCGCCCTTCGGCGTCGTAGGCGGCCTTCACCACGTACGGCCGCACGATGTTCCCGCCATTCGCGATTGCCGCGTACGCCACCGCAAGCTGGATCGGCGTGACCGCCACGCCCTGCCCGAAGCCGTGATTGGCGAGATCGATTTCCTTCCACCCGGCAGGCTTGTTCAGCAGTCCTGACGCTTCGCCCGGCAGGTCGATTCCCGTGCGCGATCCGATTCCAAAGGCGCGCAGCCCCTCATAGTAGCGCTGCGAGCCGAGCGTCAACGCGATTTTTGCCGCGCCTATATTCGACGACACTTCGATTATCCCGCCGAGGTCGAGCCATCCGTGCGGGCTGTGATCGTGGATCGTGTGCCGGTCGAGGTAGAAGCGCCCGTTCTCGCAGAAAAACTGTTTGTCCGTAGTGATCGCGTGATCGGCCAGCGCGATCGACCCGAGAATCCCCTTCATCGTCGAGCCCGGCTCGAACGCGTCCTCGACCGCCGGGTTATGCAGACGGTCGTGAACGTTGACGCCGTCGGCGGTGACGTTCGCCATCGCCATCACCTCGCCGGTAAATGGATCGAGCACGATTACGCTGCCGCGCTTCGCGCCGCTCGCCGGCACTTCCGCCGCCAGTTCGGTTTCGGCGAGCGATTGGATCGACGAGTCGATCGTCAGCTCGAGTTGCGCGCCCGGCTCCGGCGCCTTGAGCGCCAGCGGGCTGTCGAAAATCGGATGCCCCTGCGCGTCATGGTCGAAGCTCAGCTCGACCGCTTCGCCGCGGGCAATCCTGTCGTACTGCAACTCCAACCCGGAGAGCCCCTGGCCGTCCATCCCCGCCAACCCCACCACCGACGCGGCCAGGTTGCTCTCCGGGTAAAACCTCTTGTACTCGCTGATCGTGCCGACGCCGTCG
>Ga0074046_10003274_pt1 | contig 13642 bp, 7 predicted proteins | sample BogForMeECP23OM3_FD_94441 | JGI IMG/M metagenome (GOLD analysis project Ga0074046, IMG submission 94441) | Bog forest soil microbial communities from Calvert Island, British Columbia, Canada - Bog Forest MetaG ECP23OM3 | ecosystem: Environmental > Terrestrial > Soil > Wetlands ...
AACGCTGCGTTCTTCACCATGAACGGGCTGGTCTCGATGGCGTTCCTGTTCTTCATCGCAGCGGACTTGCTGGTGGCGCGGTGAGAAACATTTGAACCGCGGATTTACGCGGATCAACGCGGATTTGAATTGGACTAATACGCTATGATGTACACGATGCCGACGGCCAAGTCCACGCCCAGCGCAAAGCCGCTCCACGCCTTCCAGACCGATGATCCGCGGTTGCATCCCATTCACGACAAGGTGATCGCGCAGCAGCGTCTCTCGGCAGATGACGCGCTGGCGCTTTATCGCTCGGGCGACATTCTGGCAATTGGCTGGCTGGCGAACCATGTTCGCGAGCGCATGCACGGCGATATCGCATACTTCAACGTCAACCGGCACATCAACTACACCAACGTGTGCGTCGCCGCCTGCCGCCTGTGCGCCTTTGGGCGCAAGAAGGACGTTCCCGGCGCGTATACGATGGCGCTGGAAGAGGCCTGGAGCACCGCCGCCTCTGGCTACAGTGAAGCGATCACCGAATTTCACATCGTTGGCGGGCTGCATCCCGACCTGCCGTTCCAGTATTACGTTGACCTCATCGCTGGGCTGAAAGAGCGTTTTCCGCAGGTGCACCTCAAAGCGTTCACCATGGTAGAGATCGCCTTCTTCGCGAAGATCGGCAAGATGACGCCGCGCGAGGTGCTGATCAGGTTCAAAGATGCCGGCCTCGATTCCATGCCTGGCGGTGGCGCTGAGATCTTCTCCGACCGCGTACGGCACATCATCTGCGACCACAAGATTGACGGCGGCCAGTGGCTGGAGCTTGCTCGCACCGCGCATGAAGTCGGCCTCAAGTCGAACGCCACCATGCTGTACGGCCACATCGAGAACGACGAGGACCGCGTCGATCATCTGCTGAAGTTGCGTGCTTTGCAGGACGAAACGCGCGGATTCCAGACGTTCATCCCACTGGCGTTTCATCCCGATAACACTCCCCTGCAACATCTGCCCAAGACCACCGGCATGCAGGACCTGAAGCAGATCGCTGTCTCGCGGCTGGTGCTCGACAACTTCCCGCACATCAAGTCGTACTGGCAAATGGTCACCCCGAAGATGGCGCAGATCACACTTCGCTTCGGCGCGGACGACATCGACGGCACCGTCGTCGAGGAGAAGATCTACCACGACGCGGGCGCGACAACGCCCCAGATGCTGCGCCGTCAGGACTTGATCCGGCTGATCACCGAAGCCGGGCGCGTTCCCTTCGAGCGCGACACGATGTACCGGCCGGTCACGCGCACCGAAACAACGGTGACCGTTGCGGTTTAGCGCTTCTTCTGCTCCTCACTCAGACGCTTTTGCCCTGGCATCGGCGGCCAGCGCAGCGACTGTCCTTTCAACAACGCGACCGCATTTTCGTATCGCTTCCCGTCGCTGTCGTGGACTGCAAAGCGCTTAGGATGCTCCGCCGAGCCGCTCCACAGCGAGACGCCTGCATACGCGCCGTCTTTACGCAGGATGTAATAGATCATGTCAACGTATGCCAGCTTCTCCATGTTGCCGTTGTAGTTGCGTACGATGCGCTTCAGCGCGTCCATCCCTGCTTCCTGCGGTGACATGCCGCGACGCATGTCCTCGACGATGGTATGCGCGCCGACGACCTTGATGTTCTCCTCGCCATTGCCGGTCGCGCCAGCGGATCCCACGTCCTGATCGGTGTAGCAGCCTGCGCCGATGATCGGCGAGTCACCGGCGCGCCCGGAGATCTTCCACGCCAGGCCGCTCGTGGTTGTCGCGCCCGACATCTCGCCTTTCTCATTCACCGACGAGCAATGTATCGTTCCCGTCGGCGGTCTGAGCACGCGCTCGATCGCTGCCATACGACGCTCCGGCTCGATGCCGATCTTCGCGGCGAGCTCTTCCACCTTCCGCATGCGCTCGTCCTCCAGTTCCGACTGGTCGTGCCCGCCGTACTCGGGGAACTTGAAGTGCGGGCTGGCCAGTCCCGGTCCCCACCAGTCTTCGTTCGACATGGTCTCGCGCCACAGCTGCCAGATCTTGCGCGAGTGCTCGGTGAGCAGGTTCTCGCGCGGGAAGCCCATCTTGAACCCGAACTTCTGGGCGCCTTCGCCCACCAGCATGACATGGCCGGTGTGCTCCATCACGGTCTTCGCCAGCAGCGACACGTTCTTGATCTCCTCGACACCCGCCACCGAGCCGGCCATTCGTGTCGGCCCATGCATGCAGCAGGCATCGAGCTGGACCACGCAGTCCTCGTTGGGCAGGCCACCCAGCCCGACGCTGTCGTCGTTCGGATCGTCTTCCGGCCCGGTGATGACCTGCATCACCGCATCCAGCGTGTCGCCGCCGCTGCTCAGCACGGCGTAGCCGCGGTCCAGGTAGTTGTACCCGTTGTGGGCGCAGATGATGACCGGCTTCCTGGGCGGCGCGCCCGGCGGTGGCGCGCCCTTGTCGGGCTTCTGGGCTTGCAGGTCGAGCGCGAGCGACGCCGAACCGGCGGCGGTGGTGGCGATGAAGTCGCGGCGGGTGAGTTTCATGGCTCCCTCCCAACGGAATCTCTGACGGCCAAGCAGCATAGCACGGCGGCGTGGCTTGCGACCGGACGCTAAATTCTGTCCACCGCTTCCGTAGAATCAATACCTTGGCGCAAAATTCCCGCCACGTAATTGAGCCCCAAGGGGTTACACGTAGATACTTGAGCCCCAAGGAGTTAGGAGCGGTTGTCGGTAGCCAGTGGGCAGTTGTCGGTGCCTTAGAGCAAGCCTTCCTCCCGAATTGTCGATGGCCGATTGCGTTCATCGCGTTCTCATCCATGACGAAATACCCTTCGCGGCCGATCTCCCATCGCCGTTCGGTCAGCGGCGCGCACGAAGCGGGCACACGCGCAGGAAGCAGAGTGCCGAAGGCACGACAGAGAAACTCGTTCTGCCGTCCCTACGGGACTCGTTCCCCATTCCCTTTTCCCAGCGCTGAACCACCGCAACCCACGCAAAAGCGGCGCGGCTTGGGGACCCCGGTCGCGCTGGGCTAAACTCTTTCGTCCCACTCTGTGGGACTCGCACATTGCCTGCGCAGGTGTTTTTGCCTCGCGTCCATTACCACAACTGAGTCGCCGCTCCGCAGCTCGACCACCAATCCCCCTTCCTCGCGGACTAAAGTCCGCTCAAGATCAAATAGCGCCCTTCGACGCTGGCCCTTCGGCTTCGCTCAGGGCAAGCTCTAAAGGCCAGCTCTTCCACCGCAGCCCAAGTCTTCCACCAATGGCAAGGTGGCTCGCCCCGGCCCCAGCTCTTCCACCGCGCTCCACTGTTCCGCCGATGCCAGCTCTTCGACCCAGCTACTCCGTCCAGCACACGGTCAGTTGTCCGTGCTTCCCGTAGCCGCCTTGGCCCCGTCGGCGCCCGGCACGCCCTCGGGAGACTTCTTCGCCTCCTGCGCGGCCGCCGCCACTGGCGCAGCAGCCGACCACGACTCATGGGCAACTCCGCTTCCCTGCGCGGCCGCTTCTGCTTCCCGTTTGGCCCGACCCTGGGCCTGGGCTTCGGCCTTCTCCCGTTGGACCTCGGCCACATTCTTCGCCTGCTCTTCCGGCGTTCCCAACATACGTTCTTCGTTGCGCTTCGCCGCCTCCACCACATACTTGGCCCACTTGATCTCGCGCTTGCGCTGCATCACTTCCTTCATCGCCTGTCGCGTGAGTTCCTTCTCGCGCTGCCGGTAGGCGTCCTCGCCCTGGGTTTTATAGATCTCCTCCAACTCCACGTCCTCGGGCGCGATGTCGTCGTAGCGGAAGGGCTTGCTGCGATAGGGCGACGGCTCGACCACGGTAGTGCCGCCGACCGCCGCCTCCGCAGCTGGAGGAAACACCACCTCAGGCGGCTGGTTCAGGTCAATGTCCTTCGGCAACCCAAACTCTTCCTCGAAGCCGGCATACTCCTCGGCGCGTTCCCCCGTCTCGGATTCGCTGGAAACGTCCGGCTGGGCAGCGTCCTTCAGCAGGCTACGCAAATTGGTGGCTGCCAGTTGCAATCCAAAAAGCATTATCCGGCCGCGCTTTTCCGTGAGCAGGCCGTTGCTCATGGCGTCCAACACTTGCATGATGGCGACCTGGATTGAGTGCTTGTTGTCCAGCAGTGGCAGGACGATATGATAAGGCTCGCGTTGCGCCAGGGCGCGCGCCATGCGCAGGCGGCGTCCCAGTGAGCGCAGGTGATGATAGCAGTAATCCCGGCCGTGCAGCGCGGGAGCTTGACAGTAGAAACCGTCCTCTTTTCTGTGACGGCAGTGTTTGGATGTCATAAGACCCTCGTTCTGGCGGATTCGCCATGCGATTTGTCGTCCCGACCGAGGAATTTATCCCGGGCGAAGGGACCTGCTGTTGCGAACCAACAGCGTCAAGTTTTATGAGGGTCTATGTTTTGGTGATCAACTAGCAGCCAGCCGCTAGTCGATGGGTACCCCATTCCCTCGGCTTCGCGCGGGACGGGCTCTCTCGCCCACCTTTGGCGAAAGGGTGGGAACCTACCACATTGTGTCAAGCTTAAGCACAAATGAGGGGAAATGTCTGTGATGTGGCGCACAGGGCAGTGACGAAGGCGACGACCGTCGGTCGGATGAGGCGACTGGCTTGATCCCGCGCCGCCATGACTAATTCGTCGCTCCGGATGATGGCTTTTGCAGTGAATCGGGATATTTGTTGCAATCCAAGACAAGCGGAGAATTAGTTTCCGCACATTTTATGCCCACATGAGGATCGAGCTCCCAATGGTCTCCTTGTTGACATGGAAAGCTCTGGTCAAACTGGTCCCGATTCTTTGCCGCTTGCTGATAGGCGAAAAGGCTAAACAGTTCCGACAGCATTCGCGGCTGGTCTGCATAATATGAGTGACCCAGAAACGCGGTGTCGACCTTGGTTGCATCAATCGATTCTAGCTCTGGGTCATTTTCCCTAGCACGTGGCGGTGACTCAGATTTTTTCCAAACAAATATGACATTGTCTCGTCCTACCTCCCCGATCCGATAGTCTGCATTGATATCATGAGACAACTTAAGCACCTTGTCATTTTTCGAGGCATAAAGCGAGATGTGCGTGCTTCTGAGGTCATATTTGCAGGCAATTCGCCCAAACATGCCTGAGTCAAAATCACCGGCGACGAGTACCACTTGGTTAAACTTAGGCCTGATGCTTGGGTCAGTCAACAGGTTACTCAATGCAAGCGCGACCGCGCGAGTCCCCATACTATGTGCAAGGAGGTCGATGGTGCCGATGTGGGACTGTTGGGCCAGCCCTGTCAGAAAGTCCTGCAAATGAGGAGCCGACCACCAAATGCTGTCCTCATCTGCGCCGTACATTGGTACGGAATGACGCGACGGCCAGCTATAGAGTATTACTGACCCCTTGAACCCCAAGTCATAGGCTAAATGGGCGGCGGTTTCGGCTCCTTCGTCAAAGCTGACGTTAAACCCGTGAACATACACCAGTACACGATCCGTAGAAGACTCCGAGAGGGCGGTTTTCAGCCGCGTATAGAGCCCCATTGGTTTATATGACTGTATTACATCGTTTGCCGGTGTGGCGTCGAAGGGGAAAACTTTATCAACTGTTATTTTGTTCGGAGCGTTGGGTTTGTCCTCGACAGGCCAAATGGTTGGTATTTTGTTGGATCGCATGCTCTTGTCGCGAGGGAATGTGACTGTAACTACTCCGAGTTCCAAATGCCCGTCATTACGTTCCCGTCCGTGATAATTTCGGTCATCTTGCGGGGGTTGGCCGCGATCAGTAGCGTAGAAAACATCTACTACGTCTTTGGCCGCACTTGGATCCGGACTAGCCTCTGCACAGGCTACTGTCGGGACATGAACCGCACCCACCGTCAGTTCTACAGAAGAGGTCTGAGCCGTCGCCTCGGCCCCTCCATCGGCTATCAGCTTGTGACCTGCCATAGCCAGAATGATGTAGGAACCAGTGGGTACGGCTAATCTGAAGTGTCCCTTGTTGTTTGTAACCGCGAACCCAACAATCCTACCGCAGCCGGTGATGGCCTTAATGGTTGCGTTCTCTACCGGCGCCCCTTTCGGCTTATTAAGCGTCCCTTCAACGAAAACCAAAGTGGGAGGCTGGGTTTGTGCGGGAGATGTACTCGCCTGGATCTGTTGCGTCTCAGCTGCGGTCGGTACAGATTGAAAGGACTGCGGTGTCTGTTGAAACCCAGCCGCGCAGACTTCGAGGGCAAGCATCAGCAAGAGTGTTGTCGCCATTCTGTACATCTGTTTCGCTCCTAATACCGCCCCTGTGCGCCTCCCCTCTATTTCGCTGGCGTAATCGCCCCTGCATTCGGGGCACTCGTCACCGCCCACACCAGCTGGCCCGTTACTGTTCCGTCAAGAGCTGAGCGACCAACCGAAAAGCTACTTAACGTCAGCATAGATTCACCTTCCGTCGACCAGCTAGCCTGCTTCCCGGCATAACTCTCTAGAGTCATCCAGGGTGAATACACAGCTATTAGCGGGGGCAGGCGGGTATTAGACGAAGCGACTGCTCCCAAGAATATAATTGCGAGCCTTACTAAAGCCTTCGCGCTACCTGAGAGGAGAAAGTGGGACAACTTTAGGATGGCTCAGAAGCAAAGTCAATGGCTCTGAAGTGGCGTAAGCGATTAATTATTTTTATCGGTCGGCGTTGAATTCGGCCAGCCTGTGCCGCCTCCCTTCAGGGGCTCGGGGAAAAACCACCCTATCCCCGCGCTGACCACCCCAACCCGCGCAAAACCGGCGCGGCTCGGGGGCCCCGATGCGCGCGGGGCTTCCACCGTCGCATTGAACACGTAGGCCTGCGACGCCGCAAACCACAGATCCCTCCGCTCGGACTGAAGTCCTCGGTCGGGATGACAAGGTTGGATTGTGCGGTGACACGGCGAGCCTGCGCCGCCCCTGAAGGGGCTCGGAGAACCAACCCAACTCCTACCCAGCGCTTCCGCGCTGGGCTAAATAGTTTGTCTCGCATTGTGGAACGCGATCCCAGCGGCAAAGGCTTCCTTGGACTCCCACCCTTCGACTACGCTCAGGGCAGGCTCCTTTCGCCAAAGGCGGGCGAAAGGATGGGGCACCCAACACCTCTTAAGTTGTCATTACGAGCGCCTGCTCTGGGCGCGAGGAATCTGCTTTTCGTGTTGTCCCAAAGCAGATCCCTCGCTTCGCTCGTGATGACAATTCCAATCGTTATCAGGTTTTCGATGCTCACTACGGCGCGAAGTAGCCGGAGATGTCAAGAATCAGATTGGTCAGGTCCGTCGGGTCGCTCTTATTTACCGGATTGGCGTAGGCGTCCACTTCACCATTGGTACCAGCGGGAACAATTGCCATGTTCGAGGTGATTACTCCATCGTAGGCGTTTAGCGTCGATACGACCGGCCGGTTCTGTCCGTCTGGCCACAAGGCAAGGTAGTCCAGCGGACCTTGCGGCACGACCGTCGCATTGAACACGTAGGCCAGCGATTGCGATGGCACGCCGCACGGGCTGCCCAGCACATCCACCGGAGGCTCCAGCTCAAACTGGAAGGGTCCGTTGCCCCCCGACGACGAACGAGTATCCAGCACCCGGCAGGGCACCACAGAATAGAGCGACAGACCGCCCGTCGCCGGCGGAGCAAAGTAGCCATTGATGTCGATGACCAGGTCCGTGTCATTCGAGGGGTACACGCGAATGTCACCACTCACACCCGCGGGAACAATGGCTGCATTGGCCGTTACTTGTCCCCCGTAGGAATTGAGCGTCGAAACCACGGGACAGCTTTGGCTGGGATCCGATGGGGTGGGGCAGACGGTCAGATAGACCAGAGATCCATGCGGCACAGCCGTGAAGTTCAGCGAGTAAACCTGCGCGCTGCTGGGAATGTTGCAGGAGGTCGCATCCAGCACCGGGAAATCGCGGTCTAGCTTGGCCTTCAAAAACGGCCCACCCAACGGTCCGGTAGGACCGCGCGTATCGGCTACGCGACACGGCGTCAGAGGATAAAAGGCCAGCGCGCCGGTGGTCGTAAAGTATCCGTCAATGTCCAAAATAAGATCGGTGGTGTTGCTCGCATAGACGCTGATGGCTCCATTGGTTCCCGCCAGAACGATGGCCGCATTGGCTTTGGTCCGGCCATCCGAATTCAGCGTGGAAATATCAGGCTGGACCTCTCCTGTCGGCCACACCGTCAAGTATCCCAGCGTCCCGTGAGGCACAACGGTCACGTTCAGCGAATAAGCGGCCGAGCTGCTGGGAATGTTGCAGCCGCCGAGTTGGGGAACGGTGAAGTTCTGCGAGGTGCCACCCTGAATCGGATTACCGCTTTGACGCGTGTCCACCAGGCGGCAGGGAGTTACTGGAACAAATTGCTGGAGCACACCGTTTTGGAAAAACGTGGCGCCCACCAACAGGTTCTGGGTCATGATCAGGTTGCATGGTCCCGTGCCACTGCACGGGCCGCTCCAACCTCCGAACCTCCATCCCTGGCCGGGTGTCGCATTCAGCGTCACCGGCGTGTTGCTGGGGTAGGTGCTGCTGCACGTGCCAGGACAGTTGATGGAGCCGTCGGTGCTGGTGACGGTGCCGTTGCCGGTCGGGGATACGGTCAGAGTGTAGGACAGCTGAGTAAACGTAGCGCCCACGGACTGGTTCTGGGTCATGACCACGACACACGCACCCGTGCCGCTGCACGCTCCGCTCCAGCCGGAAAACGTCCACCCGGCAGCCGGCGTGGCGTTCAGCGTCACCTGGGTGTTGCTCGGATAGAAGCTGCTGCACGTGCCAGGACAGTTGATGGAGCCGTCGGTGCTGGTGACGGTTCCGTTGCCGGTCGGGGATACCGTCAGGGTATAGGAGATCGATGAAGGACAACTTGCGAAATTTGCCGCAGCGATCTGCGTGCTCCAGTCGAATTCCTGAGTGACCAGGTAATACTCGGTGGTGTACCAGAAAGTGCAATTGTCAACCGGATCGATGCGCATGGCGCTGTAGTCGCCCCAGCGGTTAGAGCTGCCAATCTGGGAGCCCGTGCCGTTGACCACGGCAACTTCGCTCTCTAGCGTATTGAGCGGGTCGCTGGGTGTGCGTCCGGCGATGAAAATGGACGGGTACATGCTGGTGTTGGATTCGCTATAGCCCAGCAAGACATCGTTGTTCTGATCGCGCGCTATCGAGCCCATCCAGCGCCAGTTCCCATCAGGAGCGTAGGTGCCCTGTTGGAGGATTGAGATATCGGTGGGTTGAACGACGCTATTTGGGGCCATGAACTCCATCCAGCGCACGCCATTCTGCGAGCCGGGCTGGTCCGAAGCCGCCACGTCAAAGTTCACATACCAGTGCTGCAAGGTTGCGTCTTGGTAGTAGACGAAGCGATACATCAAGCGACCGCCGAGCGAGTCCAGTAGATCGGATACGCCAAATTGCGGAACACAATTGCCGTCGTAGTTGCCGTTGCAGGCCGGATTAAAGGTGGCAATGGCCACCAGTTGGGAATCATTGTTGCCCGTGAAGGTGGCTCCCTGCGTCCAGTCATTCGGATTGTTGACGTGCACCGAGTACACGGACAGGTGGGAGTTGTCTACGTCGCCCACGCTGCCAATGGCGAACTGGTCCTCCCCCGCCGGGGGCAGAGTCGGAGAATCAATATCGGCCGGCAGCAGGCTGTCCTGAGGGGTTTGCATGGTGTTAAGGTACTGATGACAAATCTGTTCTGCCGTCGTATCACCTGCCAGCAGTTTCGTCCGGTTATAGGCACAGAATGCCGGACCGACGAAGTGCATGCCATCCGCACCAAAGTTGTTCCAAGTCTGCCCGTAGTTGTTGACCCAGATGCCCCACTTCGGATAATCAGGGAAGCCGCCGCCCACCACGTTGAACTGATAGAGGTAATAGCTGCCGGTAGCATCATTGCTGGTGGAAACAGCGAGGCACACACCGTAAGGCGCGGTGAAAAGGTTTTGCGCCAGCAGCCAGCGATGGGCTTGCACGTCCCACTGCGCGATGATGTCGCCGCTGGTGTTAGCGGCGCAGGCGCCGCCCAGGTTGCTCCACAGATTTTCGCCCAGGATGGCCGGTCCGCACGGGTAGGGCGGGGTCTTGGAGCACACGGTATAGGAGAGATTTACCCATTGCACGATTTGAGTGTCGCCCACCGCCATGTTGGTATCGGGAGGAGCAAAATTAACGCTGTAGTTGGGGAAGCCGTTGCCGACACCGAGGAAATTAGCGTCAATTGAGTAAGCCGCTCCGTCCGGTACGCTTCTCTGCTTCACCTTGTCTACTACTCTTCCAACCGAGCGCTTGGGAATGCGGCGTACCGGGCTGGCCTCATGGAAACCATATTGGGGAGACTGGGGCAGCCTGGCGAGATCGCGCAGCGGCGGCGAGACGGCAAACCGGACTGCATGTTGAATGTAGGTGTTCTGGTCCTGCGCGGCCAAAGGCGGGATGCATAACAATAGAACGCCCACGGCGAGCACGGACGCATGGAAGGCTCTCGTTGTCGCCACTTGCGTACTCCAGGCCAAATAGATGCCGCCATTTTAACCCCTTTTGGCTGGAGGGCGCGATTACTTGCAGGACCAATTCTGGGCGCCCGCCGTGACTTGGTGAAGGCGCGGGAGATCACATTTTGGTGGACGATGAACGCTCCGTGAGATGAAACGGTCCCACCCGAGAAAGAAGTTGGATGGGGCAACCGGCCGGAGGGCCAATTTACGCCCATCGCACCAAGGTGCCATAGCATTGTTGGCCGTTTTATGTACACTGTAGAGGCTGTAAAGAGCTCGACTTCTAAAATAAGGCGCCACTTGTGAACATCTCGATTGGAAGTTTCCCATCGACCCCGATGGGCACCGAGGAGCCGCCCGGCCAGCCGCCTCATGCTGACACATCTGAGTTCCTAACTGGGCCACTCGAGGCTCCCGCATCGGTTTTGGAGCTTGGGGTGGGCAGGGCCATCCTGGAAGGTCTGGCGCTGAAAATCCTCTATATGGCCGGTTCACTGTCGCTCCAGGAACTGGCGGCGCGCGCCCACCTCAGACACAGTGTGGCTGACGAATTGTTTCGCCGGATGCGTGCCGAGAGGTTCTGCGAAGTCACCGGAATGACCGGAAATATTCCACAGCTCGCGATCACCTCTGGAGGCAGATCGCGAGCTGTGGAATTGTTGTCGGTAAACCAGTATGTGGGTGCGGCCCCGGTTTCTTTGGCGAGCTACGTACAACAGGTCCGCAAACAAAGCGTCCAACGCGTAGATGTACATCCGCTTGAGGTAGGGCGTGCCTTCGCCCATCTTGTACTCGACGACAAGACGCTGCGAAAGCTTGGCGCCGCACTGAATTCGGGAAACGCAATTTTCCTGTACGGACCAAGCGGCGCGGGAAAAACCACGATCGCCACGACGCTTTCGCGAGTGCTTGCGCACGATGGGGTCTGGATACCGTTTGCGGTAGAAGTCGACGGCGAAATCATTCCCGTTTACGACCCCAATGTTCACAGCAAAATCAATGATCCCATTGCGCAGAGCCGTGATCCGCGCTGGGTGTTTTGTCATCGCCCTACTGTCCTGGTCGGAGGGGAGTTAACCATTGAAATGCTGGAGCTGCAACTTAATCCGATTACGAAATTCTATGTCGCTCCATTGCAGATGAAGGCCAACGGTGGCGTCCTGATCATCGACGACTTCGGACGTCAGCGAATTCGCCCGGAAGAACTGCTCAACCGGTGGGTGGTTCCTCTCGATCGCAAAATTGACTTCCTCACCTTGGCAGGAGGAAAAAAAGTAGAGATTCCGTTCGAGGTGCTGGTTGTCTTTGCCACGAATCTCGATCCATCAACGCTGGTGGATGCCGCATTCCTGCGAAGAATTCAGACCAAGATCAAAGTGGGTGCGGTTTCAGAGCAGCAGTTCCACCAGATATTCCAGGGAGTTTGCCGCGATCTCAAACTACCCTGTGAAGCGGGCCTTATCGATGAGTTGATAGACCTGATCCGGGGCGAACTCAAGGAGCCGCTGCGGGCATGCCATCCCCGAGACCTTCTGAACCAGATCAGCTGGGCGGCGCGTTACGAGGGGAGGCAGCCTCGCCTGGATCGGAACGCCCTGATCGCTGCAGTGGATGCATATTTCGTTCCTGAGACTGAGAACATGGACAGCGAAACGGGCTAGTTCATGGGGTAACTCCCACCCTTTCGCCAAAAGCAGGCGAAAGGATGGGGCACCCATGCACCCCACCTAAGCATAAAGAAGCCTAGGGAGGCGCCCCAGGCACCGTTCACTTCTTAAACGGTGAAAAACGTTTATCGTTTCATTCCCAGATGAGGTCCGAAGTGAAATGTTATGCCGGTCGAAAACCGGAATTCATTGGAATTTTCGCTGCCATAAGAAGTCTTATCAAACTGCAAAAGGATCACATCAGGCACCCGTCGCAGCAAATACTCAGCCTGGACGGGCCGTATGGAGACGCCATGGCCCAGGGCAATATCCAACCCTCCGCCAAACGCCATGGCGAACTTCGTGTAGGACTCACTATAGACCTGGCCCGGAAACCCGCTACAACTTCCGCCTTGCAGGCTGCATGTTGGCTTGACTAGCGTGAAGCGGTCGCGCGTGTCGTTGATCCCAAAGAGCGCCTGTGCGAAAGGTGCATACCGCGACCGGCGATAGGTGAAGTGTGGGCCGAACATCAGCGTCGCCGGCGTTTGATTGAATTTGAGCGTTCCCGTGGTCGTGTATTGATTGGCCGGGAACACCGTCTTTTTGGTGTAGTACACGCTCGAGAAATCGCTGGTCACTCCGAACCATCGCTTCAGGAAGACGGTGGTCGAGGTGTCCCAGCCGCTGGACGAGACCTGCTGGCTGACCATGGAATATCTGCCAAAGGTCTCAAATCTCTGCGCATCCTGAGCCGTTGCGACATTCGCCAGAGTTAAGACTGGCGAGAAATAGGAATATGAGCCGGCAGAACCAGTTCGCCTTCATGGTTGCGAAGCCCTCTGCACATCTAATACCACATTCAGCCCATTAAGCAATGCGGTATTTCTATCGAACGCCACAATCTGTTGTTCTGCGGCGATCGTCAGTTGTCCAAGAGACGAATGCCCTGCCCTAGCCAACCGAAGGCCAGAACAGGGCACCCGTTTTCTTGTTGTCTCAAGCTTCCAGCTAGTTACTAATTGCTAGTTGCTAATTACAACCTTTAGTACATTCCGCCCATGCCGCCGCCGCCATGAGGCATCGCCGCTTCCTTCTTGTCTTCCGGAAGCTCGGCAACCAGGGCTTCGGTGGTGAGCATCAGGGACGCGATCGAGCCTGCGTTCTGCAGGGCCGTGCGCGCCACCTTGGTTGGGTCGAGGACGCCGGCCTTTACCAGGTCCTCGAACTTGTTGCTCTGCGCGTTATAGCCGAAGTTGTTCTCCTTCGACTCGCGAATGCGGCCGACCACGATAGCGCCTTCTTCGCCGGCGTTCTCGACGATCTGGCGCAGGGGCTCTTCCAGCGCGCGCTTGACGATGTTGCCGCCGATGCGCTCGTCGCCTTCCAGCTTCAGAGCATCAATCGCTTCGCCGCAGCGGAACAGCGCCACGCCGCCTCCGGGGACGATGCCTTCCTCCACCGCAGCGCGG
>Ga0074046_10003275_pt1 | contig 13631 bp, 13 predicted proteins | sample BogForMeECP23OM3_FD_94441 | JGI IMG/M metagenome (GOLD analysis project Ga0074046, IMG submission 94441) | Bog forest soil microbial communities from Calvert Island, British Columbia, Canada - Bog Forest MetaG ECP23OM3 | ecosystem: Environmental > Terrestrial > Soil > Wetlands ...
GCTGGACCAACCGGTGGAAGGCCGCCCTGAACGCCTTCGACATCACCTTCGACGGCCGCCTCAGCGCGGGACGCAAGTAACAACAGAGAAAGAAGTTACACCGTTAACTTGACAGACCCGCGGGCCGGGGCGGGTGAGTCGGGTTTGTTGTTCGGTGGGCTCCCGAACCGTTTCTGGGCAGGTGCCTCAGCGGTATCGCTTTGTCAGGAAGTTATGGGCGCTGTGCACAGTGACAGGATGGCCAGCATCTGCAGCCCGGAACGTGGGGTGATGACGCTGTCCCATCGCTGTTGGAGTAGCCGGGCGTCAGGCGGGGTTTCTTCTCGTTGGGATGCGGCCGTGAGGCGGGAGTTGATCGGCGCGCTGATCCGGGCGTAGATGATGAGCCAGCACGCCAATGCGACCACCGCGATGGCGCCAGCGACAGTCGCGCCCAGGTGCCCGGCCCAGGCGAGCATTGCGGTTCCCGGTATGGCGGCGGCGAGCCCGGCGGCGCCTGGCACGCGCAGCCTGCGGTCCCCGAAGTCGTGTACCCGGCCCATGATGGACACGAGGGTCCGGTCGTCCACCAGGGCCAGTGCGGGACGCAGGACGATCGCCGAGAATACGTCTGTGCCGTAGATGATCCCGCAGGCGAGCACGGACGTCGCGATGAGCGCCTGGCCGGGCGCTGTCACGTCGTGCTCTGGGTATCTCCGAGGTTGAACGCGGGAATCATGCCGATCTGCTGGAAGAGGTCCAGGAGGTTGAGCTCGTCCCAGTGCTCCGCGAACTCGCCGTTCTCGGTCCGCCAGATGTCGATGGAGCGCATCTCGATCGGGTTCCCGGTCGGAGGCATTCCGTAGAAGGGACCGGCGTGAGTGCCTCGGTAGGTGAATCGCCCGACGACGCGGTCTCCGGCCACCACTAGATCGTCCATTGTCGCTTCGATGTCCGGGAATGCCGTGAAGAAACTGGACCAGAAGGCGCGGTTGGCTTCTCGTCCGTCTTCCACGAACGGGTTGTGGTTGATGTAGCCGACCGCCACGAAGCCGTCGACGGCATCGGGATCGTGGTCGTTCAGCCCCTTCAGGTAACGCGCCGCAAGCGTGCGTCCATCAGGTTGGCTGTCTGTCATGGTGGTTCTCCTTTTGATTGCCGGGAATCGAGGGCCAGGGCCGTTGGTCCCCTGCGCCCGGGCGGCGAAGCTTCCCGTTCCGGTGTGGCCATCTGAGCTTGATGGCTGGTCAGAATGGGAGCGGGCCGGGCTGGCTGGCGGTGGGCGAGATGTGGAGGACCGCGTCGCGGATTGCGCGGGTGAGCTGGGTGATGACCTCGTCGAGGGCGCCGGCGAGGGTGTCCGGGGTGCAGGGGCTGTCGCAATTGCGCAGGCTGTCCTGGACCAGCGCGGTGATCTGGGGCTGGACATGGTCGATGTCGAGGCATAGCTCGCTGAGCAGGCCGTGGATGTCGGTGAGCAGTGGGTGATGTCACGGGCGCGGCCGAGATCCAGGGTGATCTCGGTGAGCTGGTAGTCGCTGCCGGGCTGGCTGATCAGGGACATGGCGGGCACCTCCGGAGGTGCGGGCATCAGGCGCGGGCGGCCTGGTGGCGGGCTTGGGCGGCTGTTCGAGTGTTACCTGACCGCCGCCGGGGGGCCTGGAGCCGATTCCGGTCCAGGATCTCCGGGACGACGTCACCGCCCTGAACCGCCGTACCGGCGCCACCCGGTGGCCCGCACCGCCCGGGCTTCGGCTGCCGGGCGCAGGGCCGGAGCAGGCAGCACCCAGGCGGGGCGGGCTGCCGCCGTCCGCCGGGTGCGGCTTTGCGCCCGCAGGCAGGTACGGCGCAGGCGCGGATGAGGACCGCCGTCCCGGCGACCCGGGAGCCAGGCCCTGCTGATGTCGGGACCAAAGGCCCTTGTCCGCGGCGACCCCGCGGCATCCGATGTAAACATCCGTCGATGTAAACATCTGTTTAAATTCGCGGGTGGGGAGTGGCGCATCGGCGGTTACTCCCGGAAGGCGGGTGCAAGATGCCATTGCTCGACGTGTTCTTCACCATGATGTGGTTCTTCCTGTGGGTGCTGTGGCTCTTCCTGCTGTTCCGGGTGATCACGGACATCTTCAGGAGCCGGGACCTGGGCGGCTGGGGCAAGGCCGGCTGGCTGGTCTTCGTGATCGTCCTGCCGTTCCTGGGCGTGCTGGTGTACCTGATCGCCCGCGGCCACGAGATGGCCGGCCGGGACGCCGCCCAGGCGCAGGAACAGGACCAGGCGTTCCGCGCCTACGTCCGCGACGCGGCGGACGACGGCGGCACCGCCGGCGACCTCGCCAAGCTGGCCGGCCTGCGTGACCGCGGGGTCATCACGGAGGCCGATTTCCAGCAGGGCAAGAAGAAGATCCTCAAGACAGCAGCCTGACCCGCCCGCAGCGGGATGGCGGAGCTGCCGGGAACGGACCCGCGAATGCGGACACCGCCGGGAACAGATCGCCTGCTTCCCGGTCTCACGCGAAAGGAGCCGACAATGGCTAGCGCGACGCAGGAAATGAAGAAGGGCCGCACAGTCCCGCTGAACTGGGAAGAGGTGTATTACACGGACTGCCCGATGGTGTCGGCCAACAACATCGACCAGGAGCTGGGGTGGGCCCAGCGGGAGTTCAAGAAGATCGGGATCGACTACTCGTACTTCCGCTCCCGCCGCGAGAACGACTGGTACCCGCACTACATCCACAACCTCGACAACCTCATCCGCTTCGGGGGCCTGTATCCCCCGATCCACGTCCACGCGGACATCCGCAGGACCAGGCTGCTGGGCGCGACGTGGGTGTACGAGGGTGGCTGCATGCTGGTGCGGGCCGGGGACCCCATTTACAAGATGCAGGACCTCAAGGGCAAGAAGATCGGCCTGACGAGGAGCCTGAACACCATCAAGAACGACTGGTGGCGGATCCAGGAGCACATGGGCATCGAGAACATGCTCCGGCTCAGCGACATGACGATGGACGACGTGGAGATCGTGGACTTCCCCTACCCGGATGACTGGTACGACGATCCGAAGATGCTGGAGCCCCTGCTCAACCCGTCAGACGTCTGGCTGACGCGTGACCACAAGCACGACCTGGCTTTCCGTCCGCTGGAGACGGCGCTGCTCGGCGGCGGCGTCGATGCGATCTACACGCAGAGCAAGCCCTTCCAGCATCTCCAGGAGGCGACCGGGAAGATCAAGGCGATCGAGGACCTCTCCCGCCGCCCGGACTGGACCATCCAGGTCGCCAACACCCCGGCCGTCATCACGTGCACCGACGTGATGGCCGAGGAGCATCCCGACCTCGTCCTGACGTACATGAAGGCCATGATCAGCGTCGGGCGCTGGGCCAATGAGTACAAGCGCGCGGCGGCGGAGATCCTCAACCGGCAGACGTTCTACCTGGACGTGGAGGACACCTACCAGGGCATCAAGCACGTCGACATGGTGCCCAACCTCTCGGCCCAGAACCTGGCCTGCGTCAAGATCGGCAAGGACTTCATGTTCAGCCACGGCTACATCAAGAACGACTTCGATGTGGATGAGTGGGCCGCACCGGACTTCCTCGAGCAGGCGGCAAAGGAACTGGTGCAGGAGCGCTGGGCGGAGGTGACCTTGGAGAAGCTCCCCGAGCCGTCCGAGCTGCTCGCCACAACCCATCGGCTCGGGTAGTCGCGGAGGACGCTTCATGCAGGCGTGCACGCTGACTGAAGAGCCATCAAGCAGTCCCGTTGCGCAGCCGACGATGGCACCGCTGGTCTACCTCTGGCGTGAGGTGGACCAGCGGCACCGCCGGGGCGGTAACTGGCGGGTCAACCTTTTCGAGAAGGAGTAGTCATGACGACGACAGCGGCAGAAATGGTGGCCGAGGCCAACGCCCAGATCGAGAAAGTATCCCCGAAGGATGCCTTCGATGAGATGACCACCGGACAGGCGGTACTCCTCGATGTCAGGGAGCCGGTGGAGTGGGAGCATCACGTCAAGGGCTCGGTGCAGGTGCCACGAGGATTGCTGGAGTTCGCGGCCGATCCGGCGAGCCCTCGCCACACGCCGGACCTCGACCCGGCCCGCCGGGTGATCGTGTACTGCAGGTCGGGCACACGCGCCGCGCTCGCGGCGCTCACGCTGAAGACACTGGGTTACGAGGACGTCGCCAACCTGGACGGCGGGTTCAACGCCTGGAAGGAAGCCGGCCTGCCGACCGGCGAGCACCACTCGGACCTCTAGGCGGCAGCGCCTTCGCCGAGGCGGGGCTGGCGTAGGCGGTGCTCCCCGTTCAGGTCGGCGGTGGCAGGCCCTTGGCAACGAGGTTGGCGCCCAGGATGAGGAACGGCACTGCCATGATGGCATTGTTGTGCTGGGCGAGCCAGCTCTTCATCCCGCTCAGCTGGGCCCGTGCCTTGTCGCCGCCGGGCAGGTAATAGACGAGCGGTCCAGTGATCGTGAGGCTGGCGATGCTGACGAACACGATCAGCGAGACGATGGCGTCGGTGCTCGAGAGCCCGAGTCCTGCGAGCCCGGCCCCGGCCACGGCCGCGGCCGCGAGCATCAGGTTCTTCGGGTTTACTCCGGCCAGGGGGGGCGGTGTCGCCTGCGGCACCGGTATGGGCGGCATCGGCGCAAGCATCCTCACCCTCAACCTCAGCCAGGTGGACGGCAACACCTCAGATGGCGGCCCGAACGCTGGCGCTGGCAGTGTCGCCAACGGCGGCACTGCGACGATCAACGCCAGGTTGGCAAACGGCAACACCACTCCCGGCGCCGCGGGCGGCGGCATCCTGAACCACGGCACGATGACCATCAGCGGCGGCCAGGTCAACGGCAACATGGTCCCCGCTGACAGCTCCGGTGACCACGCCGTGGGCGGCGGCATCGCCAACCTCAACTTCGGCCTCAACTTCGGCCTCATCACCGGCGCCACTGGCGGGCGGGTCGCCGAGCGGCCCAGAAGTTGTCCGCCGGGCGTTGCCGGCGCGGCTGCGGGCCTGTTCGCCCGCCGTGACGTCGAGGGCGTCTCACCGCGCGACATCGCCGCAGCTGCCGACGTGCAGCTGGCCCTGATCGCCCTACCTCCGGACCGCTGGGAGCTGATCCGCGCTGTCTTCGACGACCTGGGCGTCGACATCAGCTGGCTGGAGAGCCTCACCCTCGAAGGCCGGGCCTCCTACTACGACACCGCCAGCGCCATGAAAGACATGGTGCAAAACCACCTGATGGAGGCCATGGCCCCGGTCCTGATGGAACAGCCCGCCCGCATCGACGCCGGCTCCTTCCGCGGGGTCCGCGTCGAAGCCCTGCGGGCAGTGGCCACACCAGCGGCCCAGACGATGCGCAGCCACACGATCCGCTCCCGCTACACCGCCGGCACGATCGGCACCCGGCAGGTGCCCTCCTACGTCGACGAGCCCGGCGCCGACCCCAGCCGCAACACCGAGACCTGCGCCTCCCTCACCGTCGAGATGGACAGCCCGCGGTGGGCCGGGGTCCCGTTCACCCTGCGGTCCGGCAAGACCCTGGCCGCGGACCCGGCCGAGATCGCCGTCCACTTCCGCCCGCTGCCCCGTTACCTGCTCGGCCAGTGGCCCGGCGTCGAACCGAACGTCCTCACCTTGGGCCTCACCGAGCCCTGCGTGCGGCTGTCCACCACCCTCAACGGCCCGGAACGAACCGCCGAGACACGCCAGCTCGAGGCCCGCTCGGCACCGCCCCGGTTCACCGCGTACGCCCACCTGATCCTGGAGATGCTCAACAGCGACCCGATGCTGTTCATCCGCGGCGACGAGGCCGAGGAGGCGGCGCATCATCGACCCCGTGATGAAAGCCTGGTCGGCAGGAGACGTCCCCATGCAGGAATACCCGGCCGGCCAGGCACCGCCAGGCCCCCCGTCGTGACACGAACGGCCACCTGCCGGCGACCAGGCGACCCGGCCCAGCGGCCGTCCCGCGTGAGGTCCCCCGCGTGCACTGGACCAGGAACCGGCATTCCAACTTCATCTGGGCACCTTCGGCGAGACCCGTCGCGGCGTCAAGGTCATCGGCCCGCTCCCCGGCGAGCACCGCTGCCTGTCCCTGGCCTGGGCCGTCCCGGACCGCGCCCCGGCCGACTGGGCGGGTTCACCAGACCCCCGCCGGGCCGCGCCTCCTGCGGGATCTCCGGCGGTCCCGGCACCAGCCCCCCGGCCAGCTGCACCGCCACGCCCAGCCGGGCGACGGCGGGACGATGCCCGGAATCTCAGTACTGTCGCCTAACATCAGCAACAACACCAGGGGTCCTGCGCCCGGTCATTTGCACCGAAGACGGGACGCCACCTCAGCTCGTCGTGACCGCTTGGGGCTTTCAGGGATGATGAGCGACTCACGCAGATCCCGCCGGCCGGGACCCCGGCGGCCGGCCGGGTCGCCGGCCGGGCCGGACGAGGTCCGCCGGGCGGTGCTGGATGCCGCCGCGACCCTGTTTGCCCAGCGCGGAGTTGACGCGGTGTCACTTCGCGACATCGCGGCGGCGGCTGACGTTAACCTTTCGCTGATCAGCCGGTACATCGGCGACCGGGACGAGCTGGTGGCTGAGGTGTTCGGCCATGTCTCTGATCAGCTGGTCCGGGCGATAGAGGAGAACCCGTTGGCGGGGCAGGGGTTCTCCCCTGACACGGTGATGGGGAAATGGGTGCGGATCGCCGCCGCCCTGGCGATCTCGGGCCGGCCTTTGGAGAGCGCTCGTGATTTCAACCCGGTGGTGGCAATGGCCCAGACCATAATGTCCGGGTACGGCCTGGCCGGCGAGGCGGCCCGGTTGCGGGCGGCCCAGATCGTGGCGGCTGCGCTCGGCTGGCGGATCTTCGAGGCCTACCTGGTCGAGGCGGGCGGGCTGGGCGAGGTCCCGCTGGAGACGCTGCGGGACGAGCTCGCCCGGTCTGCGCGCCGGCTCGGCGCCACCCCCTGGCCCTCGCCGCCGGACCCCCCGGCACGCACCCGCTGAGCCAGCCGGCCGCCCCGCCGGGGAACTCCGGCGCTACCCTCCGGGCCCTTCGGCCCCAGGCGGCCGCGGGCTGGCGGGCGCAGGGCCGGAGCAGGCAGCACCCAGGGGGCGGGCTGCCGCCGTCCGCGGGGCGCGGCTTTGCGCCCGCAGGCAGGTACGGCGCAGGCGCGGATGAGGACCGCCGTCCCGGCGACCCGGGAGCCAGGCCCTCTTGATGTCGGGACCAAAGGCCCTTGTCCGCGGCGACCCCGCGGCATCCGATGTAAACATCTGTTTAAATTCGGGTGGGGAGTGGCGCAGCCCGCCGGAGGTGACACGATGACGGTCGCGGATCTGGCGATCATCGCCGGGCTGGTGTTCGTGTGGGGCACGTTGTCGGCGCGGCTGGAGCGCTTGGACATGACCGCGCCGATCGTGTTCACCGTCGCGGGCGTGCTGCTGACCCAGCCGCTACGGTCCCTGGCTCACCCCGCCACCAGGCGCCGCCGCCCCGGCCGGGCTGGCCGAGATACCCGCACGACGCCTCATCGGCCGCGCCCCGGCCACCGGCCGGCCCGGACAAGAAGGAAATAGCTCATGACAACCGATCAGGTCCTGCCCGGGGCAGACCCCGTCGACGGATCGGAGTGCCGGCCCGGATGCCCCCAAGCCGGCAGATCCGCGGCAACGGGCGGAAGACGCCGCCTGGCGGCGCTCCCGCCCGGCCGCGTCCAGGAGCGGTGATGAGGCCGCTGGCCGCCCGGCGGCTCGGGCGGTTCGGCCGGCCCCGGCGCCGGATGCGGGCCGGCCTGGTCCAGCTGCTGTGCGCGCTGGCCGGGCTCGGGCTCGGCCTGCTCCTGCCCCGGATCACCCTTGACTCCACGGTGGCCAGCACCCGGGTGACGGAGACGCTGGTGGCGGTGGGCTTCGGTGTGCTGGGGCTGGTGACCGTCATCTTCTCGCTGCTGTTCCTGGTCGTGCAGTGGGCCTTCACCAGCCTGTCGCCCCGGCTGACCCTGTTCCGCGACGACCCGATCGTGTGGCGGACATTCGCCCTTGCCGTCGGGGTGTTCGTGTTCTCGGTCACCACCGCCCTGGTCATCGGCGACCAGGAGAAAGTCTCGGTGATCGTGCCGGCCGCCGAGATGGTGGCAGTGCTCGCCGCCATCGCCTTGATCCGGACCCTGCAGGTGAAAGCCTTCGCCTCCATCCAGCTGGCGCCCACGCTGTCGGCCATCGCCGGGCAGGGCCGCGGCATCATCGCCGACCTGTACCCCCGGCCGTACACGCCAGGCCGGCAGCCGGCCGCCCCGCTGCCGCCGCGGCGCCGGGCCGTCCTGTGGCCGCACAGCCAGGCGATCTTGCAGCAACTGGACCTGGGCCGGCTGCTGCGCGCCGCTGGCGGCGCCGTGATCGTGCTGCGGGCCGGCGTGGGTGACACGCTGCAGCAGGGCGCTCCGGTTGCCGATCTGCGCGGCGGCGAGGTGGCCGACGCGGCGGTCCTGGGCGGGCTGGTGACCGGTCCGGAGCGCACCTTCGGCCAGGATCCGCTGTTCGCGTTCCGGCTGCTGGCCGACATCGCCATGCGGGCGCTGTCGCCGGCGGTCAACGACCCGGCCACCGCCGTCCAGGTGCTGGACACCATCGAGAGCCTTCTGCAGGCCCTGGTCACACGCGACCTGGACGTGGCCGAGGTGGCCGATGACGCCGGGGATGTCCGGGTGGTGCTGGCCCTGCCGTCCTGGGATGATTACCTGCGCACCGGCCTGGACGATCTCATCGAGTCCGCAGCCCAGTCCCCCATGGTCCTGCTGCGGGCACAGACCCTGCTCACCACCTTGCTGAACGCGGCACCGCCGGCACGCCAGCCGCCGATCACCCGGCGGCTCCAGCGCGCTGGGCAGCTCGGGGCCGGCAACTTCCCGCTGATCTGGCATGATGCGACCGGCACCGCCCGCCGGCCCAGCCCGGCAGCCGATCAGTCATCCCCTGCTTCCTAGCCGGCACGACTCACCCCCAGCCACTTGCGCCTGGTGGCTACTTGTTCCCGGCACTGGAGCGCAGGAGTCTTCGCACCCGCTTGCTGCACCTGGGCGGGTGCCGGGATCCAGCTGCTACCACCCGCTGCGAACTTGATCTGCACGCCGGCAGTGGCGGCGCCGATCTCCCCGGGAGACGTACTTGTTCTCGGCATTAGCCGACGTCTGCAAATGACCGGTACGGTCTGTCAATGGACATCAGGTTCTGCCCAGTGGAGGATATGAGTTCTGCTCGCTGATGGCCGTCAGATCTGCCCGGTGGCGGCCACCAGGCGTGCCCGGCATGGAGTTATTTCAGGGGGGGATCACTCCCCGGCGCTGGCCTGGGTAAGGCGGAGGCTGTCGCCGCTGGCCTGGCAGGCGTGGGCGTGGTGCATCGATGACGCGAGTGCGCTTTTCTGGGTTCCAGTGCTCATCGATCTGCCGGCCAGGCCCAGGTTACAGGCCGCTGGTCGCACGGGCCCGTGGGCTGGCTGGGCTCCTGCCCTGCCGTCGCCGCCGGGCTGCCGCCAGGCAGGATGGCATCCACTCGGATAGCGGAGGGCTGTATTTCCCGCAAGGTTGGCCCGTTTACCTGCATGGCGGCCGATGAGGGGATCGCAGCTGGGACCGAGGTGAGGACCTTCGGCCCTGACTGGATGGCCGGCCGCCCGTGCTGACTGCAGAGGTGGGCGTATTCGCCTGGCGGTGAATTCCTGCTGGATGTGAGTTGGCCAGGCACGTGAGCCCCCGGGCAGGAAGGAAGGCAAGCCATGTTGATCGCACTGCTCATCGTTCTGGGCGTCGATCTGATCGTCGTCGCGGCGTTCGCGGCGTTCGTGTTCGGACGTAGGCGGTGGCTCAAGCGGCAGCCGGGAGAATTCGCCGGAGCGATCCGGGTGTCCAGCGGCGACGTCGACGGCCTGAGCCCGAAATGGAAGCGCGGTTCCGGCCGCTGGGTTCGCGACGTCTTCGTCTGGACCAGGGCACCACTTTTGGTCCGTAATGAACTGATACCGGTCGACCGTCTCTGCGGGGAGCATCCCGGGCACGCCGACGGCCTGAAGCGGCTGGGCGGCAAACCGGTCGTCATCGAGTTCGCGTCCGGCGGCGCCAAGATCGAGGTTGCGGGGAAGGCTGAGCATCACGCCCTGGTGACCGGGCCCATGACGACATCCCCCACGCCCGCGTCACGCTAGATGCCTTGCCCCTGGCTCGTCTTCGACGCGGAGGAGTCGCCGTCGTGGCGTGCCCAGTGTGCACGATGTCGCAGGAGACGGACGTGTGCCCGGCTCTGGGAGCTCGGGTTCGCGCTTGCCGGGGCCTCGCCTGAGAGTGACCAGGCTGAGTTGGCCTTTCCCGGGGGCGGCGAGGCCGGGGCCGCGCGGCTGGGCCAGCTGGAGATGGCGGTTGGCGATCAGCTGTGGCCCGGGGCAGGCCTCGGCGAGGTCGCGGAAGCAGCGGTGGCCTGGACCTGGGAACGTTCCCGATGCGCTGATCAGGGACCTATTCATGCACCCGGCCGGTAGTTGCGCGCCGGTGATGTCTCGCTTGCGCCGAGACGGCGCCGGAGCAGGAATCACCCCCTGCTGGGTGATGTGCGCTCCGTCATGGCGCCGCAAGATGCGGGCATCAGGAGACACCGGGGGAACCGCGGGAGGGTTTAAATGCCAGTTACCGAGTATGAGCCGGGTGCCGCGTTTCCCGGGGTGATCGGGCGGACTGCTGATGAGTCCTCGCCGGCGTGGCCGGCCCCGGTGCGGGCCCGTGAGGGCGCGCCTAATGTGCTGTTCATCGTGCTGGATGACACGGGGTTCGGCCAGCTGGGCTGTTACGGCAGCCCGATCGAAACCCCCAGCTTCGACGCGATCGCCGCCAACGGCCTGCGCTACAACAACATGCATACGACCGCGTTGTGCTCGCCCAGCCGTTCGTGCATCCTGACTGGCCGCAACCATCACAGCAACGCGATGGCCGCCATCACGGAGCTGGCGAGCGGCTATCCCGGGTACAACGGCGTGGTGCCGTTCGAGAACGGCTTCCTGTCCGAGATGCTCCTGGAGCACGGCTACAGCACCTTCATGGTCGGGAAGTACCACCTGACGCCGAGCAACCAGGAGACCGGCGCGGGCCCGTTCGACCGGTGGCCGCTGGGGCGCGGCTTCCAGCGCTTCTACGGGTTCCTCGGCGGTGACACCAGCCAGTGGTACCCGGATCTGGTGTATGACAACCACCAGGTGGAACCGCCGCGCACCCCCGAGGAGGGTTACCACCTCAGCGAGGACCTAGTCGACAAGGCGATGGAGTTCATCGCCGACGTCAAGCAGGTGGACCCGGCCAAGCCGTTCTACCTGCATCTGTGCTTCGGCGCCACGCACGCGCCACACCACGTGCCGAAGGAATGGGCGGACCGGTACGCGGGCCAATTCGACGAGGGCTGGGACGCCTACCGGGAGCAGGTTTTCGCCCGGCAGAAGGAACTCGGCATCGCTCCCGCCGACGCCGAACTGTCACGGCACGATCCCGACGTGCCCGACTGGGCGTCGCTGCCCCCGGCCGCCCGCCGCCTGTACAGCCGGATGATGGAGGTCTTCGCCGGTTTCCTGTCCCACACCGATCACCAGGTCGGACGGCTGGTGGAGTTCCTGCGCCAGCTCGGGGAGCTCGACAACACGCTGGTCATGGTCATCTCCGACAACGGCGCCAGCGCCGAGGGCGGCCCCACCGGGACCACGAATGAGGCGCAGTTCTTCAACAACGCCCAGGAGCCGCTGGAGGAAAGCCTCAAGCTAATCGATGAGATCGGCGGCCCCAGGCACTTCAACCACTACCCGTGGGGCTGGACGTGGGCCGGGAACACGCCGTTCCGCCGGTGGAAGCGGGAGACCTACCGGGGCGGTGCCAGCGATCCGTTCATCGTCTGCTGGCCGCGGCGGATCACGGCCCGGGGCCAGGTCCGCACCCAGTACGCGCACATCATCGACATGGTGCCCACGGTCCTGGACCTGCTGGGCATTGATCCGCCCCAGGCGATCCGCGGCGTCACCCAGTCACCGCTGCACGGTGTCAGCTTCGCCCGTACCCTCGACGACGCCGCGGCCGAGAGCAACCGTCACACGCAGTACTTCGAGATGCTGGGTCACCGGGCGGTCTACCACGACGGCTGGCGGGCCGTCTGCCCCTGGCCCGGCCCGTCGTTCGCCGAGGCGGGCATGGGCTTCGGGCAGCCGATCTCCTCCGAGACACTGTCCAACCTGGACGCCACGGGCTGGGAGCTGTATCACGTGGCGGAGGATTTCGCCGAGAACCACAACGTGGCCGCTGATCATCGCGACCGGCTGATCGCGATGATCGGGACGTGGTACGTGGAGGCCGGCAAGTACAACGTGATGCCGGTCGACGGCAGCGGCCTGGCCCGGATGGTCGCAGAGAAGCCGCTCGTGGCGGCTCCCCGGGACAGCTACACCTACCGGCCCGGCACGCAATCGATCCCGTTTTTCGCCGCGCCGAGGGTCCTCAACCGTCCGCACAGCATCACCGCGGACGTCGAAATCCCCGCGGACGGCACCGAAGGGGTGCTGCTGTCCCAGGGCACGGCGGCCGGCGGATACTCCTTGTTCGTCAAGGACGGCAAGCTCCGCTACGTCCACAACTACGTCGGCCGGGCCGTCTACGGTGTGGAATCCGACCAGGTCCTCAAGCCAGGCAAGCACGAGCTCCGGTTCGAGTTCGAGCCGACCGGGGAGCCTGACATGATGCACGGCAAGGGCGCGCCCGGCAGGCTCCAGCTCTACGTGGACGGCACCCTCGCCGGGAATGCGGAGGCTCCCGTCACGACCCCGTTCCTGCTCAACCCCGGCGCGCTCACCTGCGGCGCCAACCCCGGCTCCGCGATCACCGACGACTACGCCAGCCCGTTCAAGTTCACCGGCACGATCCACAGCGTGATGGTGGACGTCAGCGGCGAGCTGATCCACGACGACGAAGCCGAACTGCGCATGCACATGGCCCGCCAGTAGCCCACTGAGATAGCGGCCCACCAGAGCGCAACGGTGACGGTCACGGATCTGGCGATCATCGCCGGGCTGGTGTTTGCGTGGGGCCACGACGTGACGCGACGGGAATCGTCCCGCCGCCCCTACCTCGGAAAGACGAGACATGCAGGCCCCCGCCAGCCAAGCCAGCCGGCCACCAGGCCTAACGCCACGCCCCCGCCGGACCATGCCAGAACCGGCAGTTCTGTGCCCCCCACCGGGAGCGATCTCGCCATCCGCCGCCAGAGCATACTCGGCAGGGTGCTTTTGATCCGTCGGCGCATGGGCCACGTTCCTCAAGGTCATTCCCGGCCTGGCCGAGGGGGTAACGGGATGGCTGGCAGGCCAGCGGTAGCCGGCGGCAGCCGGTCTTCGGGCGGCCGTCGGCATCGGGTGAAAAATGGCCGGCGTTGACAGCCGCGGGCGGGCGCGCGTGCCAGTGTGACAGCGCCGGGTCCGGAGTGCGGGCGCGACGGCGGACCGGGCCGCTGCGGCCAACACACAACCAACACAAGTCCGGGTCCGGGAGGCGTCCAACACGCCGGTAACACGAACAAAACGGCATTCTCCGGCACACTATGGCGCCAGTGTTAAAATCGGTGCGTCAGCCTGACTAC
>Ga0074046_10003277_pt1 | contig 13629 bp, 11 predicted proteins | sample BogForMeECP23OM3_FD_94441 | JGI IMG/M metagenome (GOLD analysis project Ga0074046, IMG submission 94441) | Bog forest soil microbial communities from Calvert Island, British Columbia, Canada - Bog Forest MetaG ECP23OM3 | ecosystem: Environmental > Terrestrial > Soil > Wetlands ...
AAAAATTATGAGCATGTACCCGGAACTTCTGTGCAAAAGGATTACCATTGACCAGAATCCACCGGAGCCGTGCAGTAAACCGTGGCAGCAGATAACTCAACGGTCAGGAGGATATTTTTTAAAAATTATTTGAGAATATCTGGATTAGTTGACTTTTCAATGAAATATATGAACAAAAGCGGGTCAAATTTTTGATACTTTTGGGTAAGTGATTTTGTTTAAAGATTAACGTCGTACAAATATCAATCCGGGTTTACCGTAGTGTTCCATAGAGCTGGATCCCAATGGAACACCACCGGATATTTATGATGAAATCATATGAATACGGCTCTAAACTACATTTTCCGAAGTAAAACTGGCCGCAAAGGCTAAGATCGGGTGCCTCCTTACCTTGTTATGCACATAACGAGTGAAGAGGAAGGCTGTTATCAAGAGATGTGATGTTCACTCTTTGCAAAGGTAAGATATAATAGGACTCTCGAACAATACCGAAGAATTAACCTGTGACTCCAATTTACCGTATTCTTTATGTCGACGATGAATACGCCTTGCTTGAGATCGGCAAACTCTTTCTTGAGAAGAGCGGACAGTTCAGCGTTGACAGTATCACCTCTGCTCCAGCTGCGCTAACGTTGTTGAATTCACAATCTTACGATGCTGTGATCTCTGATTACAAGATGCCGGTTATGGATGGTATTGAGTTTCTGAAAGCCGTAAGAACGTCGGGAAACACTATCCCGTTTATTCTGTTCACCGGAAAAGGGCGGGAAGAGGTGGTTATTGAGGCTATCAACTCCGGTGCGGATTTCTATCTCCAGAAAGGTGGTGATCCGAAATCTCAATTTGCCGAGCTGGAGCACAAGATCCTCCAGGCAGTACACAAACATCTGGCTGAGGCAAGCATCCGTGACCTTGAGCGCCGACAAGCAGATATTATAAATTTCCTGCCGGATCCCACATTCGCAATTAACACTAATGGCATAGTGATAGCCTGGAATCGTGCCATGGAAGTGATGACCGGTGTTACTGCGGCAAAAATCCTGGGGAACGGGAATTATGAACATGCGAATGCATTTTACCATATACGCCGTCCGATGCTGGTCGACCTTATCCTTGCTCCCGATACGCAGTTTGAGAAGGACAAGTATGACATAACCGTCCGCGATAATAAGATGTTGACTGCCGAGACTACCGTCGAAATGGCGAATGGAACTCGTTCTCATCTCTGGGGAAAGGCAAGCTTCCTTTATGATCAGAATGGGAACGTTGCCGGTGCAATTGAGTCGATCCGGGATATCACTGAACAGAAACAGACAAAGGATGCACTGGAAAAGCGCCTTGTAGCTCTGACACAACCTCTCAAAGACACGGGGGTTGAGTTTGAAGATCTGTTCGATATAAGTGAAATTCAGCGCCTCCAGGACGAGTTTGCAAAAGCTACCGGTGTTGCATCGATCATCACTCGCACCAATGGTACACCCATTACGAAACCAAGCAACTTCACCCGCCTGTGTAACGATATTATCCGGAAGACTGAGAAAGGGCGCAATAACTGCTTCAAATCAGATGCCATAATCGGGAACCCCCATTCTGGCGGCCCGGTTATACAGCAGTGCCTGAGTTGCGGGCTGTGGGACGCCGGGGCCAGCATTGTTATTGGTGACCGGCACATCGCCAACTGGCTTATCGGCCAGGTTAGAAACGAGACCCAGTCTGATGAATCCATGCGGAGGTATGCCAGGGAGATCGGAGTTGACGAACAAGCCGCTCTCGATGCGTTTCATGATGTGCCATCAATGTCTTCTGAGAAGTTTGAGGCAATAGCCCGATCGTTGAATACCCTGGCAAATCAGTTATCCAGATCAGCTTATCAGAACGTTCAGCAGGCCCGCTTCATCACGGACCGTAAACGAGCAGAAGAAGAACTCCTCAGGAAAAATGAGGAACTCAATGCCTCGTATGAGAAGATTGCGGCAAGCGAGGAGGAACTGCGCTCCAATTTACATGTTCTTACCAGCCAGGAACAAGCACTCCGCGAGAGCGAGAAGAAGTACCGCAGTGTCATCGAGAATATCCAGGACCTGTTCTACCGGAGTGACCGGTCGGGGAACCTGATCCTGGCAAGCCCGAGCTGCCTCAGGAAACTGGGTTATGAGTCCTTTGAAGAGATCCTTGATAAACCAATATCAGAGACGTTCTATTATATCCCGGAAAAACGTGAGGAACTGCTTCAGGTTCTCACCGAAAAAGGCTCTATTGAGGACTACGAGGTTCAGCTAAAACGCAAGGATGGCACTCCGTTTTGGGTTTCAACATACAGTCATTATTACCGTGACGAGAATGGTATGATCGCTGGCATTGAAGGAGTTTTTCGGGACATTACACGACGCAAATCTGATGAGAAAGCGCTACGAGAGAGCGAAGAGAAGTTCCGGTCACTTGTAGAATATGCCCTTGAGGGGATACTGATCCTCGACTTCGAAGGAAAAATCCTGTTTGCCAACTATGCCGCCGGCCACCTGATAGAAAGTGATGATTATGCCGGACTTGTTGGAAAAAACGTATTGGAATTCATCGCGCCGGAGTCACGGGATGATGTAATCCAGGATTTTATCCAGATCTCCCAAGGCCATGATGCATATCTTGCAAATTATAATGTAATTTCAGAAAAAGGGACTAAAATCCACATTGAAAGCGTTGGTAAAGTGATCACCTATGAAGGCAAACCTGCAGATCTTATTTCGTTCCGGGACATCACCGAACGCATAAAGACAGAGGAAGCACTCCGGGAGAGCGAGGAGAAGTTCCGGGGTATATTTGCCGCTGAATCAGATGGGATCCTTGTAGTTGAGAGGGAGACCGGGATTATTATTGACTGCAATGATGCATTCCCCCCCATGTACGGGTACCGGAAGGACGAACTGATCGGCCAGCTGAATACAATCACGTCAGCAGAGCCGGAATCTTCACGTGCTGCCACAAAGGCGGGTACTCGTCACATCGCGGTCAGGTATCACAAGAGAAAGGACGGAAGTATCTTCCCGGTCGAGATTACGGCAAATGTGATTTCTTTGCAGGGGCGTGATGTTTTAATCGCTGCTGTCCGTGATATTACCGGGAAGAAACTGGCAGAAGAGGCTCTCCGTCAGGCAAACAGGAAACTCAACCTTCTCTCCGGCATCACCCGACACGACATCAACAACCAGCTTGCCATACTCCGGGGACATCTTGCACTTCTCGAAAAGAAGCAGCCTGATACTTCATTCAGTGAGCAGTTTAAAAAGATCCAAACTTCTGCACAGCATATCTCGTCGATGATCCAGTTCACCAAGGAATACGAATCAATAGGCGTCAATGTCCCGGTCTGGCAGGATTGTCGCACCCTCATTGAGACCGCGGCAAAACACGCCACGCTTGGTCCGGTCAATCTGAAGAATGATATTCCTGCCGGTTTAGAAGTGTTCGCAGACTCGCTGGTTGCCAAAGTTTTTTACAACCTGATAGATAATGCAGTCCGACATGGCGGGAAGATTTCCATGATCCGTTTCTCTGTTGAGAATCGCGATGGCCTTCTTGTTGTTGTGTGTGAGGACGACGGTGATGGGATACCCGGTGAGTTAAAGGAGAAGATCTTCGATCGTGGTTACGGGAAGAACACCGGGCTCGGACTTTTCCTTTCCCGGGAAATTCTTTCAATCACCGGTATCTCGATCCGTGAGACCGGTGAGCCGGGTAAAGGAGCACGGTTCGAGATCATAGTACCAAATGGAGCGTACCGCATATAGACACCATGCCTCACTATGCGTTTCTGCGGGTGGTTCTCCTATAGATATCGGGGTAATGTGTCCTGATCGAAAAGGAGCCTATATTTTGTCGTAAGCCTTCTTTCAAGTTCTCGCAATACCTTCCGGTTTCGTACCAATATTCTCCGGGGATCCGGCCCGGATCCCGGTACCGGCCGGATCACAATAAATATGTCATCAGATGACAAATCTGAAAAATAAGGGGGAGTAAATTTCTAAATTGCCCTTAAAGGAATCAGATGACGTAATGAGGCAACAACATGATAGTTCACAATCTGTTATTGAAGCTACAAGATAGGAGTAGCGAAAGCACTGCAAAGGCGAAAGACTTACTATTAACTCTGAATGGTAATGTTGAAGTGATTCGCGACTTGAAAGTAGGAGTGGATATTCGACGGGCTGAGTCATCGTATGATGTGGCGTTGATAGCTAAATTTGATACAAAAGCGGATTATCAGTCTTATTTAGTGCACCAGTATCATGTTGAAGTAGGCAATCAACTTAAAAGTAATATTGCGGCGGCCGCATCTGTTTGTTTTGAAGAGTAGATGAATTATGAAATACTAAAAAAATTGCAGAAAATGCCTCCCCAAACAATTTTTTACGGGAAAAAATTTACTTCCAAGTGTTAGAGGTTTTTAAAAAAAAGTGATCAAAAATAGATCAAATACGGTTCTTCATGGGATCGGGTCCCCGAGATCCGCGCTGTCCGGCACCATGGTTGTTGACTGGCTGGTGCTGTTGTAGGGATCGACTGCAGCGTCGGCATTGGCCGTTGCTGCATCGGTTCCAGTGTTACCGGCATTGTCCACCTGCGTTCCCTGGTCAGAGCCCGGTGCTGAAACAGCGGTCTCTGTCAGCTGCGGTGAAGTGCCGATGCCCGCCTGGACTGGTGCGGTCGTCTGGGTAACCTGCGAGGATGCCCCCGCCCCCGTCGCTGGCGCGTTTGATGTTGACGTGCACCCTGCAGCGAATATTGTCGCGATCACCAGGACTGCACAGATCCCTGTCGCAATGGTAAAACGTTTCATGATCTTTCTCCCTCCATACCAAGCCTGAAACCGTGTTTCAGCTGGTGTTGCCTCCCGTCATGGCCGTTGTCGCTGCACCACGGAATGCCCCCTGGCGGAATGATGCGTTCCTCGTCGTGTTCCCTGCATTCTCCCGGGCCCTGGACACGGCAGCCTGGCGGTATCCCAGGACGGTAGTCCGGAACTGTTGGTACAGCGCCGTCAGCTGGGTGTCGACCGTTTTCAATGCCTGCTGGTCATGGTTGTCGAACGCGGCCTTCAGAGGATCGCGTTCGGCCGTGATCTGGCTGAGGATTGCCTGTGCCTGGGTAACATCGATCCCCCGTGCCGTCATGTTGGTGAGCTGGTCCTGGAGGGTTGTCGTGCGGTTGTCGAATTCGGCAAGACGGGTTGTCTCCCGTGCCTGCCATGCATCCCCGGCAATGGCCTCCCAGAACTGCGTGCCTAAGGTGCCAAGCTGGGTATTCACGCCGGCGAGTGCCTTCTCGTCCCGGGCGTCGAGGGCTGCCTTCAGGGAACCCTGCAGGCCGCCGATCTGGGTTTCGATACCCTGTGGCTGCGAGACGTCAATGCCTTTTGCCGAAAGATTGGTGAGAGCACCATTCCGGATGGCATCGTTGTGGGTGAATTCATCGAGACGCGAGGTCTCGCGTGCGGTCCACCATGCAGTATCAAGACTTTCGATGGTTGCCTGGTCTGCGGTGATCGACGCGTTCACGCTCGCACGGAGCGCAGATTCGCTGCCATTATACGCCTTCAGGTCGTTTGCCGTGTCGGTATGGAACGTTGCAACCTCTCCCTTCATCTGGGTGAGGGCGGCATTGATCGAATCATTGGTAGTCATGGACTGCACCGAACCAGCGGTCGCAGTGAACTGCTGCTCTGCCCCGGTGAGGTCGCTTGTGCCGGCAGACCCGCTGATCGTACCGATGTAGCTGATAGCTCCGTTCATCATTGCCTGGTAATCTTCACTCACATATGCGACATACGCCTTCATGGCAGTGATGTGTTCCGGGTTGTTGTTCCATGACTGCCCGGAATCCGCTGCACTCACCGCAGGTATGTAAAGCGCAATCATGCAGAGCATCGCGGCCCCGATAAGAATGGTTCCTGATTTTTTCACGTTGGTCTCTCCTGTCTGGCGGCTGCACCCGCGTGCTTCGGCCATTGGATGTACATTTGCCCGATAGGGATTTATATTGCTAAAGCGGGCGGGGTTCATCGCTGATTCGCCGTTGGATATGCGTAGAACCCCGGGGTTATTATTTGTTTCATAGTGAGGTTCTGGTGTGCCGGCAGGGGAAGCCCGATTTTTCACCTCAGTAAAAAAATCCTTTCTTACCGTTAACGTGTCAGAACCTATGAGGACCCGCTCGGACAATTTTTATTTTCGGGTAAACAGTCCCGGCGGATAATCCGCCATGATTTAATTCATATCAAAATGTACTTCGGAGAATTGCCCGGATTTCCCGGGGCCGGATCCGGGAGCGGAAATCGGATCCGGACCGGAGTCCCGGACCGGAGTCCCGGACCGGAGTCCCGGACCGGCCGGATCACAGAAAATAATGTTGGCACCACAATTTTAAGAAACTGAATTAAAATTTCAAAAAACGTATTCAAACGTTTTCATCAAACAAAGTGTAATTGTTAAAAAATTGTCCTCTCTAGAAATCCTCGTGTTGAAACAAATAGTAGTGGATTATATTTTGAGAGGATGGGACAGTGCCAGTCTCCCCTCACCGCTCCTGCGCATTGCGATGCTGTAAGAATTACCTGTTAAACAGTTACCCCAGCGGCTGAGGTGAAACCCCAAGAGCGTTCCTTTTTGCAATAATTTCTACAGGGCCAAAAAAATTGAAAAGATCATAGTGAAAAATTACAGCACCGGCTTCTGCTTCAGTGCAGCGACCAGCAGCCGGACACCAGCCTCGATGTCCCTGATGTCCAGTACTTCCACGGGAGAGTGGATGTACCGTGACGGGATACTGACCGTGGTGCTCGGAATGCCGCCCTTGGTCAGGTGGATGGCCGTGGCATCGGTCGTGCCCCCGCTGCCGACTTCGAGCTGCACCGGGATGCTGTTGTTGTCCGCTGCTTCCTTGAGCCACTTCACGACGTTCCTGTTCGCGATGAGGCCGCGTCCGCTGCTGTCAACGATGGTGATAACGGGGCCTTTGCCCATCTCGACCGGGGCATCCTTCATCTCGATACCCGGGTGATCGCCGGGGATTGTGACATCGGTTGCTATGGCACAATCGGGGTCCAGAGCATATGCACTCGTCCGTGCTCCCTTGAGACCTACTTCTTCCTGCACGGTAAAGACACCGAAGATCGTGAGCGGGGAGTCTGTTTCTTTCAGGGTCTTGATCAGCATTGCGACACCGGCACGGTTGTCAAATGCCTTCCCGGTCACGCGACCGTTGCCGAGCTCAGCGAATTCCCGGTCGACCGTGACGGGGGTACCCACATCCACACCGAGCACTTCCACTTCCTGCCGGTTCGTGGCACCGACATCGATGAACATGTCATCGATCTTGACACCGCGCTTGCGTTCTTCGTCATCCATCATATGCGGGGGCTTGCCGCCGATGACACCGTAGACCGGGCCTTTGGTCGAGTGGAGGACCACCCGCTGGTTGTAGAGCGTGGGGCCGTACCAGCCGCCGAGAGCAACGAAGCGGAGGAATCCTTTCTCATCCACGAATTTGACCATCAGGCCAATCTCGTCCATGTGAGCGGCGAGCATGACCTTGAACCTGCTTCCCTTCTTCACGGCGATCAGGTTCCCCATCGTGTCCTCGCGGATCTCGTCCACATGTCCTTTCAGTTCTTTCTTGATGACCGCATAGACGCTTCCTTCACTGCCAGAGACGCCGTGTGCATTGGATAATTTCCGTAACAGTTCTTTGACCATGGTAATCACTCAGTATGTCATTCATCCATTATCTTTCGTATCCTGTCAAGGGCCCGGTACAGGTTCTCCCGGGAGGTTGCATAGCTGAACCGTGCATACTCCGGTGCATTGGCACCGAATGCGGTACCGGGGACGATGACAACGCCGGCCCCGATGATCTTCTCCGCAAGTGCCGGCTTCATCGGGACAAAGGCATAGAACGCACCCTCGGGCACGGCAAATTCCAGCCCGAGATCCGAGAGTCCTTTCCAGAGGAGGTCGCGGCGGACTTTGTACTCGTCGCGCATCACGCTGACCGGTGCCTGGTCTCCATCGTATGCGGCAACCGCAGCGTACTGCGAGATGGACGTGACGCAGGCCTGGCAGTACTGGTGCACCTTGAGGCACTGGCCGACAATCTCTGAAGGGGCGGCAAGGTAACCGAGGCGCCAGCCGGTCATCGCATAGGTTTTGCTTGTCGCGTTGATGGTGATGACATTCTCGCCAAATGTACCGGGACTCCAGTGCTTTTTGCCATAAATGAAGTGCTCGTACACTTCATCGGAAACGATAATGACACCCGTGTCATCCGCATACTCGACCAGGGCCCTTATGGATTCCTTGTCCTCGACTGCACCGGTCGGGTTACCCGGGGAGTTGATGACCATCAGTTTTGCGCCGGTCATAAGGGATTTTGCTTTTTCTACATCGAGATGAAGACTCGCGGTCAGTGGCACGCCGACCGGCCGGCCGCCGGCAATCGTGGCAAGGGAAGCATACGATACAAACCCCGGGTCGGGGCAGAGCACACGGTCGCCGTCACTGACAAGCGCCTGCATCACGATATGGAGGGCTTCGCTTGCGCCGGCAGTGACGATGAGCTGGTCGGGAGTATAGGAAAGACCGTTCTCCCGTTTGAACTTCCGGCTGATCGCATTGCGGAGTTCCGGGATACCGGTGTTCGGCGTGTAACCGGTCTTTCCCTCATTGATGGCACGGATCGCCGCGTCCTTGATATGCTGCGGTGTATCGAAATCCGGTTGCCCGAGCCCGAGATTGATAGAATCCGGTCCTGCGGATTCGAAAATCTTCCGGATCCCGGAGATCTCGATACCGGTGACCCGTGGAGAGAATTTCAGTACCATAGGAACCACTCGATGGTCATTCGATATTAGTGTGCCTGTTCTTGAGGGCATTCTCATCCGTTTTTGTGATCTCCATCAGCCGGGAGATCACCGCATCGCCAAAGATCATGGACGCGGTCTCAAAGAGCGTGCCAAGCGGGGCAAAGGACTTGTGGTCGCCCATCATCTGCCGGATCTCGAATTCCAGGGCATCGTCTTCCACTTCGTCCCGCTGGTGTTCAATGATCACGATGCAGTCCGAAATTTTGCCGATACGGGATTCCTTATTGGAGGTGATCAGGCAGAGGTGTGCCCCGAGGTCTTTTGCGGTCTCGGCGATATCGGCAACAGTCTTGGTCCTGCCGGAACCTGAGAAGATGACCATCACATCGCCGGTATTGAGGGCGGGAGTGATCGTCTCTCCCACAACGTATGCCTGGAGCCCGAGGTGCATGAGGCGCATGGCAAACGCCTTTGCCACGAGTCCCGAGCGTCCGGCCCCGATTACGTAGATACGTTTTGCCTTGAGGAGTTCGGCAAGGAGTTTCTCCACGTCCTCGTCTGAGATCGTATTCGCAATCGCCCGGATTTTCGATGCCATCAACAGCATCATTTCCTGTACCCTGTGGCTTTCCATGCTTCTTCTCTTAAAGGATGCAATCACAAAGTAGATGAGAATATCGTACACACGGTTTTCACGACTATTTTCCCCTATCCCGGTACCATTTCCCTGATTACGGGGATAGATCTATATGGGATGTTCATGAAATTTTACACGTGCACACATCCCGGACACAATGCTCGCCATTCATAAAATGGGCTGGCGGGAAACGGCAGCTCCTTGCCGAACTCGACAGGCGCCTGCCGACCGGCTGGAACACGTATTTTGAGCCATTTGTCGGGGGAGGAGCGCTGCTGGTCCACTTGGGAAACAAAGGACAGATCAGATCCGCAGTCATAGCCGACATAAACGGGGAACTGATCAATCTCTACCGGGTAGTCCGGCAGCACCCCTCAGATCTGATCGCGGCAGTACTCAGGGAGGAATTCAGGAATGACTGCATCTCATTCAATACCTGCAAACAGGAGTTCAACCGTATCATGGGGCTGCCGGGGCACGAAATCGAACGAGCCGCCATGCTCATCTACCTGAACCGGTACGGGTTCAACGGACTATGGCGGGTAAACAACAAGGGAGAGTTCAATGTCCCGTTTGGGAGGCATGCGGACCGGGCGCTCGTCTCGGAAACATCTCTTATGAAATTCAGTACCCTCCTCGCGAGGGTCCGTATTCTTAATGACGACTTCGGATCTGCAGTCAAAACCGCGAAACGCGGTGATTTTGTGTACTTTGATCCGCCTTACATGCCGTTATCAAAGACCGCGAATTTCACGGATTATAATTCCCGCGGTTTCAGGTTCGCCGACCAGGAACGCCTTGCCACGCTGTTCCGGAAACTTTCGAAAAAAGGCGTGCACCTGATGCTGAGCAACTCGAAGATGCCGGAAATCGAAGACCTGTACAGCGGTTTTATAATAGAGACGGTAGATGCCAAGCGGTTCATTAACTGCAACGGGCAGAGGCGGAACGGAACACAGGAAATTATTGTTACCAATTACGAATACTGATGCCCTGGTACGATCGTGAACCGGAAAATAAAAAAGATCTTTTGGTTTACTGACAATTTTGGTATACTTTATGAAATGAGCGTGAATTTTCAATACATCTCTTTATCGTGTCACTCGCCAAGTAAACAACCAGCCTATGCAACATACTGAAAAGAAGATTAAAATAATCCGTGACAAGTTGAGCAGGATCGGCATCGGAGAAAAGAGCCTCAACGATGAGGCCATTCTCGCCTCGTACAGCATCAACAAGTTTGGCAACCTGTGTGCGGTCCCAAGGATTCCGTAACCCTCTTTTTACCGGGTCTCTGCCATACCGGGCAGCTATTCCGCCGGTGCGCAGAAGCATTCACGGCCCGGTTTGTCAATTTATGCCGGCCTGTTCGTTCTTCTTCCCGGCATCGTATCGCCTGATCTCACCAGACGGCACGAGTTTCCCGTTCTCCAGCACGGATACCGCCCCGTGCCCGCCGCAGATGAGGCAGCGCCGGCCGGTGCCTGCAAGTGCCCTGTCGGTCTCTTCGGCGAGTGCCAGCAGGGCCGTGCGTTCCTGTTTTGCCAGTTCACTGTTGACATTGACAGAGGTAACCAGAAATGCGGCAAGCGAGCTGTAGTCCGCCCGCTCCCGGGAAAGGCTCGAAAAATTGATCACCGTGTCAGCAGCAAAGAGGAGGCCGTGGGCCGGGGAGTAGAGGAAGACCTGCCCGCAGGTATGGCCGCCCAGCCCTTCCAGCACCTCGAGAAGGATCTCCCCGGCCCGGACCGTGCCGATCACCGGCAGGGTTCCGCGGGTTGCCCCCGCAGGATCGGGAAAGACCCGGCTATCCTCCGGAGGATTGAAACCGGAGAAGAGGTTGATCATCTTCGTGTAGAACTCCTCGAGCACGGACTCCTGGTTCCGTGACCCGTAGGCCCGGTTATTGGTCCGGATGATCTCAAGGGTATCTTTGTGCAGGAATACCGGGACCTTAAAGAACCCGGCAGCACCGCAATGGTCCCCGTCCGCGTGGGTGATGACGATCCGTGAGAGGTTCCGGAGGTTCCCGAGACGGTAATGCGAGAACATCGCCATCACGGCATCGTGATAGATCCCGTACCCGGTGTCGATCATCACGAGCTCGTCCGGTGCCTGGATCAGGAAGATGCTTCCCCCGCAGGGCAGCTGGAAACAGAACAGCGTTGTATCCGGCGTAAGCGGGAACTGCTGGACATCCGCGTAAAACCGGTCACCGTTCGTGGCATTCAGGGTCCGCCCGGTAGTAAGGACGCAGTCGAATGCCTTGCGGGGATCGAAACCCCGGTCCGTCAGCTCCTGGGCAATATGGTTGGTATCGGCCATGAACGAGAGGAGGAACGCCTCTTCGGACTCCCCGATCAGGTCCCGGACTTCCTGTGCATACCGGACATAAAATACGGTGTCATCCAGGTGCCGGCCGGTCTTGTCGTACTCGATGATCTCGAGGCGGTACCGGGACTTCAGCTGGTCGAGGAGCTCGTCAACCACCGTACTCTGTTCGAGGTTGAGGCTGACCGTGAGCCGGTTCGGGTGCCGGCCCTTGTCATCAAAATCGATCAGGGCGATATTGGCGCCGGCGGACGTAGTATAATTCAGGAATTCGTAGAGTGCACCCGGCTGGTGCGGCAGGTAAACACAGAACTTCAGGAAGTCGAGGGGCTTTATCGAAGACTGCAGGTACCCGATCGCTGCGAGTTCATCGGTGATTTTCCGGTAGGATTCACCGGTAGCAGTGACTTCGTAGAATACCGTCCCGGGATCGATACGGCGGTCGAACTGGATGCGGTTGATATTCCCGTCATATTTTTTGATGATCTCGGCTGCCCGGTGCAGGGAACCCGGAGCATCGGGCATATGAGCAATAAAAGAAAATTTTCCCATGGTTCACCGGTTGTGGCTGTAACATTTTTCCCAAAGCCCGATATACGTTATGGTCAGATGCCGATAGTCCTGGATTTTAAGCTAATCAAAAAAAGTTGGAAGTAAAAAAACGGTTAAATCTTTCGCCCGAGAGCCAGTATCAGCAACACGACAAGACCGGCAATGACGATACCTGCTATGATGGTAAGAGGTGAGACGGACGCGGGTTCCGTAATTCTGGTTACTGCCGATGCCGGTGTCGCGGTTATTCCCGGGGATGCCGGGCTAACCGGGAGAACAGGAGTCATGGCGGAAGTTGGCACGGTTGTAATACCCGGCTGGCCCGTGTTGCCGGTACCCGGGATAGATACCGGGGTCGGTATCTGTGGCGAGATGACATGAATGACCGTCTGGTACGAGCTCTTCATGGTGGCGCTCGAGAGGATAACCGGATAATCGCCCGGGGGCATGTCGATATGGAACCCATAATTGAAGTACCCCATGCTGGTAGCTGACGTATCATAGACGTGAATATTATTACCGTTCTGGTCCTGGACTTCGATCACGATATCCGGTGCCCCCTGTTCTGCGGTTCCCAGGAGCTGTATGTAATCGCCGGTCTCTACCGGGTTCGGGGTCGGGACAACATAGAATTCCGGCCTGTCCATCATGATGGACGTGGTGGCAGTTTTCGAAGGGTCGCTCAGATCGTACGCAGTGATATAATACCGTGCAGTCTGCATCTTGTCAAGTCCCTGGATACTGCCCGTGTACCAGACAAACTTCCAGGACCCGTCAGGGTTTACCTGAACCGGATTTCCCGTTCCCGCCAGGCCATTGAGATCATACACGGGGACGCCGGCTGTGGGGAGTCCTGGGCCGGTGATCTGGAGGACCGTCATGTTACTCACAGAATTGTAGCCGTCAAAAATTATGTCGTCGCCGATATAATTCCCGCCGGCACCGCGGTATGCAATGGAGACACTGCCATTATCAGCAAGCACGGGTGAGGAACACCACAGCAGGGCAATAATCAGCACAAAGAATGAAAGAATTTTGTAATTCCGAAAAATACGCATGATTTCAGCCTCTCGTAAAATCATTATCATTTATAAGGAATATATATCTTTGTCATTGGCAGGGCCATTTTTAAAAAAGGTGATTGCTTAATAACGACCACCAAGATAAACTCAGGTGGTCGAATTGGATGAATCTGATCGAGTTGCAACAATACACGACCGATGAAGAGCGAGCCGAGGAATATCTTCGACAGCAG